>Ga0209537_1000225_pt1 | contig 67310 bp, 64 predicted proteins | sample BioPla4DNA1_FD_187698 | JGI IMG/M metagenome (GOLD analysis project Ga0209537, IMG submission 187698) | Biogas fermentation microbial communities from Germany - Plant 4 DNA1 (SPAdes) (version 2) | ecosystem: Engineered > Bioreactor > Anaerobic > Digestate | place: Bielefeld, North... | reverse complement strand
TTATTTAAGTTAAGGAGGATACAATGAAAGATAAAAAAGGAAAGATAATTTCTATTATTATTATTGTATTTTTACTGATAGCTATAGGAATTTTAATTGGTAATATATTAAGTAAAGAAAAGAAGGAAATAACTGTTGCAGAGGATTTTATAGAAGAATTATTAAATAAAAATATTATTAATGATTATAAAACTAATAAAGAGACCCTTCAAGATATTTCATTAAATAAGCTAGGAAGTAAAAATTCTCAAATCAAATATTCTGTAATAGTAGGAAACTATGGAGTAGATATAGATGAGAATTATGAAGTATTAGGATTTTCAAATAAAAATATAAGAGTCCTAAATAGTAAAGAGATAATTTCCCAGGAGGATGCAAAAAAACTTGCTACTGGATATGTTAGTGAAATAACAGAGGACAAGTTTATCTTTAAGGAAGTAAAAAATAATGAAGAAGAAAAGGCACCGTACTATACTGTAGTATTTTTTGAATGCAAAGATGGTTATCCTATTTTTAACCAAGAAATAATTGCAATGATTGATAAAGTATCAGGAAAACTTGAGGGGTATTCAAATTATTCAACAGTTAATAAGGAAACCATAAATATAATTGATATAGAGGAAGAAAAAGCAAAAGAAATTGTTGCGAAGTATTTTAGAGAATTGAATATTGATCTTCAAAAAATAAACAAAATATATTTATCCTATGTAGAAAATGATAATAATGAGCTTGTATTATCCTATGTATTTAATATAGTAGGAAGTGAAAATGATACAATGAAAGATAATATATATTCCATATTTGTAAGAGCAGATACTGGAGAAATAATCAATTTAAATTCAGAAATAAAAAATTAAAAAATTAGATATGAAAAAGGCTGTTATATTTTATGAATATAACAGCCTTTAAGTTTATTAATTATATTAATTGTTATTTTCAGGGTTGTTGCCATCACCGTTATCATTGCCACTATTGTTGTTGTCACCCTCATTATTGGAGCCAGGATCTACGTCAGAACCTGCAGGCACATCTTCCTCTGAATTTTCTAATTCAATAGTAATAGTATCTCCCTTTTTTGCACTAGTGTTAGATAAGGCTTTTATTGTTCTTGTGTTTGCATCAGGATTGGATATATTAACCTCAACTCCCTTTTCTTTAAGCTTTGCTATTGCTTCATCAACATTTCCGCCTATAGAGATTCCTAAGTCGGATAATTTGAATTCACCCTTTAGGTTGTCGATTATTTCACCTAGTACTGATTTTGTATCGTCTTTTTCAGTTGGAACAATATATTTGTCATCATCAGCTAATCTTGATGAAAATTCCTTTTTAATAAAGACCCTTTTTTCAATTAAGTTTTTAGGTGTTTTATCTGTTGCAAGTTTATTATTGTTTTTATTAACTTCTACTTCTACATGGGCATCACAGCTGCCGCTAGGTTCTGTACCTGCTATAAATAATTCGGTACGCACTCTTGAACCCCTTTGATCACGTGCACAAAGGTCAGTTGCTCTTTTTCCAGAATCTAAACAAACGGATACACTTGTTACTCCACCTGGATTTCCGTCAAAATCCTTATATTCTAAGCCCTCATGAATAGGTGCCATTACTTTTCCCCAAAGGTTAGCAGCTGAGGAACTAAAACTTTGACCGCCTACTACCTCGTGGTTATCATAACCTATCCATACTGAACCAGAATAGTAAGGGGTAAGACCTGCAAATAAGAAATCAGTACTGAAATTAGTTGTACCAGTTTTTCCTATAACAGGCATGTTATATAACTTCGCTGATCCAGCATCAAAAGTTAAAGGTCCTTTTAGTAAGTCTCTCATAATAAAAGCAGTTTGTGGTGTAAATACTTGTGTTACTTTAGGTTCCTTAGATAGAATTACTTTTCCTGTAGCATCTTCAACTTTTGTATATAACATTGGCTCTGTATATAATCCATTGTTACCAAAAGCTCCAAAGGCAGAAGCTAAAATAAAAGTATTACCTCCATCGGGATCTGCTGGATCTGATGTAAATTCACCTAGTGCAGCTACTGATAGTGTTTTAGAGGCTTCTGAATATATAAGCCCAAGTTTTTCACCATAAGATACTCCTGTTTCTACACCTAATTTATCTTCAACTATAATAGTTGGTATATTTTTAGATAAGGCTAACGATTCTCTAGCTGTAATAATACCATCAGATTTAAAGTTCCAGTTGCTTGGGTTCCAGCCTGGATATTGACTTTGTATTGATGAAGGTAAACCAGCATCATCTAATGGTGTTGCAGCTGTTATTGTTTTTGTATCAATAGCTGGGCCATAAACAGTTATTGGTTTTGTAACAGAACCGATAGATCTTAGAGTATCGTAAGCTCTATTTGTAGATCTTGCAGGTTGTTCACCTCTTCCTCCTACCATAGCTTTTACTTGTCCAGTTCTATAATCAAATATAGTTGCTGAGGCTTGAAGTTTTGGCGTTCCGTTATCATCAAAAACCTCTGGGTTTGAATAAGCATCTATATAATTATAGTTATCTCTATTATCTATTACTGCTTGAGTGCTATCTTGCATTTTTCTATTCATAGTAGTATAAATTCTAAGACCACCATTTGAGAAAAGGTTATAAACTTGATCTTCAGTGTACTTATATTGTGCCATTAAGTCCTTTTTAACTTGGTCTAAAGCAGGATAAACAAACCATTCGTAATTAATCTTGTAGTTAACAGGTTTTTGCGAAAAGGCAAAAGAGTTTTTATCTACAAAATCATATGCTTCGTTATATTGTTCTAAAGTGATATATCCCAAATCTCTCATTTTCATTAAAACAGTTTTTGTTCTATCTAAGTAAGGAGTCGGGTCCTCAATATTATCAGGATCATATGGACTATAACCACTTGGTGCCTGCGTTAATCCTGCTATAAACGCAGCTTCAGGTAAAGTTAAGTCTATAGCACTTTTGTCAAAGTAATATTCTGCTGCTGCTTCAACGCCATAAACTTTTCCGCCTAGTGGAATAGTGTTAAGATAAGCCTTAAGTATATCTTCTTTTGAAAGTTTACTTTCAAGGGTAAAAGCAAGATAAATTTCCCTTACTTTTCTTTCTATTTTAACCTCATTTGTTAGTAAAGTATTTTTAATTAATTGTTGAGTCATTGTGGATCCACCTTGTATATATCCATCCTTTGTTACTACAGCAATGGCAGATCTTATGGCGGATACTATGGTTCTTTTAAAATCTACTCCGTTATGCTCATAGAAACGTTCGTCTTCTATTGCAACATAAGCATCCTTTAAGTGCTGAGGCATTTCCTCAAAATCTATAATTTCTCTAATTTGTTCAGTAGGTATTTTATCTATAAAATTCCCCTCATCATCATATAAAGCTGATGGTTCACTTAAGCTTAATACAGCATTAACATCTAGCTCAGGGGTGCTTTTGATAATTGCAAATATATACCCAGCAAGAACTACTACGCATAATAGCATAAAGATTAATATACCTAAAAAAGTATTTTTTAATATTTTCTTATATCTAGGTTTAGACGATTTATTCTTCTTATTATTTTTTATATCTTTAGCTTGGCTTTTTTCCCTTTTAGAAGTTTCTTTATTAGCCATTTCTTCCTCCCTTATAAATTTAATTTATTTAATGGTGTAAAATAAATAATATAGCATATTATAGCATACTTATATAAAGAATAAAATAATAACTCTGAAGGTGTTTATGAAGTATTATAGGAAACCAAGTAAAAGTCCCTTTAAAGTCAAAAATATTAAATTCATTATAATTATTATTTCCCTATGCATAATATTTAATTCCATTATTTACTTTTTCCATAATAATATTTCTCCAGCAGTAATAAAAATAGCTGAGGAAAAGTTAAAAAATGAAGCTACTAATATAATATATGAGAATGCCCTAGGCATATATTCAAGGGAATTTGATTATTCTGAAATTATGTCAATAGAAAAAGACAGCGAAGGGAATATAACCTTGTTAAGGGCAGATACTGTTAAGTTAAATTACTTATCCTCAAGATTAATTCTAGCTGCAAATGATGAAATTGCAGAGCTGGAAAATATGGGAATAGAAGTGCCCCTAGGATATATGACAAAAAACTTAGCAGTTCACAATTTAGGGCCAAAAGTGAACATAAATTTAGAACAGATAGGGAACATAACCAGTACTTATGAGTCAATATTTGAGAGTGCAGGAATCAATCAAACAAGGCATAAAATATATTTAAATGTAAGTATGAAAATGAGGGTAGTTATACCCCTAAATAGCAAAGAAGTTGAAATAAGCTGTCAAATTCCAATATCAGAAACAATAGTAGTAGGAAAGATTCCAAATACAGCCATAGAATTTAGCAAATAGGTTAATCAGTTATCAGGTTTCAGGTATCAGTTTTCAGTTTAGGATGATTTTCAGATAAACTGAAAATCTAAAAGAAATAGCAAAAAAGTTCACAGGCACCCCTGTGAACTTTTTACTAGAAACTGAAAATTGAAAACTGAAAATTGTATCTAATTGTTCTCCCAATTAAATACATAAGGTACGTTTCTATAATAATTTTCGTAATCTAAGCCATATCCTACCACAAATAGATCTTCGATTTCAAAACAGCAGTAATCAGGTTTTAAATCAACCTTTCTTCTAGAAGGTTTATCTAATAGGGTGCAAGTTTTTACAGATCTAGCTCCTTTTTCCTTTACATAGTCTATAACAAACTTCATTGTATATCCTGTATCTATAATATCGTCAACTATTAAAACATCTAACCCTTCAATATTATCTGGTATATCGTTAACAACCTTAACTGTACCGCTGCTTACTTCTGCATTGCCATAGCTTGAAGTTGTCATAAATCCAACTTGAGCTTTACAATCAATAGCCTTAAATAAATCAGCACCAAATACAAAGCTACCTCTTAGAAGTGGCAGTACATAAAGATTTTTATCCTTATAATCTTCAGTTATTACCTTACCTAGTTCATTTACCTTTTCCTTGATTTGTTCTTCGGTAAAAAGGATATTTCTTTTTTTATCATCCATTAGTATTTCCTCCTAAAATCTATGCTTCATAAGCATTCTAGCATATTTACAACAATGTAATTATAGTATAAAATTATATGACAGTTGTCAATAGTATACAAGTGAGGTGTTATATATGATATACGGCAATATTGATGGAATAAAGAAAGTCTTTTTAGACGAGCTTGAGGGAATATATAAAAATAAAATTTCAAAGGATGAAATCTGCAGTAGAGAAATTATTGAAATTATTTCAAGAATATCATCATTAATAGAGAGAGAAATAAGCCTAGCAGTTGATAGAAAAGGAAAGGTCCTTTCTGTAGCTATTGGTGACTCTAGCTCTGTAGAAATTTCAATGATAGATATAAAGGAAAAAAGATTATCAGGAGTGAGGGTTATTCATACCCATCCAAATGGATATTCTAATTTATCTGCCTTAGACCTATCTGCACTAATAAAACTAAAATTAGATGCTATAGTAGCAATTGGGGTGCAAAATGGAAAGGTTACCGATTGCTCTTATGGAATTTTAGCAATAACTAATGATGCTTTAGATTATGAAGAAAAGCTAAATCTATTAGTAGATGAGCTCTTAGCAATAAATATATTAGATAAAATAAGCTACATTGAAGATGCCATAAAATCAAGGGACATAGTAGAAGAAGAAATTGAAAAAGCAATTTTAGTAGGTTCTGATACTATGGAAAGCCTTAATGAGTTAAAAGAATTAGCAAAAGCCTGTGATATACCAGTTTTAGATATGGTGTATCAAGGAAGAAATAAAATAGATCCAGCTTACTTTATAGGAAAAGGAAAGGTTTTAGAAGTAGCCTCTTTAAGACAAAACCTTCACGCTAACCTAATTATTTTTGATGATGAACTGTCAGGTTCACAAGTTAGAAATTTAGAGCAGGCTATCGGTGCAAAAGTAATAGATAGAACTACTTTGATTCTTGAAATATTTGCAAGAAGGGCAAGAAGTAAAGAAGCAAAAATTCAAGTAGAACTAGCACAGCTTAAATATAGATTAACAAGACTGCAAGGTCTTGGTACAATATTATCAAGAACTGGTGGCGGTATTGGTACTAAAGGACCTGGTGAAAAGAAACTTGAAACTGATAGAAGGCATATTAGAGAAACTATCTATGATTTAAATTCAGAATTAAAGAAAATTAAAAAGGTAAGGGAAGTTCAACGTGAGAAGAGAACTAGGGAAAGTATTCCAAGGGTTTCTTTAGTTGGGTATACAAATGCAGGTAAATCAACTTTAAGAAATAAATTATGTGATATAGCAGCAAAAAAAGATACTCAATCTAAAGAAAAGGTTTTTGAAGCTAATATGTTATTTGCAACTTTGGATACAACAACAAGATCCATAGTTCTTAATAATAAAGGTACTGTTACTATAACGGATACAGTTGGTTTTGTAAGTAAGCTTCCTCACGATTTAGTAGAAGCCTTTAAATCTACCTTAGAAGAAGTAATATATTCTGATTTATTATGTCATGTTGTTGATGCTTCTGCAGATGATGCAATTGAACAGGTAGATGCAGTTTTTGAAGTGTTAGAGGAACTTGGTGCCAAAGATAAAGAAACTATTTTAGTATTAAATAAAATAGATATTTCAGGAGAAGATAAAATCAATAAAATAAAGGAAAGATTCAAAAATTATAAAACCATAGAAATAAGTGCAAAAGAAGGATTAGGCTTAGAAGAACTATTAAATTTAATTGAAGAAAATCTTCCTTATAAAATGAAAAAATCTGAGTACCTGATTCCTTACGATAAGAGTGATATAGTATCTTTTCTGTATAGGAATGCAAGAATAATTGAAGAAGATTACAGAGATAATGGAACCTTTATAATAGCTGAAGCTGATGATGAAGTTTATAATAAAACTAAGGAATTTATAATAAAGGAGTTAAATTAGTAATATACTTTATTAATAATATTTCGGAGTTGGTAAGTTGGGTAGAGATAGAAAGAAAAATAAGGAAAAAATTAAGATAAATACTGAGAAGGAAGACATAAGTCAAAAAAACCAATCTGGAGAAACTCCTTTTAATGATGCAATAAAAGAGGGGATTTTTAAGGCTGATGAAATAGTAAGTTCCTTAAATAGCATTCAGATAAATTTTACTTCCTTGCTTGTTGGAAGTGAAGATGAAAGACTTTTTTATGAGAGAAAAGTAAGACCCTTAGTAGATCAAATATATTTTTTAGCTCAAGCTGCACAAGGATCTTCTATAGCTGCCCAAAATATACAGTCCAATATTTTTGTGAAAAAACGACAAGTAAAATTGTCATTAGATTTAACTTATGATCTTTTGAAAGAATCCTTATGCTTATTAGAAGTTTTAAAACAGAGAAATTCTATTTATAGGAGTATTATTGAGGCAGATTTAGATAGATGTAAAAACAACTTGTTTTGTAATGACATTAATGAGTTAGATAATTTTTGTGATACAAATGAGGATATTGAAGAAGACTGTAGTGAAGATTAGACTTTATTACAGTTTTTTTATATAATTTATATATAAAATAAATGGAGGGAAGTAATGGAGAATATAATAATCCAATATCAAAATGCTTATAAAAAAATAATTAAAACAATTAAAGGTAACAAAAACACATTAGCAATTTTTGTATATGGAAGTATGGTTAATGGTGATATTTGGGATGGTTCAGATATAGACTTACTTGTAGTCTATAAAAAAGATTTTGATAACATAAGGGATGTATATTCAGAAGTAGATAAAGTTCCTGTACATATTAAAATATTAAGTAAAGATTCATTTCTTAAATATACCAATAAGGGATCTATTAAGAATTCTATTATGTCCTCTAAGCTTGTATATTCAGTTGATTTTGAAATATCAGAACTTTATCAAAAAAAGTTATATTTAACAGATAATGATAGAGAAAAATGGTATTTAGTTTATCTAGGAAACCTTTTAAAAGAAATAGGAATATGTAAGAAATATTTAAGTAATGGTGGAATATATACAGCCTATGAAGTATTATTTAGGGCTTTAAGCAATTTTTCTAACATATACCTAAGTTTAAATAATTACAGAGTAAGTAAAGATGCTATTAATATGGTATGTAAGCTAAATGATGAATTTGATGAAAAGGTGAGGGGCCTTCTTTACTCTGAAAATAAGGAAGAGTATATAATAAAATTAATCAAATCAATAGAAAAATATATAGTTTCTAATTTAGATATTTTAGGAAAAGAAATAATTGAGTTTTTAGGAAAGAATAAGGAAAAATTAAGCTCCTATGAAATAAAAAATCATAAAAATTTTAAAAAATTCAATATAAAAATGGAAGATGTTTTAAAGAAGTTGGCTCAATATAATTTAATAGAAAAAACACAAAAAGAATTTAGAGATTCAGAAGGAAATGTTGTTGCAAAAGAAAACATCTATTATGGAAAATAAGTTGAAATAAGGAGAAATTATAATGAGTTATATTACTATAAGAGACTTTGGAGAAGATAAGTTTATTGAGAAAAAATCAGAATTTATTGGTTATGCTAAGAGGTGCGAAAGTGAAGAAGAGGCAAAGGCCTTTGTTCAGGAAATTAAAAATTTACACAAGCAGGCTACTCACAATTGCTATGCTTATATTATAGGAGAAAATATGTCTATTCAGAGATATAGCGATGATGGGGAACCTCAGGGAACAGCAGGAATACCTATTTTAGAAGTGATAAAAAAAAGCAATATAACTGATTGTGCAATAGTAGTTACAAGATACTATGGAGGGATACTCTTAGGCACTGGAGGGCTAACAAGGGCATATACAAAAGGAGCATCCATAGCAATAAAAGCTGCTGGAATCGTTGAAAAGGTTAAGGGAGTTAGGCTGCTTCTAAATATGGAATATGATATGCTAGGAAAAGTTCAATATATATGTGGGAAGAATAATTGGCACATTGAAGATACTGAATATACTGATAAGGTAGTTGTTCATATTTTATCAGAAATAGAAAATGCAGATAAAATTGAAAAAGAAATGGCTGAAGCATCAAATGGAAAGATTATTATTAATAAAGTAGAAGAGGACATATACTTTAAGGAAGAAAATAGACTTTACAAAATTATTTAGTTTAATTAATAAAATTTGTCATAAGAATTATATTATGTTATAATTCTTGTGTTTATAATAAGTTTAACTAATATATTGGGAGGAATAAAAATGGCGGGACATTCAAAGTGGCAGAATATCCAAAATAAAAAGGGAAAAATGGATGCTAAAAGAGGTAAGATTTTTACAAAGATAGGTAGAGAATTAGCTATTGCGGTTAAAAATGGTGGTCCTGTGCCTGACAATAATCCAAGATTAAGAGATGTAATTGCAAAAGCAAAGGCTGCTAATATGCCGAATGATAATATACAAAGGGCTATTAAAAAAGCTTCAGGAGAACTTTCAGCAATAGAATATGAAAGAATTGTTTATGAAGGCTATGGTCCTTCAGGAGTAGCAGTTATGGTAGAAACTTTAACTGATAATAAAAATAGATCAGCAGGAAATGTAAGAAGTGCCTTCACTAAAGGTGGCGGAAACATGGGAACAACAGGCTGTGTTGGTTTTATGTTCCAAGAAAAAGGCGAAATCGTTATTGAAAAAGAAGATAAAGATGAAGATGAAATAATGATGCTGGCTTTAGATGCAGGAGCAGAGGATTTTGTAGCTGAAGAAGAAGTATTTATAATTACAACTACTCCAGAGGATTTTGGAAAAGTTAGGGAAACATTAGAAGCAGAAGGGTTAGAATTCTTAGAAGCTTCAGTTAAAATGATTCCGGACACATATACAGCAATTAATGAAGATGATGCTAAGAAGTTCCAAAAGATGTTAGACCTGCTTGAAGATGATGATGATGTTCAAGAAGTCTACCACAATGCAGAATTCCCTGAAGGATGGGAAGGATAAAATCAATTCAAAATTCAAAGGGTATAATTGAGGAAATAATTTAGCTTTGCTGAATTATAAAGAAATTAGAAATATAAAGAACTGTATAATACTGATACATCAATATTATACAGTTCTTATTTATTTTTAATTTATTCTGCTTTTAGTTCTTGAACGCCAGTTACCTCTGTAGCTGTGTCGCCTTCTTTGTCTGCAATTGTGAAAGTATCCATGGCTTCTTGGTTTAGGAAGTAGATGTTTCCTTCAATTTTTTGATTTACTAGCTTAAAGTTTTTACCTGAAATATATAAATCTCCTTTGAAAGTACCATGTTCAAGGCTTCCATTAATACTATTAAAGGTTAGTTTTGGTGCTGTTAAAGTATATTTATCTGTTATGTTACGGTCTTCATCCTGAGAATATAAAGCTATTTTACGTTGATAAGTTTCTTCACCAGTATCTTTATCTGTTTTACCATTTTTGAAATCGCCATCTACCACTAATTCTTTGTCAAAAGTTAAGTCATTTAATATTGCTATTATCCAAGTTCCATCCTTACTAATTGCTTTCTCAAAAGCTTCATTTTCTTTAACTATTGAAGGTGTTGTAACAGCATCAGTATTTTCCTTGTCTGTAGTATTTTCAGTGTCTCCAGCATTTTGATTTTGTTCTGTTGTTCCTGGATCTGGTGTTTCATTCATGTTGTTTTTTCCGCAAGCTACAAAAGCAGTTGCTGCCAATGCTAATGCTAATGTAGCCAAGAGTTTTTTAGTTTTCATATGTACTCCTCCAAACTTATAGTATTTTTTTGTTATAAACTGCTAAAAAACATATTATTAAAAAGTGCAATTAGATACTATTAGTTTTTATATATTATAAAATTTTATTCATAAAATTAAAAAATCCCCCTAGGGATTTTTTAAAATTAAGTTATGTTATCAAATAATCTTAACACATTTAGCATTCCAAAACCCCAATGAGGATTTGGATATATATCTCCTGGCCTTTCATTTACCCCTCTAGCTAAATAAGTTTTAAGAGTTTGGGTATATAGGTTTTTATCATTACCTTGGACTATTCCCCATTCAAAAAGCATAGCACAGGCTCCAGCAACTATGGCGGCAGCAACACAGGTTCCACTAATAATAGCAATTTCATTATTTGGAGCAGTGGTAAGTGCATTTTCACCACCGGCAGCAACATCTATTGGGTTTATATATCCTGAAATAAAGGCCATTCCTGAATAATCAACTAAATTATTATTGTTCTGGTTATAGGCAGCAGCTGTAATAATAAAGGGGGAATTGCCAGGGCTTGTAATTGTACCATATGGATCTGCTGGATTAAATTGAGTTCCAGGAAGGGTTAATCCACCTTGAGGCAGCCAGACATTTATATTTCCACCTATTATTTGATTACCCAAAAACCTTAATCTCCATATTCCAGGTTGCAAGTTTTGGAATATGATTCTTATATTCTGATCTCCAGTACCTTCTTCAGGTATGAAATATAATACAGTTACTGTAGTGTTTTCAAATACAAAAGTATGGGTTGTATAAGTATTTGTGGAGTAATTTATAACTCCAGTGTTATCGCCAGAAGGGGAGATTATATCAATAGACACAACATTAGGAAGATCTACCCAAATATCTACAATTAAAGTTCCTTGTCCTGGAGCAACATCTAAATCAATAGTTTTAATAGGGTCTTCTGGCCTAAGAGTGCCAGAAGCATGTCGTCTGGTATTTCTTTCATTGCCTGTGACAGTTACTATAGTAAAACCATTTAATAAAGCTAGGCTGTTAATATATCTTTCTAGAAGAGTTGCTCCTTTATGATTGCCTAAACTTGAACCTAAGGGAAGGTATACAACAATGGGATCCCGGATAGTTAGGGCATAATTGGATATAACTCTTAAAGCTGCGAATATAGAAGCAACATTATAAATTGGTTCATTTATATTAACTTGATAAATTTTCCTAAATGCCAGTTCTTCAGCTAACTTGATTACAATAAATCTACAATCAGGTACAACTCCCCTTATATTTGGGTTTTTACCCCTTGCACCTATCAAGCCAGAAGTTTTTGTACCGTGACCTATTTCATCTTTTACAGGTACAATAGAGTAGGGGTCTCCGCCCTGCCTATATAAATCAATGGCTTGCTGAATTTGCTCACTATTATAAACTGCACCAAAAAATATATTAAAGCCATCTATTTGGGTTGTACTATTCTCAGCACTTTGATCCCAAATATAATCAATTCTAGTATTGCCATCCTCATCCATGAATTCTTCATTTAAGTAATCAATTCCGGTATCAATAACAGCTACTTTAACCCCTGTACCTAAAAGGTTTAAAGGAAGGTCTAATTGAAGAAATTCAGCCTGGGAGGCTTCCAATGGAGAGATTTGTTGAAGGCTGTATATGGTAAAAGGTTTGATATATATAATTGTTTCAAAGGGAGGAGAAGCAAGTATAGTTTCAAGGGTTTCAGGTGAAGATAATATTGCATATCTGCTGGTTATTATTATTATACTTAGATTAGGATAATTTGCAATTTCAGCCTCAACATCACCTATATAATGTACAAGATAATGAAAAAGGTCTGGATTTCTAAAAATATTTTGGCTAGAATTTTCCTGTCTATTCATTTTTATCACCATCCTTCTTTGGGAGTTTAAGTAAGTGATTATTAGTATCAGGCCGATTTTTTGTTTTCTCTAAATTGTATGGATTAAATAAAGTTAAATTTATTTTTCTTAATAAGTTGGGAAATATTCTAGCAATAAAGTTAAAAGTTCCAAGTAAATTAAATTCTCCATATCCTATATCTACATTAGGATAAGTAAAGTTTGGATTTCTACTAGCACCATAAATTAAATAGCTCCTAATTTTTATAGCAGACATAGAATGATCGTTACCTTTTACTATTCCCCATTCCAGAAGAAGAGCGCAAGCCCCAGCAATAATAGCTGTAGCAGCAGAGGCCCCGGATAGGGTGCTAGGATTTCCATTAAGATCTGTAGTTAATATATCTACACCAGTAGTAGCGATAATAGGGTTAATAAATCCATTTGCATTGAAACCTTTACCAGAAGTAGGGGTGATTGAATTATTAGGTCCTAAATAGGCAACGCTTATGATATTAATAGTAGAAGAAGGAACAACTAATGTATTTTCCGGATCAGGAGTTAAAAATTCTACACCTGCAGGTAAAGTACTTTTAGGTGGAAGCCAAATATCATACCTTCCATCAACTATATAAAAACCAATAAGGTCTATTCTCCAAATCCCCGGTTTAATTCCATTGAATTGAACATTAATAAGTTCAGTCCCAGTAAAATGCTCAGGAGTAAAATAGCTTACTGTAACAGAGGTGTTAGTAAAAATATAATTATAGGTCACCTTTCTTCCAGTTTGAGGAACTATAACTCCACTAGCTTCTCCAGTAGGGGATGTAATATTTATTGAGGCCCTGTTTGGTCTTTGAAGCCAAATATTAAGGGAAAAATTTTTCATTTCTCTAGGAATCCTAAATTCTTGAGTAGATATTTCACCAACGCCATCTATTAATCCTCTAGCATGACCTTGAGCATTACCTTCATTTCCGCTACCAACTACTATACATAATCTTCCGTAGTTTGTTAAATCCATTAAATATCGGGAAATTAAATTTGCACCATCATGACTTCCAAAGGTAGAACCAACACCAATATAAATAACCATGGGTCTTTTAAGTCTTAAAAATTCATTTCTAAGAAATTCTAGAGCTGTAAATAGTTCAGACATATTATAAACAGGTGGAGGATCCATATTATTTTCTCTAATTAATCTTTGAAAATTAGTGGACTGAAAAAGTTTAACTATTACAAAGTCACATCCATTGGCAACACCCTCTAAGTCAGGGTTTTCTCCTCGCGCACCTATAATACCTGCAACTTTAGTGCCGTGTCCAACTTCATCTCTTGAAGGAACTATTGTAAAAGGATCTTCATTATTTCTGCTTGCTTGAATTGCAGAGTTTATTTGTTCGTTTGTGAACACCTTACCAATATACATATTATAATCATCCTGAAACTCATCTGATCTTATATTTTGATCCCATAAGCTAATTATTCTAGATGTACCATCTTCCCTTATAAATTCAGGATTTAAATAATTAATTCCAGTATCTATAATTCCTACAATTACCCCTCTTCCTGTTAAATCTAAATAAGGATTTAGCTTGATATTATTTATATTGTCAACAAAAGAAGGAGAAATTTCTTGAAGTACTAGCATAGTTCGAATATCTATAAATACTATTGAAGGAACATCCCTTCGAAGTCTATCTATATCATTTTCACTAACTGCAATAACACCAAAAGTTTCATTAATAGCAACACCACATGCATAATCCACTCTTGCTATTTCTTCAATAAAAGGTCCTCTATATTCAATTAAAAAATTTCCAACAGATGGATCGAAAAATAAATAACAATTGCTTCCAACCATAAATTCTCCTAAAAATACATAAGATTATACAACATTATATTAATTAAAAATAGAAAAAATGATTATTTGTTATAAAAATTATTTAATTGTAATTAAATTCAATAAAAAAATATAAATATAAAAAGAAAAAGAATAAATAATAATAAGGAGAAAGTAAGCAGCTGATTTTAATATGATAAAATTTTAACAAAATAAAAATGATTAATACTTATATGGAAATGAACTGGAGGTTATTGTGTGAAAAAGATATTAATTATAAGTATTTGTATTGTATTAGTAGTGGTATCTAATGTTTGGAATGTTAAAGCTAGCATTAGCGAAGATAAGGAAAAGATAAAAGCTGCAGTGTTTTTTTACGATGAAGACAATGACTATAAAATTGCTCTAAAAAACAATTTGATAGAAATCAATGAGAGGAGCAATGGTAATGCAGAACTAACTTTTTATGATGCTAAAGAAGAGCAAGAAATTCAAAATAATCAACTTGATGAAGTCTTGAGGGAAGGGATAGATATAATATTTATTAATATGGTTGATAATAATAAGTCAGCAGATATAGTTAATAAAGTAAAGGAACATAATGTGCCATTAATTTTTTTTGCTAGAGAGCCTAAGTCTTTTAATGCCATAAAATCTTATGGTAATTCATTTTTTATTGGTACTGATGATTGTGAATTAGGTAAAGTTAAAGGAGAGATGATAATAAATCAAATTAAGAAAAATAAAATAAGTGATAGGAATCGCAATAGAAAATTAGATTATATTCTGCTAAGAGGAAATAAGGAAAGTATAGAGTCAAAATTAAGAAGTAAATGTGTATTACAAAGATTGGCAAAGGGTTATAAAATTAACGAAATTTATTCCGGTTATTTTAATTGGGATAAGACTAAAGTGAAAGATTACTTAAGTCCATTAATGTTGAGGAAGGTTCAAGATGTGGATGTAATAATTTCAAACAATGATGAAATGGCTCTTGGGGCAATAGAGGTACTTCAAGAATTTGGATACAATTTAGATGATGACAAAATGTATATACCAGTATTCGGAGTTGATGCTATTCCTAAAGCTAAAGAACTAATAAAAAAAGGAGTAATGGAGGGAACAGTTATACAAGACCCTAAAATAATGGCAGAGACAATTTATAAGGTAGGATTTAATTTATATAATAAAAAAAAATCCTTTAGATAATACTAATTATACCTTTGATGACAGCGGGGTAGCTATAAGAATACCCAATGGTGGGTATATTCTAAGGGGAGAAAATTAATAAAGGATATAAAATAATAATTAGTTTTTTAGGAATACTAATATTAGATATTTAAAAAACGGAGGATACAAATGAAAAGAAAATTTATAATCAGTTCCTTTCTTGCTTTGATTTTGGCATTAAACTTTAATTTAATAACAGTAAAGAGCCGTACGAATACTGAAACGAAGAGATTTGCGGTTCTTTTTTACGATGAAAGCGATGCTTATATTTCATTGCTAAAGGAAGCTTTGGAGGAAGTTCAAAGGCTCAATTCTGGTAGGGTTCAGTTTATTTATTATGATGCAGTAAATAATCAGGGAAGACAAAATGAACAATTAGAAGAAGTTATAAGAGACAAGGTAGATGGAATCCTAATAAATATTGTAGATTTTTATAGTGGAGGAAATTTAGTTAATAGAGCCAAGGAAAATAATATTCCTATAATCTTTTTTAATAGAGAACCAAGGAGTTTAGATGCAATTAAATCTTATGGAAAGGCAATTTATATTGGTACAAGTGGATGTCAATCAGGACATATGCAAGGTGAGATGATAATAAATCAAATTCAGAATAATTTAATTTTAGATAAAAATCAAAATAATCAATTAGACTATGTGCTATTAAAGGGACCAAGAGGGGATATAGAAGCAGTAGATAGAAGTCGTTGTGTAATAGAGAAAATTAACAATAGTGGCATAAGGACCAATGAACTTTATTCTGAGTTCATGAATTGGGATAGAGAGATAGTAAAAGAAAGATTAACTCCTGTATTACCTAGAATTATAAATGATTTAGATGCTATAATTTCCAATAATGATGAAATGGCATTAGGAGCTATAGAAGCTCTTCAGGCTTATGGATATAATTTAGGAGGTGGAAGAAACTATATCCCTGTATTTGGAATAGATGGAATTCCTGAAGCTCTAACATTAATAGAAGAAGGAAAAATGGAAGGAACAGTAGTGCAAGATGCAAAATCTATGGCGGAAGCAATGTTCTTAACAGCTATGAATTTTGCAGAAGGAAAAAAACCTTTAGATGGAACTAATTTTGAATTTGATGAAAGTGGAGTGGCACTTAGAATATCTTATCCTCAGTACATAGTTAGAACTAAAAGTCAATAATAAATTACTAGGAGGTAAAAATTAACTTCAAGAATGGTAAATTTTATGATAAAATTATAAAGGAAAATTAATTATGGGGGAGTATAATATGAAGCATATAAGAACAATAAACAAAACTAACATAAAAAATAGTTTAGTAAAGCCAGGCTGTAAAGAATGTGCTAACTCATGTCAATCAGCTTGCAAAACTTCATGTACAGTTGCAAACGTAGCGTGTGAAAACTAATAGGCAGGCAGCAGCTAAATAGTTGCTGCTTTCTTTATTCTTAAAAATCTTGGAGGGAAAATAAATGGCATTAATACACAAATTTAAGCAAGGCGAAAACTATTTTGTATTAGATGTAAATACTGGAGCTGTTCATATAGTGGACGAGCTAGTTTATGATTTAGTATGCGATGAGGGAATGAGGAGTAAGGAAGAACTATTAAAGACTCTTTCAGAAAAATATGAGAAAAAAGTTATTTCAGAAGCTTATGATGAAATAGCAGAGCTTATTAATGATGGATTGCTTTATAGTGAAGATAGGTATGAAGACATTGCACATAGTTCAATGGATGATAGAGATTATATAAAAGCTGTATGCTTAAACATAATTCATGGATGTAATTTAAGGTGTAAATATTGTTTTGCCGATGAAGGAGAATATAATGGACATAAGGGTGTTATGTCTTTGGAAACCGCAAAAAAGGCAATAGATTATGTAGTTAAAAGAAGTGGTCCTAGAAAAAATATAGAAATAGATTTATTTGGTGGAGAACCAACATTAATTATGGATACTATAAAAGAGATTATCAAGTATGCCAGAGATAATGAAAAACAATGGAATAAAAACATTAGGTTCACAATGACTACAAATTCTACTATTTTTAATGATGAAATGATGGAATTTATGGACAAGGAAATGGGAAATATTATTTTATCATTAGATGGAAGAAAATCTGTAAATGATAAGGTAAGAATAAAAGCTGATGGCAGCGGTTCTTATGATGATATACTTCCTAATATAAAGAAGATGATAAGCAAGAGAACACCTGGAAAGACTTACTATGTAAGAGGAACCTTTACAAGAGCTAACACAGACTTTTACGAAGATGTAATGGCTATGGTTAATGAAGGCTTTAGGGAAATATCCATTGAGCCAGTTGTACTGCCAGATGAACATCCACTTTCTTTAAGAGAAGAAGACTTGGAAGCTATAATGGAAAACTATGATAAATTATATGAAGATATGGCTAGAAGAAAAAGAGAAAAGGATGAAGAATATACATTCTATCATTTTAATATAGATTTAAATGGAGGACCTTGTGTTTATAAAAGAATTTCAGGCTGCGGTGCTGGATTTGAATATGTTGCAATAACACCCCAAGGTGAAGTTTATCCATGTCATCAATTTGTAGGTAAAGAAGAATTTAAACTTGGAAGCATATATGATGATAGCTATGATGCTGAATTAGGAAAGAAATTTAAAAAAGCACATATCTATAATAAGCCAAAATGTAGAGAATGCTGGGCAAGATTCTACTGTAGCGGCGGCTGCCAAGCTAACAACTTTAGCTTTAATGGAGATATGAACATTCCATATGAAATTGGATGTAAAATGCAGAAAAAGAGAATTGAATGCGCGATAGCACTAAAAGCAGAATAAAAAGGCTACGATAAATAGGATATGCCCCATAAGCTAATAGCTGAGCAAAGAAGTACTAGGCTTGAAAAACTACTATGCCAAGAGTTTTGGTAGAACTCACTACGTTCAAACAAACCAATAACTCTAAGGCCTAGTAGTTTTTCTTTAACTGAGAATCTAAATCTATGATTTAGTTATTCGAAGTTACTCATACGAATGCATATGAGTAGGAGCTTCCTTAAACTACTTCTAAATGCTCACTATATGCTTATTTCACATATCCTATGTATCTTCGCCAATCTTTATTTGACACTTATACTATCAGTTCAATTGTGAAGTGTGAACTGAAAATAGAAAACTGAAAATTGAAAACTAAAAATTGGGGGTCGTGGTGATACAATGATTAGGGAATATATACTAAAAAATAATATCAAGTTAATATATAAAAAAACAACATCAAATCTTACTTCTATTTCAATTTCTATAGATGCTGGAGCAGGCAGGGAAAAGGATTTGCTTGGGGTGGCCCATGCAACGGAGCATATGGTTTATAAGGGAACGGCTAAAAGAAGTGAAAGTGAAATAAATAGGGATTTAAGCAATATTTTTGGCTTTCAAAATGCAATGACTAATTATCCTTATGTTATTTTTTATGGTACATCCTTAGCTGAGGATTTTGAAAATGGACTAGAACTATTTTCAGATATAATAATAAATCCTGCCTTTAAGGAAGATGGATTTAGGGAGGAAATGGAAGTTATAAAAGAAGAGTTAAGAGAATGGGATGAGGAGTTAGAACAATATTGTGAAGATAGGCAATTCCTAAATAGTTTTAATGATAGAAGAATAAAATATCCCATTATTGGAACAATGAATAGCTTAAATAAAATAAATTTAAGCCATATTAAATCCTTTTATAATGAAAATTACTTACCTAAAAACACTTCAATAGCAGTTATATCTTCATTAGAATTTAATGAAGTGAAAACAATTATTGAAAGATACTTTGGCTGTTGGAATAAAAATTATATTAAAGAAGAAAATGAATTAATATATGAAGACATAAAAGAGAATATTTATAAGGATTTTAAAGAAGGGGCAAATACTTGTAGAGTTCAGATATGCTTTCCAATAGATCAACTAACCTATGAAGAAATAAAGGCTTTAAGAATATTTAATGTATATTTTGGAGAAGGTATTAATTCGGTTTTATTTGATAAATTAAGAACTCAAAATGGTCTTGTTTATGATGTTTTAACAAATGTAGCCAATGAAAAATATATTAAACTTTACAAAATATTTTTTAATACATCAAAAGAAAAGGTTAATAAAGCAATAGACATAGTTGATGAATGTATTAAAAATATAGATAGCTTTATAAAAAATATTAATGAAAAAGATATTAAGGATTTTACAAAAAGCTTAAAGTTAAAAAGATGGTTTAAAGAGGAGCAAAATATTATATTGGCAAAAGAATTATCAACATATGACACTATGTTTAATGATTATAGAGTTTATAGTGATGAATTTAATCATATAGAAAAGATAAACAAGGAATTTATATATAAGACTGCTGCCAAAGTTTTTAAAAGAAGGTCTATACAAATAATAACAAATTAGCTAAAATAATGACAAGGAGAGTATTATGGATAAGGCACCACTATTAGAAAGTGTAATAAATTATCATAAAGAAAAAAATCTGATTTTATCTATGCCTGGGAATAAATGTGGTAAGGCTTTTTTAAGGGATGACTTTGGAAGGACATTTATGAAAAAACTAGGCCAATTGGATATTACGGAAGTAGAGCCATTAGATAATCTTCACCAACCAGAAGGTGTTATAAAAGAAGCTCAAGAGTTATTAGCTAAAACATATAAAGTTAAGAAAGCTTACTTTGTTGTAAATGGCAGTTCAGCAGGGAATTTAGCAGCGATTTTTTCAGCTTTTAATGAAGGCGATGAAGTCTTAGTGGAAAGAAATTGTCACAAGTCAATATATAATGGTTTGATTTTAAGAAAATTAAAGATAATCTATATTGATGCTGTAGTTGATAATGAAAGAGAATTATTCCTTCCACCAACAGAAAAAGAAATAGAAAAAGCATTAAATGCTGCTAATAATCCCAAAGGAATAATCTTAACAAGCCCAAATTATTTTGGAATTAGGTATAATATAGATGATTACTTAATCAAACTTAAGAAAAGGGGACTTAAAATAATAATAGATAGCGCCCATGGTGCTCATTTTGGTATAAACAAAAAGCTGCCCAAATCCTTGGCGACACTTGGAGATTATATAGTTATGAGTGCCCATAAAACATTGCCAAGTTTAACTCAGGGGTCCTATCTTTTAGTAAATGCTGAAGAGGAAAATTTAGAATTTTATTTAAGAGCATTTATGACTACATCCCCCTCTTATTTAATAATGGCATCCCTAGATTATTCTAGATATTATTTAGATAATTACGGGGATGAGGATTATAGTAATCTTATAAATTTAGCTGAAAAATATAAAGTTAAAATAAATAAGTTAGATAAGGTTCATGTACTAGATACAGAGAGTTTAATGAGTAAATATGAAATTGATAAAACTAGATATTTATTAATTACAAAGGATGGCTACAGTGGACATAAATTATCTGATTATTTAAGGGAAAATAAAATTCAGAGTGAAATGAGTTTTTCAAAAGGTGTAGTACTAATTTTTTCTCCTATAAATAACAAAGAGGATTTTGAAAAACTTTATTTAGCAATAAAAAACTTAAATTTAGATGAAATAAAAACAAAGGATAAAAAACTTAATTACTTAAGTCTTGTAAATACCAAAGTATTAGAACCTTATGAAGTCTTTAATTTTAAGGGTGAATACCTAGAATTAAATGAGTCTATAGGTAAAGTAGCAAAAGATGACATAATACCATATCCTCCAGGCATACCAATAATATGCAGGGGAGAAAGAATTACAAAAGAAGCTATTAATATAGTTAAGGATTATATAGATCATAACTTGAAAGTGCTAGGGTTAGAAAATAACAAAATTAAAGTTGTTAAAAATTATTAATATATTATAACTAATGATTTAGGAGGAAGATATGGCTAGTTCAAAGCAAACTATATTACAAAGTACATTTGGTTCAATATTTACAGACTTAGGGCAGAAGGAATTAGAAAAAACTATTGGCAGTAATAAAAACTTTGTAGCTGTTTCTGGTAGAGTTAATAATCCAAGTATAGTTGAGCTTAAGGAAGGTATGACTTTAAGGGATGTAATAAATGAAGCAGGAGGAATGATTAATAAAAGACCTTTTAAATGCGCTCAATTAGGCTTTCCTTTTAGTACCTTTGCAAGCATGTATAAATTGGATGCTCCATTAGATTTAGATATTTTCACTAAGAGTATGTACAAAAACATTGTTGTATTATCTGATGAGGATTGTATCATTCAGTTTGGTAAATTCTATATTGAATATTTACTAGGAAATATGTCACAAGGACTATGCCCTGATTATGAAGGTTCCAGATATGAAATAGAAAGAATTTGGAGAATATTTGATAGAATAAGTAAGGGTAAGGCAAACTTAAGAGATATATATTTATTAAGACAACTAGGAAGTACCCTAAAAGAGAGAATAAAACAAGATAAAAACATTACTCTGGAAATAATTGAGAATTTCTATGAGGAAATTGAGGAACACATTGAAGAACATAAGTGTTATGCAGGGGAATGTCCTCAGCTAACAAAGCTTAGAATAACAGATAAGTGCATAGGTTGCCATGCCTGTACTAGAGTTTGTCCAGTGGATTGTATTTCTGGAAAAATAAAAGAACGACATTATATAGATACTGATAGATGTACTCATTGTGGTCAATGTACAGTGGCCTGTCCTGTTGCAGCCATAACTGAAGGAGATAATACTTATAAATTTCTAAGAGATTTATCAACGCCAGGGAAAGTGGTAATAGCGCAAATAGCTCCTGCAGTAAGGGTAACTATAGGTGAGGCTTTTGGCTTTGAAGCTGGAGAAAATCTTGAAAAGAAATTAGTTGCAGCTTTAAAAAGAATAGGTGTTGATTATGTATTTGATACTTCTTGGGCAGCAGATTTAACTATTATGGAAGAAGCGGCAGAACTTCAAGGTAGATTAGAAAAGTATTTCAATGGAGATGATTCAGTAAAGCTTCCCTTACTAACTTCATGTTGTCCATCATGGGTTAAATTTATTGAACAAAACTATCCAGATATGCTAGATGTTCCATCTACAGCTAAATCTCCAATGCAGATGTTTGCAACTATTGCAAAAGATATATGGGCAAAGGAGAGAGGTTATAAAAGGGATATAGTTACTTCTGTAGCAATAATGCCTTGTGTTGCAAAGAAATATGAAGCATCTAGACCAGAATTTTCTAGGGGAGATAACTACGATACAGATTATGTTATAACTACAAGGGAACTTATAAAAATATTAAAACAATCTAAAATTGATTTAAAGGATCTAGAAGATGAAGAACTAGATAATCCATTATCAGAATACAGTGGTGCAGGTGTAATCTTTGGAAGAACTGGTGGAGTTATAGAAGCAGCGACAAGAACAGCTCTTGAAAAAATGACTGGAAAAAGAATAGAAAACATAGAGTTTACCTCCTTAAGAGGATGGGAAGGTTTTAGAAGCTGTGAATTAAATGTAGAAGGAATTAGTTTAAAAATAGGTGTAGCCCATGGATTAAAAGAAGCAGGTAAGATGCTTGATAAGATAAGAAGCGGTGAAGAATTCTATCATGCTATTGAAATTATGGCTTGCAATGGTGGATGTATAGGTGGAGGAGGACAGCCAAAACCTAAAAAGAGAAAGGAAACTATTATAAAAAGAGGGGAAGGGCTAAATAATATCGATAATAAGATGAAAATAAGAAGATCTCATGAAAATGAATCAGTCTTAAAAATCTATGAAAAATATTTAGACCATCCATTAAGTCCAAAGGCTCATGAATTAATTCATACAAAGTATTTCCCAAAATTAAAAAGAAAATAGATTTGACAATTTTCGGGTTTCAGAGATAAGGAAAAAACTCCTCTGGAGTTTGGAAATTTAAAAATTCAGCTTTGCTGAATTTTTTTCCTTAACTGAAAACTGACCACTGAAAATTGGAAACTGTATAGGTGGACTTTTTCTATTAAAGGGAGTATTATAGTAATATTAAAAATAATATAGTAGGTGTTTTATTATTATGAATACAGTTAAAAAAGTAGCAGTAATAAATGATTTATCAGGAATAGGAAGATGTTCTTTAACAGCAGCAATTCCAATTTTATCAGCTTTGGGAGTACAATGTTGTCCTTTTCCTACAGCAGTATTATCTTGCCAAACAGGATACGATGAATTTACATTTTTAGATATAACTGATGAAATGTATAAATATAAAAAATCTTGGGATAAATTAAATGTAAAATTTGATTGTATATATAGCGGGTTCTTAGGTTCAGAAGAGCAAATAAATATAGTTTACCATATGGCAAAAGAACATGAGGAATCATTAATAGTAATTGATCCAGTAATGGGTGATGATGGGTATATCTATGATACCTTTACTGAAAATATGAGTAATAAAATGAAAGAACTAATTAGGATTGCTGATATTGTAACACCAAACTTAACTGAAGCATGTTTATTAACTGGAAGCAGTTATAAAAAATATAATACTTCTGATGAAGAACTTATATATATGGCTAAGAAAATAGGTAAATTGGGTCCTAAGGTAGTAATTATAACAGGAATAGTTAGAAATAATAAAATGTATAATTTTGCATATGACATAAGGCAAGATGAATATTTTTTAGTAGGAAAGGAATTTGTAGATAAGTCCTTTAGCGGCACTGGAGACACCTTTGCCTCAATATTAATAGGCCTACTTTTAAATGATCATAATTTGCAGTTTAGCATTGAAAAAGCAGCAGAATTTTTATATAAAGCAATAAAACATACAGATAATCTTAATACTGATCCAAAGGAAGGAATATTATTTGAAGTGCATTTAAAGGAGTTGATTTTAATAAATGAAGAATAATATAAAAACAAAAACAAGAAATATAGTTTTAACCGCAGTATTTGCAGCATTCATATGTATATCAATTGTATTTCTGCCAAGAATTCCAACGGGATTTAACGAAGGATATATTCATTTAGGAGATATAGTAATTTACTTGGCTGCAACATTTTTACCTCTTCCATATGGAATGGCAGCAGCGGCTATTGGGGGAGGATTAGCAGATATAATGGCAGGGGCGGTAGTTTGGACACTTCCTACTATAATAATAAAAGCTGCTATGGCTATTTTCTTTACATCTAAAGAAGCTAAAATATTAAATAAAAGAAATAAAAGAGCAGTTATAATTGCAGGATTAACGGGATGGATAGGATACTATTTTGCAGGTGCAATAATTTCAGGAAATTTTGCTGCTCCCTTAGTAACTCTTCCTATAGAAGCACTTCAACCTATTGGAAGTGGAGTGATTTTTGTATTTATAGCTCATTACCTAGATAAGATAAATATAAAAGAAAAAGTTTTTGATGAATACAAATAAACAAAGGAAAAGAGGTGATTAAATGGAACTATCAAGGGCTCAAAAAAGGTTTGTTAATCATAAGACTTCAGGATATCAACTTTTAAAAGGAAAAGAAGGTACAGGAAAAAGCACCTCTTTAGTATACAAGGCATTAAACCTAGAAAACAATTATTGCTTATATAATGAAGATAAAATATTAATTGTTAATTCAGATTACTTAAAAACTAATATATGTAAAACATTATATGACGAAGAAAGAAATAAGGATTATTTTTATTCCTTATTTTCTTTAAATAGAGAAAGAATTGATATTTTATCAATAAAGGAATTAATATCTACATATTCAGAAGCATATAAGAGAGAAAATGGACTAGCTTTAAGGCTTATATCTGATTTAGAGGGAAAAAATATATTTTATTCTTTAAAGGAAGAAATTGATAGATTATTAGAGAGTTATAAGTTTTATAAGAAGGCTACAATGTCTTATATATTTAATGAAGTATTATGGATAAAAGCATCTAACTTTTCTAAGGAAGATTATTTAAATGTAGATAGAAGAGGAAGAGGAATAAGTATTAGAAAAAACTCTAATATAAGAGAACTGATCTATAAGATTCTGGAAACATATAATAGTAAGTTATTATCACAAAATATGATGGATAAATATGATGCAGTTTTATTTGCCCTTTCATATGTGAAAAATAAGGAAGGTATATATAGCCATATCATTTTAGATGATTTAGAGAAATATACTAAGGCTGAAATAGATTTTATTAGAAGACTATTTAATAAAAAAGAATATTCCAATTTTATTTTTACTTTAAATAGCGAATTAGAAGGAAGAGAAAATTCATGGATAGTAAAGGGAAGAAATCTCCCTTCATTAGGAATAGATACAAAAGGAAAAACATTTAATTATAAATTGAATTTAGCAGAAAAAAAGAAAAAAGTTATAGATACTATAGAAAAATATCAGTACATAAATTTAAGAAATAATAATGTTGTAGATTTTAAAGTAGATTCTGCATCAAATGAAAAAGAAATATTTTTAGAAGATAGCATTACTTATAAAGAAGAAGAAATGAAAGAAGTTCCAATGTATTCAAATATAGCAGCAGGTAGTCCTATTGAAATGATAGATAATATAGAAGGTGATTTCTACCTGCCAAAAAGCTGGCTTGGAAGAGGAAAAGAAACCTTTATTTTAAAGGTTAAGGGAGATTCCATGGTGGAAAAAAACATCCTAAATGGGGATTTAGTAGTTATAAAAAGGCAAGTAAATGCAAATCATAATGATATAGTAGCGGCAAGTATAGATAATGAAGCTACTTTAAAAACCCTAAATTTAAATGGAGAATATCCTGTATTAATGCCAGCAAATAAAACTTACCCTTCAATTCCTTTAGTGGGAAGAGATGTTAGTATATTAGGAGTTGCAATTGGAATAATTAAAAACATGGAATAATTTTATAATGGTCAACATAATATGATAATCCCCTGAATATATAATAATGTATAGAAGGAGGGGTTATATGAACGGTGAATCATTGGAAAATATAAAAAGAAAAATACAAAGCAATATAAATTATGCTAGGGAAAGCAATGTAAGAAAGGTATCTGCAATATTAATGGTCGAAGAAGAAAGTATAAAAAAAGAAGTTTTATCATGGCTTATTATGGAGGGGTATAAAGTATCCTTAAGAAGAGATGAAGTTGATATTCTTATAATAGAGTGGTAAAAATAAAAAATATTGGAGAGTACAAATGATTATAGAACAAGAATTTTATAAGAAAAACACATTGGAAGTAGCAAAAAATCTTTTAGGGCACTATTTAATAAGAGAAATAAATGGAAGAAAAATAAAATCTATTATAGTAGAAACAGAGGCCTATATAGGCTCCCTAGATAAGGCTTGTCATGGGTATAATTATAAGAGAACGAAAAGAACAAAACCCATGTATGAAGAGGGAGGCATATCCTATGTTTATTTTATTTATGGCCTATATAACTGCTTTAATATTGTATCTTCAATTAAGGGAGAACCAGAAGCTGTATTAATAAGGGCAGTTGAACCCTTGGATAATTTAGATTACATTTCAAATTTAAGATATAAAAAAAACTACAGTGAATTAAATAAGAATCAAATTAAGAATTTAACCAATGGACCTTCTAAGTTATGTATGGCCTTAGATATTACAAGAAAAGATAATTATAAGCCATTATATACTGGAGAAGATATATATCTAGAATATAATAAAGAAAGAAATTTTGAAATAGTTGAAACTACAAGGATTGGAATAGATTATGCAGAAGAAGCAAAGGACTTTCTTTGGAGATATTATATAAAAGATAATCCCTTTGTATCAAAAAAATAATTTGCAAATCATATTTGTATATTTACAAAAATTTAAGAAAAAACTATTAGTAGAATGGAGGTAATTTTTATGAAAGTAAAAAGGATTCTACTAGTAGTTTTTTCTTTATTTCTTATAAGTGCAGTTTTAATTGGTGCAAGGGATGATAAGTCTGATAGAGGCAAGGGATTAGTGTTAATGGGAGAAATTATAGACATAACTAAAGATGACAAAGGTGATATAATATCATTAACAGTAGATGGATATTTAAAAGGAAAAGAAGTAGCAAAAACAAAGGTTATTACACTAGTGAATGAAAATACAAAAATAATGAATTCTTCCTTTGACAAAAAAGAGGATATTATTATAGAACTAGGTGATATAGTTTATATGAGAGTGGATGAAACTATGACAAAAGCATATCCTCCAGAAACTACTGCAAAAAGAATATTTATTACTAATAATAAATAGATATTTTCTATAAATACCATTATAATATTAATGGAGGGCAAGATGGATAAAAATTTAAAAAATAAATTAACAGACATTCAGTATAAGGTTACCCAGGAAAATGGAACTGAGCCACCTTTCAATAATGAATATTATGACAATTTTAAGGAAGGCATATATGTAGATATTGTTTCACTAAAGCCCTTATTCATTTCTACAGATAAGTTTGATTCGGGATGTGGATGGCCTGCTTTTTCAAGGCCTATAGATAGAAAGTTGATAAAAGAAAAAATTGATAGATCTTATGGAATGATTAGAACAGAAGTAAGAGCCAGGGATTCGGATTCCCACTTAGGACATGTGTTTTGTGATGGACCTGAGGAATTAGGAGGGCTTAGATACTGTATTAATTCAGCAGCTCTTAAATTTATACCTAAAGAAAAAATGAAAGAAGAGGGATACGAGGAATACTTGGATTTATTTGAAAATAAATAGGGTTGTCCTAGACAACACTTGTAAATATACGAAGTCAATTTACAAAATATTTATTAATTTTATTTGCGGGACAACCTGTTATGGCAATTTAGAATTACGGGGGATAGGGATGAAAAGAAGAAATATTAGAAGAAAAAGGAAAAAAATGAGCAATAGAAGCAGTAATATAAAAAGAGAAAGGGCCTTAGTTAGTAGTATGATAATAGCTACTATCCTTTTACTCCTTATAATAAGATTAATCTTTGTTATGATTTATAAAGGCAAGGATTACAAAGAAATGGCTAAAGGTCAATGGAAGGCTCAAGTAAATGTTGAGGCAAGAAGAGGAGATATTAAGGATAGAAATGGAACTATATTAGCTACTTCAATTGATGTATATAGAATAGATTTAGATTTAGATGCTATAGATATTCACTTACAAGATGAGGGGATAACTATAGAAGAGGTAGCTGCACAGCTATCACAGGCATCAGGACTGCCTTATGATGAGGTAATGAGAAAGCTTAATCCAGAAAAGGTAGATGGAATGGAGATAAGGACCAGCACCTTAGTTACTGGAATAGAAAAAGATGTTGCAGATAAGATTAAAGACTTAGGAATTTATGGAGTTGTTATTTCAATTAATCCAAAGAGATACTACCCAAACAATAATTTCCTTGCTCATGTCTTAGGCAGTGTTAATTCAGATAATGCTGGTTTAAATGGTGTTGAACTTCAATATGATAGTGAGTTAAGGGGAACAGATGGTTATAAAATAGCTGAGATTGATGGAAGTTTTAGCGAACTTCCCTACCAAACAGTTCAATATTCAAGTCCTATTGATGGAAAAGATGTTAATCTAACAATCGACGAAAATATACAACTAATAGCTGAAAAAATTGCAGAAAAGGGACTTAAGGAACATAAAGCAAAAGGTGTAGGGATAATTATAACAAATCCAAATAATGGTGAAATATTAGCAATGGTTAATAAACCAGATTTTAATCCTAATACACCTTATGAAGATTATGAGAACTTTGAGGGAGAAACAGAGTCTGAAAAGCTTGAAAATATGTTTAGAAATAATGCAATAAGCGATTCCTTTGAGCCAGGGTCTACATTTAAGAATATTACTATGGCAGCAGCACTAGAAGAAGGTCTTGTAAATGAAAATGATACATTTTACTGTGGAGGTTATTTACAGTTTGGTTCAACTAAAATAAGATGTTGGAATTTAGTAGGGCATGGCACACAAACCCTATCAGAAATTCTACAAAATTCATGTAATGTCGGCTTTATGGAATTAGGGGCTAGGCTGGGAAATGCAAAAATAAAAGAATATATTGATAAGTTTGGCTTTGGAATGGCTACAGGAATAGATCTTCCAGGAGAAACAGAAGGAATTGTTAAGTCAGTTAGTGATATGAGTGAAATGGATTTAGCTACAATAGCTTTTGGACAAACAAATACTGCTAGCAATATTCAAATGATTCAATCCTTTAATGCTATTGCAAATGGAGGTAAATTAATTCAGCCTCATATTGTTAAAGAAATTACTTATGATGAAATAAATGGTACAAAAGTAATTGATGAAGAATTTAAACCATATGTAAAAGAAAATATTATATCAGAAGAAACAGCAAGTACTGTAAGAAGGTTTTTGGAGGATACAATAAATCAGGGGACGACTATTGGAGCTTTTATGGGAAAAGATAGAAGAGTTGGAGCTAAAACAGGAACAGCTCAAAAACCGGATCTTATAAATGGGGGGTATTATCCAGATAAATATATACCTTCTATAGTAGCCTTGTATCCTGTTGAAAAACCTGAAATTACTATATTTTTAAAAGTTGATGAACCAAGTACAGGTGTATATTATGGTGGACAAGTTGCTACACCTCTTGCCAAAGAGCTTTTAGCTGAATTATTTGTTTATATGGATTCCCAAGTTTATAAGGAGAGATATACAGAAAAGGAAAAGGTAATTGTGCCTGAACTTAGAGGGAAAACTATAAAAGAAGCAGAAGCAATATTGAAAGAAAATAATTTAAATATAGATATAGAAAGTAAGGGTTCTAAGGTAACAAATATGGCGCCATACCCAGGAGCGCTAGTGGAAGCAGGTTCACTAATAAGTGTAAATATTGAAGATGCAACAAAAGATTCAAATAAAATAATTATGCCGAAGTTACAAGGTAAAACTTTAGATGAGGCAGTAGAGATATTAAATAAAATAGGAATTAAAGAGTATAAGATAAACGGTGAAGGGATAGTTTCTAGTCAAAGTATAATTGCTGGAAAATTAATTGATAAAAATACTACGGTCAAATTAGATTTGAAAAGTTAGATAGCAGGAGATAATATGAATAAAGTAAGAAAAATTAATACTAGAAAAAAGAAAAAATATAATATGAAAAGCATAGATTATGGACTTCTTTGCGTTATTCTTCTATTATTATTTGTAGGAATAATAATGGTTTACTCTTCTAGCTCTTACTATGCCCTTTATGAAAAAAATAGTCCGGAATATTTCTTTATTAAAGAAATTATTTGGACAGTGGTAGGAATTGGTGCCATGCTTTTTACAATGTCTATTGATTACCATTATTATAAAAAGATTACAGGGCAGTTGTTTATTATTACACTTATATTTTTAATTTTTGTATTGTTCTTTGGTGCAGAAGTTAATGGTGCAAAAAGATGGATTAGGTTTGGTCCCTTATCCTTTCAGCCATCCGAATTGGCAAAATATGTGCTTGTTATATATCTAGCGAAACAATTAGATAGAAGAAATAGTAATATTAATAAGTTCTTTAAAGGTGTAGTACTATATTTAGGAATTTCTGCAGTATTTGCAGTATTAGTATTATTAGAAAAGAATTTAAGTATTACGGCAATAATAATGATAGTTGCAGTAATAATGATATTTGTTGGAGGAGCAAAAATCTCTCATCTTATTCCAATATTTCCGGCAGGGCTTTTAGTTGGAGTTGCCTTGATTCTTGCTGAGCCTTATAGATTGGACAGATTAACTACATTTATGAATCCATGGGGAGATCCTTCAGGGAATAGCTATCAGTTAATTCAATCTATTTACGCTTTAGGTTCAGGAGGACTTCTAGGTGTTGGTTTAGGAAACTCTAAGCAAAAAGCATTATTTATGCCAGAACCTCATAATGATTTTATATTTGCAATAATAGGAGAAGAATTTGGCTTTATAGGCTGTGCTTTTGTAATCTTATTATTTATGTATATAATTTACAAGGGAGCTTATGTGGCGATAAAAGCTAAAGATAATTATGGTTATCTATTAGCAGTAGGAATAGTTTCAATTATATCAATACAGGCTGTAATTAATATAGCGGTTGTATCAGGATCAATGCCTGTTACTGGTGTTCCACTGCCCTTAATTAGTTATGGGGGAACTTCTCTGGTAATAAATATGTTAGCTTTAGGAATCTTGCTTAATATATCAAGACAAAGCAAAGAGAATAAGTAACAAATTGAATTATATTATATGAAATGGTAGAGTATAATAATAAATAGATATTCTTATATATTTTGGAAGTGGAGTGATCTTATGAAGACAGTTATTATGACAGATTCATGCTGCGATTTACCTTTAAGTTATGTAAAGGAAAATAATATTGACGTTGTATCTTTAGGCATTAATATAGATTCAAAATACTATAGTGATGATTTAGGTCAAAGCCTTGATATTAAGGATTTTTACAGTAAACTTAGAAATGGAATAATGCCTACCACATCTCAAGCAAATGCCTTTTCTTATGAAGAAGTATTTAAAAAGCATGTGGAGAAAGGGAATGCAGTAATATATATAGGTTTTTCATCAGCACTAAGCGGTAGTTTAAACAGTGCAAGAATTGCAAGGGAAAATATTAAGGATGAAAATAATCAGGCTGATATTACAGTTATAGACAGTAAAAGTGCTTCATTAGGCTTAGGTTTATTAGTATATAAAGCAGTAGAAATGCTTAAAAATGGATCATCTAAAGAAGAAATAGTTACTTGGATAGAAGAAAATAAATTAAGAGTTAATCATTGGTTTACAGTAGATGATTTAAATCATTTAAAAAGAGGTGGAAGAGTATCTGGTACTGTAGCAGCAGTTGGAACCTTTCTAGGAATTAAACCTATTTTAGAGGTTGATAGGGAAGGAAGATTAATTCCAGTATCAAAGGTTAAAGGAAGAAAAAAGTCAATTAAAGTATTACAAGATACAATAAAAGAAAGAATAGAAAATTCTGAAGAACAAGTAATTTTCATTAGTCATGGTGATTGCTTAGAGGAAGCAGAATATTTAAAGAAGCTTATAACAGAAGAAATAAAAGTTAAAGATGTAATAATCAACAACATTGGTCCAACAATAGGGACACATGCTGGACCAGGAACCATAGCACTATTTTTCCTTGGGAAGGAAAGATAATGCAATTCAAAATTCAAAATGCACAATTAGCATGATTTTAAAATTATCTCAAGTTTTTGAGATAATTTTTTTCTTTTTTCTTAATTCAGCAAGGCTGAATTATCTTATTAACTGTGAACTGCGTACTGCGCACTGTGAACTGAATGAAGTTGAATTCTTTTATGTAAAATGTTAAAGTATAATGTAGGTTAAAACATATGTGTGTTTTAATAAAGTGTGGCATTGGAGGGATTGGTTGTATGTATGAATACATATGTGGGAAATATAAAGGTATTAATAAAAATTATATTATAGTTGAGAATAATGGAATAGGTTATAAGATATTTACTTCAGGTGCAACTATGTCATCAATGCCTAAAATTGATGAAGAGGTTAAGCTTTATCTAGAACAGATAGTAAGGGATGACTTTATTGGTCTTTATGGATTTGACACTAGAGAAGAACTTGAAATGTTTAAGTTGCTTCTAACAATAAATGGAGTTGGTGCAAAGGCAGCACTGTCACTTTTATCATTTAGCAGAATAAACAATTTGAAATATGCAATTATGCTGGGAGATGAAAAACATCTTTGCAAGGCTCCTGGAGTAGGTAAGAAAACTGCAGGAAGAATTATACTAGAATTAAAAGATAAAATTAAAAAAGAAGATATGGCAGAAGGTATTTCTAACCTTGATAATAAAGATAATGTAATTAGTATTGATGCAAATATTATTGCAGAAGCTTTAGGAGCCTTATTGGCTTTAGGGTATTCTGAAAAAGAAGCAGAATCAGCTTTAAAGAAAGTCAATAAGGAAGACACTTTAGAAAATATTATTAAAAATTGTTTGAAAGTTCTAATGGGATAGAGGTGGAATTATGGAAAGAATAATAACACCAAAAGAAATGTGGGAAGATGGAAATAGCTTAAGTTTAAGGCCTACAAATTTAAAAGAATATATTGGCCAAGAGAAGGTAAAAAAAAGATTAGATATTTTTATAAAAGCGGCTCAAAGCAGAAATGAGACTTTAGATCATGTTCTTCTTTATGGACCGCCTGGATTAGGAAAAACAACTTTGGCTAACATTATAGCTAAAGAAATGGAAGGAGAACTTAAGGTTACTTCTGGGCCTGCCATTGAAAGGGCTGGTGATTTAGCAGCTATATTAACAACATTAAATAATAATGATGTTTTATTTATTGATGAAATTCATAGATTAAATAGAAATGTAGAGGAAATACTTTATCCTGCAATGGAAGATTATGTTCTTGATATAGTAATAGGAAAGGGTGCAGCAGCTAAATCTATAAGACTGGATTTGCCTAAGTTTACTTTAATAGGAGCAACAACAAGAATAGGTATGCTAACATCACCCCTTAGAGATAGATTTGGGGTATTATGTGATATGCAATACTATACAGTTGAAGAATTAAAGGAAATTGTAATAAGATCTTCTTTTGTTCTTGACTGTAACATAACAGAAGAAGGAGCTTATGAAATAGCTAAAAGATCTAGGGGCACCCCAAGAATTGCCAATAGATTACTAAAAAGAGTTAGAGATTATGCTCAAGTATATTCTGACTCTTTAATTAGTACAAAGGAAGCTAATGCTGCATTAAACCTTTTAGAGGTTGACAATATGGGCTTTGATAGAGTAGATAATAAAATTCTAGAGGCAATAATAGATAATTTTAACGGGGGACCTGTAGGAATAGAAACCTTATCCTATTTTATTGGTGAAGAATTAGGAACAATAGAAGATGTTTATGAACCTTATTTACTTCAAACTGGTTTCATTGTTAGAACTGCAAGAGGAAGAATTGCAACAGATAAAGCTTATAAACATTTAGGAAGAGTAAAAAATAATAATCAAGAAAAAATAATAGAACAACAAAAATTATTTTAAACTATAGGAGTAATATATGAAAGTAAGTGAGTTTGATTTTTATTTACCAGAAGAGTTAATAGCACAGCATCCATTAAAACAAAGAGATTCATCTAGATTAATGGTGCTAGATAAAAAAACAGGAGAAATAGAGCACAAAATATTTCATGATGTTATAAATTACTTAAATCCTGGTGACACTCTTGTTTTAAATAACACAAGAGTATTACCTGCAAGATTAATTGGTGAAAAAGAAGAAACAGGTGGAAAGATTGAATTCTTATTATTAAAAAGAATTGAAGGAGATAAATGGGAGTGCTTGGCTAAGCCTGGTAAAAGAGCAAAAGTAGGTGCAAGGTTTACTTTTGGAAGTGGCAGATTAAAATGTGAAGTTATAGATATAGCTGAAGAAGGAAATAGAATTATAGAATTTAGCTATGATGGAATTTTTGAGGAAGTTTTAGATGAACTTGGTGAAATGCCATTACCTCCTTATATTACAGAAAAGCTTCAAGATAGAGAAAGATACCAAACTGTATATTCAAAAGAGGAAGGTTCAGCTGCTGCTCCTACGGCAGGATTACATTTTACAGAAGAATTATTAGATGAAATTAAGAAAAAGGGAATTAATATCGCCTATTTAACTTTACATGTAGGTCTTGGAACCTTTAGGCCAGTAAAGGTTGAAGATACAGATAGCCATGTAATGCATTCTGAATTTTATCAATTAGATGAAGAAAATGCAAAAATAATCAATGAAACTAAAAAAAGAGGAAATAAAATAATATCTGTTGGAACCACTTCCACCAGAACTTTAGAAACAATAGGAGATGAAAATGGCTTTGTAAGGGCACAAAGTGGATGGACTGATATATTTATCTATCCGGGATATAAATTTAAAGTTGTTGATGAGCTTATAACCAATTTTCACTTGCCAGAGTCAACTCTTATAATGCTTGTTTCAGCTTTAGCCGGTAAAGAAAACATAATGAGGGCTTATAATGAAGCTGTAAAAGAAAAATATAGATTCTTCTCCTTTGGAGATGCAATGATAATTAAGGAATAAAGTTTGGAGGAAGGAATTTTGAGCAAAAAAAGATATACTTTATTAAAAAAAGACGGAAAAGCAAGAAGAGGAAGATTTGAAACACCTCATGGGACAATAGAAACGCCTGTATTTATGAATGTTGGAACATTAGCTGTAATTAAAGGTGCTGTTTCAACTATGGATTTAAAGGAAATTGGGTGTCAAGTGGAATTATCAAATACATATCATTTACATTTAAGGCCTTCTGACAAAGTAGTTTATAAATTAGGTGGATTACATAAATTTATGAATTGGGATAGACCAATATTAACAGATTCAGGTGGATTCCAAGTATTTTCCCTTGCAAACATTAGAAAAATAAAGGAAGAAGGAGTATATTTCAGCTCCCATATTGATGGTAGAAAAGTATTTATGGGACCAGAAGAATCCATGCAGATTCAAAGTAATTTAGCTTCTACTATTGCAATGGCTTTTGACGAATGTATTCCAAATCCATCAACTAGAGACTATGTTGAAAAATCAGTAGCTAGAACAACAAGATGGCTTGAAAGGTGCAAAAAAGAGTTAGATAGATTAAATTCCTTAGATGAAACAATAAATAAAGAGCAAATGCTATTTGGAATAAACCAAGGGGGCTGCTATGAAGATATAAGAATAGAGCATGCCAAAACCATAACTAAAATGGATCTAGATGGATATGCTATTGGTGGATTAGCTGTTGGTGAAACTCATGAAGAAATGTATAGAATTATAGATGCAGTTGTACCTTATTTGCCAGAAGATAAGCCTATATACTTAATGGGAGTTGGAACACCAGAAAATATTTTAGAAGCTGTAGATAGGGGTGTTGACTTCTTTGACTGCGTTTTACCTGCGAGAAACGGAAGACATGGTCATGTATTTACTAAGGATGGTAAAATCAATATTATGAATGCAAAGTTTGAATTAGATACAAGGCCTATAGATGAGGGATGTGAATGTCCAGCTTGTAGAAGTTACACAAGAGCTTATATAAGACACTTATTTAAAGCAAAGGAAATGTTAGCAATGAGATTATGTGTGCTTCACAATCTTTATTTCTATAATAAGCTAATGAAAGAAATAAGAGATGCTATTGAAAAAGGCAACTTTAGTGAGTTTAAAGAACAAAAGCTTAGAGAATGGAAGGGCACAGTTAACAAGTAATATGGAATAGGTAACAGGTAAGAGGAAACATATAATGGGGATATTTCCCTTTTAACTATATAAGTTAGAAATGATATTTCTGATTAGGAAGGAAGAGTTTATGGAAGTAATAGGAGTTATTTTACCCTTTGTTGGAATGTTTGCAGTAATGTATTTTATGATGATTTTACCAGAGAAGAAGAGAAATAAACAATATAATGAAATGTTAGCTTCTTTGCAAAAATATGATGAAATCATCACAAAAGGTGGAATAATAGGAAAAATAATAATAGTAGATGAAAATACTTTAGTTATAGAAACTGGTGCTGAAAGAACCAGACTTAAAATAACAAAAAATGCTGTAGCATCAAAGGTAAATAAAGAGAAATAATAAGAATAATCCCCCTCAATATTTAATATATTTATATTGGGGGTGAGTTTTTTATGGAATGGGAAAATTATTTTAAGAGTATTTTCAAAGGATTAATTTTTGCTCTTATGGCAACATTTCTAGTTACAGCTATTTTATCTTTGGTGATGAACAATATGACTTTGCCAGATGGATTATTTAACATTATTTATGTTGTTATTTCTTGTTTGGCATTATTAATAGGTACTATAGTAGCTGTAAAAACCTATGGTAGTAAAGGATGGATTATTGGACTTTCAGTAGGCTGTATCTTCTACATATCCTTATATCTTATAGGAATACTATTTGGAGCAGAAGCAACTTTAACTGGATATGATTTTATTAAGTTTGTATTATGTATCCTAATCGGTGCTTTTTCAGGAATGCTTGGAGTAAATCTATAAAAAAGTACGAATAAAAAGGCTATGATAAATAAAATATGCTCGCTATAAGCTTATTACACATATTTTATTTATCTGCGCCAACATATTCATCACTTTTTTATATATAATGCAGAATGAAGGATGTTTTGCTTTATTTTACATATTAAATTTTTAGTAAAAATATAAATTATAACTTTTAAAAATTGCTTAATAAATGTATAATAATGGTATTCATAGTAATGAAATAGTTGCTATAAATTAACATAAGTAATATAATTTATATGAAAGATTACCAGAGGAGGAATAACATGAAGGGAAGAAGTAATCAGAAAGGTTCGATTTTACTAGTAATAAGTGTCCTAATTATTTTTTTATTAGCTTATTTAGGATTTGCTGGGGCTGTAATAGGCTCATATGAGGTAAAATCTTTTGATAAAGTAATTACAAAGGGTCTTGATTTAGAAGGGGGATCCTCAACAGTATTAAAAATAGAAAGTGATTCAGAGGAAATTTCTGAGGAAACATTAAGAGAAAATAAAGAAGTAATAGAAAAAAGATTAACACAAATGGATGTTGATAATAGTAATGTTGAGATTGAAGGAGAAAACAGCATTAGAGTTAATATGAGAAATAATGTTAAAACAGATTCTATAATTGAAAGGTTAACTCATAATGGAAAGCTTGAAGTTAAGGATGAAGAAGATAATATTATTTTAACAGAAAAGGATGTTAAAGAAGCAGAATATATTGTAAATGAATATTCTATAGAAATAACTTTAGCACTTACAGAAGAAGGGAAATCAACTTTTGCTGAATTTACAAAAAATAATATAGATAAATCAATAAAAATATTTTTAGATGGTAGTTCAATTTCAACTGAAACTATTGATGAAGCTATAACTAATGGAGAATTAAAAATCAAAGGTTTATATGATTTGGCAGGAGCAGAAAAATTTGTAGATCTTATTAATTCTGGAACTATTATAGGTACGGTAACTGCTGAAGAAACTGAATCAGTGGGACCTGCTTTAGGGGAAAATGCATATTCTAATATTACTAAAGGTCTTGCTATAGGAATTAGTGTGATATTTTTATTGATAATAGCTTATTACAAAATTCCAGGACTATTAGGAAGTGTATCTATATTATTAAATATTACTTTAATTTTAATTGCATATACAGAAAGTGATTTAGCTTTTACTAAATATAGTTTAGCTGCCTTAGTATTCTCTATTGCCATTTCAATTTTATCAAATATTCTAATATTAGATAAAATAAGCAGACAAATACCTTTATCAAAGAATTTAAAGAGTGCAGCAGTAGATGGTTTTGAAAAGGCAAACCCTATTATATTTAGAACAAATGTAATAATTTTTATCATATCTGTTATATCATATTACCTAGTACCTTTATCAATAAAAAGTCCAGCGGCAATAATTTTAATGGGATCTATATCAACAGCAATATGTTCCTTATTTGTAACTAAATCATTATTAAAATTAGCTGTTAATAGTATATTAAAAAATAAAAAACAATTTAAGGTAAAGAAGGCTTAGTAGTTATAAATATTTAAGAAGATAATAAGTAATACCTCCAAGTTTTATGGAGGTTTATTACTTTTTACCTATAAAACATTGTAATATTATATATTTTCAATTATAATATATGTGTTTTCTAGATTTTTTGGAGGAATTTATAATGCGTAAGTTTTGGGAGAGTATTTATAGTCCAAATTATATTAATGGATATAATCCCTTTATACTTAAAAATATGAATAAAGCTCTTGAGCAAATGGTAGAAGCTATAAATAATAGAAAGAAAATAATTGTTTATGGAATTCCTAATGTTGATGGATTATGTGCTCTGTCATCATTGATTTTAGTCTTAAAATATTTAAATGCAGATGTTGAATATGTAATCCACGATGAGGATTTTGCCAATGGAATAACTTTAGAAGATATTAATAATGAGGTTAATTTTCTTGGGGGAGAAGTTTTAATTGCACTAGGAATTGCTTTAAGATCAGCGAAAGAAGAAGAGCTTTGTAGAGATTTAGGTATAAATTTGATAGTTTTGGAAAATAAAGAAGTTAATGAAGAAAAAAAATACATATATATAAATCCAAATCAGAAGAGCTGCCAATATAGATATAAAAGCCTTTCTATCAGCGGATTAACATTTAAATTAATGCAGGCAATTGCAATTTATTATAATATAAAATGCATTAATAAATATTTGGATTTAATTGTTATTGGTGAACAGTGGTCTCAAGTACCTCTTAGGGGGGAAAGTGGGATTTTCATAAAAGAAGGTAAAAAGTTTTTGTTTAACACCAATAATCGTGGCTTAAGGGCCATAATGGATTATTATAATATAAAAAATATGAATAAAGATTTTATAGTACATATAATTGATGTAATTACTCCAACTATAAATGCAGTAAAAATTAATGATAATGCGAGAATAATAATTGAATTACTTACTACAATTAAAAAGGACAGGGCAGATCAAATAACTAAATATTTAAATAAATCAAAGAAAACTATATAATTATTTTGATAAGAAGGGTAAAATTATATTATGTTAAACTTATTTATAAAATAATTATATAGTTTATAATTTTTAGTAATGGAGGATTATCATGAACCTAAAAGAAAAAATAAGAATTATTGAAAATTTCCCTAAAGAAGGAATCAGCTTTAAGGACATTACAACAGTAATAGGTGATGGAGAAGCATTAAAATATTCTATAGATAAAATTGTAGAACACTTAAAAGATAAAAATATTGATTTAATAGTAGGGCCTGAAGCAAGAGGTTTCATTTATGGAGTACCAGTTGCTTATGCAATTGGAGTTGGATTTGTTCCAGTTAGAAAACCAGGTAAATTACCAGGGGAAACAGTATCTATAACATATGATTTAGAATATGGCACTGATACATTAGAAATTCACAAAGATGCTATTAAAAAAGGACAAAGAGTTGCAATTGTAGACGATTTATTGGCAACAGGGGGAACAATTGAAGCTGTTGCAAAACTTGTTGAATTAGCAGGTGGAGAAGTAGTAACTTTAGATTTTGCAATTGAACTTAAAGGCTTAAAGGGAAGAGAAAAGTTATCTAAATATGATATTATGTCATTAGTAGATTATGAGTTTTAATATTATTGAAATATTAGGGCATATATTATATAATAGAAGAAAATGGCTGGTTGTTTAACCAGCCAATTATTTTAGATTAAATCAATAAAGGAGATAATCCCATGTATGAAGGGCTGTTAAAAAAGATATATGAAAATTCACATAATATAGATAAAGATATTATAAAAAAGGCTTTTGACATTGCAAATGATGCTCATAAAACTCAAAAAAGGGAATCAGGAGAGCCCTATATAACACATCCTATAGATGTTGCTATAATTTTAGCAGAGATGGGCATGGATACAAGTACGATAGCTGCAGGGCTCCTTCATGATGTTATTGAAGATACTGAATATACATATGATGATTTAAAAAATTTATTTAATGAAGAAATAGCTAATTTAGTTCAAGGGGTAACTAAACTAGGAAAAATAGAATACAAATCTAAAGAGGAACAACAAGCGGATAATGTTAGAAAAATGCTTCTTGCAATGGCAAAAGATATAAGAGTAATAATAATAAAACTAGCAGATAGATTACATAACCTTAGAACTTTAAAATTTATGCCAAAACCAAAACAAAAACAAAAGGCAAAGGAAACTTTAGATATTTACGCTCCTCTTGCTCATAGGCTTGGTATATCAAAAATTAAATGGGAGCTGGAAGATCTGTCCTTTAGGTACCTACATGAAGAGGTCTATTATGATTTAGTAAAGCAAATTGCTGAAAAAAGAGCAGAAAGAGAAGTGTACATTGCCAAGATTACAAAGGATTTACATAAAAAGCTTGAAGAATCAGAAATTGATTCTGATATAGAAGGCAGACCAAAACATTTTTATAGCATTTATAAAAAGATGGTGAATAAAAACAAAAGTATTGAAGAAATATTTGATTTAACTGCTATAAGAATATTAGTAAATACAGTTAAGGATTGTTACGGTGTTCTTGGAATTGTACATACAATTTATAAACCTATTCCAGGTAGATTTAAAGATTATATAGCAATGCCAAAACCAAATATGTATCAATCTTTACATACAACAGTTATAGGGCCCCAAGGAAAGCCTTTTGAAATTCAAATAAGAACTTTTGAAATGCATAAGACTGCTGAATACGGTATAGCAGCACACTGGAAGTATAAAGAAGGGGATAGTGCTAAGGAAGATAGAGAGCAAAGCTTTGAAAGTAAACTTGCATGGCTTAGAGATATGCTTGAGTGGCAAAAGGAAACTTCAGATGCAGAAGAATTTATAGAGGGATTTAAAATAGATTTATTTGCCGATGAAGTTTTTGTATTTACTCCAAAGGGTGTTGTAATAAATCTTCCAAGTGGAGCAACTCCTATAGATTTTGCATATAGGATTCACACCGATGTTGGAAACAGATGTGTTGGAGCAAAGGTAAATGGAAAAATAGTTCCCCTTGATTATAAATTAAAAACTGGCGAAATAATTGAAATTTTAACTTCCAAAAATGCAAAAGGGCCCAATATGGATTGGCTTAATATAGTTAAAAGCAATCAAGCAAAAAGCAAAATAAGACAATGGTTTAAAAAGATTAAAAAAGATGAAAACATTGTAAAAGGCAAGGATTTATTTGAAAGGGAATTAAAAAAACAGGGAGTTAACTATTCAGATATTGCTAAAGGTGAAACTTATGAAAAACTAAGAAAAAGATATAATATTAATAGTATGGAAGATTTATATGCTTCCATAGGAGTGGGACAATTATCAGCATCTTCTTATATATCAAAATTAAAGGAAGAAAATATTACTGAAAAGCAAAGTGCAGAAAGTATTAATAAGGCAATTGAAGAACAGCTGGCTAAATCAGATAGATCTTTAAATAAAGTAACTAAAGATTATGGAATTACAGTTAGAGGCGAAAGGAACTTAATGGTTAGATTTGCAAAATGCTGTAATCCAGTTCCTGGTGATGATATTAAAGGATATGTTACAAAGGGTAGAGGAGTTTCAGTTCATAGAGCAGACTGCAATAATTTAAAATCATTAATAAAATATGATAAAAATAAGGTTGTTGAAGTTTCCTGGGGAAGAGCTAAGGGAGCTGATTATATAGCAGAAATTCAAGTTGAATCTGATGATAGAGAAGGAATCTTAGCAGATATTATTAATGTAATTTCAGAAAGTAAACTTCCAATAAGCTCAATAAATGCCCAATCAGCTAAAGGAAATACAGCAAAAGTAAATATAAAAATTAGAATTTATTCTGTAGAACAATTAAGAGAACTTATGAAAAAAATAAGAAGAATAAAAGGTGTTATGGATGTTTACAGAATGAATAGTTAGGAGTGGCTATGAGAGCAGTTGTACAAAAGGTAACATCATCAAAAGTAATAGTAGATAATAAAGTAATTGGCTCAATAAATGCAGGTCTTAATGTGTTAATAGGAATATCAAAAGAAGACACAATAGAAGACTTAAAATATATGAAAGATAAAATATTAAATCTTAGGATTTTTGAAGATGAAAATGGTAAAATGAACTTATCCTTATTAGATGTAAAAGGTGACATCTTAGTTATTTCTCAATTTACCCTATACGGTGATTGCAGAAAAGGAAGAAGACCAAATTTTATGGAGGCAGAAGGTGGAGAAAAAGCAAAGGCCTTATATGATGAGTTTGTAGCTATGCTTAAGGAATCTTCCCTAAAAGTAGAAACAGGAGAATTTGGAGCTTATATGAAGGTGGATATACAAAATGATGGCCCTGTTACACTAATGATTGATAGTAAACGCAATTTTTAAGGAGGTTTAGTATGAAAGTTGAAACTTTAACAGTTGGCACAATGCAGGAAAACTGTTACCTTATTATAGATGAAAATACAAATAAGGCAGCATTAATAGATCCAGGTGCAGGAGCTGATTATATTGAAAAAACAATAAAATCTCATGGAGTAGATTTAGAAGCAATATTTTTAACTCATTGTCATTTTGATCATAATGGAGCTGTTGATATACTTAAAGAAAAATTTGATGCAGAGGTATATTTAAATGAGGCTGAGGCTGAATATATGAATATGGATTCTACAGGTCTTTTTACTAAATTAGAATGCAAGTATAAATATGTTACAGAAGGTGAAAATGTTACTGTTGGAAAATTAAACTTTAAGCCTATTTTCACTTCAGGTCATACTGCTGGAGGAACATGCTATTTAGTAGAAGATAAATTATTTAGTGGTGATACCTTATTTAAAGGAGCAATAGGAAGAACTGACCTTTTAGGTGGGAACTTTCATGACCTTATAAGTAATATAAAAAATAAGCTTATGATTTTAGAGGATAATGTAGAAGTTTACCCAGGTCATGGGGATAAATCTACAATTTTAGAGGAAAGAAATAATAATCCTTTTCTAGCTTAAGAGGAGTATAAATGAAAGCAACTATAAGATTAAATGATTTAAAATATAGATATGATGTTTATCAAATGTTTAACATATACTATCCCTTAGATGAAATAAAATTTGAGGAAGAGGGAGAGTATATAGTTAATATTTTTGATGATAAAGCAAGCTTTAAATATAAGGATTTCCATAAGGAAGTTATTATTAAAGAAAATATTAAGGATGAAATTAAAAAACTGGTTTTCTCCTCATTAAAAGAAATAACTGGAGACTATTATCCTTGGGGAACTTTAGTTGGAATAAGACCTTCAAAAATAGCTTTAAAGCATTTAGAAGAAGGAGATAGTGAAAAAAGAGTTGTTGAAATTTTTAAGGAAAAGTATCTAGCTTCAGAAGAAAAAGCAAGGTTATGTATAGAAATTGCTAAAAAAGAAAAAAACTTTATTAATAAAGATGAAAAAAATATTGCTATATATATTGGTATGGCTTTTTGTCCAACAAGATGCTTTTACTGCTCTTTTACAGCTAATCCAATTATGAGCAATAAGAAAAATGTAAATCCATATTTAAATGCTTTAAGTTATGAAATTTCTGAAATGGAAAAATATATTGAGGAGAGAAATTTAAAGATTGAAAGTGTTTATTTTGGAGGGGGTACACCAACTTCAGTAAATAATGAAGATTTTGAATTTATAATGAAGAAGATATGTGGTAGCTTTATCTTAAATAAAAATGTAAAGGAATTTACTGTAGAATGTGGTAGACCTGATAGTATAACAGTTGAAAAACTAGAAACTATGAAGAAATATAATACAACAAGGATAAGTATTAATCCTCAAACTATGAATGATAAAACCTTAAAAATGATAGGTAGAGGACACACCTCTAAAGAAGTTATAGAAACCTTTGAAGTTGCAAGAAAACTTGGTTTTGATGATATAAATATGGATATAATTATTGGCTTACCTGGAGAAGGAATAAGCGAAGTTAATCATACAGTAAAGGAAATACTTAAGCTAAAGCCCGATAGTTTAACCGTTCATGGATTGTCTTTAAAGAGGGCTTCAATATTACATGAGAACTTCATATTAAAAAAAGGCATTCAAGTTAAAAGGCAAAGTGAACTATCAGAAATGTATGAAGCTAGCAGAAATCTAGCAAAAGAATTAGGCTTAGAACCATATTATATGTATAGACAAAAAAATATGGTTGGAAATATGGAGAACATAGGCTATAGTAAAAAAGGAAAAGAAAACCTATATAATATTGAAATGATAGAAGATAAACAAACTATAATAGCTTTAGGAGCAGATGCAGTTTCAAAGGTAGTTTTTCTAAAAGAAAATAGAATTGAAAGATTTGGCAACGTAAAGGACGTTAAAGAATATATAAATAGAATAAGTGAAATGGTTGAAGAAAAGAAAAAGTTGTTGGATACACTTTATTTAAAATAGGAGGAGATATTAATGGAAATCCAAGCGCCAAAGGGTACTAAGGATATGCTTCCACAAGATGCCTATAAGTGGCAATATGTTGAAGGCGTATTAAGGGAAGTTTCAAAAGCTTTTGGGGTAAGAGAAATTAGAACACCAATTTTTGAACATACTGAGCTATTTTTAAGAGGGGTTGGAGAAACAACAGATATAGTTCAAAAGGAAATGTATACTTTTAAGGATAAAGGTGATAGAAGTATTACTTTAAAACCAGAAGGAACTGCACCTTCCGTTAGAGCTTTTATTGAAAACAGACTATTTAATGAAGCACAGCCAACAAAGCTTTATTATATTATCCCGTGCTTTAGATATGAAAATGTACAAAAGGGAAGACTTAGACAATTCCATCAATATGGAGTTGAAATGTTTGGTTCAAAAGAGCCAACTATGGATGCTGAAGTAATTTCCCTTGCTATGGAAGCCTTGAAGAAATTAGGCCTAAAAAGTTTAAGCTTAAATATAAATAATTTAGGTTGTCCTAAATGCAGACCAAAATATAATGAAGCATTGAAAAGTTACTTAAAAGAAAACTATGATGATTTGTGTGATACTTGTAAAACAAGATTTGAAAAAAATCCAATGAGAATTCTTGATTGTAAAGAAAAGAAATGTAATGCAATAACTAAAAATGCACCAATAATCCTAGATTATGTATGTGAAGAGTGCGATAACCATTTTACAGAAGTAAAAAAATATTTAGATGTATTAAATATTGAATATAAAATAGATCCAGGTATTGTTAGAGGTTTAGATTATTATACTAAAACAATATTTGAAATTTTAAATGAAGATTTTACAGTTTGCGGCGGAGGAAGATATGATAAGCTTATTGAAGAAATAGGCGGTCCTGATATGCCAGCTGTAGGCTTTGGATTAGGCTTAGAAAGACTTATTATGACTTTAGAACAAGAAGGTATAGAAATACCTAATGAAGGCTATATTGACCTTTATATAGGTTCTAGAGGAGATAAGGCTAAAATGGAGGCCTTTGTTTTAGCTAAAAAACTTAGAGAACTAGGAATAAAAACAGAAATAAATCATATGGGAAGAAGTGTTAAGGCAGAAATGAAGTATGCAAACAAAATAGGTGCCTTATACACAACAATCCTAGGTGATGATGAACTTGAAAATAAGACTTTAAAACTTAAAAGAATGAGCGATGGAGAACAATTTGAAGCAGGTCTAGATAATATAGAAAGTATTAAAGATGTTCTAAAGTAGTTAAGGAGGAAGACAAGATGGGTGAGGCTTTAAATGGCTTAAAAAGAACCATGATGTGTGGAGAAGTTAGAGAGACAAATGTATCTCAACAAATTACCCTAATGGGATGGGTTCAAAGAAATAGAAAATTAGGTGGTTTACAATTTATTGATTTAAGAGATAGAACAGGTATCATGCAAATAGTTTTTGGTGAAGAAATAAATGCAGAAGCTTTTGAAAAGGCTAAAGCAGTAAAACCAGAATATTGTATTGCTGTAACTGGAGAAGTTGTACTAAGGGAAGCACCAAATGAAAATTTACCAACAGGACTTGTTGAATTAAAATGTGAAAGCTTAAAGGTGCTTTCAGAATCAGAAACACCACCAATATATATTAAAGAAGGTCTAGATGCAGATGAAAGAATAAGACTTAAATATAGATATTTAGACCTTAGAAGACCGGATATGCAAAGAATATTTATGATAAGAAATAGAGCAACAAAGGCAGTACGTGATTATTTAGATAATAATGGATTCTTAGATATAGAAACTCCAATGTTAACTAAGAGTACACCAGAAGGAGCTAGGGATTATCTTGTGCCTTCAAGAAATTATCCAGGAATGTTCTATGCACTTCCTCAATCCCCTCAAATCTTTAAGCAATTATTAATGGTATCAGGTTTTGATAAATACTATCAAATTGTTAAATGCTTTAGAGATGAAGATTTAAGAGCAAATAGACAACCAGAATTTACTCAAGTAGACTTAGAAATGAGTTTTGTTGATCAAGATGACGTAATAGCTTTAAATGAAGGATTAATAGCTCATGTATTTAAAGAAGTAGCTGGCGTTGATGTTAAGCTTCCGATTAAGAGAATGAAGTTTAAAGATGCTATGGAAAAATACGGTTCAGATAAACCAGATTTAAGATTCGGAATGGAAATAACAAATATTACAGAAGACGTTAAAGATATGGATTTTGTAGTATTTAAATCTGCAATTGAAGCTGGCGGTTCTGTAAGAGCCTTATGCTTAAAAGGTGGTGCAAGCCTTGGAAGAAAACCAATTGATAAATTAGGTGAATTTGTAAAAACATATAAAGCAAAGGGATTAGCTTGGATTCAGATTAAGGAAGATGGTATTAAATCTTCAATAGCTAAATTCTTAACAGAAGAAGTTACAAATTCAATAATAAAAACAATGAATGCAGAAGTTGGAGATGCTATTTTTATAGTAGCAGACAAAAATTCTGTAGTATTCCAAAGCTTAGGTGCTTTAAGATTACATTTAGCTAAAGAATTTGATTTAATAAAGGATAAAAATGAGTTTAACTTTACTTGGATTACAGAATTCCCACTTCTTGAGTACAATGAAGAAGAAGAAAGATATTCAGCTGCTCATCATCCATTTACATCACCAATGGATGAAGATATAGATTTATTAGAAACTAATCCTGGAGCAGTTAGAGCTAAAGCTTATGACTTAGTACTAAACGGAGAAGAATTAGGAGGAGGTTCAATAAGAATCCATGATTCAGCTCTTCAAAAGAGAATGTTTAAGGCTTTAGGCTTCACAGAAGAATCTGCACAAGAAAGATTTGGATTCCTAATAGATGCCTTTAAATTCGGACCACCACCACATGGAGGTTTAGCCTTTGGTCTAGATAGAATGATAATGTTCTTAGCAGGAACTGAAAATATTAAAGATGTTATAGCCTTCCCTAAAAATCAAAATGCCTTTGACTATTTAAGTGAAGCACCAAATATAGTTGATGAAAAGCAATTAGATGAATTAGGAATAGAAATAACTAAAAAAGAAGATTAATAAAAAAATGATGCAACTTTGCATCATTTTTTTATTTTGCTAGGCTTACATTAATTGGGTATAATGTTAATATGTATAAAATAGTTTAGGAGGACAAAATGGAAATAAGAAAGATTGCTAACTTAGAAAATGAAGAGGATAGAGTAAAAGCTTTGTATAATATTTTCGATGAAGAAAGTAGATTGAAGTCTAAAGCTATAAGGGTTGAATTTTTAACAACAGTTAGACAAATAGAAAAATATCTTAGAAAAGGAATGAAAATATTAGATCTTGGGGCAGGAGCCGGAGAATACAGTTTGTATTTTGCAGATAAGGGTTATGCAGTAACAGCAGTTGAGTTAGTAGATCATCATGTAGATAAAATAAAAGAAAAGAAAAAAGATGATATGGAGCTTGTAGCTTTCCAGGGAACAGCTTTAGATTTATCTAAATTTGAAGATAAGAGCTTTGATATAATTTTATGCTTTGGACCCTTATACCATTTAGTAGAGGAACAAGATGCCTTAAAGTGCATTAGTGAAGTAAAAAGAGTATGTAAGGATTCTGGATTTATGTTCTTTGCTTTTATAAATAATGATATGGTAATTCTTACAGAGCGTATGTGTTATAACAATAGTTTAAAAGCAGATTATTATAATCATGATACTTTTAAAGTTAAAGATTTTCCTTTTGTATTTAAAACAGTTGATAAGGCAAGGGAAATTTTAAATAAAGGGGGAGCTCAAGTAATCAAAGAAATTGCTTCAGATGGATTAAGTGAGCTTTTAGAAGATAAGATAAATAGTATGGATGATGAAGAATATAAATTATGGCTAAATTATCATTTTTATTGTTGTGAAAAACCAGAATATTTAGGCACAAGTAATCATTTATTATTTATTGCCAAAAAATAAAGAATATGATGCGTATAAGATTGTATACTCTAAAAGTCCAACAATGGTGATTGTTGGACTTTTATTTAATGTTGGAAGAATAAAACTTAAATAATATTTATGGAACATATTGACATATGGATGCATGTAAGTTACTATATGTGTATAGAGTATATATATACATAGCAACTTATATACATTTGGAGGTGATGATTTGAATATAATAATTAGCAACTCTTCACAAGTGCCTTTATATGAACAAATTGAAAATCAAATAAAAAAGCAAATTATAAATTTAACTTTAAAGCCAGGAGAACTGTTACCCTCAATAAGAACTTTAGCAAAGGAATTAAAGGTAAGCATTATAACTACAAAAAGAGCCTATGAAGAACTTGAAAAGGAAGGATTCATAAAAACTGTAGTAGGAAAGGGTTCATATGTATCAGAAGCAAATAGTGAAAGGTTAAGAGAAATAGCTATGTCAGAAATTGAAAGTAAATTAGAAGAGGCAATAATTTCGGCAAAGGCTATTGGAATTACATTAGAGGAAGGTATAGAGATATTTAAAAGTTTATACGAGGAGGTATAGATATGAAGGCTATTGAAATTAAAAATTTAAAAAAGGCATATAAGAATTTTACTTTAAATATAGAAGATTTAGAAGTGAGAAGAGGCTTTATAATGGGTTTTAATATTTGTAATAGCATCATTTTATGCATTTATTGATCCAAGTTTAATAACAATTACAGGTTTATTATTTCTTATGGCAACCTGTTATACTACTGCTTTTTATGAAGAAAAAAGTAAAAGTAATTATTTAATACGCTCCCTTCCAATAAGAGCAAAAGATTATATATTATCACGTTATATATACGTAGCAATAAATACATTAATTTCAATACTATTAACAACAGTATTATATAAAGTATTTATATATTTTGAATTAATAAATAAAAATGAATCACTTTCATTATGGTTGTTAGGTATAATAGTTGGCGTAATTGGAATTTTTATGATGTCCATTGTAACTCCTTTGGAATTGTTATTAGGCTTTGAAAAGGGAAGGATTGTTATAATATTTTTAACCTTATCACCAATGGTCTTTGCAAATTTTTTATTAAATTATATTCCTTTAATTAATTTAAACTCACTTATGGTAAAAATATTAATATTACTTTGTTTAATAACATTAATTTTGACTTCTTACTTTATAACATCAAATTTATATGCCAAAAAAGATCTTTAATTGATAAAGGGATATGACCCAATTTAGAAAAGATTATAATGGGATTTCGAAAAAAGAAGATTGTGAACAATCTTCTTTTTTGCAATTTATATTTTTAGGCTAACTTCACCAGAAGATAGGAAACGTATAGTGCCGTCTTCCATTCTAACTTTTAATCTACATTCATCATCAATATCAAGTGCTACTGCCTTTTTTGAGTTATCTCCTGAAATAATTTGTATTTCTTTGTTAATAAGCAATGACCTTCTTTTATATTCTGATAAAAACAATTTCTTATCAATGTTTGTGTAATAATGCCAAAAACCTTCTAGTATTTGTGCTATAAGTTTACTACGAATATCTTCTAACAAGAGGCTATTGTTATCAAAAATTTCAGAGGCGATATCTTTGATTTCCTCAGGAAAACCATTTTCAGGAGTTTTAACATTAATGCCAATACCCAGTACGGCATATTCAATACCACCGCTTTCAAAATCTAAGGATGCTTCCGTTAAAATTCCGCAAACTTTTTTATTGTTACAGTAAATATCATTTACCCATTTGATCTTAGTTTCTTTACCAGAAAGAGTTTCTATTGCTTCTGCAACGGCTACAGCAGCTGCAGTTGTAATTAGAAATGATTTTGAAGCAGGGATTTGTGGTTTTAGAAGAATGCTCATATATATTCCAGCTCCCTTTGGAGAATAAAATTTTCTTCCAAATCTTCCTCTTCCTAGGGTTTGTTCTTCAGATATAATTACGGTACCTTCCTTTTCGCCCTTTATAGCTAATTCTTTTATTACACTATTTGTAGAGGAAATTGTTTTATAAACACTGATATTAAAGGTATCTTTGTTATTTGATAAATTCTTACAGATGCTTTGAGTAGATAAAATATCTGTTTCAGGAGAAAGGCAATAGCCTTTATTGGTAACAGCATTAATATTATATCCATCATTTTGTAATGATTTTATTGCTTTCCAAATAGAATTTCTGCTAACAGAAAGTTCTTCTGCTAATTGAGCACCAGATATGTAATTTCCTCTATTGTTTTCAAGTACTAATAAAGTTTTATCTTTTATATTCATGTTTTCACCTACCATAATTTCTTTTATGTACATTCCTGTAACTTATTATAACACAAAAAAGGATTGTCACCCAAAATATAGAATATAGTTGACAATATTTCGGAAAAACATTATTATAAAGTTATGTTTTAAAACATTATATAAAATTTTGCGAAATTTTAATATATTATATAGTGGGGGAGAATAGAATGAAAACAAGTGATTTAACAAAAATGTCCATTTGTATAGCAATAATTTGCGTAGCTGCATACATTTCCTTTCCTATACCTTTTACACCAGTAATGATAACGGGACAAACAATAGCAATTAATTTAATAGCACTAATACTTACCCCTAGGAAATCATTTATAGTTGTATTAGCCTATATCTTACTAGGTGCATTTGGACTCCCTGTTTTTGCAGGAGGAGGCGCTGGATTTGGGAAAATATTTGGACCAACCGGGGGATTTATATTAGGTTTTTTAATTATTGCACCAATAATAAGTTACTTAAAAGGAAAAAATAATGATTTAAAAAGATATTTAATTTTAACAATATTTTTAGGAATGCCGATACTTTATATCTTTGGGGCAGTTCTTATGTCTATAATACTACAAAATAGTATAAAGGAAGCATTACTTTTAGCAGTAGTTCCATTTATACTTGGTGATATTATTAAATGTTTTGTAGCTTCATTTTTAGCAGTAAAATTAAATAAATATTTATATTCAAGATAAAGAGAAAGGCTGCTTTACAATTATGTTTGTAAAACAGCCTTAGCCTATATAAATTTTGGGAAAAAAATGATTAAGTAAGTTTTGTAAATATTAAAATTTGAATTAACATAATTAAGGGTATTCCTAAAGTAAATTTTAAATGTTTAGTTTTATGTCTAAAAGTATATATGCCTATATATTCACCTATGCTGCCTCCCATAGCTGCAAAAAGAAGTAGGGTAGACTCTTTAATTCTCCACTGACCCTGGATTGCTCTACGCTTGTCTACAAACATTGCAAAGAAGGCTATTAGGTTAATTAAAGCTATATATATTAAAAAAATATCTTTCATATAAATCTCCTTAGTAGTATATATAAATAAATTATATCCTACTATTAGTAATAAATGAAGATTATTTAATAGAACCCTGAACAATTCCTTTGATTATATGTTTTTGCACAAAGAAATAGAATATAACAATTGGTATTATAGCCATTACTAATGCTGCCATAGCTAATTCCCATTGTTTAGAAAAGGCTCCAAAGAAATTGTTCATGGCAAGAGGAATAGTATTAATTTTTCCGTTTATAGTTAAGAATGGCAGCAAGAAGTCATTCCAAATCCATATACCATTTAAAACCATAACAGTTACTGTTATAGGTTTTAGAAGAGGGAAGACTATTTTTCTATAAACCTGCCATTTACTGCAGCCATCAATTATTGCTGCTTCTTCTATTTCAAGGGGAATATTATTTATAAAACCATGGTATAAAAATATACTCATGCTTGATCCAAAGCCAAGATACATAAATATTATTCCTGGATAATTTCCAATTAACTTTAATGTACTCATCCATTTAACAAGGGGAAGCATTACAGCCTGGAAAGGAACTATCATAGCAGCAACAAAAATATAAAATATAATTTTACTCACTCTTGTTTTAGTTCGGGCTAATGCCCAGGCAGCCATAGATGAAAATAAAACTATGATTACTAGGCTTAAGCTAGTTATTATAATAGAATTAATAAAGGCATTGCCCATATTTGTTTTTTCAATTGCATCTATATAATTAGTAAAACTCCACTCCGCAGGAAGGCCTGTTGTATCTGCAAAAATTTCTCTTCTAGATTTAAAAGAGTTTATTAAAGTTAAATAGAAAGGTATCATGTAGATAATTAATAAGATCCATCCGAGGACTTCTAATATTCCAAGTTTATAATTATAGCTATTTAATGTATTTAGCTTACTATGCTTATTTTTCATTACATTTCAACCTCCCTTTTCTTTGTAAAGTAAACTTGTGTTAATGAAATTGCAGTAACAAATATAAAGAAAATAATTGCTTTAGCTTGACCAATTCCCATATTGTTAGATACAAAAGCTTCTTTGTAAATATTTAAAGCAAGCATTTCTGTAGTCTTAAGAGGTGTTAATGAAAAGTTTAAGTCAAACATCTTAAAGGAGTTTGCAAGAGTTAAAAATAAACAAACTGTTATTGAAGGAGCCACCATTGGTAAGGTAATATGTTTAAAAACTTGTATTCCATTGGCACCGTCAATTTTACTGGCTTCAATTAAGTCAGTAGGTACATTTTCTAGGGCAGCTACATAAATAACCATTATATAACCTGCATATTGCCAAGCTGATACAATAAGCATTGCTAATATTGCGGTGTTTCTTTCTTGAAGCAGGGAAGTAGATAAAATAACAGATTCTAGCTTACTACCTATAGAGGTAAAAACAGAATTAAATAAAAACTGCCATATAAATCCTAAGATAAGTCCGCCAATTAAATTTGGCATAAAAAATCCAGTTCTAAGGGAATTCTTTGTTTTTAAGTTTCTAGTAACAAAGTAAGCTAGTCCAAAGCCTATTAGGTTTATTGATATAACACTTGCAAGAGTGTAGATTATAGTAATTTTAAAGGAATAAAGAAACTGAGTATCCTTAAATAGACCAATATAATTTGAAATTCCAACAAAATCATAATTAGGATTAGCACCATTCCAGTTAGTAAAAGTATAATATATTCCTATTATAAAAGGGATTATAACTACCATTATTAGTGCAAATAAAGAGGGGCCTACAAAGAGCCAAAACCCTTTATTGTTTTTGTGTTTTTTCATCTCATCATCTCCTATTTTAATAGCTATAATAAAGTATCCACAAGGAAACAAGTTCCCTGCGGATATATATAGTATTGGGATTATTGCTTAGTTATAGCCTCAATTTCTTCAAGCATTTGAGTTTTATCAATTTCTCCTTTTGCATATTTAGAGAAGATAGGTCCTATTTTTTCCATTGAGAAACCATCTGGAAGATTTGTAAAGGCCCAAGGAAGAGTCTTTCCAGCATTGTTATATTCCATGATTGATTTAGCTAATGTATCAGTAGTTTCAACATTAAAGTTTGTAAATGCAGGAATCATATTCATATCTTCAACTAAAGCTTTTTGTCCAGTTTCGCTAGAAACCATCCAGTCTAAGAAAGCTCTAGCTTCTTCATTTACTTCAGAATCCTTATTTACTGTCCAATACATTGGAACTCCAACAGGTATACTTCCACTTACCTTTGTGTCATTATTAATAGCAAAAGGTACAAAGCCCATATCAAAATCTGCTTCTAGGCCCTTTAGGTCTCCTGCAACCCAGTTACCTTGATGTAGGAAAGCAGTTTTGCCAAGAGCAAAATTACCAACCTGAGTACTATAATCAATAGTATCTAAAGCAGCGCCGCCACCATAAGTACAAAGTAAATCTACTAAATTCATCCAATCCTTAAAACCTTGGTTGTTAACGATGTCAGCATTACCAGCAATATAATCTTGAGCAAATGTATCAGGATTTTCTTGAACTGCTAATGCTATATTAAATGTATGATTTCCGGTAACCCAAGTTTCTTTTGTTGTATAGGATACTACATTATCTATTCCTAATTCGTCCTTTTTTGAATCTAAGGTTTCAAAAGCAGCTTTAAGCTCATCAAAAGTATCTATAGATTTTGGATCTATCCCTGCCTTATCAAGGATTTCTTTGTTATACATTAATCCATAACCTTCAGTAGTAACAGGCATTCCATATATTTTTCCATCAATCGTTACAGTATCTAATGTACCATTAACAGCATTTGATACCCAGCTCTCATTAGCTAAATCATCTACCTTGTGAGACCAAACCTCTAAGTCGCCTGCCCCCTGAATCATAAAAATATCCGGTTCAGTTCCTTTTTGAAACTCAGCTTTTAAAGCAGCACCATAGTCAGCACCGCCGCCAACAGATGTAACTTCTACTTTAACACCAGTTTCTTCTTCATATTTTTTAGCAAGATCCTGTAGAGCATCATTTATTTCAACTTTTAATTGAAATACCTTTACAACTTTATCCCTTGTATTTTCAGCATTGCCATTTCCCTCACTAGCACCATTATTTGAAGAACAACCAACGAGAGCGCTAGTAAAGACTGATGCAGCCAGTACAGTAGCTAAAATTTTTTTCATAATAACCCCTCCGTAATATAAAATATGGTAAAATATTTTATTAATTTCAATATCCATAATAATAATAACCTATGTTATTTGAATAATTCAACATAAATGTAATAATAAGGATAAAGTTTGTAAGTGTGCACTAAAATTCAAGAAAAGTTTAGAGTATAAATATGAATATTAATTTTTTTGTTCTAAATTTTTTGAAGGGGAGATTTAAAAATAAAAAAATAACAATTAAGCGGTTCTCAGCTTGTACTGAAAACCGCTTAATTGTTATTTATATTTTACTATCTTATTTTCCAAGATAAGCACTTCTAACAGAATCGTTATTTGCTATTTCCTTAGCATTGCCACTTAATACAATCTTTCCAGTTTCTAAAACATAAGCTGTATCTGCTATAGATAAAGCCATATTAGCATTTTGTTCAACTAAAAGGATAGTAGTACCAGATTCATTTATTTCCTTGATAATATCAAAGATTTCTTTAACTACAAGTGGTGCTAGTCCCATTGATGGTTCATCTAGAATTAGCATATCAGGTCTATTCATAAGAGCACGTCCTATTGCAAGCATTTGCTGTTCACCACCTGATAGGGTACCAGCTTGTTGTTTCAATCTTTCTTTTAGTCTAGGAAATTTTTTATAAATTTCTTCTAAATCTTCTTGAATTCCCTTTTTATCTTTTCTTAAATAAGCTCCTAATAAAAGATTTTCATAAACTGTTAAGTTAGCAAATATCTTTCTTCCTTCTGGTACATGGGAAAGGCCAAGACTTACAATTTTATTAGCAGGAACCTTTTTTATATCTTTTCCATTATAAGTGATAGTACCATTTTTAATAGGGTGAAGGCCTGAAATTGCTCTTAATGTAGAAGTTTTACCAGCTCCATTTGCACCAATTAAAGTTACTATTTCACCTTTTTTAACTTCTATTGATAAATCTTTTAAAGCGTGTATTCCATCATAATATAAGTCGATATTTTTTAATTGTAGCAATTTTATGCCCCCTCTCCAAGATAGGCTTCAATAACCCTTGGATTATTTTTAATTTCTTCTGGTGTACCTTCGGCAATTTTTTTACCGTAGTCTAAAACTACAATTTTTTCACAAATTCCCATTACAAGCTTCATATCATGTTCTATTAATAATACAGAAATATTAAATCTATCTTTAATCCAATTTATCATTTCCATAAGATCAATAGTTTCCTGTGGATTCATTCCAGCAGCAGGCTCGTCTAATAAAAGTAGGGAAGGCTTTGTAGCTAAGGCTCTAACAATTTCAAGCCTTCTTTGTTCACCATAGGATAAGTTTTTAGCAAGCTCATCTTTTTTAGTGTCTAAAGAAAAAGCCTTTAATAGTTCAATTGATTCCTCTTGTATTTTCTTTTCTTCTTCTCTAAATTTTTTAGTTCTAAAGATTGAATCAAAAAGGTTATATTTAACTCTATAATTATAGCTTATTTTTACATTATCAATTACAGAAAGCTCAGAAAATAATCTTATATTTTGAAAAGTTCTTGCTATTTTCTTTTCTGTAATTGCATAGGGTTTTAATCCATTTATACTTTCTCCATCATAAGAAATTTGACCTGCTGTAGGAGTGTAAACCCCAGTTAACATATTGAACACTGTTGTTTTTCCAGCACCGTTAGGACCGATAAGGCCAACTACCTGCCTATCATTTATATTTAAATCAAGATTTGAAACTGCTTTTAAGCCTCCAAATTCTATTGATAAATTTTGAACTGCTAACATACTTAATCCTCCTTCCTTTTAGATAAATTTTTAAAGATCTTTAGAGATATTTCTTTATTTCCAAGTAAACCTTGCGGTCTAAATATCATCAATATAATTAAAGCTAGTGGATAAATTATCATTCTTAATTCATTTATGCTTCTTAAAGCTTCAGGTAAGAATGTTAATATTGAAGCTGAAATTATTGAGCCAGATAAAGATCCCATACCGCCAAATACAACAAAAACTAATATATTAATTGATTGTAAATAATCAAAAGATACAGGTTGTAAGAATCCTATATAGTGAGAATATAAGGCTCCAGCTACACCAGCAAAAAATGCTGCAATTACAAATGAATATACTTTATACTTAAAGGTATTAACTCCCATAGCTTGGGCAGCTATTTCATTTTCACGGATTGAAATAATAGCACGTCCATGTGAAGATTTAATAATATTATAAATTACTACTATTGTTAATACAGTTAGTAAAAAAGCTATAGGAAATTTAGTTTTTATAGGGATACCAGATAAACCACTAGCACCACCTAAATAATCCATATTCATTATTATAACTCTGATTATTTCGCCAAAAGCCAAAGTTGTAATAGCAAAATAATCTCCTGTAAGTTTTAATGTAGGAATTCCAATTAATAAGGCAAATAGGGAAGCTACAATACCGCCAACTATTATACCTAAAGCAAAAGGCATATTTGCTTTTAATGTTAATACTGCTGAAATATAAGCTCCAACTGCCATGAATCCAGCATGTCCTAAACAAAGCTGTCCAGTAAAACCCACTATTAAGTTTAAGGAAACAGCTAGAATTACATTGATTAATATTAAATTAATAATACCACTGTAATAATAATTTATTACTCCTGTTTGAATTAGAGTATTTAATAAAGCAAAAACAGCTATAATTGCAATTAATGCCTTAAAAGAACCCTTTTTAAAAATGTCTTTCATATATGTCACCTACACTTTCTCATTAGCCTTTTTACCTAGCAGGCCTGAAGGTTTTAATAATAATATTATTATTAATACTGAAAAAACTATTGCATCTGAGAAACTTGTTGAAATATATGCTTTAGCTAAAGTTTCTATTAATCCAATAAGCACACCGCCTACTAATGCACCTGGAATACTGCCTATTCCTCCCAATACTGCAGCAACAAAGGCTCTAAGTCCAGGCATTGTTCCCATATATGGGTTTATACTTGGATAAGCTATTGCAACTAATACTCCTGCAATCCCAGCTAGAGCAGATCCTATTGCAAAGGTAGTAGAAATTGTGTTGTTTACGTTTATTCCCATTAATGATGCAGCTTCTATATCATAAGAAGCTGCTCTCATTGCCAATCCAATTTTAGTTTTATATACAATAAATTGAAGGAGTAAAACAAGTAATGTAGAAACTCCAAGCATTAGTAATGTTTTAGAATTTATTTGTACGTTTCCTAGATTTATAAAGCTATTAGGAATAAGATCTTTGTATGGTTTAGGATTAGGTCCTACAATAAACCTCATACCATTTTGTAATAATAGTGACATTCCAATTGCAGTAATTAATAGTGTTATTCTTGGAGAATTACGAAGTGGCTTATAAGCCACTTTTTCTATTATCATTCCAAGAATAGCTGAACCAATCATAGCAATTATTAAAGTTGGTATTAAAGATAAATTAAAGGTAGTGGATGCAAAATATCCAATAAAAGCTCCAATCATATAAATTTCACCATGAGCAAAATTTATAAGATTAATAATTCCGTAAACCATTGTGTAGCCAAGTGCTAGGAGAGCATAAACACTACCTAAAGCCAGTCCGTTTAAAAGTTGTTGTAAAAATTCCATTGCTACTCCTCCTGTTTATTGTTTCTATAAGTTAGTTATTAAGGATTTACCTTGTCAACTAAAACTTTATTATCTCCATCCACTTGAATTACAGTTGCGCTCTTAACAGCTGATCTATTTTCATCAAAAGTAATGTGTCCAGTTACACTGTCAAGGTCAGTAGCTTTCATAGCTTCAATTATTTTTTCTGGGCTATAATCACCGCTTGCTGCAACAGCATCAAGTAAAATTCTAGTACTGTCATATGATAAAGCTGCAAATGCATCTGGTGCTGCATTGTATTTTGCTGTATAAGCATCAACAAAGGATTTAACTTGCTCATCTTCGTCTTCAGAATAGTAGTGGTTTAAATATAAAGCGCCATTTACAGCATTTCCACCGATAGTAGCAAGTTCTTCAGATTCCCAGCCATCTCCACCTAGGAATTGAGATGTAATACCATTATCTCTAGCTTGCTTTGCAATAAGACTAACAACATTATAATAATCTGGAAGTACTAATACATCTGGATTATTTGATTTTATGCTTGTAAGTTGAGCATTAAAGTCAGTATCTCCATCATTGTAACTTGAGTAATCAGTAACTTTGCCACCTAAAGCTTCAAATTTAGCTTTGAAAGCATCAGCAATTCCTTTTGAATAATCTGAACCTGCATTATATAAAACAGCAGCTGTTGTTTTTCCTAAGTTTTCCTTAGCATACTTAGCTAACATTTCTCCTTGGAAAGAGTCTACAAAGCATCCTCTAAATACATATTCGCCACCTTTTACTGTAATTGTAGGTTCTGTACCTGAAGGTGTTATCATTGGAACCTTTTGGCTAGTTGCATTAGGAGCAACCGCTAGGGCAGCACCTGAAGTAGTAGGTCCAATTATACCAACAACCTTATCGTTATTTACTAGCTTATTAAATGCTTGCATTGAAGAATTTGGATCAGCTTGATCATCTTCAAATACTAATTCTACTTTCTTTCCGTTTATTCCACCGGTATTATTGATTTCTTCAACATATAATTCTGCACCGTTTTTAACTGATTGTCCGTATGTTGCAGCATCACCAGTTAATGGTCCAAGTCCTCCTATTTTAATGACATCTTCATTTCCTGCCCCAGATGAAGAGCATCCTGTTAGTACTGATAATCCTAGTGTTAGCGACAAAACACCGCATAATAATTTTTTGTTCATAAATATCCCCCTGACATTAAATATTAAAAAAATAAATATTGATTCATTTTGTTAATAAAGTAATATAATTATTTGAAATAATTTAAAAATATATTAACATATCGAAGTAAAAAATACAATATAAATATTTAGCGGTGGTGATTTATTATTGATTTTATAATGTAACCGTTTAAAAAAAGTGTATTTTTAAAAAGAAAATGCTAAAATTATAAAAGTGTATTTTGTTTGGTAATAATCGAAGGAAGGAAAAGGCAAATGAAGAAAAAAGAATATGGATTATTAACTTCAATTGCAATGATTGTTGGAATTGTAATTGGATCAGGAATATTTTTTAAGAGTGATAATATTTTAATTGCTACAAAGGGAAGTATAACTTTAGGAGTTATAGTTTTTTTTATAGCTGCACTAGGAATTATTTTTGGAGGTTTAACAATAGGAGAACTAGCATCTAGAGATTCTAGGGCAGGAGGGATAATTACATATGCAGAGGATTCATATAATGAGTCTGTTGCCTGTTCTTTTGGCTGGTTTCATACATTTGTATATTACCCATCATTAATTGCAGTTATATCTTGGGTTACAGGAATATACATTTGTATATTGCTTGGAATAGAAGGAGGCCTATTGCTACAATGTTTAATAGGAATAGGAGTTGCAAGCTTTTTATATGTAATTAATATTTTATCTAAAATTCTTGGCGGATTCTTTCAAAATGCAGCAACTATAATAAAGATTCTTCCTTTATTATTAATTGCAGCTTCAGGAATACTATTTGGTAATACCCAAGAAATTACTTTGAATAATTCACCAATTGGTGAATCTATTTCTTGGCTTGCAGCAATAGCACCTATAGCTTTTTCATTAGATGGATGGATAGTATCTACTTCAATAGCTCATGAAATAAAAGATTCAAAAAAGAATTTACCAAGGGCTTTAATTATTGCACCAATTTTTATAGTATTAATTTATGTCCTATATTTTGTTGGCATAAGTATCTATGTGGGACCTGAACAAATAATGGCTTTAGGAGATGCTCACGTTGATGTGGCTGCTAATGGTATATTTGGTCCTCTAGGAGGAAATATAATTATTACCTTTGTTGTAATTTCTATAGTGGGCACATTAAACGGATTAATTTTAGGCTATATAAGGATGCCTTATTCTTTAGCAATAAGAAATATGATACCTAATTCTAAGGGGATTAGTATTATAAATGAGAAACTTTCAGTATCAATAAAATCAGCTCTTTTATCATATATATTTTCACTAATTTGGCTGGTAGTTCATTATATAACACAAAAATATAACCTAATGCCTAATGGAGATGTATCTGAAATATCCATTGCTGTAAACTATTTATTGTACATATTACTATATTTTAAAGTGTTTAAAATGGGCCTTGAAGGTGAAGTTAAGGGAATATGGAAAGGGAAGATAAATCCTATATTGGCTACTTTAGGTTCTATTATTACTTTAGTAGGAAGCTTTAGCAATCCAATGTTAATTCTGTATCTTTTAATAAGTTTTGCTGTTTTAATAACAGCCTTTATCTACCATAAAAATATAGTAAAATAAAAATTAAGAGTATATTTTTATATAAAATAGTGGGGAAGATTATGAAAAAAATATTTAAATTAATTTCAGATTTATTTTTATCTTTAATTGCAGCATTATTTACAGTTGGCATATCTGTAATTACTGTGTTAAACATTAAGTCTATTTATGTTTACGCTATAGATAAGTATGATCTTTTAAAGGAAGTAAAAATAACAAAAGAAATGTTGCTAGAAGATTATAAAGGACTTATTAATTATCTACAAAATCCCTTTATAGAAAAACTTAAATTTAATAACTTCATAATGAGTGAAGGGGGAGAATTTCATTTTTATGAAGTTAAAAAAATATTTTTAGGAATATATTTAATAGTTATTTTATCTATAATAATATTTTCTATTTACTTATTATTAAAAAAGTATAAAAAAGAAAAAAATGAAATAGTAAAAATATTTAATAATGGTGCAAATATATTAATTACCATCTTTACCATATTATTAATTGCAATTACTACTAATTTTTCAAAGGCCTTTGTTATTTTTCATAAAATATTTTTTAAAAATGACTACTGGATTTTCGATGAAAAAACAGATCCAATTATAAAAGTGTTACCAGAAGATGTTTTTAAGCTATATGCAATAATAATTGTAGCTTTAATTGTAATCTTTATAATAATATACAAAATTTTATACTATAAAAGTAAAAAAAGGTCTATAATTAAATAAGGATGATTTTAAGCAAAAAGGAGATATTTCAAAACAAAGTTTAAGAAATACCTCTTTTTTATTTATTAAAAAAATTCTATTATAGATTTTTAACTCGTTGAAAATCATCCGAAATTGTGTATTATGAATTGTGAATTGAAAACTAAAAATTGAAAACTGAAAACTGAATCCGAGGGGTGTATTATGGTAGATAAAAAATATGAAATATTAGAAAAGTATTTTGGATATAAAACTTTTAGAAAAGGCCAAGAAAATATAATTAACAGTATTATAAATAGTGAAGATGTTTTGGCAATCATGCCAACTGGTGGTGGAAAGTCTTTATGTTATCAAATACCAGCCTTAATTTTAGATGGGGTAACAATAGTAATTTCACCTTTAATATCTTTAATGAAAGATCAGGTTGATACCCTTAAGGCTATGGGAATAGAAGCTGCATTTTTAAATAGTTCATTAACTACTAGTGAATTTAATGAAATTATATATAACATAGAAAAAAATATGTATAAAATAATTTATGTAGCCCCAGAAAGGCTTGAATCTTATGAGTTTATTATGGCTATATCAAATTGTGATGTAAGGCAAGTTGCTATTGACGAAGCTCACTGTGTTTCCCAATGGGGACATGACTTTAGATCAAGCTACAAAAGAATAAAGTATTTTATAGAAAAATTAAATAGAAGACCAATAATAACTGCTTTTACAGCAACAGCAACGGAAGAAGTTAAAAGAGATATTATAACATTACTTGGTTTAGAAAACCCTAAAATATATGTTACAGGTTTTAATAGGGAAAATTTATTTATTAATATATTAAAAGGAGAGAATAAAAAAGATTATTTACTTAAATATATTAATGAAAATAAAGATGAATCAGGAATTATCTATGCAGCTACAAGAAAGGAAGTTGATAATATATGCCAATTGCTAATAACAAAGGGCTATAAAGCTTCTAAGTACCATGCTGGTCTGAAGGATGAAGAAAGAAAGATAAATCAAGATGATTTTATTAATGATAGAATTAATATTATGGTTGCTACAAATGCCTTCGGAATGGGAATAGATAAACCAAACATTAGATATGTAATTCATTATAACATGCCTAAGAATATTGAAAGTTACTATCAAGAAATAGGTAGGGCAGGAAGAGATGGAGATAAAAGTGAATGTATTTTATTATTTTCTCCAGGAGATTTACAAACGCAAAAATATTTAATAGAAGTCAGCACAGAAAATCCTTTAAGGAAGCAAAATCAATATAACAAGCTAAGGCAAATGGAAGAACTAATTTATAGTAATGGCTGTTACAAAAAATATATATTAAGTTATTTTGGAGAAATTTTAGAAGAAGATTGTAACAATTGCAGCAGCTGCTTAAGTGAGGGTGAAATAGTTGATAGAACAATAGATGCACAAAAGGTTTTATCTTGTATTTATAGAATGAAAAGACCCTTTGGAATTTCTATGATAGTAGATGTATTAAGAGGATCAAAAAATAGTAGAGTTTTAGGTTTTAAGTTTAACGAACTAACAACTTATGGGATAATGAAAGAATATAGCCAGGAAGAATTAAAAACCTTTATAAATACCTTAATTGCCCACGGATATATTGATTATTTAGAAGGAACTTATCCTGTAGTTAAACCAAATAATAAGTCTCTTAAAGTAATTAAAGGGGAAGTTAAAGTGGAATTTAAAGAAGTACAGGTTAAGAAGATCCATGATGAAGATAATAAACTATTTGAGATATTAAAAGAATTACGTCTGCAAATTTCAAAAGAAGAAAATCTTCCACCTTATGTTATTTTTGGAGATGTGGCATTAAAGGAAATGTGTAAGTATTATCCTACAACTAGGGAAAATTTTATTAATATCTCCGGTGTTGGAGAAGTAAAACTTGAAAAGTATGGAGATATTTTTATTGAAGCAATATTAAAATATGTTAATGAAAATAATATAAAAATAGTAAATGAAATAGTTGATGAAAACAGCAATGATACTTATTTAAATGTAGAAGTAAATGAAGAATTATTAAGTAAACTTATGAATTTAAGAAAGGAAGCTGCTAAAAAGGAAGGGGTATTAGATAGAATAATAGTAAAAGTTAGAAGTTTAAAAGAAATAAGTGGAAGATACCCAAGAACTGTTGAAGAACTAGCTGATATTTCAGGTATAGGCAAGAAAAAAATAGAGCAATATGGAGAGAGTATTTTAGAAGTAGTTAATACCTTTATTAAAGAAAACAATATTAATGTTAACTTTATAAAAAAAGGTAAGAGAAAAATAGCATTAAATGGGGATATTAGAACAGATGATGAAATAGCTATAGATCTATTAAAAGAAAATAATACATTAGAAGAAATAGCGAATAAAGTTGATGTGTCTATATCAACAATATTAGGTTATATTACAGATTATATTAAAGAAAAGGGACCATTAAACCTTAACCTAAACTTAGAAGAATACTATAATGAAGAAGAGAAAAAAGAAATATTAGAAGCAATAAGTAAATATGGTACAGATAAAATAAGCTTAATAAAACAAGCTGTAAGCAGGGAAATAAGATATGAGGCTATAAGAAGCGTAATTCTTGAAGAATATTATAATGAATTTTTCTAAAACAGAAGATATATGTTTATCTTTGTGATAAATTAATTTAAAACTTCTATATAATTTTATATCAGTTATGGGAATATGTACTATATTATCTTGGTGTAATAAAGTTGCTTTTGATAGTATAGATAAGCCTTGTTCAGAAGCAACAATATTTAAAATAGAATCGGCACTGTGGCATACCCATTTTTGAACAATTAGTATATTCTTTGACTTAGCAAAGTCCATTAAAAATTCTCTGGTTCCAGAGCCTTCCTCCCTAAGTACAAAATCCTGATTTTTTAAATCTTCTAATAGAATGGATTTTTTAGAAGTAAGAGGTGATTTTTGCCACAAATAAGGATCATTTTATCATCATAAATTTTTTTAGATATAACCTCTTTTGTCTAGATATTACCTTCTATTACAGCAATATCTAGACTTCCGGAAGTGATTTTTTTAATAATATTTTTTGAGTTATCTATTTATGCACGAACACTAACAGAAGGATTTTCTTTTTCAAACTGTGAAATAATATCGCTCATAAAAAAACTTCCTACAGTAAGGGATGCTCCCACATGTAAAGTAGGATTATTAGAAATATAAATATTAAGTTTAAAAAGGGTACAGTTTCAACTATTATTGGTAAAAATGGCTGCGGAAAAACAACACTTTTAAAGACAGCTTCTAGTTTGTTGAAACCTATTTCAGGTGAAGTTCTTTTAAATGGTGAAATACTCTCTAATATGTCAAGTAAGGATATAGCTAAGAAAATTTCTTATCAATTGGAAATACTAAAAATAATAAAAGAACTAAAAAGTATGGGAAAAACAATTATTATGGTTCTACATGATTTAAGTAATGCCTTTTTTTATTCAGATATGGTTTGCTTAATGGAAAAGGGAAGCATAGCAATATATGATCTTCCTGATACTGTATTTCAAAGTAACATAATAAGTGAAATTTTTAATAATTCAGCCCCATTTCATAATCTTTTTTATAAGAGAAAGAATAATTATTAAATTTTGTAGTATTTTGTAAATGAATTAGATATAATAAAGTATATACCCCGTATTGGTATAGTAATATAGGGAGGTTAACAATGGAATTAGAAAATGAAAAGTTAAAAAAAGATATAATGGTAAGATTAAAGAGAATTGAGGGACAAGTAAAAGGAATTCAAGGAATGATGGAAAAAAACGTTTGTTGTCCAGATGTACTTGTTCAAATATCTGCAATAAGATCAGCAATAAATAAAGTTGGTGGTTTAACTATCGAATATTATGCAAATAATTGCTTAGGTATAGAGAAGGATTCAAAGGAGCAGGAATCCCTAAAAGAATTAATTAAGACTATAAATACCTTTGTTAAATAAATTTTATAGTGAAAAACTATTTACAATTGAATATTATAATGATAAGATAGTTAACAAGAAATTAAACAAGAAGTTAGGTAAGAATTTAAATAAAAGCAATGAAGAGAAGAAGTAAAATTAATGATCCTTCACAGAGAGTTCTATTATAGCTGGAAGTAGAATAAGGTAGTTAGTTTGAATAACATCTCGGAGCTGTACTCTGAAAGATAACAACCAGTAGGCAGTACCGGGTTCACCCGTTATAGTGATAGAGTATATATATTTGTACTCGAAGAGGCTATTATTGAGAAATAATAGTGAATTA
>Ga0209537_1000224_pt1 | contig 67348 bp, 54 predicted proteins | sample BioPla4DNA1_FD_187698 | JGI IMG/M metagenome (GOLD analysis project Ga0209537, IMG submission 187698) | Biogas fermentation microbial communities from Germany - Plant 4 DNA1 (SPAdes) (version 2) | ecosystem: Engineered > Bioreactor > Anaerobic > Digestate | place: Bielefeld, North... | reverse complement strand
TATTTTAATAAAAACATTCTGATGTATTTTAGTTTAACAGTTAATGTTTTTATGATAGGTGCTTTTATCGTGAAGCCTGAGAACGTTACTGGGCAGGAGTCCGGATTGACAGATTTCATTACAAGCATCGTTCTCTACAATGGAGCGATGACCATGCTTTATTTTCTGACCAGATGGGGCCGTCAGCTTCTGGATGAAGCAAATATAAAAAGGAAGCAGGCAGACAATCTTCTTGAGAGCCTTAATAATACATTAAAAAACATAGAAGAAGGAACTAATATTCTGGATTCAAACATAAAAGCTTTCACAGAAAATATTAGTGTTATTAGTGAAGGCAGTAGAACTATAACAGCTTCAATGCAGGAAATGGCTAAGGCTATACAGGAAGAGGCTGTTAGTGTGTATCAGGTAAATGACTCGATGCATTCAACCTTAGGCCTTGTTCACGAGTCCAACAATACCTTCAAAACTATTTCAGAAAATTCAAACCTTATGATTGATCAGGTTAATACAGGTTATGAAAGAATTAACGAGCTGAATGAGCAAATGGATATCATAAGCCACGCCATAAGCGCAGGGGTTACAACAGTATCGGAACTAAAAATCAGTATGGAAAAAATTAATTCCTTCCTTGAAGGGATATCACAAATCTCCAGTCAAACAAATCTTCTGGCATTAAATGCTGCCATTGAATCTGCCCGGGCCGGTGAGCAGGGAAAGGGGTTTGCGGTGGTGGCTGATGAAGTACGAAAGCTTGCCGAACAAAGTGCACAGCTTACCAAAAATATATCTGAAATAACCGCGGATATATTTAAAAGATCTGATGAGGCATTGTTCAAAGTTCAACAGGGTGATACAGCAACAATTGAGGGCAAGAAGCTTGTTGAACATATTTCTGAGCATTTTGAAGGAATAAAAACCACCTCAGACAAAACAAATAGAGCAATCGAAGATGGGTATTCAAAAAACAATATAATTACACGCGAACTTGAAAAGGTACAACATCAGATCGAAAATGTGGCAAGTATTTCGGAAGAGAACTCCGCATCCACCCAGGAAGTTCTTGCAACTATAGAAACCGAAAACAACCGCATGTTAGAACTTAACACGGCAGTTCAGGAAATTCAAAGTCTAAGCGGAAGACTAAGAACCCTTATATCTTCAACTGCCGGCAATTAAGGCTATGTAAGTTGTCTTACATGTGGCCCTTTAATTCGGCTGCCTTAGAGAATATAAAATATTCATAAATAATTCACCATGTTTCATAATGGATTTTCGTATTATCGAAACGATCCTGAGCTGTTTTTTCTTCATTGGGATAGCCCACGGCTATAAGACCTACCGGTATTATATTTTCGGGCAGCTTTAAAATCCTGGAGAATGCGGAAGCCCTGTCAGTGTTCGGATAGATGCCACACCATACAGCACCTAAACCTATTCCATGGGCGGCCAGAAGTATGTTTTGTATAGCCGCTGAACAGTCTTCCACCAGAAAACCAACCCTGGTTTCTTTATTGGCATCTCCGCACACTATAATACCACAACCGGCCTGCGGCAGCATTTTTGCATATTGATGATTATCTGCCAGCTCTTCAAGGTTTTTCTTTTCTTTTACAACTATAAAATGCCATGGTTGCAGGTTATGGGCAGAAGGTGCCTGAAATCCCGCTTTTAACAATAAATTTAATTGCTTGTCAGAAATAACCTGTCCTGTGAATTTTCTGATACTTCTTCTTGTAAGGATTGCATCAACAACATTCATGGAACAGTCTCCTTTCTTTTAAAACATTGTAACCTGGTTTTCTCCCTTGTCTTCTTCTTTAAGATAGTATCCAACTGCCGGAATGTTTTTAGTTCTATAGTAATCAAAATCTTTAAACTTTACCTCATCAAGTTCTTTAATCATTGTCATAAGGCTTCCCTTTTTAGATCTCAATACCTGTACACCGTTGGAATTTCTGGTGGTCTTGGGGTTAATATTTGCTGTATTGAAAACAAGTACCTTATCAATATTTGAAAAAGCAACCAGTTCCCTGTCTTCCTGAAGGAAACGGATATCACACAAAGGTGATACATCCGAGTAAGCGTTGGCAAGCTTTTTGCGGTTTGTTTTTGTTTCATAACTTGATAGCGGTATTTTGGCACATTTCCCATTCTCGAAGGAAAAGAGCATAAAACCTGAATAGTCTTCGGTAGCTGTCATATACAGTATCCTTTCTCCAGGGCTGGTTTCAAGGATATTCTCAAGATATTCGCCAAGCTGTGATGCCTTACAGTCGTTAATTTCATGAATTCTCAGTTTGTAGGCTACATATTGATCGGAAAAAAGTATCAGCTCGTTCTTATTTCTGGCTTCAATCTCCTGTATTATTTCGTCATCTTCCTTAATCTTCTGCTCCCCTGAAGCCCTGAGAGAAGTAAGCGGTATTTTTTTAAGATAACCCTGCTTTGTAAGAAAAAGCTTAACATTATAATCTTCTATCAGAACTTCTTCAGTAATAACTTCAACATGTTTCTCGTTTATTATTCCTGTTTTTCTGGGTTGGCCATACTTCTTTGATATTTCCTTTAACTGCCTGCATATAATATCCAGTATTCTTGATTCTTTGTTATAGATATCCTTAAGATCGGCAATCTCAGCTCTTAAAGATTCAATGTTTGATGTCTGTTTTATTATATATTCCTTATTTAAATTTCTTAGTTTGATCTCAGCTATAAACTCTGCCTGAGCCTGATCAATACCAAACCCTTTCATAAGGTTTGGCACCACTTGATCTTCCTTCTCTGTACCACGGATAATCCTTATGGCTTTGTCAATATCAAGAAGAATTTTAGACAGCCCTTCTAATAAATGAAGCCTTTCGGATTTCTTTTTTATGTCGAAAGCTGTTTGCCTGCGGATGCACATCATACGAAACTCGATCCAGTGGTCAAGTATCCCCTTTACGCCCAGAACCTGCGGTTTACCATTTACAAGGATATTGAAATTACATCCGAAGCTGTCCTCAAGAGGCGTAAGCTTAAACAGCCTGTTCATCAGGTTGTCAGGATCTGCTGAACGCTTTATGTCCAGTGCAATTTTCAAGCCGCTTAATCCCGTTTCGTCACGAACATCTGTTATATCTTTTATTTTACCACTTTTAACAAGGTCGGTAATAGAATCAATAATGGCTTCTGAGGTAGTGGTATAAGGTATTTCATATATCTCAATACAATTATTTTTTTTGTCAAACCTGTACCTTGCACGGACTTTAAAACTCCCCCTGCCCGTTTCATAGATTTTTTTCAGGTCCTTCTCATTGTAGATCAGCTCTCCTCCGGTCGAGAAATCCGGAGCCTTTAAATAATCAATTAGCTTTATATTATCATTTTTTATATACGCGATGGTAGCATCACAAACTTCTTTCAGATTAAAACTACAGATGTTGCTTGCCATACCCACGGCAATGCCCTGGTTCGGGTTAACCAGAATATTGGGAAAAACCGTTGGTAGCAATACAGGCTCTTTCATTGTCCCATCATAGTTATCTGTAAAATCTACCGTATCCTTATCTATATCTCTGAACAGTTCGCTACTTATCTCTGAAAGTTTAACCTCGGTATATCTCGGGGCAGCAAATTTCATGTCCCTTGCATAAACACGCCCGAAATTCCCCTTGGACTCAACAAGCGGATGCAAAAGCGCACCATTTCCTGTTGTAAGCCTGACCAATGTTTCGTAAATTGCCATATCACCGTGGGGATTCAGTTTCATTGTTTGTCCTACTACATTTGCCGATTTGGTTTTTGCGCCGTGTAAAAGCCCCATCTTATACATTGTGTACAGAAGTTTCCTGTGGGATGGTTTTAACCCGTCTATTTCCGGGATTGCACGGGAAACAATAACACTCATTGCATAGGGCATATAGTTTATTTTTAATGTTTCCACTATCTTTTGTTCGGTAAACTTCATATGAAATATCCTCACTTCATCGTTTAAGTTGTATCAGAGCGTTACGTCACTTTACAGCAACTCAATCAGCTTACATCAAGCATGTCCAAATATTCGTGACCGTGCTCACTAATATAGTCTTTTCTGCCCTGCAGGTTATCTCCAAGAAGAATATCAAAAAACTCCTGCGTTTGTTTCATGTCATCGGGAACAACCTTTATTAACCTTCTTGTTTCAGGGTTCATGGTAGTGTGCCACATCATATCAGGATCGTTTTCGCCTAACCCTTTTGAACGCAGAATTGCCACCTTTTCACCTTTCAGCTTCTTCAATATATCATTCTTTTCCTTCTCATTATACGCAAACCATGTTTTATCCTTACTACGGATTTCAAACAAAGGTGATTCTGCAATATACACCTTTCCTTCACGGATAAGGGTGGGAATTAGCCTGTATATCATTGCCAGAATTAAAGTGCGTATCTGGAACCCATCCACATCGGCATCGGTACATATTATAACCTTGTCCCACCTGAGGTTTTCCATGTTAAACGTACTGAGATCCCTGTTGTGCCTTGTCTTTATCTCCACACCACAACCCATAACCTTTAGAAGATCCACTATTATTTCACTTTTAAAAATTGCTTCATAATCTGCTTTCAGGCAGTTCAGTATTTTACCGCGGACAGGCATTATGGCCTGAAACTCGGCATCCCTGGCCATTTTACATGAACCAAGGGCAGAGTCGCCTTCAACAATATAAAGCTCTCTTTTGGAAACGTCTTTTGTTCTGCAGTCAACAAATTTCTTTACCCGATTTGTAAAATCCACCTTACCGCTAAGTTTTTTCCTGACATCAATACGTGTCCTTTCGGCAGATTCGCGACTTCTTTTGTTTGCCAATACCTGGCCAGCGATTTTTTCTGCTTCATCCCTGTTCTCAATGAGGTACACTTCAAGTTGTTCCTTCAGGAAATCGGTCATGGCTTCCTGAATAAACCTGTTTGTTATGGACTTTTTAGTCTGGTTTTCGTAGCTGGTAATGGTTGAAAAGGAACTGCTGACAAAAATCAGGCTTTCCTGAATATCTGCAAAGGTTATTTTGGATTCGTTCCTGTTATACTTGTTATTGTTTCTTAAATATTTATCAATTTCATAAACAAAAGCGCTTTTAACAGCCTTATCGGGCGCGCCTCCATACTCCAGAAAACTGGAATTGTGATAATATTCAAGTGCATTAATTTCATTGTTGAACAGGAAAGCAACATGAATTTTCACCTTATATTCAGGTTTGTCTTCCCTGTCCCGGCCTCTTACAGAGGTTTCGAAATACTGAGCAGAAGTAAAACCCTTATCTTCAGATAATTCCTTCACATAATCCATTATACCGTTTTCATAATAGAACTCTTCTGTATTTCCCGATTCCTCATCTGCTAATATAAATCTAAGACCCGGGTTAACAACAGCCTGTCTTTTTAATGTTTGCCTGTAATACTCAATGGGAATTTTAATATCAGTAAAAACCTCAAGATCGGGTCTCCAATGTGTTACAGTACCCGTATGTTCATAGCTTACCTTCTCCTTTTTAAGGCCACCAACATTTTCTCCCTTCCTGAACTCCAATGAATATTTATAACCATCCCTGAAAGATGTAACAAACATATATTCCGAACTGTATTGGGTTGCACAGGCGCCAAGGCCGTTTAAACCAAGACTGAACTCGTAGTTTTCACCACTGTTATTATTATATTTTCCACCTGCATAAAGCTCACAATATACCAGTTCCCAGTTATAGCGCTTCTCAATTGGGTTGTAATCCAGGGGAACACCACGTCCCTTGTCTTCCACCGTAATTGAAAAATCACGGTGACGGGTAACCTTTATTTCTTTACCAAAACCTTCTCGGGCCTCATCTATAGAATTAGATAGAATTTCAAAGAAAGAATGCTGACAACCTTCAATGCCATCTGAACCAAAAATAACGCCCGGTCGTAGTCTGACGCGTTCGGCTCCCTTCAGAGATGTTATACTTTCATTTCCGTAATTTCTGTTGTTTTTTTTCATTTGTACACCTCACTCTTTTTTTCCTGTCTATTAGTTTAAAATAATGTGCCATATGCGAGCATTAAAAATTTCCAAGTCTGCGTCAGTTTAAGTTTATGAAAGACCGAACCCATGTTCTATAATACTATATTATTTTGTGATTTTCAATCTTCACGCATGTTCAAAACGGCGTCAATTAAACTTTTGATATTGTGCAATGCCCGAAACAGTCGCTTCATATGCAAGAGCTGTTCTTACATTGCACAATATCTGTAAAAAGCAGAGCTTTCTCACATAAAAAAATCCGGCATAGCCGGATTCTTACGATGCTGAATCAATATTTTCTTTCTGTTTTTTCTTTTTTGGTGAATTCAATGCTTTCCTAGTATCATTAAAAATAAGAGTGGGCTCACGTCCTGAAAGAACAACTTCTCCATCAACTATACACTTTTCCACATTCTTTTTGGATGGAATTTCATACATAACATCGGTTAGGATTTCCTCCATGATAGAACGCAACCCTCTTGCCCCGGTCTTTCTCTCAAGAGCCTTATCGGCAATTGCGTGCAGGGCACATTCCTCTATAACAAGCTCAACACCGTCTATTTCAAACAGCTTCTTATATTGCTTTACAAGAGCATTCCGGGGCTTTGTAAGAATTTCTATCAAAGCATCCCTGTCCAGAGAATGCAACGAAGCAACTATAGGGAGCCTGCCAATAAACTCGGGTATCAGACCGTATTTTAACAAATCCTGCGGTGTTACCTGTTGAAACAGTTCACCGATCTTTTTGCTCCGATCCATGCTGCTTTCGATGGCAGCACCAAAACCGATTGTTTTCTTACCAATTCTGTTTTCTATAATCTTATCAAGACCGTCAAACGCACCTCCACAAATAAACAAAATATTGGTAGTGTCTATTTGTATAAACTCCTGGTGCGGATGCTTCCTCCCACCCTGGGGTGGTACCGAAGCTACAGTGCCTTCAAGTATTTTTAATAAGGCCTGTTGAACACCCTCCCCGCTTACATCGCGGGTTATGGAGGGGTTATCGGATTTTCTGGCAATCTTGTCTATTTCATCCACATATATGATGCCCTTCTCTGCTCGTTCTATATCATAGTCTGCAGCTTGGATAAGTTTCAGGAGTATATTTTCCACATCTTCCCCAACATAACCGGCTTCTGTTAATGATGTTGCATCTGCAATGGCAAAAGGAACATTTAATATTTTCGCCAATGTTTGAGCAAGTAATGTTTTTCCCGAACCGGTGGGACCTATCATCAGAATATTACTTTTTTGCAATTCCACATCACCAGAAACCAGTTCAGAGTTTATCCTCTTGTAGTGGTTGTATACAGCAACAGCCAGTGATTTTTTGGCGTTTTCCTGTCCAATAACATACTGGTCGAGAATATTTTTTATTTCTATGGGTTTTGGAATTTCTTCCAGCTGTATATCTACACCCGTATCTTCAAACTCTTCACCAATAATTTCAGAGCAAAGTTCTATACATTCATCACAAATATAAACACCGGGTCCTGCAACAAGCCTTTTGACCTGTTCCTGAGTCTTTCCGCAAAAAGAGCATTTAAGCTGTTTTTTATCTTCATATCTTGACACTAAACTTCACCTCGTTATCTTGGTACCATAACTTCGTCGACAATTCCGTAATCCTTTGCCTCCCATGAAGACATAAAGTAATCCCTTTCTACATCGCGCTGAATCTTTTCCAGAGGCTGCCCGGTTTTTTCACTTAAAATGCGGTTTAAATTATCCTTAGTTTTTAAAATCCATTCTGCGTGAATTTTGATATCGGTGGCCTGACCTTTCGCACCACCCATAGGCTGATGTATCATTATTGTGCTGTTGGGCAAGGCAAAACGTTTACCCTTGGTTCCTGAAGCAAGTAAAAATGCTCCCATACTTGCTGCCATACCTACACAAATTGTAGATACATCGGATTTCACATGCTGTATTGTATCATAAATGGCAAGACCCGCTGATACTGAGCCACCAGGACTATTAATATAAAACTGTATATCCTTGTCTGGATCCTTAGCATCCAAAAACAGCATTTGAGCTACTATCAGGCTTGCTGTTACATCATTAACCTCGTCGCTTAAAAATATGATTCTATCCTCCAGCAAACGGGAGTAAATATCATATGAACGTTCTCCCCTGTTACTCTGCTCAATTACATAAGGTATAAGTGGCATATTTCATCCCCCTTTTCTTAATATGATCTTTTTTTGACGGACCATACTGTTATTATACTTAAGTATAAAATTATTGTTTATTGTACAATAGTATTATATAAATTTCCCCGGTTGTGATCTTTTAAACAAAATTACCCGATATTATATAACCGGTATCTTTTGCATAATCTGTTGAGGCTTACTTTTACTCGGGTTTCTGCTTCATCAGTTCAATAGTTTTTCTTGTAATAATGGTGTCTTTAATATATTCTATATCGTCATTCTGTAAATGTTTCTTAAAATCCTCGGCATTTTGATTGTAATTTTTAGCCATCTCTGCTATCTCTGCCTCAACTTCTTCGTCCGAAGCTTCAACTTTTTCAGCTTGGGAAATCTTTTCCAGTACCAACTGTGTTTTTACTTCCTCAAGAGCCCTTTCCCTGTAATCATCACGCATTGTTTTTTCGTCAATACCCATCATATTTAAATAGGTATTCAAATCCATACCCTGATAAAGCAGAGTCATATTTAACCTTTGCATAATATTGTTGATCTGACGTTCCACCATAACTTCCGGAATATCAACTTCGGCATTTTCCACAGCTTTCTTAACAAGCTCATTTTCATATTTACGTTCGGCCGCATCCTGAGCATCTTTTTCTAATTTCTTTCTAATATCGGCTTTATATTCTTCCAAGGTATCAAATTCACTCACATCCTGAGCAAACTCATCATCTATAACAGGAAGTTCCTTGTATTTTATTTCGTTAATACGGACTTTGAAAACTGCCGGTTTTCCCTTTAGCTCCTCACTATGATAATCTTCCGGGAATGTAACATTTACGTCTAATTCCTGATTCAGTGAGGCACCAATTAGCTGTTCCTCAAAACCGGGAATAAAAGTGTTAGAACCCACAACCAGTGTATATCCCTTTGATGAACCTCCTTCAAAAAGCTGGCCGTCAATAAATCCTTCAAAATCAATATTTATAATATCTTTATCCTGAACAGGTCTGTCCTCTACAGAAACAAGCCTTGAATTTCTGTCCTGAATTTTCTCAAGCTCTTTTTGAACATCTTCATCGGTAATATTCACCTGCTCTTTTTCTACAGGAAGCCCTTTATATTCCCCCAGTTTAACCTCGGGTTTAACTGTTACTTTTGCGGTGAATATTAAATTTTGATCCCTGCCAATCTGTTCAATATCTAATTCAGGTGCATCCACAGGGATAATGTTATGTTCCTTTATTGCCGCCTCATATGCATCGGGGCAGATTATATTGAAGGCTTCTTCATAAAATATATTATCTCCATAGTATTTTTCAATTAAATTCATTGGAGCTCTGCCTTTTCTAAAACCGGGAATTGAAAACCTGCCTTTAGTTTTCTGGTACGCTTTTCTAAGACTTTCGTTAAAGCGCTGTGCATCTTCCTCAATAGTTAATTTCACAACATTCTTGTCCACATTTTCTACTTTCGATTTCATTCAGGTTGGCCTCCTAAATTTTAAATATTAATATAGTATTTAACAATCTGCTTAATTCCCATACCAAAAACAGATGATCAGATTAAATTATTAAGCTATCCTTAAGTATTACCATTCTTACCAAAGGAACAAAGCAGATTAAATTAGTTTAATAATAAAAAAGTCCCAAGGACTTTAAAAAACCTTTATGATTATAACATACAAATTTATGATTGCCAATAAAAAATGGGTGGCTAATTCAAACCTGTACATTAATACTCTAGATAAGGGGTTTAACTCTATTTCTTTGAATTTTGAGCATAACATCAACAATATCGGGATGAAACTGACTTCCTTTATTTGCTTCAAGCTCTCTGATAGCCTCAGCTACCGACCATGGTTCCCGGTAAGGTCTTTTTGAAGTCATAGCATCAAAGGCATCTGCCACAGCAATAATCTGCGGTTCAGGGCCAAGGCTTTCATTACTTAATCCGAAGGGATATCCTCTGCCGTCAAATCTCTCATGATGGAATGCTATTGCCTTTAGAATTCTGTCTGATAAACCTATTGGATGAAGAATTTTATTACTTATGGCAGGGTGCTTCTTAATTTCTTCATACTCTTCCTTTGTAAGAGGCCCCTTCTTAAGCAGGATTTTGTCACTTATTCCAATTTTCCCCACGTCATGTAATATGCCTGCTATGCGGAGCTCTTCTATCTGTTCTTTATTCATTCCCATTTCTTTGGCTATTCTAACAGCAAAAGCCGAAACTCTTTGTAAATGCCCCCTTGTATACTGATCCCTGGCTTCTACAGCAGTGATAAGTGCATCAAATGTTGCAACATAGCTATTTTTTGATTTGGTCAGATATATTGAATTTTCAACTGCAACAGCGGCGGTATTGCCAATGGAACGCAATATATCAAATTCCTCGGGCGAAAGAGCTTTATTAGTAATTACAAGCAGCAGACCCGAACCTGTATCTCCCATTTTCAGTTCCTGAATATATACTGCCTCAAAAGGCGGAATGTTTACGATTTTCCCATGCTCTTTAATAAGAGGCTCAACAAATGTATTAAAACCCAGAACTGTACCATCTTTATTTCTATTGTATAACGAGGATATATCGCGATGAATATATGAAAAATATTTCAAACTGTCGGATTGCTTAAAATAATCTCCCGAATACTCTGCAATACGATAAAATTTGTCCTTTTTTTCTGCCATGAAATATATTGCACCATAGAATCCCAATAATTCAGTTAAAGTTTTTACACAGGTTCTATATATATCAGGCAGTTCCAAAGCCGAAGAAATCTTCTGACTAAAACCATTTATAATTTCAAGTCTTCGGTTGTTTTCAACAAGTTTATTTTCCATCAGCTTTTGCTCTGTTACATCACGTATAATTGCCTGTATACTGCTGCCCCGGGATTCTAAAGCAGGTGTAAATTTAATCTCTGTTTGAATTATTGTACCGTTTTTTCTCTTCAACGGGATTTGTATTATTTGTTCGCCTTTTTCCTGAACTAACTGCTTAAGTTTCCCGTAGTTAAATGTACTAACATAATCATCATGAATAAAGCACTGAAATGGTTTTCCCACAATGTCATGACGCCTGAAGTTTAAAATGTCTCTACAGGCTCTGTTGCCAAAAGTTATTCTTCCATGGCTGTCAAGGGTAAGAACAATATCAGGAATATTAATCACAAGAGAGTGGTATCTCTGCTCTGATTCTTTCAGCTGTTCCATTAAGGCCTGCAGTTGGGCATATGATGTTTCAAGCTGTTTATAGGCATTATTCAATTTGGTATTTTTTCGATCAAGCTCTGCGCTACGCTCATTCAGCTCTCTTATCTGTTTTTGTATGTCTTTTGTTATTCTACCGATGTCATAGCTGATATCAAATATAGCATGCAATAATGTCTTTCTTTTGCTTTCAGCCGGGTGCTTATCGTTATCTGAATTGTTTATTTTTTTAAAGGATCTGTTAAGTTCCCGGATTAAACTGTTATAGCGGCTTATTAAGAAAATGATAATAATTAATGATGTTATTAATAATGACAGAAGCAAATCACCTGATAACCACGTGAAAAAAGCAAAATGAGAATTGCTTGTTACATAAGAGAATATAAGCCATAACAAGGTAAAAATAAAAATAAAAAAACAAATAATATACAGAACTCTTTTATTATTTCTGTTCATAAATTTTACCGCCTGACAAAACCATTTAACCACTCTAATTTTTTATCGGCCTTTTTTACTAAATTCACAATATTTAAAATAAATAAACTGCTATGGTTAGAAGCTGAAAAGTTTCATTTTTTTACAGATTAATATTACATGGGGAAATAAAGTTTTAATATTAAATACCGGAAGATAAATCTCTGACGCAAATTCACACATAGATATGTATCGTGCACCTGCCGTCGACATACAGCTACAAACGGTACTCTGACAAAAAGCTCGGATTAGGCACCCTCACGGCACATCCAGTCAACTGCTTACCGCTGCTTCCTTCCGGACCTGACGGGGTTCACAGCCCTGAATTGCGCAAGACCCAATCTTCATTGCCCTTTAATCAGGGCCCTGACTTCACAGCTACATGCCTCGGGCAGGAATTCAACCCTGCTATAGCGGGTTGCAGGTACAGGGCACCGCTACCTCCCCGTCTAGCACGATATTCTAATTATACTGGAACAGCACCTATCTTTCAAGAGGTTAGTATTGGATATATATTATGTAAAAGGAAAAAGTAAGATACCATTGATACACTAATCATGATACAATATAAGCACTCATATAAAATATTTGGTAAATAAGGAGTGAATATGATGTTCGGCATTTCAGTGCAGGACAGTAATTGGCTTGATTCGGTTTGGGAAAATATTAAAGTCAAGATGAGCAAAGTCGCTGCCAATGTGGGGGATAAAATACCTTATACAACTGTTGACGGTAGATACGACGACAAATTCAAAGAAGATCCCACCTGGTGGACTAATGGCTTCTGGCCCGGAATTCTGTGGCTGATGTATATGGGAACACAGGATGAAAAATACAGAGAAATGGCAGAAAAAGCAGAACTGCGTTTGGATAAGGTGCTATTTGGGCTTGACGGAAGTTTTGAAGGCCTGCACCATGATGTCGGCTTCATGTGGCATTTATCAAGCGTTGCGAACTACAGAATTACAGGTAATCCAGAATCCAAAATCAGAGGATTAATTGCCGCAAATCATTTAGCGTCGCGGTTTAATATAAAAGGTGGTTTTATCACTGCATGGAATGGTAAAGAGCGGGAGGGATGGTCTATTATAGATACTATGATGAATCTCCCGTTATTATATTGGGCTTCGAATGAAACAGGCTATAGCCGCTACCGTTTCATAGCTGAAGCTCATGCCGATAAGACAGCTGAAAATGTAATTCGTCCTGACGGGTCGGTAATTCACATTATTGAATACGACACAAATACAGGGGAAGTTATTAAAACTTATGGTGGTCAGGGGTATGGCACGGGTTCGTCATGGTCCAGGGGGCAAAGCTGGGCAATATATGGTTTCGCTTTATCTTATTTGCACACCCAAAAAACACTATATCTGGATCTTGCTAAAAAAGTAGCTCATTATTTCATATCCTGTATTCAGGACAGCTTCATCCCAACCATAGATTTCAGAAGTCCTGACGCACCATTATACATTGATACAACTGCCGGTGCTATTGCCGCCTGCGGAATGATCGAAATTTCCAAACATGTTCCCTCTTTTGAAAAAAAACTTTATTTAAATACTGCAATAAAGATTTTGAAATCCCTGGAAAAAGAGCAATGCGACTGGACTGACAAGACAGACTCCATTTTGAAAAATGGTTCGGAATCATATAACAGCGGTATACATAAAAGCATTATTTACGGTGATTTTTATTTTCTGGAAGCCATCATGAAATTGAAGGAAAAGGGCATTTGTCTGTGGTGATTAAAAAGAATTCGGCTTACCAACAAGGAATTTTGGCAGGGGTATTTTTTTGGTTATAAAGAAGAGAGAGCCTTTGAGGCTCTCTTCTTTTATTGTTCCATATGCTTTCCTAAAAAAGTTGCTGCCGACTGGGCCAGCTTTGTCTCGACATCACCCATTTTAGCATTAGGATCTGTTGATAAAACCATTACAGCTCCGATAGGATCACCTTCTGAAATAATAGGTGTAATAACCTGGGATGTATATTTGTCACTTGATTCGTCACTTAAAATTGTAACTTTTGCAGATTCAGCAGAAGGTGCTACAAATGTGTTTTTTGATTCTATGATTTTTTCAAGTTCACTGCTTAACGGTTTCTCCAGGAACTCCTTTTTAGATGCACCTGATACAGCAATGATGGAATCCCTGTCAGCAACACATACAATATGCCCACTTGTATTATGCAGAGATTCAGCATATTCTGTTGCAAAATCACCCAATTCGCCAATAGGGGAATATTTCTTTAGAATTACTTCACCTTCACGGTCTGTAAATATTTCTAATGGATCGCCTTCACGAATTCTCAATGTCCGTCTGATTTCCTTGGGAATTACAACACGTCCCAAATCATCAATTCTTCTAACGATGCCTGTTGCCTTCAAGGTCTATGCCTCCTTTCAACCTAAAGAAATCTTACGCTATTATTATGAATAGATACTGTAGTTTTTATGCAAACATACCAAATATAAAAGACTTAAGCCAAAAGGTGGTTGTGCTTGAAAGATTTTTTAGTTGAAGGAGGGCGTGGCAGTGTAAAGCAGCGGGAATTCTACACCTCGTTATTTTTCAAAGGTTTTCTTGGTTATTTTATTGAGTATTTTTTCATTTTTAACCAGATTAAAATACGGATCATCCAGCCATTCTTTTACCTTGTTTTGATAATACTCATTAAGCTTATTGGCTTTTATTTCGCTTCTGGCAAGTTCCTTTTTGTCTTCAAAGGTACTTCTGTATTCCAGCCTCATAATATGATATCCAAATTGGGTTTCAACAATATCCATATCCCCAACCTTGGCGCTGAAGGCCCAATCTTTAAACTCTCGGGCGTAGGGTTCGGAATATTTGAAGGTGTATATGCCTCCATTTTCCTTCGAGCCGGGGTCATCAGAATACTCATTAACCAGGTCGGACATGTTTTCACCCTTTTCCAGCCTTTTCAAAAGCTCTTCCGAAAGCTTTCTTTTCTCGGCTTTTTGTTCGTCACTCATATTTTCTTCAATTGAAATTAAAATATGCCTGACTGTTACGTCATCCATATTTTTTCTGTTCTCGTTGTAATATTTTTCTGCCTCTTCATCCAAAACAGTTACAGCGTCACTGTTTTTTTGCATAAAGTCATAGGCAAACCTGCCCACAAGCTGGGACTTCATCATCATGTCCTTGAACTGGGAAATACTTATGCCTATTTCATTCAGTACATAATTTCTGTTTTCTGTAATTTGCAACCAATTATTTAAATACTGATTGATTTCCTTGCGCTCCGAATCAGACAGCCTAAATTTTGATTGTCTGGCCTTGATTAATTGCACTTTAAACTCTTTTGCGTTTTCCAAAGCCTGGTTCATAACAATTACTACCGGATCCTCCCCGTCAACAGCCGTCTTCCAAAGTTTTCTTTTCTCCTGCTCATCGGTCACACCCGCCTCAGATTCTGTTATCTGCTTTTGAGTGCGGAGAAAGAAAACATACTCATAATTCTTGATTTTCTGACCGCCAACCTTGGCGACATAACTTCTTGAATCCAATATAAAATAAATACTTCCTGTAGCAATAACCGCTGCAATAAGTACAATGGTCATTATTTTTTTCATGGTTAATCCACCTTTGATGTGGTCAAATATTAAACACTTCCTTATTGCCCAAAAATAGTAGTGCAATAAAGGAAACAAAAGCAATAACAATATTTTAGCCTGATTATAATGCAATTTTCAGTGATGGATTTAGTTCAGACATTTTAATTATAATCAATTATTATTCCAACTGCAATTTATGAACCGTCTGTAACAGAATCTTAATATTATCAAGTATTTCAGAGGGATTTAAGCCCTCTGCCCTATATGACAGGTAAGGTGTTTTGCCTGCTGAAAACATGATCCTTCCCTTTTGCTCCTGTATAAATTTTGATAAGAGTGATAAGGGGAGTGTGGTTTGATCCTTAAAATACAACAGTACCATGTTACCCTTTTTCTTAATAATACTAAATCCACATCTTGCAGCAAGTTTTCTTACCAAAACGGTTTTAATCAGATTTGAGGCTGCATCGGGAACGTCACCGTATCTGTCTATAAGTTCATCATATACATCCATGGCCTCGTCTTCGGTTTCAATAGCAGCAATTGTTTTATACATGTCAAGCCTTGCCTGTTCGTCGGGTATATAGCCCGAATCAAGATATGCATCTATCTTGATATCAATTGTTACTTCAAAATCATCGTCAGGTATAAATTCCCCCTTTAATTCCTTTATCGTTTCATCCAGAAGCTTCACATAAGTGTCATAACCTACCGATTCCATATGTCCATGCTGCTCGGGCCCCAAAAGGTTTCCGGCACCCCTTATTTGCAAATCCCGCATGGCTATTTTAAAACCCGAGCCAAATTCGGTAAATTCGCGGATGGCTTTAAGCCTTTTCTCTGCTATTTCATTCAGCACTTTATCTTTTTTATATGTCAGATAGGCATAAGCCAGACGGTTTGAACGCCCCACTCTTCCCCTGAGCTGATACATCTGGGCCAGTCCAAGCCTGTCTGCATCTTCCACTATTATTGTGTTTACATTGGGCATATCAATTCCCGACTCGATAATTGTGGTACAAACCAATACATCGAATTCCTTATTTATAAAGGAAGTAATTATTTTTTCAAGCTGTCTTTCACTCATTTGCCCATGGGCATAACCTACACGGATTGGCTTTAACATTTCCTGTAATCTGGCTGCCTTTGCCTGAATTCCTTTTACACGGTTATATAGATAGAAAACCTGGCCATCCCTTGCAATCTCTCTTCTAATTGCATCTGAAATTACATCCTCACTGTATTCAAGGACATAGGTCTGAACCGGGTATCTTTGTTCGGGTGGCTCTTCTATTGTACTTATATCCCTTATACCGGTCAGCGACATGTGAAGAGTTCTGGGTATAGGAGTAGCAGACAGGGTCAGAATATCCACTTTGGGATACATGCTTTTTACTTTCTCTTTTTGCTCAACACCAAACCGCTGTTCTTCATCTATAATCAAAAGTCCAAGATCCTTAAAACGTACCTCCTTGTTAAGAAGTTTATGAGTGCCCACTATAAGATCAATACGGCCTGATTTTAGGTCCTTAATAATCTTTTTTTGCTCACTGACGGTACGAAATCTGCTTAACATTTCAACTGTGACAGGAAATTGTTCAAATCGTTTTTTAAAATTTTCAAAATGTTGGGAAGCCAGAACAGTTGTTGGAACTAAAAAAGCTGACTGTTTTCCGTCCATTGCCGCTTTAAAAACAGCGCGCAATGCCACTTCTGTCTTTCCATAACCAACATCTCCACAAAGCAGACGATCCATAGGCCTTTTAGATTCCATATCTGCTTTTATTTCTTCTGTACATCTAAGCTGATCTTTGGTTTCTTCCCATTCAAAGGCATCTTCAAATTGTTTCTGCCAGACAGTGTCCGGGGAATAAGCGTGGCCTTCCATTGCAGCACGTTCGGCTTCAAGACGAATTAAACTTTCTGCAAGTTGTTTTAACGATTCCTTTACTCTTTTCTTTTGCTTTGCCCATTCAGTTCCGCCCAGTTTGTTAATTCTGGGGTTTTTTCCTTCAGTACCTATATATTTCTGAATCAGTTCCATTTGTGTTGTAGGTATATATAACAAGCCACCATCACGGTATTCAATCTTCAAATACTCATTTTTGGTGCCGTCAACGGTAAGAGACTCTATTCCCTTATATATACCTATTCCATGGGTCTGGTGAACTACAAAATCCCCAACCGTCAAATCTGTAAATATCTTTATTTTCTTTCCGCTCCTGAACTGGGGGCTTATCCTTGTTTTTTTGTCTGCAATGATATCACTTTCACATAATACTGCCCACTTAATATCAGGATATATAAACCCGTTTCGCAACTGACCCGTCTTTATCACAACACAGGGTATGTCACCTTCAGGGTACTGCGTTAAGGTACGGATATTTTCATTTTCTAAAAAACTCTTAAGCCCTTCCTTCCTTTGTTCTGATGAAGTCTGTATTGTTATCTGATATCCTTTATCAAGCCAGGACCTTATATCCTTTTTCAGTTCTTCTATGTGACCGCCGTACGGCTCTATATTATAGCCATGCAAAGAATACTGGCCCTTTATATCAGTAAGCCATTCCTGAGCACCAAGGCTGTTAAGATACACCATCTGCATGTCAGCAAACTGTTTTGACAGTTCTTCAGGATCATGATACATTGAAAAAGATCCAGGTAAAATCATTCCCTTTTCTAAAAGGATTTCGCACTGCCTATGGTACTCTTCAATAACATTTCCAAGCCGTTGCTTTAATCTTGCCACATCTTCAATAAACAGCAGTTCTCCCCTATTTACATAATGCAAAATTGTATGCTTTTTCTCATAAAAATAGGGGATAAACTTGTCTATACCTGCAAAGTATTCGGCATTTTTTAATTTTTCAATATAAGTTCCAAAGTTTCTATCTAACGAATAAGCAAGTTCTCTATCCTTTATTTTTGATAAAACCTCGGAAAGTTCACATTGAACCCTGTCAGCTATATGGGCGGCATGATCCTTTGTAAAAATAAACTCTTTTGCCGGAAGAATATCAAATTCCATAATGCTTTGAACAGATCTTTGACTTTCGGGATCAAAAATGCGTATTGAATCAACTTCAATATCAAATAATTCAACTCTTACAGGGTTTGCAAGCTGTATCGGGAATATGTCTATAATACCGCCTCTTATTGTAAACTGTCCCGGACCCTGCACCTCCTCTTCTCTTTCGTATCCCATTTTCACCAATTCGGATATCAGCTTTTCCAAATCTATTGTATCCCCTGTTTTAAAGGATAGTCTATGAGAGGCAAAATCTTCAGGAGGCATAAAAATATCCAGCAGGGATTCACAGGATAGAACCACAATATCATAGTCCCGCCTGAGAATCCGATCAAGAATTTCTATTCTTTCATGCGCCTGGTCATTGCTTTTTGCTTCTACATCGTAGAGCATTTTTTCTCTGAAGGGAAAATACAGTACCCTTCCTTTGGACATGCCATTGAAATTAGCGAAGGCATTACGCGCCTGCAATTCGTTGGCAGCAATATAGATTACTTTTCTATTGGTTTTGGCAATAACAGAATAAACCATATGGTGCCTTTGGGTATCCATAAGGCCATTGATTGAGATACTAGAACCTTCCGAGATATCTGTTTTTATTTCGCAAAATTTGTCCCAGTTATAAAATCTGTTGTTATTCATCAAACACAACCTCAAGCTTTGTTATTTCCCGTTAAATTTACTCATGGCCATATCAATTCCGCTTTCAATTATTTCCTGAACCGATAAGGCTACCTTTTTTATTGTTTCATTCATTATTCTTTGTTCTTCGTTATTTAACTTGCCCAAAACAAAAGAAACTAAATCCTGTGGGGGTTCAGGCTTACCAATACCAACTCTTATACGGGGAAATTCTTCCGTCATAAGGTGATAGAGAATGGAGCGCATACCATTATGGGTACCGGCACTTCCCCGTGGACGGATACGGATGGTTCCCAAATCAAGATCAATATCATCATATATTACTACAAGCCTGCTAAGCTCCAGCCTGTAATACTCTACAATTTCCCGTAAAGATTCTCCGCTGTTGTTCATATATGTCTGGGGCTTCACAAGCATAACCTTCTCACCCTGGATAAAACCTTCACCAATAAGAGCCTTAAATTTTATTTTTGTAAAGGGTATACGATAAAGCAAGGATATATAATCAACGCATTCAAAGCCTATATTATGCCTGGTTCTTTCATATTGTTTTCCTGGATTGCCAAGACCTGCAAAAACAAACATTCAGTATCCTCCTTTTCAATTGAAGTATACCATAGCTTTTTATTTAATAACATAAAAAAATCAACGGGCAGGAATAACAGGCCCGTTGACTTTATAATATTAATAAAAGTTATTGTTGCGTAAATAACGTTGATATGGAAATATCGCCATAAATGCGCTCTATCGCCTCTGCAAAAACATCTGCAACCGAAAGCACGGTGATTTTATCTATTCTTTTTTCCTTACGAAGGGGTATGGTGTTCAACGTAACAAGTTCCTTTATAGGCGAATTTTTAATACGCTCAATGGCCGGTCCTGACAATACTCCATGGGTACAGCAGGCATATACTTCCTTGGCACCTATATCTGCCAATGCATTTGCTGCGCCCACGATTGTGCCTGCGGTATCAATTATATCATCAACAAGTATTGCCCGTTTTCCGCGAACATCACCTATAATATTCATAATTTCACAAACATTGGCTTTTGGCCGGCGTTTATCAATAATAGCCAAAGGCGCTTCAAGTTTTTCTGCAAATTTCCTTGAGCGTGAAACGCTGCCTACATCTGGAGAAACAACAACCAAGTCGTCAGTGTTCCCAAATTTCTCCTGAATATATTTTGCAATAATGGGTGCTCCCAAAAGGTGGTCCAGGGGTATATCAAAGAAACCCTGAAGCTGGTTTGCATGCAAATCCATCGTTAAAACCCTGTCTGCTCCGGCAGTGGTTATAAGATTGGCTACAAGCTTCGCAGAAATAGGGTCCCTTGCTTTAGCTTTTCTGTCCTGCCTGGCATATCCAAAATATGGCATAACAGCGGTAATTCTGCCTGCTGAAGCTCTTCTGAGGGCATCAATGAGAATTAACAACTCAACCAGATTGTCGTTTACCGGTGTACAGGTTGACTGGATAATAAAAACATCCGAACCCCTCACCACTTCGTTAATACTTATGGCTATTTCACCGTCACTGAAACGTCCCACATTTGAAGCACCAAGAGGCAAACCGATTTTTGCAGCGATCTCTTCCGCAAGTTCAATGTTCGAGTTGCCTGCGAATATTTTTATGTCTTTTCCGTGTAAGTTCATTTTATAACAACCTCCGTAAAATTACTCTTCAGGTTTCTTTCCTCTTAATCTTCCTTTTCGTATTACCCAGTCACGGATAATGGTTTGACGACTCCTGGCAATTGCAAGAGAAAATTCGGGGACTTCTTCGGTTATTGTTGAGCCGGCTGCTATAAAAGAATTTGCTTTTACTTCCACCGGCGAAACCAGATTCACATTGCAGCCAACAAAACTATTATCTCCTACAATTGTTTTATGTTTCTTTTCGCCATCATAATTCACCACGACAACACCGCAGCCTATATTTACATTTTTGCCGATTTCTGCATCTCCTATATATGCTAAATGTGATATTTTCGTATGATCCCCTATTACAGATTTCTTTACCTCTACAAAATCACCTATTTTAACATTTTTCCCTATTTGGTTTCCAGGTCTGAGATAAGCAAAAGGACCAACATTTGTATCGTCATCGATGGTGCTTTCAATGGTTACTGAATTTAATACGGTAACGTTATTGCCAATAAGGGTATCTGTAATTTTTGAGTTGGGACCTATTATGCAGTTTTGACCTACTTTTGTATTTCCCTCAAGAATTGTTAAAGGGTATATAACAGTATCCCTTCCGATATCTACACTGTGCTCAACAATACAACTGTCCGGGTTAAGAAAGGTAACCCCGTTCCGCATGTGTTTCTCTATTATCCGCCTGTTCAAAATTTTCTGTGCCCATGCAAGCTGTACACGGTCATTGATTCCCATCATTTCATCGGTGCAGCCTAAAGTAGTGGTGCCAACTTTACCACCATTTTCCAGGATTATGGACAACGTATCGGTTAGGTAGTATTCATTTTGGTCGTTTTGATTCGATAGATTTTCCAAAGATTTTAACAAATAGTCTATTTCAAAACAGTATATACCTGTGTTAATTTCTTTAATCCGAAGCTGTTCTGAAGTGGCATCACTATGCTCAACAATACCCCTTACGTTACCTGAATGGTCTCTGATTATTCTGCCGTAGCCCTCAGGATCTTCAAAAATGGCTGTTAAAACAGTCATTGCCCTGTTATTGTCGTTATGCTCATGAACGATTTGCTTTATAGTTTCTGAAGTAATTAAAGGAGTGTCCCCACATAAGATCAGACAGGTACCTTTTTTTCCCTGAAGCAGTGGTTTTACCTGCATAACTGCGTGCCCGGTACCCAACTGCTCATTTTGAGAAACAAATTCCACTTTTTCCTTTATACAGGCTCTGACCTGATCCTCCTGGTGCCCTGTAACTACAATGATATTTTCTGTTCCCGAAGCCTTCACTGCATCTATTACCCAGTTAACCATAGGTTTTCCGCAAAGCTCATGAATAACTTTGGCCCTGTCCGACTTCATTCGCGTTCCGGCTCCTGCAGCTAATATAACAGCATAAAATGCTTCCATGTGGAAATTACTCCTCCCGGTTTTGTTAAACCCAAACCATAAATAATTTAAATAACAAAAGAAATGGCTTGCATATTAAACACACCATAACATAATAATTCTCTCATGTTTATTGTATTTTTTCAACATGCAAAATAGACAAAAGTAACACGGGATTTGTACTCCTAAAAGGTCAATAATGAAGTGATTATAATTAAAGCACTAAAATGTATAGAGAAAAACGACAAAAAAACATATACCCACCACCTGTCAGAGGTGGTGGAACATGCCCGTGACCGGTATAAATAGAAAAATACAGGCACTTATACATATGTAAGTGCCTTTTCTTCTTATATTATTCTTATTTGTCTTCTGTTTCGGAGCTATCTGCTCCCTCACCTGTTTCTTCTTCTACCAGCATAGTCTGGTATTTTTCAAGGATTGCAGACTGAATGTTAGCACGTGCTTCTGAGTGTATAGGATGTGCAATATCCCTGAATTCTCCGCTGGGTGTCTTTCTGCTGGGCATCGCGATGAAAAGTCCATTTTGGCTTTCGATAATTTTAATATCGTGAACCACAAATGCATTGTCAAACGTAACCGACACAACAGCCTTCATTTTCCCTTCTGAATCAATTTTTCTAATTCGGATATCCGTAATCTCCATTTCTGTACCACCTTCCGTATCCTAATGTTGTGGTTGGGAAGTTGCGTATAATATTTATGCAATTTCCCGTTTATAGGTATTATTCGCCACAAATTAAATAAATCCTTCTTTTTTTAAGAAATTTATTGAAATTTTTTTCTTTTATTTTCCTGATCTAATGGAGATATGCTTTTGTGAAAAATATCAACCCTTTTGCATATAATGTATATGGATTTGTTTAACCTGGGAAAAGAAGGTTGTCTTCCCTGGTTTTATTTATAAAGGAGATTGATAGAGTGAAACATTGTTCTATTGTGAATCACCCCGATGTATAGTATAATAAGGTTTGTTGCCCGTTAAAAGTGTAATGAGGGCTGAATTTGGTTATAATTAATACAGAAATTTTTTTGGAAAAAACCTCTACCGATAAATATTTGAGGTGTTACTATGAGTAATCTTTTACCGAGTTTAGCAGGTGCCACAGTCCATATGGTTGGTATAGGCGGCATAAGCATGAGCGGCCTATGTGAGATTTTGTTAAGTCTGGGTATTCATGTTACCGGCTCGGACGAAAAAAAATCACCTAATATTGAAAGGTTAAGACTTAAAAATGTTCCTGTCTTTTTAAAACAGGAACCTTCCAATATTACAAATCAAAACCTTGTTGTTTATACTGCAGCAATGCCAATCGATCATCCTGAGCTTGAAGAAGCCAGAAGAAAAGGCATTCCTGTAATTGACAGAGCCACCTTATTAGGTGAAATTATGCATATGTACGAGAAAAGTATTGCAGTATCCGGAACACACGGAAAAACAACTACCACTTCCATGATTTCTTTCTGCTTAATGGAAGCAGGCATGGATCCCACCATTCATGTGGGGGGCATTCTTGATGCCATTGGAGGCACTACCCGGATTGGAGCTTCTCAGTTTTTTGTAACCGAAGCCTGTGAATATAAAGACAGTTTTCTAAAATTTAATCCATTTATGGGTATTATTCTTAATATAGAACCCGATCATCTGGATTATTTTCACGATATTAATCAAATAGCCAATTCTTTTTTAAATTTTGCAACCCGGGTTCCTCCTGAAGGTATTGTTGTAGGTAACGCCGACAACGAACACGTCGTTAACATACTTGAACAGTTAAAATGCAGAACTGTCACATATGGGTTAACTTCTCCAAGAGCCTTTTGGACTGCCAGAAATATAACCTTTGATGAAAATGGCTTTCCATCTTTTAACGTGGTTTGCGGAAAGAAAAGCATACTACGTATGAAGCTCAGTGTTCCCGGCATACACAACGTAAGCAATAGTCTGGCATGTTTTGCTGCATGCAGCGCATTGGGTATTCCTGCCGGCATAATTAAAAACAGTTTAAGAAAGTTTAAGGGAACACACCGTCGTTTTGAACACAAGGGTACCGTAGATGGAATAAAAGTGGTTGATGATTATGCCCACCACCCTACAGAAGTTATTGCTACTCTAAAGTCTGCGAGAAGCTGTACGAGAGGTAAGGTATTATGTGTATTTCAGCCCCATACCTATACCCGAACAAAAGAATTTATTAATGAGTTTTCAAAAGCATTTACTCTTGCAGACAAGGTTTATGTTACAGATATTTATGCCGCAAGGGAAAATGACAACGGGCTGGTACATTCATCAGATCTTGTGAATAAAATTAATGAACACTTGAATAATGCAGTTTATATTCCCTCCTTTGAGGATATTGTCGACTCTCTTATACGTGACTCTTCGGCAGGTGATCTGGTTTTAACTCTTGGAGCCGGCGATATTGACAAAGTAGGAGAGTTGTTCCTTTCAGAAAAAAAAATTAGAGCAGTGGGATAGAACCTTACTTAAAAGTAAGGTTCTACTTATCCTGTTTTACGCCATATTTTTGCCACCAGAACAGTCATATCATCACCTATATTCTCAGTATCACCACATGCTTTTTTTAGCAGGTTATCAGCCATTTCCTGAGGATTTAATGTGTTTTTTGCATTAATTACATTATCCATAAACTTACTGCCCATACCTCCACTCAGTTTTTCATAAACACCATCTGTCATCATAATAATGAACTCGCCGTCCGATAATTTCCTTTTCTCACATTGAACATAGCTTTCCCGATGAAGCCCTGCAGGCAGATTATTAATCTGTATATAATCCATGTTATTACCGCTCACAACAAGACTAGGCATGGCACCCATTTTGAAAAATTCTGTTTCTCCGGTATATAAATCTATTGAAGCTACATCCATAGTCGCATATTTCTCTGTGTTTTTTATTGAAATTAACATATTCACGAGATTCAGTGACAAACGAATTGAAACTCCACAACTTAGAAGCTGTTCAAATAAACCAATTGCACTTTCACTCAGTTTATTTGCTTCCCTGCCGCTGCCCATCCCATCACTTAATGCAACAACATACTTTCCTTCCTCTGTTTTTAAAAATGAAAAGCAATCACCCGAAACACGCGTTTTACTTTTTTTCACCTTTGAAATGCCTGTAATGACGCCCAGATTTTCTTTTTCCTTAAGAAATAAAACACACTGCTCTCTTCCACGATTTTTACAATCCCCTTCCTCCATAACCATGTTAACGCCTAAAACCCTGGTAACTGTATTTTCAATTAACTTACGGCATAGTTTCTGTCCCTTACAGCCATCGAACTGAATTTCTGCGTGAAACCTGCCATTATTGCCCCTTTTCACCTCTGTCTTTACTACCGGGAAATCACTTCTTTTTAGTAACGTTTCTATATTCCTTTCTTCTTCGCTAAAGAATTCGATATGGTTAAGCACTTCTCCGGACAGTTTGGTCAGAGTCTCGGATACGCAGTAAATCTGTTCGGGTATCACACTTCGACTTTCGTTCAGTATTTTCTGCCATACCCTGTCCACACGCTTTATTTCAATTATTCTGGACAACACATCTACAACCAGGCCGGACTTCACACAGAACAGGGTTAGTTCCCGTTCGGTTTCACCAATAAAATCATTTCCATCTGACTGCAGTGAATCTATTAGATTGCACATTACATTATATGTGTAAAATAGCCGTGTCTCCCAACACACATTGGATTTATTGCACGAAATGCATACCTTTTGGGTGAGATGCTCAATTATTGAATTATAGATGTCTTCGCTGCCAAACTCAGCATCCTTTATCTGTCGTTCAAGGGTATGGCCAAGCTTATACATCGCTTTTGACATATCACAGATTTTTTCTGATACAGTTTTACGTATTGTTTCTATTTTTTCCGATTCACATTCGGTATGTTCTATCCTGTTTTTAATCCATATTACTCTTCCGGCCCTCAAATCGGGAACCAGCATAAACAGTATTACCGGGATAATGGCATCAAAATAGTTCACCGGCAGGTTTAAAGATAATGTAATAAAAAGAAACTGTACCAAAAAGAAAACACTGCCGGCTGCAATCTTTGAATTATGTAGCATTCCCGCTGCCATGCCCGATATGGCATATAAACCCGTAATGGACATAAATGAATCCGGGAACCCTGTTGATAACGCAAGTCCGGCCATGCAGCCCGCACAGGCACCAAAACCCGGACCTAAGTGCCTGATAAGCATCAGAAGGGCCAAGCCTGCAATTGTTCTATCAATATTAAACCATGCTATACTAATCCCTGATATGCCAAGCAGAAAAGCGCTGCCAAGCACCAACAGGCCAAAATACTCTGTTTTTTTATGCCCGGTAAAACCATCTGCCGATGCTTCTTCCTGCCCATGAACAGTTGCTGAAAAAACTACTGTCAGAACACAGGCAAGTACTACCTCAATTGAACCTATAAGAAGCGATTCCAGTACCTGTCCATTTATAATAAAAATAAATATACCCGTTATTGCTGTGGCAATTGAAATTAATAATGAATTTTTTAAGTAACTTACCCGGTCTTCATTGCGTATAAAAATTTTCTTGATCCATTCGTAAAGAAAAATTACAGCTGTTTGTTTTAACGCTGTGTAAAGATCCCCGCGAATCAAATTCCATATAAAAATAAGACCCGTCATCAGCACTTTAACAGTTGTATTGCCGGAAAAAGCTGCATAGAATGAGGGACCAAACGGTCTGAGTATACCTAAAAGTGTTCCCTGTGATATAATTCCACAAAAAACAGACATTGTGAATTCTTTTGAAGTAAGAGTTTTAAGCCTGCTCCAAAGTGCAAATGCTTTCCTGCCCGTAACTGAAATTCCACGGCTGTACACTGTTGTACCTTTCATGAAAAACGACCTCCCGGTTTATCATTAGTAATCTATATAATAACGATTATACAGATTACTAATGTCTTTCGGTGTCGTTTTACAGTTTTTCCCGGAAATTTTAAAATTTATTCTTCTTCAGAGAGTATACCTATGTTTGCAGCTACATTGTCAAATGCGTCAATTACGCATCTGAAACCCGACCAATTCCTGCAGGTACTGCACGAAATGCCTTCTTCCTCGTATAATCTCATAACAGCACTGGAAGCACGTCTTTGCTGCTGATATTGGCTGCAGTTTTCTCCTATGTGCTTAAGTTCATCAGGTGACATGGATTTACTCAATACAATCCCCTCCCAAACCTAGCTAAGCATTCTTTAGAAGTATACCCGCAGCAGGAAATAATTATGTTTTACACGAAAGGAAAATAGCCGTTAGCTCCTTACAATCGCTTTAGTCTTGCGAAGGATGCCATTAACCTTTTCATCCCATATGCATCAAAGTTTATTTCCAGCTTAAAATCTGAACCTTCGGGCTCTTTTTTTGTTACAGTACCTTCACCAAATTTTTTATGTATAACGCGATCACCCACTTCAACATTGCATGGCTCAATTTCCTGTGCCTGTGAAAAGGAAGCAGTGCGCTGTTTCCAGGTATCCAGTCCTGTTACCTGGTTCAATGATTTTAACATGTTGTTATCGTTTAATGACCCACTTTCGGGATAATCAAGTAACTCGGGCGGAATTTCATCAAAAAACCTTGAAGGGCTTGTGTATGTTGTGTTTCCAAATAACATTCTTGATTTGGCGTATGAAAGATATAGCTTTTCTTTTGCTCTTGTAATTCCCACATAGCAGAGCCGGCGTTCCTCTTCCATCTCATGTTCCTCGCCAAAGGAACGGCTGCTTGGAAATAATCCCTCCTCCATGCCTGTAAGAAAGACCACCGGAAATTCAAGCCCTTTGGCACTATGCATTGTGAGAAGAACAACCCTGTCAGCCTCTTCGTTTATGTCGTCGACATCGGCAATAAGGGAAATATGCGCTAAGAAATCCTCAAGGGAAGGCTCTTCTTGTTCACTGTTGTTAACATATTCTACCGCAACCGATTGGAACTCCCGAATATTTTCGACGCGGGTTTTAGCCTCCACAGTTCCTTCCTGCTCCAGTTCCCGGATAATACCGCTTTCTTCTATAACCATTTTAATCCATTCAATCAGATTTGTATACGAGAGCATAGTCCTGAACCTTGCCAGCGTATCTGTGAATGCCTTCAGCCTTTCTGCCGCACGGGAAAGCTCGGGAAATTTTTCGGGCTGTACGATTACCGAATATAAGCTTACCCCATTACTTATTGCCAGTTGCTCGGCTTTATCCATTGTTACCCTGCCAATTCCTCTTTTGGGTACATTTATAATTCTTTTCAGGCTTATGTCATCATTCGGGTTTTGAATAACCCTCAGGTATGCAATAACATCCTTGATTTCCTTACGATCATAGAATTTATGCCCACCTATTATTTTATAGGGTATCCCGTTCTTCATGAACGCGTCTTCAAAAACACGGGACTGCGCATTTATTCTGTAAAGAACGGCAAAATCCCGGTAATTTCGTTTTCCCGACCTTACCTCATTTTTTATTCGGTTTGAAGCATACCAGGCTTCTTCTCTTTCATCCGATGCTTCAAAAACCTGTATCTTATCGCCTTCCTCATTTTTCGTCCAGAGTGTTTTTGATCTACGGCTGTAATTGTTTCTGATAACATGGTTTGCAGCATTTAATATATTTGCTGTTGATCTGTAATTTTGCTCAAGTTTAATCACTCTGCAACCTTTAAAGTCTTTTTCAAACTCCAGAATATTACGCACATTAGCTCCGCGCCACCCATATATTGATTGGTCGTCATCACCAACAACACACACATTATGGTGCTTTGCAGCCAGCATACTCACCAGCATATATTGGGCGGTATTAGTATCCTGGTATTCATCTACAAGGATGTATTTAAATTTGCTCTGGTAATAATCAAGTACCTCGGGATGATCGGTAAATATTTTCAGGGTATGCATTATAATATCATCAAAATCCAGAGCATTGTTGGCTTTTAATTTTCTTTGGTACAGAGTATAAAGTTTTGCTATTTTACTGAGTCTGAAATCAGAGCCTGCCATTAAGCTGTAGTCTTCAGGAGATATTAATTCATCCTTTGCCCTGCTAATCTCAGACAATACCATTCTGGGCGGAAAGTTCTTTTCATTATATTGCAACTGGTTAAGGCAATCTTTCATTAAAGTTTCCTGATCAGCAGAGTCGTATATTACGAAGTTCCTGTCAAAACCGATTCTGTCTATTTCTCTGCGCAATATTCTTACGCAACAGGAATGAAAGGTACCGGTCCATGTATCCAGCGCCCTTGGACCAATAATGCTTTCAATGCGTTCTTTCATTTCTCTTGCAGCCTTATTGGTAAAGGTTATTGCTAAAATGTTATATGGTGAAACTCCTTTTTCTTCAATTAAATAAGCAATACGATGAGTCAAAACTCTTGTTTTGCCTGAACCTGCGCCTGCCAGCACTAAAAGCGGGCCTTCGGTATGCAGCACTGCCTCTTTTTGCTGAGGGTTCAAACCCTGAATAAGCTCCATCTTAGTTCCTCCGATTTAGTCAAATTTTTGTCGTTAAAGTAAAACTACTATACGCAAATTTATTATAACAACCGAATCAATTGCTTGCAATTGCATCACATCGTTATGATGCCACGACTATACTGCTCTTGCATATAAAACGTCTGTTTCGGGCATTGCACAAAATCTTCACAGTATTGGTCAGCGGTCCTGCTTCAGGTGTTTTGCTTCACTTGCGCACCAAAGCACCTGCCAAACATCCGCCCTTTTTTACTAAAAAAGTTCTGCGTTGCGGTCTCCATATCCCGGGTCGCTCAGCTTTCCGCTCTCAACTTCCTGGTATGCAGTATGGATCAAAGTGTGTTACTGAGCCAGAGCTGAATCTAAAGGTCCGACAAGCATATCACAGATGCCGGAAAGGAGATGCTACGAGAATGTTACATACATTATACATGCCGGAATCAGACACTTGTTCCTCTTTTGTCTCTTTTCTCAAATAAAAAAATAGGATATAATAAACTAGCTAAAAGCACAACGGAGGATAAGACATATGAATAAAATAGACATCCACGGTGTTAAAATCCATAATGTTACGATGCGCGAGGCTGTTCAATTAATCCAGGACTGGGTTGAAGAGGATGGCTCTGTTCCAAGGGCGGTATACACTCCCAATTCGGAAATAATAATGCAGGCACAGAGAAATTTAGAATTCAAAAACATTCTCAATGCTGCAGAGCTGTTAGTGGCCGATGGAGCAGGGGTTATACTGGCTTCAAGGATATTAAAGACACCTCTTAAAGAGAAGGTCTCTGGAATTGATTTGGTTAAAAATTTGTTTAAAGTATTCTCGGGGAAAAACGTAAGTTTCTATATACTGGGCGGTCAACCCGGTGTAGCAGAAATGGCTGCAGTGAATATAATTGCAGAGTATAAAAAAATAAAAATAGCAGGATACGATCATGGATATTTTAAACCCGAAGAAGAAAGTGATGTCGTTCAAAAAATAAACAGCGCCGAGCCTGATATTGTGCTTGTTGGATTAGGTGCTCCAAAACAGGAAATTTGGATCAACAGTAATATGTATCGTCTTAACTGTAAAGTTTTAATTGGTGTTGGTGGAAGCATTGATGTTTTTGCCGGTAAGGTATCATTGACTCCTGAATTTATCAGGAAAGCAGGGTTTGAGTGGCTGCACAGGCTCATACGGGAACCGAGGAGAATTAAACGAATGATGGACTTGCCACGGTTTATGGTTTTAACATTTAAAAAGCGTTTTTTAAAGAAAGCGAGATAAAATGCTGGGCAATACTTCCAATAAATATGACGAAAAAAGAGAAATAATATTGCTTATTATATCTGCAGTACTGATTTTATTATCGCAGGCTGCAAAAAAAATAGGTTCGCATTACCCAGACCTGATTGAGAAATATTTTTCAAGAGGGATATATCCTGTCAGTTCTAAAATCCAGACATCCATTGCAAATTTCTTTCCTTTTTCCCTTTATGAATTAGTTATTATTGCCCTGATTGTTTTCGGGATTTACCGATTTGCAAGGCTTATCCGTTCGGTCTTTAAAAGAGAATTTGTCAAAGAAATGTTAAATTTCGTAACTCTGGTTATTTTACTTTTAGCCATAGGTCTTTTTCTGTTCCAGTTTTTATGGAACCTTAATAACTACCGCCTGCCTCCTAAGGATCAGCTTGGGCTTGATGTCAGGGAAACCTCGGTGGAAGATCTGGCCGAAACCTACAAAGCCTTAATATTAAAAGCAAATGATATACGTAGTGTGTTGTCAAGTGTTCAGGATACCAGCTCGGACAGGACGAAAGTAAAAAATGTTCTTGAAACCGCATGGGAAGGCTATTTGCCTCTTACCGAAAAATTTGATCTGTTTCACACAAGCAGGGTAAGGGTTAAAGGGCTTCTTTTTTCAAGGATACAAACAATATCGGGATATACCGGGGTGTATAGTTTTATAACAGGAGAGCCGAATATAAACATTGAACCTCCGTTGGTTACCCTGCCCCATACCGCATGTCATGAAATTGCTCACCAGATGGGAATTACTTTTGAAGATGAGGCAAATTATGTTGCTTTCCTGGCCTGTAAAAGTCACCCTGATATACTGTTTAAGTACTCAGGGTATCTTTCTGCTTTAACTTACACCGGAAATGCATTATACAGGCAGTCTCCTGAGCTGTATCGGGAAATATCCGAGCTTTTAAGCGAAGATATAAAAAAGGATCAGAATGAAATCAGGGACTTCTGGAACAAACACCAAAAAGATACGGCCACGAAAATTGCCGACAAGATGAACGAAGCCTATCTGAAAAGCAACAATCAGCCCGAAGGAATGCAAAGTTACGGTAAATTTGTAGATCTTCTGATAGCCCATTATCTTGAGAATAATTCCATATAAGCCTGACAGGCAGCATTACCGGAGTTAGCGTAAAGTTACTGTAAGGTAATGCGTAAAGATATTGCGCAATACTCTTCATTTACAGGAGCTGTGCAGTCAGAGCAAGGACAAACAAGTGGTTTATTGCAATAAATCGACTATATGTACAGTAAGGACATAAACAAAATCCATTGTAACAAAGGATTCAGGTTTTAATTTCTGCAAAACCTCATCGGGAATCAAATTTCTTTCCTTTGCGGTTTTGTATGCATGACCTGTATCATATGGAATATCCAGTGTTTTTAAAAGAATTTCACAGGCTTTTTCACCTGTAAGCAAATCTTCCGTGGAATAAGGTCTGACACGATTGTCCAGCCTGAGTGAATATTTATCGGGTGCTTCTTTTACAATCAGATTTATTATCAATGTAACAAGGTTTTCCTGGTATGCTTCCATATCGAACAGATAATCATTATCCATGCCTCCTGCAACAAGACCATACTTAACAAGCTCTTTTACCGCAGGCCATGCCCAGTGATTTGCGTTTGGGTTACTTTCATCAAAATCTATCAGAGTAATACCCAATCTTTTTAATAGTTTATGATAATCTTTTATTACATTCTCATCAGCCTGGCATAATTCTACCGGGGTCATATCATTAAGTAAACAGTATGCTGCAGTGATACCCAGTGCCTGTCCGCCTGTTATACTTACAGCCATCCTGCCTGCGCTTGTTGCGGCTAATGAGGAGTAAGAGGCTTTTTTGCCTGCCATTAATAAATTATCAAAATCTCTGGGAATAAAGCATTCAAGAGGAATACTGTAAACAACAGGGTTCCCAAGTATATATGAGAATTCTTCCGATACCTCGGCACTTATAAACTTCTCGGCATTGATGGGTCCTGATGCCATTACTATCTTGGTAGGAAAATTTCTGTTTTCCAGAATATCCTCAACGGTTAACGTATACCGCCCCTCAAAATGCCTGTATTCCGGAACATAAAAGCTTGATGGCCCGGTTTTAAATAAACAGTTCTCAAAAGGGGTAAAAGCCGTTTTTAAAAAGGCCGTTAGCATTTTCGCCTCGTTTAAGGCATTATTAAAATCTTCACTTAGCAGTGAACCATTATTGACATTCACCTGATGCATACGTATACCGCTTACAACTATTTCATCACCGGGTTGTCCTATAAAACTTATATTTGAAATTTTTGTTTTTTTACTGTGTCTTTGGTATTGACTTAAAACCTGCTGAAAGTCATACATATTCTGGCTATGCTTACCGATGCTCTGTATATCATCCCAGGAAACATTTGAAATAACAAAATTAAACATTACCGGCATGTACGAGTCAGGTAGATTTATGTCTTCGGATCCAAGAAAAAAGGGCACCCCGCAAAGCATCAATACATCTCCGTTTTCTGTAGCATCTATAAAATATGAGGCTTCAATTGTTTTTGTCTGCCCATTGTGATTAATTAAAACCGATTTAACCATATTTTCATAAGTTTCAACAGATAAACAGGATGCATTATAAAAAACCGTAATATTCGGCTCTTCTTCAAGCATTTGCTGAACCGAACGGGTATAATCCCGGTATGAAAAATTCCCGCCCGTTTCCCCGAATAACTCGGTATATATGCCTGTATTCAGGTTTATTTTTTCCTGGTTCAAAACCGCATAATCAGGAGAAGTGTACGCAATTATTGCTGATTCTATGGAACTGCTGGGATCCATGTCCTCTGTTATCAGCAAAGTTTTAAGCCCCATTCTTGCTGCTGACAAAGCTGCTGCTATACCTTCAGGCTCGGTACCGAAAACAACCAGCCCGAACTGGTTTTCCCCTTTTGGCTGGTTTTCCTTTAAATATCGTTCTTCAAACTCCTGCCCTGTAATTATCGGAAGTATTCCGAACCAGAAAGTTAGAAAAAACAATGCAGAAACTATTAAATTTCGGATTATTCGTTTATTACCCATAGCAAATTACACCAACAATGAATATACAAAAACCAATATCATCTTACTGAATTGTGTAACTACCGCGGATCAGCATAAAGGATATATCTGAAACTACCTTAATACCCCTTCCATCATCCCTTGCAGATATCAGAAGGTGTTGGTTGGGAATTGTTTCTCCTGTATTTATATCCCTCGCCGAAGTAACATCAGCCAGACCACCATACATACCGGATATTGCTGTAGTCTCTCCGCTTCTTACAATTGCTTCAGAACCTGCTCCAAGCACTATTATCTGCCCTTTTGATGCTTCAACAACTACAAACCCACCCTCAAGGGCTTGTAACTTTTGAATAAGCTCCAGGTTCTGTTTTTCAAGACTCTGGATTTTTATATAAGCATCGATTATCAAATTGGTAAGATCTCTTACATCGGTTCTGAGATTATCAATGACCTGTTCATCAACACTACCTGTTTTTGTAGAACTGCCGCCCGTTGATTTGCCACTTCCAATTTTCTCTGCTAATTTCTGAATTTGTTCATCCACATAGCTTTTTGTCACCAACGGATCAAATTCACTTCCGGGCTGTGCAGATGACGCAGCATGTGCTATAATAACTGTAGAGAAAACTGCTAAAACTACAATCAGAAGATACAATTGGCCTTTCTTCCTCATCTTTTGTTACCCCCTATATTTAGCAAATTAAAAACTATATAACCCCTTGCTTGTCCAATGCCAAAGGGCCTTATGGACCTTTGGCATGTTTAATGGTTTACCGCTGTAATATGGTTTGTAAAACTTTTTTAGGCCTCGTTATAAGCAACTGCTGCGGTATGTATACTTACTGTAAATAACCTGATTCAAGGCCAAAACTGGTGCTTAATGCTTCATTTACCTTCATCATAATATTTTCATCCAAATGGCCTGTTTTTTCCCGCAGCCTTCTTTTGTCTATAGTTCTGACCTGTTCCAATAATATAACCGAATCCTTACTTAATCCATATAATTCCCCAGGTATCTCTATGTGTGTCGGAAGCTTAGTCTTACTGAGTCTTGATGTTATCGCCGAAACAATTATGGTTGGACTATATTTATTGCCTACGTCATTTTGTATAACGAGGACAGGCCTTACACCTCCTTGTTCCGAACCTACTACAGGACTCAAATCCGCATAGAAGATATCCCCTCTTTTTATCTCCATACCATTCACTCCTCCGTGCTGGATTTGACCCCACTGGTATTAGTTTTCCAATTTTATTATATTTTTTTTTGTAAACCCCGTCAAATTAAATGTACATTACATAAATTTCTATTAAAAGTAAAACTCTATTAATAAGTATTACATTTTTTATAAGTTTCATGCATTACCATATGACAGAAAATGTACAAAGGTTATTATAAAGTTTGTTTATTTCTGTAGCAAAGTTAAATAAGGTAATTAACTACATTAACAACTTTTCCCCCTCTTAAATATACCCTTGGGATCCTTTTGCCTATCAAACTTACAACTTCATAATTTATAGTACTGCATAGCTGAGATATTTCATCTACGGTAATTTTATTATTACCCTGGACACCAAAAATTACAGCCTCATCCCCTGTTCTTACTTCTTTTTTTATATCGGTTACATCAACCATGCACTGATCCATGCAAATACTGCCTACAATGGGGGCATATTCTCCATGTATTAATACCCTGCCCCTGTTCGAAAGAAGCCTGGAATAACCATCTGCATACCCTATAGGCAGTGTTGCTATACGGCTTTTTCTTTTTGTTACATAAGTTCTGCCATAGCTTATCGGAGTTCCTTCCTCCACTTCCTTAACAAGCACTATTTTGGCTTTAAGTTCCATTGCGGGTTTGATATTGATTAAGCTTTTATCTATATCGTTGGATGGATACAACCCGTAAAGAACTATACCGGGACGTACTATGTTCAGATGCAGGTTAGGATATTGAATTATCGCAGCACTGTTTGCAATATGTTTTACAGGAATTAAAATTCCTATCCGGTTAAGCTCCTGGATAATACTCTCGAAGCGTTCAAACTGAATCATTGTAAATTCCCTGTCAACCTCATCGGCAGAAGCAAAGTGACTAAACAGCCCTTCTATAATAATACCCGGAAGTTCATTAATTCTAACCACATCTTTTACCGCGCTGTACCCGGGCATAAATCCCACTCTAGTCATTCCGGTGTCAATTTTAATATGTATTTTGGCCTGTTTTCCAAGTCTGACTGCTGCATCGGACAAGGCTTTGGCAAGTTCATGGCTGAAAACAGTCTGAGTAATGTTATAATTAATTACATCCTCAACTCTTGATGGCTCTGTATAACCCAGAACAAGTATCGGTACCTTGATACCAAATTCCCTTAACTGAATTGCCTCATCAAGCATAGAAACGGCAAGTCTTGTTGCTCCGCTTTCAATCAGGGTGGGAACTGTTTCAAATACGCCGTGACCATAAGCGTCGGCTTTAACAACTGCCATTACCTCGGTCATTTTTCCAACCCTTTTTACTACTTCCTTAACATTATGTTCTATATTGTCTAAATGTATCTCGGCCCATGCTCTGTTCAGATTACAATTCAAAGGTAGCCCTTCCTTCCGCTTTTTTCTCTTTATATGATCCTGTAATACTGTCCAACAGCCTGTTAACTGCCGGTATATAACTTTTTAATACGCATTAAATCTCCGACCACAGAAGGTATCACACTTAAAATTTCGCTTGCTCTGTAACCAGCCTGGCCATTATTTTTTTCAGCCAGCACTTCACCACATTTACCGTGAATGAATACTCCCAGACATGCAGCCATTTCAAAGGATACACGCTGGCCCAAAAAAGAACCTATCATACCGGCCAGCACATCACCAGAACCAGCAACTGCAAGACAGTGATGACCCGAAGTATTAATAAAATATTTCCCGTCAGGACATGCTATTACCGTCCCGGCTCCTTTCAATACAACGATTGCATTAGTATTCCTGCTGAATTCAACTGCTTTTTCGATCCTGTTTTTCTGAACCTCCTCAATACTTAAGCCGCAAAGCCTTGAAAACTCCCCGGGATGCGGTGTAAGTATCGTGGGAAACTTTCGCTCCTGTAATGCGTTTAAGTTAAGCACATTCAGTGCATCAGCATCAATTACCAGAGGTACCGGACACTTCGTTACCAAACTATTTACAAGCCTTTCTATCTGAGGTTCTGTAGATAAACCCGGTCCGATAACCACTGCATCCATAGCAACTGATTTATTAACTAGAAAATCAGTTGCTTCATCCTCGATAGTACCATTTTCATCTTTTATTGGGAACAGTATTGCTTCGGGGACTGTAGTCCCATATATTGCAGCAAGTGACTCAGGAACTGCAAGATATACCAGTCCGGTGCCTGTTTTAAATGCAGACAATGCAGCAAGCGTTCCCGCTCCCGTCATACCCCTTGAACCGGTAATTATCATTACTTTTCCAAAGGTTCCCTTATGCCCGTCCTTTGGTCTTTCAGAAAGATGCGGGAGCAAAAAATCGGTATCCAACAACTCACCCGAAAGACCGGCTTTTTCCATAGCCTCAAACGGAATACCAATATCAGCAATAATAATATCACCCGAATACTCTCTTCCCGGATATTGATATAACCCTGGCTTAGGCAGGGAAAATGTGACAGTTTTTTCTGCTTTTACAGCCACATTGCAGATTTGCCCTGTTTCTCCGTTTATTCCCGATGGGATGTCTATCGAAAGCACTCTTTTACCGCTTTCATTTAATGCAGTGATAACATCCTGATAAAATCCTTTTATATCGCCATGAATTCCTGTTCCAAAAATGCCGTCGATAATGAGATCCGAGCTGTTTATAAATGTCTTTATTTCTTTAAGGGAATCTGTTCCTGTTAAGTATTTTATATCGGCCTTAAGGTTTTCAAGGATATCTAAAAACACTTTGGCATCGCAGGATACACTATTCCTTTCTGCAAGAGAAATTATTGACACGTCAAACTTTTGCATCAGATGCCTTGCAGCTGCAAAGGCATCCCCTCCGTTATTTCCTTTCCCTGCTATCAATGTAACCTTTCGGGAATTATGTTCGTTAAGCATTTCTGTTGCCGCTTTTACAACATGAAGGGCCGCATTTTCCATAAGAATTATTCCGGGAATTTTGTACCTGTATATAGCAATCTCGTCTATCTCTTTCATTTGAATTGGTTTAGCCAGTTTCATAAGGGCTTGCCTCCGCACTAACTTATAATAATCCCTTTTTGTATCAATATATATTAATTTTAATTATACTAAGGTAAATCTGTTAAATCAATTTCTTGTCATCTATTTTGCTTTTACAGTAATACTAATTTTTATTTCTTCTGTTTGTAGCCTTCTTATTGGGGTATTATTATTATTACAAAAAATATTAATTAGCTTATAGAAGGAGTGTGCTTGGCATGGTAAAACTATTCAAATGTTCAGTATGCAGGTTTGTTTATGAAGGAGAAGAATCCCCGGATATTTGTCCAAAATGTGGAGCCCCCAGAGAAAAATTTGATGAACTGACTGAAGAGCAGGCAAACAAAATTTATTCCTCCGACCGTACCAATGACATTCATATGGAAATAGTTCAGCTGGCAATGAGAATTATCCGGTTATGTGAAGAAGGCATTGAAATTGATCTGGACCCTCCTTGCGTTTCTTTGTTTAATAAGGCAAAAAAAGAGGCATGGATAATAAAACAACGCTCTAAAGCAGAACTTGAAGGCCATATGACCAAAGGAAAGTTTTAAAACTCTGGCATTCTCCTATTGTTTTCAAGAGCTCCTTTTTTCATAAATTTTTGTAAAACGGTAAAAACACAAAGCAAGCAAGATAATTGCAGGGCTGGGGGCTCACTGGCAAAAGCAGGTTTGATCCATTCAAACCTGCTTTTGCTTTATACCTTTTATGAGATTAAAGCAACCGAACAACACTGCGAAAGCCGGGTGGTTTTATTCACTACCGGTAGCAGTATCATCTGTAAAGACAGGGCTCATTTGATGGATGGTTGTTTAATCCTTAATCGTAGTATACAAGAAGTATTTGTATCCAAGGGGTGAGGAGTAAAAGCCCTCAAGCTTTTCACTTTTCAGGTATATGTCTACATAAAAGTAAATAGGACAGAGAATCCATTCGTCGAAGAGTATGTCTTCTGCCTGATGCATAAGCTCCATACGCTCTTCCCTGTCCGACGAAGATTTAATGCGTCTTATTAAATCATCATACTCCTTGTTCGACCATTGAGCATCGTTATTTCCTCCGCCGGTAATCCACATATCAAGAAAGCATATCGGATCGTTGTAGTCGGCAATCCAGCCGTTACGCGCCATGTAATATTCCCCGTTTTTGCGTGTATTAAGGAAAGTATTCCATTCCTGAGAAGAAAGGGTCACGTTTATACCAATTTCCTTCCACATAGACTGAAGGGCTTCTGCTATAAGCTGGTGACCTGTTCCTTCGTTATAAAGATATTCAATTGTGGGGATGCCCTCACCATTCGGATAGCCTGCATCGGCAAGTAATTTTTTGGCCTCGTTAAGATTTGCCTCGTAAGCATCCTTTGAAGTATCGTAATAGTCTCCCCCTACTTCCCGGAATTCCTGTGTCGGATCAACATCTGAAAGTCCGGTAGGAACAAATGCACCTGCAGGCTGCTGCCCTGCCTTGCCTATGTTTGTTACAATGTAATCCCTGTCAACTGCAAGCACAAGGGCTTTTCTCACCATAGGATTGTTCAGAGGCGGTTTCGATACATTAAAGCTGATATAATAGGTTCCCAGCTGTCCCTGCAGGTTGAATTCAGGTTTGTCCTTCCATGCATCAATTTCGTCGGTGGGCAGTGAATCTGCAAAGAAAATTTCACCATTTTGAAAGGCGGCAAGAATGGCATTATCATCCGACATCAGCATAAACCTGATCGTGTCGGGCCCGGTTATTTTGGACGCATTCCAGTAATTTGGGTTCTTTTTGAAAAGCATGTAGGAATCGTGCACCCATTCCTGAAGCATATAAGGTCCGTTTCCAATATATGTTGACGGATTTAATGTCCATGTATCAGGATTTGCATCCACTATATCCTGCCTCACCGGAAAAAATACGGGAAAGGCACATAATTCAAGGAAATACGGTGTAACCGCAACCAGTTTTACCACCAGTGTTCTGTCATCGTGAGCCGTCACATTAAGCTTTCCCTCACTATAACCCTCAATGGATTCAAACATATAAGCATAATCAGCAGCAGTCTCGGGGCTGATAGCCCTGTTCCATGAATAAGCAAAGTCGTTGGCAGTCAAAGGCTTTCCATCACTCCATTTTAGGCCCTCACGCAGTGTAAATGTGTATGTCAGCCCGTCATCGCTTACGCTATGAGATTCTGCCTGTCCGTAAACCGGTGTACCATTCTCGTCAAGGGTCATTAAACCTTCGAAAGCATGAACCAGCATTGTGGCCACATCTGCCGCAGAATTTAAAGCCGGGTCAATAATATCGGGTTCCGAACCAACATGTACTGCAAGTTCCACAGGTTTTGGAACGGGTGTGCCACCACCGTCCGGTCCAGGCTGGGTATCAGGTTTACAGGAACTAATAAAAATGCTTGTTATAAGAACCATTGATAAAAGAAATAAATTCTTTTTCACAAATACCTTCACTCCTTTTTCTGACTAATACAACTCACCTGGTAAAAGCTCAACTGATTAATAACAGCAAAAACCAATTTTTCCTTAGTTAATATATCCAATTTATAAATAATCCATACAAATTATTTCCAAAAAGCAAAAGAAGCACGACGAATAGAACTTTTACCGGTGAAGAAAATCAACTTATCAGCGGTGAGAAACAGACGTATTTTTCCATTATTAATTGGATAAACGAAGATTTTTTCATTTTGCAAAAAGCACTGATGGCACAACAACATTTCATGTTTCGAACATTAAAAGCGAATGCTATAATTTAGAGCTTGAAAGGGCGAATCCTGATATTATTGATGTTCAAAATAATATGATCGCATATACTCCAATAAGCAATTATCAAGACGAGATTAAAATTTTAACATTCAACGCAGAGGATAAGAGTACTAAAGTAATTGCCGAAGCAAAGATTGATGGTGTTTTACGGCTGCCTTCTGCAGGATTTAGCCCAAATTCAAAGAATTTTGCCTTTTTATATGCACCACAAGAAACTCCAATCATTCAGCGTGTAAATATCCTTGATATAAATAGTAATATGCTTTCAACAATTAAAGAAAAGAATTTTAATGACAAAAAATTATTAAAAGTATTTCAGGTATTGAATGAAAAGATGATTCAAAGTTATTAATATTAGCTGGAGATGACAAAAATCTATCCACCTGGGAGTATGAAATGGAGGAGTAAAGTATGAAAAAATAAAAGCCGGCAATTCATTTCTCCTGATGATTAATATCAGAAAAAGCATTGCCGGCATATGTTTAAATGGAACGGTGAAAGGTATACTGCCGTTTAATTGCCCTGAACCTTATCCAGATGATGGCAGGCTGCATAATGACCATTGCTTATCTCGGTGAGTTTCGGCTCTTCCGTTTTGCAGCGCTCATCAGCATACGGGCAGCGGGTGCAGAAACGACAGCCGCTGGGCGGGTTCAAGGGACTTGGCACATCCCCCTCAAGAACAATTCTTTTTCTTTTTCTGCTTGATGCAGGATCGGGTATCGGAACAGCCGATATAAGCGATCTTGTATAAGGATGCACATTATGAAACACAAGTTCATGGCTGTCGGCAAGTTCCACCAGCTTGCCAAGGTACATAACACCTATCCTGTTGCTGATGTGTTCCACAACCGAAATATCATGGGCAATAAAAAGGTATGTCAATCCCATTTTTTCCTGCAGTTCCTCAAACATATTTACTATCTGTGCCTGTATCGAAACATCCAGTGCCGATATTGGCTCGTCACAAACAATGAACTCAGGATTTACTGCAAGAGCACGGGCAATACCTATACGCTGTCTCTGTCCTCCCGAAAACTCATGAGGATAGCGGTTGGCATGCTCACTGTTTAAGCCCACGCGATTGAGCATTTCCAAAATCATATATGTTCTTTCTTTTTTTGAACCAGCCAGTTTATTAATGTCAATGGGTTCCCCTATTATATCGCCAACCGTCATTCTCGGATCCAATGATGCGTACGGGTCCTGGAAGACAATTTGCATTTTCTTTCTGTATGGCTTCATATCAACCTTTGTTATATCCACACCGTCATATATAATTCTTCCACCTGTGGGTTCATACAGGCGAAGAATAGACCTTCCCGTCGTAGTTTTTCCACAGCCCGACTCACCTACAAGCCCCAGAGTTTCGCCTCTTTTGATGTTGAATGATACATCATCAATGGCTTTAATATATTTCTTACTGAACAGACCGTAGCTGACAGGGAAGTACTGCTTTAAATTCCGAACCTCTACCAGGGTATTGTTTTTTGTGCTTTTTTCATTTGCAAGGCTCATTTTTCTTCCCTCCTCTTCTGTTCAAAAGCTTCTTTTTGCAGCATCCAGCATGCACTTTTATGCGTATCTGAAAGCTCTGTAAACTCGGGCATTCTTTTCAGGCATATTTTCATGCATTGTCCGCATCGGGGAGCAAAAGGGCATCCCGCAGGCGGATTAAGCAAATCCACAGGTGTTCCTTCAATGGGTATCAGCTTTTCATGCTTTTCAGAATCAAGCTTTGGTATACTGCGTAAAAGACCCTTTGTATATTCATGTTTCGGGTTATAAAAAATTTCATCGGCCGTACCCGTTTCCACAACCTTGCCTGCGTACATAACCACAATTTTATCGCACATATTTGCAACAATACCAAGATCGTGAGTTATCATAATAATTGACATATTTATTTTATTTTTAAGCTCCATCATCAATTCCAGAATCTGGGCCTGAATGGTCACATCCAGGGCAGTTGTAGGTTCGTCTGCAATTAATAGCTTAGGCTCACAGGCCAAACCTATCGCAATCATTACTCTTTGCCTCATACCGCCTGAAAGTTCGTGGGGATATTGCTTAAGCCTTTTTTCAGGCTCGTTTATGCCCACAAGTTTCAAAAGCTCCACCGATCGTTCATAAGCCTGCTGTTTATTCAAATCGGTATGCAGCTTTAATACCTCCATAATCTGGTTACCTATAGTATAAACCGGGTTCAACGATGTCATTGGATCCTGAAATATCATGCTGACTTCTTTTCCCCGTATTTTTCGCATCTCTTTTTCTGACATTTCATTTATTCGGTGCCCGTTAAAGTCTATAGTTCCTCCGATTATTTTTCCCGGGTAGGCAGTAAGTCCCATTATCGCAGAAGCTGTAACTGACTTTCCACTGCCGCTCTCACCTACAATGCCCAGCACATCCCCCTCCTGCATACTGATGGAAATATCATTGAGAGCTTTTACCTCTCCTGCAGGAGTGAAGAATGAGAGCCTTAAATTTTTTATATCTAATAATGTTTTCCTCACATTAATCCCCCTAATTCTTAAGTCTAGGATCAAAAGCGTCTCTTAAGCCATCACCCAATAGGTTGAATGATAAAATAATAAGGCTTATCACAATTGCAGGTGCCATTAACCTATGGGGATAGGAAGAAATCCCCCCTATTGCCTGTGATGCCAGCGAGCCAAGGCTTGGCATGGGTGCTGATACACCAAGGCCTAAAAAGCTTAAAAAGCTTTCGGTGAATATTGAAGAGGGTATCTGCAGCGTTGTTGTTACAATAAGCGTTCCAATACTGTTAGTTAAAAGGTGCTTTTTAATAATTCTGCTGTCAGATGCACCCAATGCTTTTGCTGCAACTACATATTCCTGTTCTTTTAACATAAGCACCTGGCCTCTAACAATCCTGGCCATTCCAACCCAATACAACAGTGAAAAAACAACAAAAATACTGATAAGACCAATTCCAACGGTATTAATCCAGGCAAAAGCTTTAACATTATCCGCAAGTTCCTTCAATGGAAACTTCAAAGTTACCGAAAGCAGTATAATAATTAAAATATCCGGTACGGTATAAATAATATCCACAGCTCTCATCATAATCATGTCTACCTTGCCACCAAAATAACCAGCTATGGAGCCATAGGCCGAACCTATCACCAATATAATTGCACTCGCTACAATACCAACCAGTAACGATATCTTACTTCCAACCATGATCCTGATCATTAAATCACGGCCAAGGCTGTCGGTTCCAAGAATATGCGGAAACACCTCTTCACCTGATTTAATGCGCTCTATTTCTGCATCCGAGTATTCCATAATACCCAGGTTCTCACTTCCCCTAATCTGCTGCTCATAGGAATACGGATAGAACGAAGGAACAATAAATGCAGAAATCATAATAATTATGATAACAACTAACGAAGCCATTGCCAGTTTATTTTTGCGCAGCCTTCTAAATCCGTCCTTCCAAAAACTCACACTTTCCCGCATAACAACCATGCTTTGTTTTTCTCTTTCGTCTGCAGGCAGAAAATCGGACACATCAAGATGAAAACTTAAAGGTTTTTTCTTATTATCCACTTTCGGTCACTCCCTTCTACTTCAGTTTAATTCTCGGATCTATTATTTTATAAGCTATATCAACTATCACATTCATTGTAATGAGCAAAAACGCAAGGAAAATTGTTGTACCCATTATCAATGGATAATCCCTGTCGGTAATTGAGCCGACAAACTGACTTCCCAAGCCGGGTATTGTAAATATTTTCTCAACAACAAAACTCCCTGTAAGAATACCTGCAAGCATAGGTCCCAAATAAGTTACAACAGGAAGAACAGCATTACGTAAAGCGTGTTTAAACAGTGCTTTAAACTGGCTCAGACCTTTTGCTCTTGCAGTTCGCATATAATCCTGCCCCAATACATCAAGCATGCTTGAACGCATTAATCTTGAAATATATGCAGTGGGATAAAGCGCCAATGCAGCTACAGGAAGTATATAGTGCAATGGTGAGGTAAGACCAAAAGTGGGCAAAATGCGCAGCCTGACCCCAAAAAAGAACATCAGAACGGTGGCTACAACAAAACCAGGTATGGCTATGCCCAACGTTGATAAAAACATTATAAGCCTGTCAAACCAATTGCCCCGATTTAGGGCAGCAACAGAGCCCAGTGGTATGCCCACACAAATTGCCAGTATCACTGCCATAAGACCTATTTTTGCTGAAACAGGAAATCTTGTTTTTATAATATCGTTAACTTCCTGACCCCGCATTTTCAGCGACGTACCCAAATCTCCCCGTATCAGCCTTTTCATATAATTCAGGTACTGAACGCCGATTGGCTGATCCAGGCCATACTTTTCTTCCAAAGCCTTTAAAGTCTGTTGTGAAGGCGCTTTCTCAGACAGAAAGGGACCTCCCGGAACCAGATACATCAGAAAAAAGGTCAGCGTTGCAACCAAAAAAAGTGTAACTATAGCCGATATAACCCTTTTAATTATATATCCACTCATTAATGACACCCCTCAATAAAATAAAACAACCTAAACTTTCTTTTAAATCAAATGACAAAAAAAACATGTCTTTAGAAGACACAGCTAAAAACTTACCTGTTTTTATACATTGCCACCCCACTGTTCTCAGGGATAGAATAGAAGTTTAAGCAGGCATTAAATCAGTGTATAAAACTAATACCTGATTTGCATGTTTTAAATTATACTTTACATAACGTTATTTGTCAAATTGACCAGGTAATATAATCCATAGTAATTTTTGTAATAAAGCTTTACATAAATCAACCCGCCTATCCGACAGGAATCCTGATTGTTCTAATATCTGAATTAAAAACAACCTAAGAATTATATAATTGAAAGTACTTAAACATAAAAAAAGAGTTTGCACAGATAATAATGCAAACTCACACATTTCAATCAGTTATATTTATGCCTGGCAATTTCAATATACCATTTTAACAGTACAGGGTTTTCATGGTTTTAATTTTTTCTTGCCGCTCCTTTATAATTTTTCGTCGGAATCAATTTGCCTGATGCCAGTCTTTCTTTTGCTTTTGCAATTGCCTCCGCATACTGTGGAAGCCAGCGCTCCTGAGCTACCAGCATTTCATCGGTCATCTGCCATATTTCGGGAGGATTTAAAACAGCACCCAGCAGAGGATCCATCATCATTGCCTGCCTTAATAACTGATCATCTCCGTGAACCGCTGCTTCAACAGCCAACCTCTGAACCGAAATACTGGCATTACATACAGCAGCACAGCCTAATGGCAGGTCCCCTACTGCAGGGATATTTATACCATTTGCATCAACATATCCCGGAACTTCAACTATGGCATCTGCCGGAAGATTCGTAATAACCTGGTTATTTATCACATTAAAATGTCCTCTGTAAATCCTTCCGGTCTCAAGCCCTTCAATTATGTAGGAACCATGTTCGTCGCTTCTTTCAGCAGGATCAAACTTCTTCGCTGGTTCTTTCATCCATTTAGGAAAATCCTTCTCAAACCAGTTCCTCGTTTCCATACACTCTCTGAGATACCCTCCGGTTTCGCCGTTTATCCAGCTGCTAAGGTCAACCCAGCTCATAATTTCTTCAGGCCTTTTCCTGTACCATGGTACATACTCACTTAAATGTCCATTTGATTCGGTACTGTAATATCCGAACCTTCTAAGCATATCTATACGTACCTTTTCGGTTTTGCTGTATACAGGATGTCTTTCAAATGCTTCCAGGAGCTCTCCAGTCATATCCCTGCCATTGTGCCTTACTTGAATATACCATGTCTGATGATTGATGCCGGCACAAACAATATCAACCTCGTCTTTCTTCAAGCCTAATACTTCTGCGATTTGCTGATGCCCGTGCTGCACTCCGTGGCATAAACCAATTGTTTTTACACCGCCATACTTATTGCAGGCCCATGTAATCATTGCATTCGGATTGGCATAGTTCAATAACAGGCAGTCTTCCCGGGCTACCTCGCGTATATCCTTGCAGAAATCCAGCACTGCAGGAATCCCTCTTTGCCCGTACATAATACCTCCGGCGCACAAGGTATCTCCCACACACTGGTCAACCCCATATTTTAACGGTATCTCAATATCCAGCTTAAACGCATCCAGTCCGCCTATTCTGACAACATTGAATACATATTTTGCGTTTTCCAGTGCAGCTCTGCGATCTGTGGTTGATTGAATTTTGATATTCAGATTGTTTTCATCAATATCTCTCTGACAAAGCTGCGTAACCATATCAAGATTTCTTTCACTGATGTCTGTAAATGCAATCTCAATTTCTCTGAATTCAGGAACAGATAAAAGGTCTCTGAGAAGATTTCTTGTAAATCCTATGCTTCCTGCACCTATAAAAGCAACCTTGAAAGACATATTTAACCCTCCTTAAGCTCTGCTTCATGGTATATATTTTCATCTATCATTATATACCAATGCAGAGTGAGTTTCTTGTTTTTTTGTTTCTTTCCTATTTAATCGGTAATTATTAAACCTTATTTTATTAATGCAAAGTAGTTTATGCTGCCTGCCTTATTGTCATGGCTTTGTATCATTGTGCAAGCTTATCCCATAAATTCGATCTGTCCGAGAGCTATTTCTCACAATTTTTCAAGGAGTAAACAGGGGAAAACTTTAGTCACTGCCTGGAGAATTTAAGAATTAAGCATGCTTCTGCACTTTTACTGGATGAACGTTCATTGGTAGATGAAATTGCTCAGTAATCGGGATATAATAATTCCAGTACATTCCGCAGAGCCTTTAAACGGATTATGCTGGTATCTCCCACAGAATATATACGGTTGCACAAATAATCCATAAGCCTTAACTTTCCCGGACTAAACATAAAAAAGAGTTTGCATGGGATAATATGCAAACCCTTATATTTTAACCTGCGTAAATAATTGGAAATCGCCTGGCAATTTCAGCGATATTTCAGCAAAATAGATTATTCTTATTTTTAAACGGTTTTTATTTTCCGGTAACCGACCAAAGCCCCAGTGCAGGGTTGGAAATATAGAAGTATTTTTCTCCGCCGTCTTCATAATAGCCATCGGTAATTCCTTCAGGCTTATATTTCTTTTCGGCTTCTTCATAGGACATGTATTTAAACCCTACACCTTCCACTTCTTCACGGGTTAAATGTTCAACCGCGTAAGTGATAGTAAACCTTCCGTCGCTTGAACCGTGGATTAAATGAGCCGCTGCTGACGGATTTTCCTTAAGGTCGGCATTTTCATTGTATTGTTTCAGGGTATTTTCCCTTCCCTTATATCCGTATTTTCTAATTAATTTGTCGATATCGTCGTCTTCCCCGAACTTTCTTACACCGGGTGCCAGAATTATAAGTTCACCGCCATCGGCCATCGCCATGCGTGTACGGTAGATAGCCTTATTTCCAAGCCATGTACTCTTGAATTCTCTGGGATCAAGGTACACTACAGCCTTCTGAATAGGCTCATCAAGCCAGATCAGATTCTTTTCACGGCTGAGCTCAACAGCCTCTTCAAAAATTCTCCTGGTGTTACCTGCAAACACTCCCTCAATTTTAACCTCATCCTGTTTAGCAGTGGTTACGGTTAGTATATATACCAATGGAAGGTTATTCAGGAAGTGTTCCTGCGCATAGTCAAAAACCTTTCTGACCGGGGAATGATCCTTACCCATAATGCGCTCCATCCCGAAAACTGCCCCCAGTATATGGCTATGATTAATAGTATCCTTACCGCCGCAACCTACAAGTATGTTCTTTGTATAGTTCGCCATCCCTACAACTTCGTGGGGTACAACCTGACCAATGGAAAGAATAAGGTCGTATGAAGAATCGATAATGCGTTTGTTTATTTCAACCGGAAGGGGATCGTTTATAAGCCCTTCAGAAACTTCAGATACATAGCTTGCGGGTACTTCGCCGATCTTAACTACATCCTCTCTCCAGTTGTGCGGAATAACTTTATCATAGGGCACCACTCCTTCAAAAAAGGCTTCGATCTGATCTTCGGTCATGGGATCGTGGGTACCCAGCGCCGGCATGATATCCACCTGCACTGTATCTTTAAGCTTTGAATATATCATGGCAGTGATTTTACCTGCACCCGAATGCATGCGTGTAAAGTCGGGAGGAAGCAGTAAAATCTTTTTCAACGGCTTTCTGCCCGCTTCGTTTATTACTTCATCAATGATAGACTGAAGTTCTTCATTTGTTACACCGTTGTTTGTATTAGCAACTTTAATAATATCTTTCATCCCAACCACCCTTACTGGCTAATTCGCAAAGAATTTATTAATGTGAAATATTTATACTGGAAATTTCGCAGCATCTCCCTGGAGGCAGTATTGCAGAGTGCAGGCTGGAGCCTGTGACTCGGAGTGCGGATAATAAAGCCGAATCTACAGGCTCCGGCAAAACAAAACACAGATGTCCGGACCGAGATGCTTTGAATTCTGTCATTAAGTTATAAATTTTTGCATTAATGCTATTGCGAATTAGCGATATTTTATTACTTTGGTTCACTCACCAAATTCTAAACATTATATGTTGATGCAGAGGTAGTTCCGCCTTCTCCTGTCCAGTTGGTATGGAAGAATTCGCCCCTTGGTCTGTCAATTCTTTCGTAGGTATGAGCGCCGAAATAGTCGCGCTGGGCTTGCAAGAGGTTGGCAGGCAGTCTTTCGCTTCTGTAACCGTCGTAATAGCACAATGCAGATGTAAATGCCGGAACGGGAATACCATTAGTTAATGCAATTGAGGTAACCCTTCTCCAGCTTTCCTGGGCCTTCTCAACCCTTTCCTTAAAGAAAGGATCCAAAAGAAGATTTGTAAGATTTGGATTTTTATCAAAAGCTTCTTTAATCTTGCCAAGGAATTTAGAGCGGATAATACATCCACCGCGCCACATCAGAGCAATACCACCATAGTTCAGATTCCATCCATAGGTTTTTGCAGCCGCACGCATTAAAGTATAGCCCTGAGCATAGGAAACTATTTTTGACGCATACAGAGCATTGCGAATATCCTCTATCAATTCTTTCTTATCACCTGTGTATTTGGGAACAGGACCTGAAAGCACCTTCGAAGCTGCTACTCTTTCTTCTTTTATTGCTGACAGGCAGCGTGAGAAAACAGCCTCACCAATTAAGGTCAATGGTATACCTTCATCAAGTGCAGCAATAGCCGTCCACTTGCCTGTACCTTTTTGTCCTGCTGTGTCAAGGATCTTGTCTACTAAAGGCTGGCCATCTTCATCCTTGTATGCAAGAATATCACGGGTAATTTCTATAAGATAGCTGTCTAATTCTCCTTCATTCCACTCCTTGAACACTTCGTGCATTTCATCGGCAGACATACCAAGCAAATCTTTCATCAAATGATAAGCTTCACAAATCAACTGCATATCGCCATATTCAATACCATTGTGCACCATTTTTACAAAGTGACCTGCACCGTTTTCTCCAACCCAGTCACAGCATGGAGATCCGTCTTCAACTTTTGCTGCTATTGCCTGGAATATGTCTTTAACATGCGGCCATGCATCAGGTGACCCACCGGGCATGAGGCTTGGCCCTTTCAAAGCTCCCTCTTCTCCACCGGATACTCCTGTACCGATAAACAGAAGTCCCTTTTCTTCCAGGTATTTTGTACGGCGTATGGAATCGGGAAAATGAGAGTTACCACCGTCTATTATGATATCACCCTTTTCGAGGTAGGGGATTAGTAACTCAATGAAATCATCAACGGGCTTTCCGGCCTTAATCATTAACATAATTTTTCTTGGTTTCTTCAAAGAATTTACCAATTCCTCAATTGAATAGGTACCAATAATGTTTTTTCCTTTAGCACGTCCTTCTATGAAAGCGCTTACTTTTTCGGTAGAACGATTAAACACTGCAACTGTAAAGCCCTTGCTCTCCATATTCATAACCAGGTTTTCACCCATAACTGCAAGGCCAATTAAGCCTATATCTGCTTTGCTCACAGAAATCCCTCCTACATTGATATTATTACCTTATAATTACCTTTTTACGCGCGCATTTCCTTCCCAAATACTCCACACCTGTTCCTCATCCGCGGGCTGTGCATAGTCTGTGAGGAATGTTGTTGCCATGGCACCGGTTGCCCATGCGAATTTTATCCATTTTTCAGGTTCCCAGCCTCTGAGAATTCCATACAGCAGGCCGCCAACAAAACCGTCACCCCCACCTATACGGTCAAGGACATGAATTTCGCGAGGCTCTGCTACATGCCAGTTGTCATTTTCCAGCATTATAGCTCCCCATAAGTGTTGATTTGTACTGATTACTTCACGCAGTGTATTGGCGAATACCTCAACATTAGGGAACTTTGCTTTAACGCGGGTAATCATTCCTTTAAAACTGTCAATCTTTCCTAACAGATCCTTGCCACCTGCTTCAGGACCCTCTACCCCAAGACAAAGCTGAAAGTCTTCTTCGTTGCCTATAAGAACATCTGAAATGCTTGCTATTTCAGTAAATACATCTCTCAGCTCTTTTTCACGATCCTTCCAGAAAGAAGCGCGGTAATTCAGGTCGAAGGATATTTTTGTTCCGTATTTTTTAGCAGCTCTGGCCAGTTCGAGACAGAATGTGCTTGTTTCAGGAGACAAAGCAGCAATCAGACCCGACATGTGAATAATTTTAACGCCATCCTGACCAAATAACTTGTCAAGGTCAAAATCCTTTACATTTAATGTTCTTCCCACTTCACCGGCGCGATCATTGTGCACTCTCGGGCCTCTGGCGCCAAAGCCTGAATCGGCGATATTAAACTGGTGACGGTACCCCCAAGGTCCTCCCTGAGGAACTTCCTTACCTTCATATTCCATATGCCTGCTTGCCAGATCATCCTTAATAAATCTTGCAATGGGACTATCTTTAACAAATGTGGTTAATACCTTAACTTTTAGCCCCAGATAGGATGATATACTGGCTACATTGGTTTCAGCACTTGTGGCGTGCATAAAATAAGTGTCACTGGAATGTACGGGCTGTGAATTGACAGGAGTGATCCTTACACCCATACTTGTTGGAACCACCAAAGAGTAAACAGCGTTTTCTTTTAGTTGCATTAATTACCCTCCTCTAATAAAATTTATTCGCTATTATTATACCTCATTTTGTTTTGTTTGGACAGGATGTATATTCCAGTTTCTATTATCTTTTGTCAACCGGAAATATTGACCAGCCTCATGCAACTTTGATGACAAAATTAAGTTGATTCTATATTGTTGAATATTCCCAATGACGCGAGAAATAAACACATAGTAACGAATAAATTCCACATTGTAACTGAAAAAACAGAGAATAATTCGTTACCTGTAATGTTTTGTATAACAAACATTATGATAATCCCCGGCAGAACCACAAAAAATGAAATAATCAATTTTATAAAAATTAGCATGACCCTGCTGTGTATGCTTCCAAAAAGGCGTCGGGATACAATATCTCCGTATATGTATATTGCACCATACAATGTATAGCTTATTATACACAGCAACACAACCGGAATACTGGTATCATATACGAAATAAGCAATAATAAACAAAAGTGTTCCATCAAGTAAATTTTTCAGATTTTCTGTAAAAGTGGTATATAAAAGTTTCAGCCCCTTTGGTTCGGGGATAAGGAATATATATGGCTTTTCAAGTTCCATTGGCCATTTTCCCTGAATAACAAGGAAAAAGAGCATATATGCACTGAAAAACAGTGTAAAAAAGATACTTGAACCACCTTCGGCCATGAGATATTTAAAACCTATTCCCATTAGAACAACAAGTAAAGTTGATTTATCAAAGAAAAGAAAGTAGCTGACTTTCCTGTATTCTAACTTATGCTTTTCAAAGATTGCCCTTGCACCATAAGAAGAGAATCCGCCTTCTACCTTTCGTATTTTTCTTTTTTCCAGACTTGCGTCCCGGCCTTTCCGCTTTGCCTTCAATCTCGACTCAAGCTCCCCCGTAGCACTGAGTACATCTTCGTAATAATCCAGATATATATTGTATAAAATTGCAACAGATAATCCAATTATTGTTACAAGAACAGCAATACTGATATAAAATTTATAATCAATGCCATAAACTGCCGCCGATGCAATAGTGGAAAGCTGGCCCGCTATCGGAATGTATGAGAAGACTTCGTAATTAAAGTACGAAACAAAGGCCTCCACTAAAGAACGTTTCACAGTAAGAGTGATAATAAAGAACAGAACGAAGAGTATTGCAGTTACATCAAGTATACGCTTTACAAGAACACGTCCCTCATTGCTGTGAGATGTAAAGCTGTAAATGACCATTCCAAGAATAGGGAATAAAACAGAATAAAACAGCACGGCAGTAAGAATAGCCAGTACGCCATAATCTGCCAATACAAAATTATTCTTAATATTTGGTATCTGAAAAACTGTAAAGAAAACAATAAACAAAGAAGTACCGATACGTTTGATAAAACCATATAAAAGAACCTGGCTTGGCTTTAAAGGCGCTGTGAAAACAAGGTTTACATCGGCAAACCGAAAATAGGTACTCCCTTTTTCTATACCCTGCCTTAGCCCCAGGTACAAAGATATAAGAATAAAACCGGTAATCCCTGCACTGAAAATTTCACTGCTGCTGCTCCGTACCAAGCCTGAAGGCATGATGAATGCAATTACAACAAAACCAACCAGCATTATACCAATTAATATATATCCGATAAGGGCAAGAGGTTTTTGAGCCAGACCGCGGAATACATTCTTAAACTGTTTTCGAATTATATAGAACAGTGAACTCATAAACCGGATACTCCTTCCGTATGCCTGAAATATACATCTTCCAGCGATTCGGCTTTTTCCTCTAATTCCTCCCGCGTTCTTGACAATATAACCCTGCCTTTGTTCATAATAAGTACCTTATCCCATACTTCTTCTATGCTGTCTATGATATGTGTGCTGATTAACACGGCACACCCTTGGTTTTTGAGATCGATAAAAATACTCTTTAACTCTTTTATTGCCTTTGGGTCAAGCCCCACCATGGGCTCATCAAGCATAATTATTTTCGGATTTATTATTAAAGCGCAGCATATGCTAAGCTTCTGCTGCATGCCTTTTGACAATTCTTTACCCAGTTTGCCAATCTTATCGTAAAGCTCAAAACGTTTAAGTAGGTACTCGGCTTTTTCTCTGTAGCTTTCATCAAGACGATATGCCCGTGCTATAAATTCAATATGCTCGTAAACCGTTAAGTATTCATACATGGCTGCGGTTTCGGGTACATAGCCAAATACTTTTTTTGCTTCAATGGTTTTGTTTGGCAAACCATTTATTAAAATCTGACCATCAAACCTTAAAAGACCCGCTATTGACTTAATTGTAGTGCTTTTTCCCGCCCCATTAGGACCCAGTAATACTGCAATTTCTCCGCTTTCTACTTCGAAACTTACATTATTCACGGCAAGAATATTATTGTATTTTTTTGTTAAACCCTTAACCTGAAGCATAATAATGCCCCTTTCTTACCAATATCTGTAACATTATATAATGTAGCGGTATTTTATTCAAGTAATAATTTTATCGGCTTTTAAATCAATAATATTCCTGCCTGTTAAATATGTATATTACAGGAATTTCTTTATTGGAAATATAGTTCTGATAGCCCGTATTTCTTAAGCACATCCCCGACCTTCACAGGCATACCTGTTTCAAGGCTTTTTTCTATGGCTACAAGTACGGCAATCGTTACGATACCTTCCTTTAAGTCGGGCTTTGGTATTTCTCCTGCATCAAGGCTTTTCGCAAAATATTCAATATAATTCTGATATTCACCCGCATGGTGGGATTCACCTTCAAACCTGAAATAGTAATCATGCTTATCTTCATAGGTACTCATCTGATAACCGTCATTGTCGAAATGTGTATGATATGCCAGTTTGGCATACTCGCTTTTTGTAGTACCATTAGTTCCACGGATTATGCACGACATTGTAGGTTCAATCCCTCTGCAGGGTACAGCATAGGAACCTCCAGCCAAACCAAATCTTCCCTTGGAATCGGTAAACAGAACCTTCATAGTGTCATAGCAATCCAATCCATACTCTTTTGTGTTGGAGCTGACAACAGCGCGCCCATAAACCTCAGTGATATCGGATAAATACCATCTGACAAGATCCACCGGGTGAATCATAAAGTTATACATCCATGAAAAACCCTTTTTACGGCTCCAGTCTTTTTGCAAAAACCATCTGGCATCGGTATTGTAATGAGCCTCAACTGAGATCAGTTCGCCGTGGCGCCCTTTTTCAAAGTCTTCCCTTTGATGTATCATGGGTTCAAAAAACCTTGAGCTCTGCCCCACAAAAACATACCTGTTATATTTTTTCTGGCACTCCAGCAAATCCTTAGCTTCATCCAACGATGGCAGTACAGGCTTTGTGCATATGACATGCTTTCCTGCTTCCATTGCCTGTCGTATATGAAGGCCATGCAGCTGGTCGGGTGTATATATTGCGATCACGTCTATATTTTCATCTCTTAAAAGCTCGTTATAATCTGTTGTGTACCTGTTAAAACCAAATTCATTCATTCTTTCATGGCACAGTTCTTCATTTAAATCGCATATATTAACAAGCTCCCATCTGTTACTTTGCAAAGCGGCAGAAATGATACTCCTGCCTTCACCAAGCCCTACAACACCCAATCTGTACTTTTTATGCATATTATTCCCCTCACTTTCATGGTAACAACCAGCTAAAGCCAACTCTTTCTTGGTGTGACCTATTTATACCCTCATTAAAACAAAAATACCCGGAACTAATAATGATTTATAGTCCTCAGGTATTTTATCAAAGTGAAATTTCACAATCTGTCAGATATTTTGCTTTTTTATGATAATTTTATCTTCTTTAATATTTTTATCTGCCGCAGCACTTTTTATATTTCTTACCGCTGCCACAGGGGCAGGGATCATTCCTACCAATTTTTTCAACGGTAATACGGCTGTCTTCATGAAGCTTCAAACGGAGCTCTTTCCTTTTTTCATCGGAAAGCAGTTTATCCCATTGGGGCAGCGTATACAACCACTCTGCCTTTGCTTTCAGCATGTTATAGTACAGCTTTTCATAATCAATCTCCAGGGTAATTGTTGAATCCTCGTTCAGCTCTTCAAGGTTTAATTCCTCGGACAAGCTTGTATTAATCCCGTCAAGAAAGCCCATAAAAGTTACCGGATCCATTGAAAAACTGTCAGCCAGTTCTTTCACTGTACCTGTAAGGTTTCTTTGTTCCTTTTCAAGAATCTGTTCATAGGCGTTTTGTTCCGAGCTAAGATAGTTTGTAAAGAAATCGCCGTATGTACCCGTGCTTTGATGTTCTTCTATTTTTTTCGTCCATTCCTGGTATAAACCCATAACCCTTCTCCTTTCAAGTATTTTATACATCGAACTTTTTAAAGCTTTTATTCTGTTAATTGCCTACATCTTTTCTGGAGCATCTATGCGAATTAAATCCAATACATTTTTTATAACAATTTTTGTGCAGTGGATAAGAAACAGCCTTGCTTGCAATAAATCCTCGTCTTCACCTTTAACTCTGCAGGCATTATAAAAACTATGGAAACCCGAAGCCACATCCATTACATAATGGGTTAACCGGCTTGGTTCCAGCGTTTGTGCAGCCATTCTTATTTCTTCCGGATATTCTGCAAGCTTTTTAATCAATGCCAGTTCCTCGGGCTGTGTAAGCAAAGTCAGGTTTACTTTTTCAGAAGGAATTCTTTTAATATTTTCTTCTGCAAGCTTTCTTAAAATACTGCAAATCCGTGCATGGGCATACTGAACATAGAAAACAGGGTTGTTGTTTGACTGCTCGACAGCCAGATCCATATCGAAATCCAGGTGGCTGCCTGAAGTTTTCATGTTAAAGAAAAACCTTGCAGCATCTATCCCCACTTCATCCAGTAAATCATCCAATGATATGGTACGACCCGTTCTTTTTGACATTCTTGCAATCTCACCGTTTTTGTACAGGTGAACAAGCTGGAACAGTACAATATGCAGCCTGTCCTTTGAAATGCCTATGGCTTCCATTGCTGCCTTCATTCTTGCCACATGCCCATGATGATCAGCACCCCACAGATTTATAACCCTGTCAAAACCCCTTTTAATAAATTTGTTGCGGTGGTAGGCTATATCGGCGGCCATATAAGTTGGAAACCCATTCTGCCTTATCAGCACTTCATCTTTTTCAAGGCCTGCTTTTTCACCGTTAAGCCATAGTGCACCATCTTTCTCAATAATATAACCCCGCTCTTTCAAAAGGTTTATTGTCTCTTCAATTTCACTTTCATAGAGGGTGCTCTCCCTGAACCAAACATCATAATTAATTCTATACCTGGTCAGTCCGTCATGAATTCTTTTTAAGTTTCTTGGCAGTGCATATTCTATAAGCGCCTTTCTTCTTTCTTCAGGGCTTTTGTCCAAAAGATTGGAGCCATATTCTTTTATATAGTCCTTAACATGGTCGATTATATCCTCGCCATGGTATCCGTCTTCGGGGAACGGTATGCTGTCTTCTCCCTTTAACTGCTGCAGGTACCTGGCTTCAAGGGATATTCCGAACTTCTCCATTTGGTTTCCTGCGTCATTCACATAGTATTCCCTTGTTACGTCGAAACCCGCCTTTTCAAGTACACTTGCTATGCAATCTCCAAGAGCACCACCTCGGGCATTGCCCATGTGTAAAGGCCCGGTAGGATTGGCACTTACAAACTCCACCATTACTTTTTCGCCATTGCCGATATTTATCTCGCCATAACCTTCCTGTCTCTCATCTATCAGCCTCAAAGTCTTATAAAGCCACTCATTATTGAGATAAAAATTAATAAAACCCGGTCCGGCAACATCTACTTTATTAATAAATGTGCCCTCTGTGTTTATATGCTTTAAAATTGACTGGGCTATATGTCTTGGTGCCATTTTAACCGGCTTTGCCATTTGCATGGCCAGGTTTGTAGATAAATCACCAAAGGCTTCTTCCCTTGGCTTTTCAAGCATAATGTCCGGAATGTCGGCCTCGGGAAGTTCTCCATTAGAAACTGCCTGATTAATGGCATTTTTTATAACTGTTTTTATCTGCTCTGTAATTTGCTCATAAACGCTATACATATAAAACCATCCTTTGTCTATTACTGAACCTTTACATTAAGAGTGGTAAAACTGGTTAACTGATTATTCACCTCAATGATATATTCAACATTAATACTTCCACCCAAATCATTCATATCTACAGACACTTTTTGTGCTGTTACTCCAACTTCAAAAGTACCATATTCGGTATTATATTCAGATGTATGCTTGCGGCCTTTTTGAAAAACCATAAGGCTGCTTACATTTCCAAGACGGATCAGTGTAACCGAATCGGACTCTATTTTCAAAGTTGTAGTTGTCCCGTCCATACCCGTAATATTACTTTCATTATACGTAATGTAGTAATTGCCGTCTTCCTTATAATAAGTACCCTCGGTAATGAAATTGAAAACATCGGCATCCTTATCAACATGCTCCTGTCTGCTGTCAACTGTTATCATTACGTCTTTTTTCAAGTTTGCTCCCTCTTTCAATACAATTCAATGTTCTTTATCTTAAAATATATTATTTTATATCATATTTATCCTAGAATTTACAAGCTTTTTGTTCATAATTTTCCATGTCCACCCGTTCAATATTGGAAATTTCTTTTCCAAGTATCATTTTACCAAGTTTTCTGAACTTTTCCACACTGTCGCTTGTATAGTACCGGTATGTGGCATGTTCATCCGGACTTTCAAGTTTTTCTTTATGTAAAAGCTCCTTAAGGGTGACCGACAATTCCTCAGCCGAACTTACAAGTGTAACCTCATCGCCCATAACATCACTGATAGTATTTGCAAGAAGCGGATAATGAGTACAACCCAGTACAAGAGTATCTATCTGCGCCTGTTTTAATTCTTTAAGGTATTCTTCTGCTACCATTCTGGTAATCTCATTATCCCACCAGCCCTCTTCAACAAGGTTCACAAAAAGCGGACATGCTTGTGAAAAAATCTGTACATTTGGGTTCATATTTCTTATTGCTCTGGGATAAACACCACTTTGGGTTGTTGCAGGTGTTGCTATTATTCCTATTCTGCCTCGTTTTGATTTTTTCAATGCACTTCTTGCACCCGGTTCAATAACTTCAAGAACGGGCACATTAATAGCCGGCCTTACCTCAGGAAGTGCCAGGGCACTTACTGTGTTACACGCTACAACCACAAGCTTAACATCCATTGATAGCAAAAATGCTAAATCCTGTTTGGTATATTTAATTACTGTTTCTCTGGATTTGGTTCCATAGGGCGTTCTACCGTCATCGCCGAAATAGATAATACTTTCATTAGGAAGCTGCTTCATAATTTCCTTAACAACAGTTAACCCACCCAGGCCGGAATCAAAAACTCCTATTGGTCTGTTATCCATTATAATTTCCTCTCATATGATCTATAATTCTCTTTGTAACGCAAAAAAGAAAGATCAATCAGTCTTTCCAATAATTCCTTATAGGAAATACCGCTTGCATCCCATAATTTCGGATACATACTTATACTTGTAAAACCCGGCATGGTATTTATTTCGTTAATAAATACTTTCCGGGTCCTGTTTTCAACGAAAAAATCCACCCTTGCCAATATGGCACAGTCCAATGCTTTAAATGCGGTTATGGCATCAGCACGGATAGTTTCTTTGATTTCCTCATCTAAATCAGCAGGTATGCATATTTTTGAACCTGAATTTATATATTTGGCTTCGTAATCATAAAACTCGTTGCATGGAACAATCTCGCCTACCGTCGACGCAATTGGAGAATCATAACCTAGAACAGCACATTCCACTTCTCTGCCATCAATATATTCCTCGACTAGAATTTTCCGATCATAATTTGCCGCAATCTCCAGAGCCTCAGGAAGATTTCCTGGCTCCTTAACCTTTGTTACACCAACCGATGAACCTGAGTTTGAAGGTTTAACGAAACACGGGTATCCTATGCAGGATTGAACCTTTGCCTGAATTTCGGACATATTTTTATAAATTTCAGTTCTTTTTAATACAATATATTTACCCTGGTTCAAGCCTGCATGCTCAAAAAGAATTTTGCTTACAGCCTTATCCATTCCAACCGCAGAAGATAATACATTGCAACCCACATAAGGTATGCCTGCCAACTCTAATAAACCCTGAACAGATCCGTCTTCACCATTTGCTCCATGCAATACAGGAAAAACAATATCTATTGAACGGCCGCATATTTCCTTAAGAAAATTCTTTATGGTACGGGGTGTTTTTTCTGCGGGTATTTCTCTTTTCTGAAATTCCTGCCAGGCTTTTTCTTCCCATTCCCCACTGCCAATATATTCATATTCGCCGCTATAGGGAAGCCACTCTCCTTTTTTCGTAATTCCCACAGGCAATATATCGTATTTTTCATGGTTTAGATTTTCCAAAACCGACTGGGCAGAAGTTCTTGATATTTCGTGCTCAGATGATTGCCCACCAAAAAGAACAACAACCCTGGTTTTTTCTTTCATTATTATCACTCCGTGTTGTACAAGTTCAAAAGCCGAACACAAAACAAGCTCTTTCTTTTATTCTGCTATCGTTTAAAAGCTTCTTTGATTATACATGAAACTACCCGTCTATTACAAGACGGGTAAAATTAAAGAACCTGAGAAATTACTCTGTAACCGGTTAATCTTCTAGTATTTCTTCATCATATATATCATTGACACTGGCTTCTTCAGCATCTTCACCCTGTATCAATTCATCCTCGGGCAATACAGAATAGCTTTGTTTTCTGTCAATTAAAGCTTCATTCCTTGGAAATGCGTTATCAAAACGGAAATTACCTTTGAACTCTTTCTGTTCCTTTCCATTTATCAGAAATTTTACTGTTTCTATATCCTTAAGTTCGGTCAGTGTATTCACAATAGAGAAGATTGTCATCTCTTCTGCTTCTTTGCCACCGGGATGATTATCTACAAATTCTTTTGTCATATCAACAATTGCAGTGCGTCCTTCAATTTTAACAGGTGATCTGAGGGAGGCACCCTCGGGTATTGTTGATTTCAGTTCACTGTTTGAAGGACCTTTTATAAGTTCCTTAACCAGCACCGATGCCAGTTTTTCGGTTCCCTGCTTTGCTTCATCCATGCTGATATAGTGTATTTCGTTTATAAGACGAGTCCCGTCCTGATTAGAAAAGTAAAGTGTTACCGGCAGTTTTTCATTTAACTTTCGTGCATCCTCTTCGGTTAAAACAATACTGCTTACCGGACGTATCTCATCCTCTTCAAGCTGCTTTAACGCTTTATCAGTTGTTTTCATACAACCTGCGAACAATAGAATTGTAATCATTAAAACGGTTATAAGGATTGTTTTTTTCATGCTTAAAAAACCCCTCTCGGATTTGTCTAGAATATACCTATGCCTTTCACCGGACAAATATACGCTGTGTTCCAGACAAATTTTCAGAAAAAAACACCCTATAACAATAAAGAATCTGACTGCTCATCTCTATGCTGCACTACGCTAAAAGCTTCGGTCATTGCACGGTAGCTATCGAGTTATCCTTATACTGAAGGGCGGGGTTCCCGGCAGGTGCTTTGTTGTTCAAGGAGACAGAACACCCGAAGCAGGACCCGCGTGTGAATCTGGGAAACAAAAGATCTACCCTTGCTTTCTAAGACTGCGCACGTATTCGATCATGTTTTTCCCTGCAATGGCGCCCTGGCCTACAGCAACAGCTATCTGTTTAAAAACTCCTGTACAATCCCCTGCAGCATAAAGCCCGGGAATATTTGTTTCCTGATTGCTGTTTGCAACAATTGCCTGTTCTTTTGTTAATATCCCCATTTTTAGTGCGAAATTTATGCTTGATGCGGTACCATAAGCGATAAAGATCCCATCAACAGGAATTTCGGAACCATCTTCAAAAACTATTTTTTCAATGAATTCCTCACCTTCAAAGGCTGAAATCAGCTTCTTATTTATTTCAAACTTACCAACCAGAGATTCTTCTGTAAAATCAGTTTTCTCCCCATTTGTAAAAATAGTAATATCATCGGTAAAACTGAGCAGTTCCTTTGCCTCGTGCAGTGCAAAGTCTTTAAATCCAAGCACTCCAACTTTTTTTCCACGGTAGAAAAAACCGTCACAGGTAGTGCAATAACTGATACCCTTGCCTTCAAATCTTTTCAGGTTCTGAATTTTTATGTTAACTGGCTTCTGACCCGTTGCAATTAGCACAGAGTGCGCTGTATAAGTGTTATTTACTGTTTTTACATGGAAAACATCTTCCTTTTCAATCCCTATAACCTCTTCTTTAAGGATCACTCCTCCAAGCCGTTTCAGTTGAGCCTCCCCTTCATTGATAAGCTTTTCACCTGAAACAGGCTCTGAAAACCCATAATAATTTTCAACTTTTAAAGCCTTTTTCAAAACGCTGTCTCCTAACCCAAGGATCAGTGTTTTCATATTCGCGCGTATTGTATACAAGGCGGCTGAAATCCCTGCCGGACCGTCACCTATAATAATTGCATCATATATCATATTGCACTCACTCCTTCTTCTGGTATTTTACAGTTTATCAGTCACAAGAACAAGTCTTTTAGCATAAACTGACACTGTAACATTTATCAGAGGTGATTTAATGAGCGATCTTTCTAATTATCTACATGGTCAAATAACAAGGAAGAAGATAGAAAAAGGAATAGAGATGCTTCGTAATGAAAGTCCTGCCGAGTTGAGAAGAAAGCTTCAGAATGTAAATATAGATGAAACTATGAAAAAGCTTGACGAATACGATAAAAGGCGCTTAAGAGAACTTGGGATTAACATTAGTGACTATAGAAACAGAATTACAGAAGCAGATATTCAAAAAATCTATCAGGTTCTGGGCCGCGACGGTGAAAAGGTTATTCGGAAAATACGTGAAATTCTCGGCTGAACAGGCCCCATACCATGATGAATTAGTTCGGTTAAAGGAGGTTGAGCACTCATGGCCCAGGGAATGGATGATAAAATTCGACAAATTTCTGATATGCTTAACAGCCCGGAAGCCCAGGATGGCATTCGCCGGCTGTTCAGTTCACTGAACAAATCCCCGGATTTTGATGACGAATCATATGCCGAGGGATATGATGAACAGGAACAGGGGCTTACAGGAAATACCGGGCAACTGTCATTGAGAGAATCTGACTGGATTAGGAATATACAGGGCTTGCTAAACCAGGTTAACAGTATAGAGGATTCAAGAATTAACCTGCTGTATTCAATACAACCATTTTTAAACCCGAGCAGAAGAGAACGCTGTGCCACCTGCTTAAATATCCTGAAAATAGCAAGCATTATAAGGACTGTTACGAACAATAGCGGGAGGTTATTGTAATGTCTGAAAGCAATGAGCTATTAAACATTCCTTTACCAACCGAAAAGGATAACATTATGTACCCGAGTACATCTTCACATTCCCATGATTACCATAGCGGATTTCCTGATATAAAAAGTTTACTAAAAAGAATACAGCTCGATGATGTTCTATTGCTTGGCCTGATTATTTTAATTGCATCGGATGATGATTGCGACAATTTTCTTCTGGTTCTTTTAATTTTTATCTTCATTGCAGGCCTTGACAAACAACTTTTTCCCTTTTTTTAGTATTTTAATTGCAGTCAATTATCTGTTCATTTTTTATTACCTGTCCGGTTGCCGCTTCTTATTTTAATTCAATTTAAAAGAAGCGGATTTGCTTTTTTATTTGTTTTAATTTCCATTCATTGCATATACAGTTTCAGAATACTTTTTCTTTCTAGTGCACACAATTTTATTAGCTGATGCATATAAACAATGCCTGGTTATTGTACAGAAGATTAACTAATAACCTGAAATGGGGGAGAATATGCAAAAGGTAAAAATATTCAGGATTCTTATTGCTATTATTATTGCAATATTCCTCTTATATCCGGTCCTGACTGATGGAGCAAGGGATTTTTTCGGCTATAGCCATGCAGTCCTTTCATATTACGGTTCAAGGGGAACCGAGGTCACCAACATACAGAAAAAGCTAAAGCAATGGGGTTACTATGAAGGTAACGTAGATGGTATTTTTGGATATCAGACTTATAAGGCAGTAAGATATTTTCAGTATAAAAACGGACTAAAGGTTGATGGAGTGGTAGGGCCCGAAACTCTGTCTGCGTTAGGACTGCCAACAGGAGTTAAGCAAACCACAACCAACAGAGATGTAGATCTTCTCGCTCATCTTATTCACGGTGAAGCAAGAGGAGAACCCTATATAGGCCAGGTTGCAGTTGCGGCTGTAGTATTAAACCGTGTAAAAGACAGCAGATTCCCAAATACCATAGCAGGAGTAATCTACCAGCCAGGAGCCTTCGATGCAGTTTCAGACGGACAAATCAACCTTGAGCCTACTTCCCAGTCTTACAAAGCTGCCCGTGATGCCTTGAATGGCTGGGATCCCACCTATGGCTGTATCTATTATTACAACCCTAATACTGCAACCAGCAAATGGATATGGACCAGACCAATAATGCTGTCAATAGGAAAACACAATTTTGCTAAATAGCCATAAAGACATTACAGGGATGCACACTTTAACAGCATCCCTGTATTAATATTTTGAATTTTTCTACACTAATCATCTGTGTTTATATAACTTTCAGAACTTTCTGTAATACCGGTGTCATCAAGATTTACCGGTTCAGTTCCATACCCTGTATCATCAAGGCTTTTTTGGTCAGAATTATTTGTTTTCTGAGACGATAAAAAATAATTGTCAATTCCTTTTTTAATGGCTTTTGCTATCTTTTTCTGATAGCTCTCTGTCCTTAATTTCTCCTCTTCCTGCTCGTTGGATAGGAAGCCGCATTCCACAACTACCGTGGGAGTTTTAAGATTTCTAAGTATTAAAATAGGAGTACTTTTTACCAGGGCTTCCCGCTTGTTGGTCGGATCTACGTCCTCCCTTAAAACCTTTTGAACATTTACCGCAAGATTTTTGCTATCCTCTGAATTGGGCGGATAAAAAACCTGAGCACCGTAATATTTACTCTGGCTAAAATCGTTTAAATGAATACTAACAACTATATCGGCGCCACTGTTATCCATGATTTCTTTTCTTCGCGTTAAGTCCTGCCTTCTTTTATCGGTAATGTCGGTAGTGCCTTCTTTATACACCAGCTTGTCTTCTTCCCGCGTCATTATCACCTGGTACCCTGCCGCTTTCAGCTCTTCGGCAAGAAACTTTGCAATTGACAGGTTAATATCCTTTTCCTTTGCTCCGGAATAAGAACTTACTTTACCTGGATCTTCACCACCATGCCCTGCATCAACTACCACCGTCCCCAGACTTGAAATTGAAGATGCCGGAGTTGCAGCTGCGTCCCCTCCAAGATTCAAACAATATAGTGCAATGGACAACAGGAAAATAAGTATAATGAGTGTTAAATTACTTTTTTTAACAAGTACGATCATATTACACCCCGTCCTTTATTTCTTCTGTAATAACATATTCAAGGAGGGGTTGACCATATACTATGTTACAGATATTATTTTGTCAGCTGGACTTCTTCGCCTTTTTATTGTTCTGATTCCTTTTCAGCTTATCGAATATTTTCAGCTTTTTCATAATGTAAAAGTCATAAAACCCAGCCAGATAGCCAAGACCGGCAATAACGGGAATGACCAGCAGTACCACATGATATGCCCATACATCGTGAGAAATTAATCTCGCCAGCCAATACAACGGAGCTGTGAATGCCTGAAGAATACGTCTTTTCATGGTTAGCAATTCTTCGGGAACATTAACCAGATAATAAACAAGCTGGATTAGCAAAATGGGTAGGGTACCTATAGCACCATATATAAATCCTTTATAGGGTGGAGGATCTATGTTGTACTGTGGGCGTTTTTCCCTGAAAGCGGTATCGCTCATGCCTGTATACATCATTGAAAACATAAGAAGGAAAATAATAACCGAAAATATTGTAATCCCTGTCTCCAGATTTTCTTTAAAAATAGAAAACACTATTGAGGAAAAAACTCCGAAAATTATCAGAATAACAATATAATCTCCGGTGATTCTAAGACCTCTCTTTATTTGTGACCAGACTTTATTGTCCAATTAACACCCTCTCCTGTCTTTCATATAATTGCTTCCATCCAGATTTTTTACGTATTTTTTAACCTCTGCGGCAACCTCGGCTATTTCAAGTGCGCTTTCATAATTTCTCTTTTCATTTGTTGTAACCGCAAGAGAAATAGTCATTATAGGAAAATTCCTTAACTGCCCCAGACGGTTTTTCGTGGATATATAACCTTTTTTCCTGTCCTCTTCATTATATAAGAAGAGTATTTTTTTATCAAAGTCTTCAATAATCATTTTGCAAATATTTTCATACTTGTCCCATGAGGTTATTATAACAAAATCATCCCCACCGATATGTCCAATAAAATCATCCCGGTTACCCTCAAACTGTACTGCATCACGAATAATATCGGCAGTAAGCTTAATAACAGAATCTCCTCTTGCAAACCCATATACATCATTAAAGGCCTTAAAATTATCCAGATCACAATAAATTACTGCTATTTTTTTCTTATTAGCAAGCCGGTAATTCAACTCGGACTGTATTTCAACATTTCCGCATAAACCTGTCAATGGGTTTGCAGAGCGGTTTCTTTCAATTCTTACAAGTGTGTTCCTGACCCTGCTTACCAGTTCACGGCTGTTGAAAGGCTTTATAATATAGTCATCAGCCCCTAACTCAAGGCCAATAAGTTTATCGTCCTCACTTACCTGGGATGTTAGTATAATAATCGGGGTCAGATTGTTACTTTCATCGGCGCGAAGAATGCGGCATACATCGAACCCGCTCATACCAGGCATTACTATATCGAGAATTATGAGAGCGGGCTTAATTGACGAAATCTTATCAAGACCCTCTTCGCCAGAATACGCAGAGTATACCTCATATCCTTCTTTTGTAAGGATATCGCGAATCATACTTTGCATAAACTCTGAATCTTCAATAACCAATATTTTTTTGCTGAACATTTCCTACCATATGCCCTTCTTAACAACTTTATAATCATGTCAGGTATGCAAAATGCAGTGGAAAAATATTGAATTAAATTATGCATTAATATGATCAACTGATATAATGAAAGCCTGCTATACAATTATAATTCTATTTTTAAAAAAAGTAAACGATACATGCAAAGAATGAGACTTTT
>Ga0209537_1000221_pt1 | contig 67481 bp, 56 predicted proteins | sample BioPla4DNA1_FD_187698 | JGI IMG/M metagenome (GOLD analysis project Ga0209537, IMG submission 187698) | Biogas fermentation microbial communities from Germany - Plant 4 DNA1 (SPAdes) (version 2) | ecosystem: Engineered > Bioreactor > Anaerobic > Digestate | place: Bielefeld, North... | reverse complement strand
TGTTAGAAGGCAAAAGTCTAAGAGCTTGCGCATCGGAAGTAGGCATAAGTCTGAGAACTAGCTTCAATTGGCGACACAAGATACTAGCAGCGATCAAATCATTACAAGGTGGTATCAGCTTCTCAGGCATTGTAGAAGCTGATGAGCTGCTAATGAAATATTCAGAAAAAGGTCGCAAATACAGAAGCCGAAAAGAATACGAAAAAGCAAAGAAAAAGAAACATCCCAAAGTAGCTGTGCTAGTAATGACAGACAGGGAAGGCAATTTACTTTTCAAACATGTAGGACGCAAAAAAGTAACCAATAGTCAGATAAGAGAAGAGCTATCGCATAGAGTGACAGATAGCAACTTAATATGTGTGAAGCAAAAGAAGGAATTCAAAAAAGCTGTGAAAGGGACCAAAAGTAAAAAAGTTGTTGTAAACAAAACACAGATTAGACGTGGTGTTTACAGTGTACAGGTAGTCGATAAGCATGTAAATGATTTCAAGGTTTGGTTGCGGCGATTTAGAGGTGTGGCTACTAAATACCTCCAGAGCTATCTGATGTGGTTTGTAATCACACATAAATACTTGACAAGTGAGATAGAATCTGACATTGGTAGGCTTTTAAATCTCGCATCCTCGGACAGATGGGCGTGGGATGAGTATTGGCGGCTGGTGAATACGAAATATAGATAAACTACTTCAAGTAAAACAATGATTTGTTTCTGGACCCCTTTCGATTCCCTTACAATAATTTTTTTAGTCTCTATAATCTCTATTCCAATTTAAATAAATAGATCCAGAAATTTTAGCTTTGTAAAAATTACGCTTCATAAACGCTATTTGTTGGACGGAGCTACATAAAAATATCCATTGTTTTACTTTACGTAGTTTATAGCATAATTAAATAATTAGACGCGGTGTCTACAGTATACAAGTAGTCGATAAGCATATGAACGATTTCAAGGTTTGGTTGCGGCGATTTAGAGGTGTGGCTACTAAATACCTGCAGAGCTATCTGATGTGGTTTGTAATCACACATAAATACTTGACAAGTGAGATAGAATCTGACATTGGTTGGCTTTTAAATCTAGCATCATCAGACAGATGGGCGTGGGATGAGTATTGGCGGCTGGTGAATACGAAGTATAGATAAACTACTTGAAGTAAAACAATGATTTGTTTCTGGACCCTTTTCGATTCCCTTTTGATTCCACCAAGTAATATTTTAGTTCAATTAAAATATTACCTAACCTTTACTATACTTCTTTTTACAACTCTATTAAAATTACATATTGCTAGAGGGAAATATGAAAAATTATAATTCTCATTATTTATCCAATAATTTATTTTTTAACAAACACGCATCGCCATAACTAAAAAGCCTAAAATCATTTTCTAAAGCATAATCATAAATATTTCTCCATGAAATAGAAGAAAAAGCGTCTACAAGCATTAATAAAGTACTTTTAGGCTGATGAAAGTTAGTAATCAAATAATCTGCTGATAAGACTGTAGCTGGTGGCAATATAAATAAGCTTGTATGTCCATATAAATTATCAAAATTTTTATTTTCTAAGAATTTTTTTAATTTTTCAATTAATATTTTTCTATCACAAATTTTATTATATTTCCTATGCATAATATCAAATTGGTTAATATTTATAGGATAAGGGTACAAATTCTCGGCAAATAAAAGTAGACTTTCTAAACAACGCAATGTAGTTGTACCAACAACAACCCAAGGTCTATTAATATTTTCATACAAAACATCTATAGTGCTTTTGTTCACTAAAAACTCTTCTCTATGCATTTGATGTTCTTCAATGGAAGTTTTAACAGGTTTAAAAGTACCTGCGCCTACATGTAAAGTGACAAAAATTTTTTGATAACCTTTGTTTTCAAATTTTTCAAAAACTCTATCTGTAAAATGCAAACTTGCTGTTGGCGAGGCAATAGAACCATCTACTTTAGCAAAAACTGGTTGATAAAAAATCTTATCATCTTCTACTGGTTTACGTTTTATATAATGTGGTATTGGCATCTCTCCGATTAATTCTAAAATTTCTGATAAAGAAAAACCTTCAGGTTGCCATTTAAAAGTTACTATATTTTCATTGTTTTCGAGCCATTCTACATCTATTTGTATATATATATTTTGATTGTTTTTAGTAAAATAGTAAGATAAATGTGGTGAATTTCTAAGTTTTTTTGCATTTCCTATCATACATTTCCATTTAGACATACCTATATCTTGGAGTGCTTGTGCTATGCTATCTGCATTTACAGGTTCCATCAAAAGAAATTCTATCCATGCGCCCGTTTCTTTTTTTACCATAATTCTTGCAGGTACTACTTTAGTATTATTTAAAATTAATAGTCCATTTTCAGGTAAATAATTTATAATATTATAAAAATAATCAAATTGAAGATTTTCATTGTTTCCTATTAATATTTTGGAGCTATCTCGAGGTTCCACAGGAAATTTTGCTATCTTTTCATTTGAAAATTTATAATCATAATCATCTAATTCTGGTAATTTAATTTCTGTCATCGTTGATAAAATTTAATGCAAAATTAAAACTAAAAGTAATAAAAATGATAAGAAATTTGAATTTTTTGTTTTGTTTTTATAATTCAAAATTTGTATCTTTGCTAAAATTTATTTTTAAAAAATTAAATTATGAAAACCAAAATTTTTCCAATTTTTATGATAGTAATTTTTTTTATAAATAGTGGATGCAAAAAGAAAACTGAAACTGTAGAAGCAATACTTCCCATCGACTCTTTAGCTATTTATGCTACTTATGAATTAAAGACAGATCTATCACACCTAACAGATGCAGAAAAGCAAGCCATAAAATTATTGATAAAAGCTGCTGATATTATGGATGAGCTATTTTGGCATCAGGCATTTGGTGATAAAAATTTGATGGATACCATATCAAATGATACTCTTAGACAGTACTCATATATAAATTATGGTCCTTGGGATAGATTAAATAATAATAAGCCATTTATCTCTGGTTATGGACCTAAACCTGATGGGGCTAATTTTTATCCAGCAGATCTGACAAAAGAAGAATTTGAAAATTGGCAAAATACTGATAAAACTTCGCTATATACTATGATCAGACGAGATGCAAATGGTAACTTACTAGCTATTTATTACCATGAATATTTTAAAGAACAACTAAGTAAAGCTGCTGATCTGATAGAGCAAGCTGCCAAACTAATAAATGATAAGAATTTTGCTAATTACCTCTCACTACGTTCTGAAGCTTTGAAAACATCAAACTACTACGCATCTGACATGGCATGGTTAGATAGTAAAACTTCAAAAATCGAATATATTGTGGGGCCAATAGAAAATTATGAAGATCGGCTCTTTGGTTACAAAGCAGCTTTTGAATCTTTTGTATTAATAAAAGATATAGAATGGAGTAAAAAATTAGAAAAATATGGCAAATTATTGCCACAATTACAAAAATCATTACCTGTAAATGATGAATATAAAAAAGAAATACCTGGATCTATGGGCGATATAAATGTATATGATGCTATTTATTATGCTGGAGATTGCAATGCAGGTAGTAAAACTATTGCTATCAATTTACCTAATGACGAAGAGGTACAACTAAAAAAAGGCACTCGTAAGCTTCAATTAAAAAATGTAATGCAAGCAAAATTTGACAAAATTGTTGTGCCCATTGCAGAGTTAATCTTAGACGAAAACATAGCAGGTAATGTTGTATTTAATGCTTTTTTTCAAAATGTTATGTTTCACGAGGTAGCTCATGGTTTAGGTATAAAAAATACTATCAATAATAAAGGTACTGTTAGAGAAGCACTCAAAGAAGCTTATAGCCCTATAGAAGAAGCCAAAGCAGATATAATGGGGTTGTATCTAATAGAAAAATTAAGAGAAATGGGGGAAATAACTGAAGGTCTATTAGAGCAAAATTATGCATCCTTTGTAGCTAGTATCTTTCGTTCGGTTAGATTCGGCGCCGCTAGTGCTCACGGTATAGCTAATATGTTAGAATTTAATTTTTTGGTAGATGCTGCTGCTATTTCTAAAAATAGTCAAGGTAAATATAATATTGACTTCGAAAAAATGAAAAATGCGATTTCTGATATGGTCCAAAAAATTATAACTATTCAAGCTAATGGTGATTATGAAAGTGCTATACAGTGGATTAATGAAAAAGGAAAAATAAATACAGATTTACAAAAAGATCTAAATAAAATAAATGATGCTAAAATACCCGTAGATATAGTTTTTAAGCAAGGTATTGATGTTTTAGGTCTATAATAAACTGATTAGAGTTATCATTTGCAATTTTACATAAAAACATACCATAATCTTTTTCTATTCTATTTACTTCTTATAATACATTAATTATAAAAGGCTTTTATCTCATTTCGTAAAAAAATGTTATTAATATTTTATTTTTTTCGCTTAAATGTCAAAAAAATTATTTAATTTCGTTCAGATATTTTTTATATTATGATTAATATTAGACCAAACTATAATATAATGCCACTAAAAGAATTAGAGCAATACATCAAACAAAACAAACATCTACCCGATGTACCCACCCAAGATGAAATTTCAAAAGATGGTATGGATGTGTATGAGATGAATACTATACTACTAAAAAAGGTAGAGGAGCTGACGCTGTATGTTATTGAATTGGAGAAAAGAATAGATGAAATGGAAAAAGTAAAATAAAGGAGTGTTTTATGAAACAAATTATTTTATCATTTATTTTAATTATATACAGTATTAATACTTTTCCACAATATATTAATTATAATCTTACAAATCAATCTGAAACTTTATTATCAAGCAATAATGAATTAAATTTATCAAAAATGAATGACACAAGTGCTTTTTATAAATCTGAACTTGGTTTTACTACTGGATTTAACTGGTTTTCATTATTCACACCTAAAAAAGAAAACAAAGAATATGGTGATTTAGATTACCTTTACTATTATGATAATTATATTGCTTCTGTTTTTTATATAAGAAATTATAATCAAATATTATCACTAGGATTAGAAATAGCTAATACTGCTACTAAATTAAAAACAAAAAGTGCTGATGTAATAGGTGCTATGGGACATAAATATCAAGATTTAGATTATAATATAAATTATTTGAATTTTATACTTTTATTGCAGTTTAATATATTTTCAAAAAACAAAATTGATATTAATATTAATCTAAATCCATACATAAGTTATATCATATATTCTAAAGTAACAGGATATATTGAGAGTTGGTCTACAATTATTCTTCAGGATAGTCTTGGCAATTTATTTTCAAGACCCTCACATTCTATTATTAATTTAAATGAAAGTCCTATCAAAGATATTAATAAACTTTTGCGAGGTTTTAGAATAGGCTATGACATTGAATATGCATATAAACCTAATGTATCTTTTTTATTTGCTAATTACTTTTGTTATACCACATCTACAAATATATCGTGTAGTAATTGTGAGGGTAAATGGAGAAGTATAGCATTCTCTTTAGGAATAATCTATAAATTTAATAAATCCTATGAAAAAAATAATATTAATAAACTTAATTATTTTATTGAGTCTATCTAAGATTTATAGTCAAGATAAAACTTTTTTATCTACAGAATTTAATACAAACTACTTTTATTATTTTTTAGGAGAAAATAATAATAAGTTTAATTATGGTTTTTCATTACAACTTTCTGAAAATATCGATAAATTTAAAATTAGTTTTGGTGCCATTTATGCAACTAAATATTACTGGGATAAACCATCTGAAAAATATAACAAGTGTGAATATTTATTAAAAAATATTCGTTTACAAATTATTGGCAATTACCAGATTATATCAAAAAATACTTTTTCAATGGATATTTTAGGTGGTTTCGATTTTGATCAAATAATAGACTATGATGTGAAATTATATTATGTAAATGGTTATAGAGAAAAAATAAATAATATAAAAATACAAAACAAATTGGGTGTATCTTGTGTAATGGGACTTAATTTTTCAAAATTAATAAGTGATAGAGTAGCTTTAAATTTATCTCCTAAATTTTATATTACTATTAAGCAGGATCATGAACCATATAGTCCACCATTAGGTCCTATTAGTGAGCCATTTTATGAAAATTTGATTGATGATTTGTTTACATTTAATTTATCTATAGGCATAGAATATTTATTTAAAAAATCTGAACAATGATATTTGTTTGGCAACAAGTATGTTGCCAAACAAAATAATATTATAGCAATTCACAAATTGCTCAATAAAAAAAAACATCGTCTTGTTAATACATAAATCCTTAAAAAAGAAGTCAAAAATAAATTTTCCTCTCTATCAAAAAACGTACCATTAATTTTTTCCTATTTTTTTCAATCCTAATAAAATATAGATTATTAAAGACTTTGACGTCATTTCATAAAAAAAAGTTATTGACATTTTGTTTTCGAGTGGTAAAAAGTGGTAAAAAGTGTGTATATTTGTATACTAATTAATAAGTATATCTATTATAAAAAAATAAAATAATGTTCATAATTACAGGAATGACAGAAGTAGCAGTAGATACAAAAGGTAGATTTCTCATGCCTGCTTTTTGGAAAACTCTGTTTACTCAATATCAAATAAATGAGTTTGTCATCAAGCGCCATCTCTATCATTCCTGTCTAGAGCTGATACCTATTTCTGTATGGAATGATGAGCTCGAGAAACTTAACAAACTTAATAGATTTAATAAACAAAGTAATGATTTTATACGCTTCTACATGGCTGGGGTCAGAGTAATAGAATTTGATAAAGTAGGTAGAATACAGATACCTAAAGATCTTTATGATTTTGCTGATATCAAAAATACTGCGGTGCTGAGTAGTAGCATAGACAGATTAGAAATCTGGGACAAAGAGCAATACGAAAACTATTTAAATAAACATTCAAACGAATTTCAAAAATTTGCTGAAGAGTTTCTTGGCAAATCATTTATGTCTGACGAGGAGGATAAATCATGAGTAATCAAGGATATCATATACCAGTTTTACTCAAAGAAGTAAAAAATGAAGTTCCCCTGCTCGATCGCGGTATATACGTAGATGCTACTTTTGGTAGTGGTGGCCATAGCCAAGCTATATTGTCCATTATTTCAAAAAAAAGTAAACTTTTTGCTTTTGATATAGATGTAGATGCTCTAACTAATGATATCAATGATAAAAGATTCACACTGATCAATGCTAATTTTAAATTTGTTCGCTTTTATCTTAATTATTTTGAAGCTTTACCTGTAGATTTTATCTTAGCTGATCTTGGACTTTCATCACATCATATAGAAACAGATATTAGGGGCTTTAGCTTTATGTCTGATGTACCTCTAGATATGCGTATGAATCAAGAACAGCAAATTAACGCTAAAGAAATATTAAATAATTTTTCAGAAGATGAACTAATACAAATTTTTAGAAATTATGGGAATGTGCCTTTCGCAAAATCTCTGGCTCATGATATCGTAAATAGTAGAAAAACTAAACCCATAAAAACATCATCAGAATTAAATGATTTGGCGTTAAAATATATTTTAAAGGGAAAAGAATTTAAAAATCTAGCTAAGGTATATCAAGCTCTGCGTATAGCTGTAAATAATGAGGTAGATAACCTGAAAATGCTTATCGATGAAGCATACAAATCATTAAATCCTGGTGGCAAACTTTGTATCATTACTTTTAATAGTTTAGAAGATCAGATAGTAAAAAATGAATTAAGAAAAAAAATAGATAATTTATTAGATCAAAATTGGTTAAAAGGTACTAAACATCAAAAATGGTCTAAGATTTATAAAATAACCCCTAATGATGAAGAGATAAAGTCTAATCCTAGAGCACGTAGTGCTAAAATGTATGTAGCTATTAAAAATGAAAATTTATGAGTAAAAATAAATCAAAAAAGGATAAAAAAAATATCATCAAAGCTTTGATGAGTGGCGACTACTTAGCTTCTGATCCTCTTATCAAACAATTACCCTTCATCGCTTGGATAACTTTTTTGATGATACTCTACATTGCTAAAAATTATCAAATAGATAAAACTCTATATGAACTAGGTAAAATAAAAAATGAGAATGAAGCTCTAAAAACTAAAAGTATTGTGCTAAATGCTCGAAAAATAGCAACTATGAATCTAGAATATTGTTATAAAGAATTAGCAAAAGATGGACTTAAACCCTCTGATCAACCACCTATCAAAATTTTTGATTATTCAATAGAAATAAATAATAAAAAAATAAAAAAAAGTAGAAAAAATGCCTCAAGATAAAATCCCATTTGATGAAATAGCTAAATCCAAAATTTTTGGAAGAGCTAGTGTAGTCTTTTTTATTGTCGTATTTATTGGCATTTTGATTATTTACAAAATTATTGATATTCAATTTGTTAGAGGCGATGAGCTACGTTCTCACACCTTTGATTATGAATATAAATATGTAGAAATCACTGGCATCAGAGGCAATATATATTCAGAAGATGGTATGGTCTTAGCCACTTCTATACCTGTTTATGATGTTTATTTAGATCTAAACGAAAAAAATGTTTCAAAAGACTTATTTGATACACAGATAGATTCTTTATCTCTAAAGTTAGCAAATAAATTCAGAGACAAAACAGCTAACGATTACAAAAGTTCATTAATTAAAATCAGAAAGTCTGGCAAAAGGTATGTAAAATTCAAATCAAATTTATCTTATGAGGATGTAGAGGAGCTAAAGACTTTTCCTATTTTCAGTCGTGGACAGTATGGTGGAGGATTGATATTAGTGAAGAAAGATAGACGAGTTAAACCTCTTGGCAGCATAGCTGAACGTACTATAGGATTTTCAAGAGACAACTTCAAAGTGGGCATCGAAGGAGCTTATGACAGCATTCTTGCTGGTAACAAAGGTTATCAATGGATGCATAGAATAGCTCCTGGAGTATGGATACCTGCCGAAGATACATCATCTACTATAAAACCTATAGATGGCAAACATATCAAAACTACCATCAATGCATATTATCAACAAATAGCTACTAGAGCTCTCGAAAAAGTTTTAAAAGAAAATCAAGCTGACCACGGTACAGTCTTATTAATGGAAGTAGCTACTGGCAAAATAAAAGCTATTGCTAATCTAAAATGCATGCCAGATAGCTCTTATAAAGAAGTATATAATTATGCCATCGGCGAACGCTACGAACCAGGTTCTACTTTCAAAACTATTAGCCTCTTAGCTGCTATCGATGATGGATTAATAGATTTGGATGAAATCATCAATACAGGTAGCGGTACGTGGCGTTATGGTTCACAGGTGATGAGTGACTCTCATGATGGCGGATTTGGCGAGATCAGTCTAAGAAAATGCTTCGAACTTAGTAGTAATATCGGTATATCTAAAGCTATCATAAAAGCTTACAGCTCCGATGAAAAAAAATTTTTTGACAAATTAGAATCTTTCGGTATCACTCATAAAACCGGTATTGACATAAAAGGAGAACCTAATCCATCTGTTAATTTTCCAAACTCAAAATTATATTCCAGATATACGTTGGCTTGGACATCTATAGGATATGAAGTCTTATTGACACCTCTACAAATATTAACCTTTTATAATGCAATAGCAAATAATGGAAAAATGATGCAACCTTTTCTAGTAGATGAATTTATCGATGAAAATAGAACTATATGGAAAAAAGAACCCAAAGTATTAAATAAAAAAATCGCTAAAGATGCATCTATTAAAACTATGCAATCTTTATTAGAAGGCGTCGTACAGCATGGCACAGCATCTAATATCAAAGATTCTATTATTCCCATTGCAGGCAAAACTGGCACCGCATTGATAGCTAAAGATGGGGGATATAAAAGTGAAGGCAAAGAATATGTAGCTTCTTTTGCTGGATATTTTCCTGCTAATAATCCACTCTATTCCTGCATTGTTGTAGTAAATAAACCTAAACAAGGATTATATTATGGTTCACAAATAGCTGCTCCTGTTTTTTATGAAATTGCTAAAAAAATTTATTCTACTCAACTAGAAATTTATAGTATAGAAAACAAAGAAACTTTTAATAATAATCTTTACTTTTTTACTCCTGCTCAATTAATCAAAAACGTACAATCTAATATTAAAGTAACTACATATCCTTTTTATACTAATGATGGTTTTGCTCGCCTCGATACTAATAAAATAGATGTAATAGCAACCTCTCATTTCATTAATAATCAAAAACTACCTGATTTTAAAGGTATGCTACTGCATGATGCACTTTTTATAATAAAAAAATTAGGATTAAAGGTAGAAATAAAAGGTGCAGGTAGAGTAATAGATCAAAAACCAGCACCGTTAACAAATATTGATAAAAATCTAGATAAAATAGTCTTGTTTTTGAAATAATACAAAATTTATGAAAAATTTAAAAGATATTTTACATAGCATAGAAGTAGAAAGCATAAAAGGCGATATTAATTTAAATATCGACAACCTCAGCAATAATAGCAACACCATCAAGGCAAATGGATTGTTCATTGCTAAAAAAGGGTATAAAGTAGATGGACATGATTTTGTAAATAATGCAATAAATAATGGTGCTGTAGCGGTAGTGTGTAGTGAAAATATTCCTATTCCAGAAAATATTACCAAAATTTTAGTAAAAGATTCTACTGACGTAGAGGGTAAAATAGCCGATAATTTTTATGATCACCCTTCAAAAAAGTTAAAAGTTATCGGTATCACTGGCACTAATGGCAAAACTACTACTGCTACACTGATTTATCAATTACTTAATAATCTTGGCAAAAAAGCTGGCCTCATCTCTACCATTACTTATAAATATGGTAATGTAGAGCTCCCATCTATAAATACTACTCCAGATGCCATAGAATTAAATAGATTACTAAATGAAATGTGGAGAAATGGTTGTAAATATGCTATAATGGAAGTAAGCTCACACTCTATTGTTCAAAAAAGAATCTTGGGAATAAATTTCTCTGGAGCTATCTTTACTAATATTACTCATGAACATTTAGATTACCACGGTACTTTTGAAAATTATATAAAAGCTAAAAAAACTTTCTTTGATAATTTACCTGCCGATGCATTTGCGCTAATAAACATCGACAATAAAAATAGTAAAATAATGGTTCAAAATACTAAAGCTCAGGTATATACATACGGTTTAGCAAAGATGGCAGATTTTCACGCTCGCATTTTAGAAAATACTTTAGAAGGTTTACACTTAGAAATAGATGGTTATGATACTTGGTTTCTATTGGCAGGCAAATTTAATGCATACAATATACTAGCTGCTTATGGTTGTACTAAAATATTAGGCTACGACAAACAAGATATTTTGTCAGAGCTTTCTAAGGTAGAACCTATTAATGGCAGATTTAATGTAATTAATAATGATGGAGTATACATAATCATAGATTATGCTCATACACCAGATGCACTAGAAAATATATTAAATACATTAAATGAAATAGATATTGATGGCAAAATAATTACAGTATTCGGAGCTGGTGGCAATAGAGACAAAACTAAAAGACCTCTTATGGGCAAGTTAGCTGCTGAGTATAGTGATATTGTCATTATCACTTCTGATAATCCGCGTAATGAGGATCCAGAAGCTATAATCTCTGATATAGAAAAAGGTGTACCGACTAATTTAAACTCAAAAGTTTATAAAATAACTGATAGAGCTGATGCTATTAAAATGGCTATCAATTTAGCTAACAAAGGTGATGTAGTAGTGATAGCAGGCAAAGGCCACGAAACTTATCAAGAAGTAAAAGGCATAAAACATCATTTTGATGATAAAGAGATTGTATTCCAAATCATTAATTCAAAAAAACAATGAATAAGAAAAATTAAAAAAAATGTTATATTATTTGTTTACTTATTTAGATAGAATTTACGATTTCCCAGGTGCTGGATTATTTAATTATATATCATTCAGAGCCGCTATGTCTGCTTTATTTTCATTATTAATTATTTTGATCTTTGGTAAACCTTTTATAAATTATTTAAAGAAAAAGCAAATAGGAGAAGAAATAAGACACCTGGGCTTAGAAGAAGAGGATCGTAAAAAAGGGACACCCACAATGGGTGGAATTTTAATTTTTTTAGCAATAATAATCCCCGTTTTATTATTTGCAAAATTAGAAAATGTATATGTGATATTGATGCTGATCACTACTATAATGATGGCTGGATTAGGCTTTATAGATGATTATATTAAAGTATTTAAGAAAAACAAAAAAGGAGTTAGTGAAGGAGCCAAAATCATTGTACAGCTTGCTCTAGGTCTCATAGTAGCTTTAGTGATGTATAATAATAAGCATGTAGCTATCAGAGAGCAAATATCACAAACTAATATTGTAGCCGATGTACAAGAAGCCCCGGTTATGCGAACAGCAAGTGATTATTTCGGTCCCGAGCAAATAGGTTCACTCAAAACTACTATCCCTTTTGTGAAAAACAATCAATTTGATTATGCTAATTTAGTGAAATGGATAGGAGAAGATTATCAAAAATGGGCTTGGATAGTTTTTGTACCTATAATTTTAATAATAGTCTTATTAGTAACCAACGGAGCCAATCTAACTGATGGATTAGATGGTTTATGTGCAGGCACTTCGGCTGTAGTGGGTGCAGGATTAGCTGTTTTTGCTTGGGTCTCAGGCAATTTTGTCTTTGCTAGCTATCTAAATATTCTATATCTACCCAATTCAGGAGAATTGACAGTATTCATAGCATCATTTGTTGGCTCTCTAATTGGCTTTATGTGGTACAACTCCTATCCAGCTAAAATATTTATGGGGGATACGGGCAGCTTGATGATCGGCGGCATAATAGCTGTATTTGCTATTTTGGTAAGAAAAGAACTTTTGCTCCCTTTATTATGTCTTGTTTTTCTTTTAGAAATAGGATCATCAGCTATACAAAGATATGTTTTCAAATATAGAAAATGGAGATTTGGACTAGAATATGCACAAAAGAACAGAGTTTTTTTGATGGCACCACTTCATCATCATTTTCAAAAAAAAGGTTGGCACGAGGTTACTATCGTCAATAGATTTATTATTATCAATATTATTGCAGCAATATTAGCTGTTATTACTCTAAAAATTAGATAATTATGAAAAAAGTTAATAATAAAATGACATATATACTAAATGATATTATTAGTAAATCTAATAATATTTCATTAGCAGAAAATATCCCACATCTACTAGATGATCAATTAAAATCGTCAAAAAAATTATCTAAAAATTATCTAAAATATTTTACTAAAAATACAAATAGATTGGTTGTTTTAAGAAAATTAAACAATGTTAAATTCATAGATGATAGCTATGCTATTAATAATTATGCATTGTGCTATGCTTTAGAAATGACTAATGATCCTATCATATGGATATCACTAGATAATAGCAATATTTATTTATCAAAATATTTAACAGAAAACATAGAAAAAAAAGTAAAAATCTGGATAAATATTTCTAAAAATAATGACATTCATAATAGTATTTACGCTTATTTGGTACCTGAATTTTATACAGTAAAAAATTTATCTCAAGCTATCAAATTGGCTTATGCATTTGCAGATCCAGGAGATAATATACTCTTTGCACCTAATAAATCTAATATAATTAGTAAAACATATTCTAATAAATTTAAAAAAATAGTAAATGAATTATGAGTAAAGGTATATTTAAGATTTTTAAAGGCGATAAAACTATTTGGATAATATATATATTTTTATGTATATTTTCTATGATAGCAGTATATAGTACTATTGGAAATTTAGCATTTAGATTCAATGAAGGCAATACGACATATTATTTAATACAACATATAATAATATTAATTTTCGGTATAGTATTAGCATATTTAGTACATTTAATGGACTATCGTATATGGGGCTTTTTAGCAAGGTTTTTATTCTTAATGGCTGTACCATTATTAATAGTAACATTGTTTAAAGGGCATACTACTAATGATGCTGCTAGGTGGCTGAGAATACCAGTTATAGGTATTTCATTTCAGAGCTCTGATTTTGCTAGATTTGCATTAATAATTTTATTAGCTCGTATAGCAGCCTCTAAACAAGATAATATAAAAGATTTCAAAGAAGCTTATTTGCCCATGATCATAGCTGTTGCGATCACTGTAGGTTTAATATTTCCCACTAATTTATCTACTGCAATATTAATTTTAGCTACAGCATTGCTGATAATGTATATAGCTAGGGTACCATTGAAATATTTGATTGTTACTATTGGCATTGCAGTAGTTATAATGGGAATTTCAATTTTAATAATGCTACAAATGCCCAATAAAGGGCGCGTAGGCACCTGGCAATCTAGAATTGAAAGTTTCACTAATAAAAATGGTAGTGTCCCTTATCAAAGAATGAAAGCTGATATTGCCATTGCTAATGGTGGTATTGTAGGTAAATTTCCTGGTAATTCTACTCAACGCGGTACTCTACCACAGTCTCATACAGACTTTATCTATGCCATAATTATCGAAGAATTAGGAATAGTAGGAGGCATTGCTGTATTGCTTTTTTATTGTGTTTTGATGTATAGAGCTATTCATGTTGGTAAACAAAGTAAAGGGTTTTTCGGGGCCTTTTTGGCTATAGGATTTGGTTTTTACATCGGCTTTCAAGCGATAGTGAATATGTCAGTCGCTGTCGGCCTTATACCTGTTACAGGACAACCACTTCCTATGGTTAGCAAAGGAGGTACTTCTATTATTTTTACCTCTATCGCAGTAGGCATAATACAGAGTATTGCCCGTGATTGTCAAAAAGATCAAAAACAAATAGACGAGCAAATGGAAACTGATGATAATGAAATAATTGAAAATATTAGTGAGGCAGGATGATTACATAAAAAGTTATAAAAAATGAAAATAAAAAATGAAATAAAAAAATGGGTTATTTTCTCTGCTGGAGGGACAGGTGGACATATATTTCCTGCTTTAGCTGTAGCTGAGCGGCTTAGAGAACTGCATCCAGAACTTGGCATATTATTTATCGGTAATAAAGCCAGAATGGAATCTGAGATAATCCCAAAATATGATTTTCCTATAATATTACTAGATATGCATGGTTTAGATAGAAAAAATATATTAAAAAATATTAACCTGCCAATTAAACTAATAAAATCTTGGATAAAATTAAATAAAATTTTTAAAAAATTTAAACCTAAAGTAGTTATTGGCTTTGGAGGATATGTAACCTATCCCGTACTCAAATTAGCTCAGTGGAGAGGTATACCTACCATTATTCAAGAACAAAATAGCACTCCCGGCCTTGCTAACATTAAATTAAGTAAAAAAGCTTCTGCCATTTGTGCAGCTTATCCTACCATAAAAAATTATATAAAAACTCCTAATGTATATATGATAGGTAATCTAGTGAGACAAGAAATTTTGCTTCCAATGTCTAAAGAAGAAGCTGCTAATTTCTGGAATCTAGATATTAATAAAAAAACTATTTTAGCTCTGGGTGGTAGCCTTGGTGCTAAAGCTATTAATGATTTTATATGTAATATTTTAACAGATTTGATAAGTAAAGATTTACAATTGATATGGCAAACTGGCGATAAATACTCAATAAATAGCTGTTTAAATATAGATAAATTAAATGATAATATTATTGTAAAACCATTTATTAGAGAAATGAGAGAAGCTTATACTATGGCAGACATTGTCATAGCTCGTGCTGGTGCAGGTACATTAGCTGAATTGTCTGCTCTAGCTAAACCATCTATAATTATACCTTCGCCAAATGTAGTTAATAATCATCAATATCTTAATGCTCAAGCTCTAGCTGAAAGCAATGCAATTATCTTACTAGATGAGAATTTATTAGATATAAAAGGCAAAGAAATATTATTGGATTTAATAAATAATGAAAACTTACAAAAAAAATTAAGCAAAAACATTAGTAAATTTCATAATCCAAATGCAATAAATGATTTTATAGAATTAATTGAAAAATATTTAAAAAATTGATAAAAATGAAATTAAATAATATAGAAGTCAAACATATATATATGCTAGGTATAGGAGGCATAGGTATGAGTTCACTGGCTCAATATTTTCTCTATAATGGTTGCAAAGTGTCTGGATATGATAGGGTACGTTCAGAGATTTGTAATATTTTAGAAAATAAAGGTGCCAATATTCACTATGAAGCTAATAATGATCTAGTGCCTAATGATATAAATCTTGTTGTTTATACACCGGCAATAGCTGATGATTTTACTGAATGGGAAATTATAAAAAATAAGAAAATACCTGTTTACAAAAGAAGTGATATATTAGCTATGATCACACCACAGTTTAAAACCTTTGCTGTAGCTGGCACTCACGGCAAATCTACTGTAACTGCCATACTATCTCATATTTGGAATACTGCTGATAGAGACTTTATGTCTATGGTGGGTGCTATTATCAAAAATTATGAAAATAATTTTATTATCAATGGTGAACCTAAAGAATTTATCGTAGAAGCCGATGAATATGATAAAACTTTCTTGAAATTTACCGTAGATACTGGTATCATTACGTCAATTGAACCGGATCATTTAGATATTTATAAAAATTATGAAGATTTAAAAACAGCATTTACAGAATTTGCTAATAAGACAAAAAATGAAATATGGCTAGACGAAAATGTAAATTTGCAAACTAATAAAAAAAATCTAACCTATGGTTTATCTGACAATTCAGATATTTTTGCTTATAATATTAGATTAAAAGATAGTAAATACATTTTTGATGTTAAATCTAATTATCATAATATAAAAATAGAAAAATTACAATTAAATATTACTGGCAAACATAATATTAAAAATGCGATTGCATCTATTGCTATTGCTTTATCAAATAATATTAATATTGATCAAATAAAAAAAGCTATTAGTACATATCCTGGCCTAAAAAGGCGTTTAGATTTAATTTATAATAGTAAAAATAAAAAATATTATGATGATTATGCACATCATCCCACTGAAATAGATGCATTATTTGAAGCATTGAAAAGTATATATCCCGACAAAACTCTTTGTGCTATCTTTCAACCTCATTTATACAGTAGAACTTTGTATCTAGCTGATGGGTTTGCTAATGCATTATCTAAATGGGATAGAATAATTTTATTAGATATTTATCCCGCTAGAGAAGAACCCATTGATGGTGTAACATCTGAATGGTTATTAAGCAAAATTGATAATAAAAATAAATATTTAATGACAAAGGATGAATTATTAAATAATATAGAAAAAATTAACGAAGATATAATAGTAACGATAGGTGCTGGAGATATAGATAGACTAAGAGAACCTATAAAAAATAAATTAATAGAATATGAAACATAAAAAGTGGTTAATAGCATGTAGTATTATTTTACCAATAATTATTATTATAGGTTGGCTATTTATTAGGGACAAGTCAGAAGCCACATCTATTGCTCGAATAGATATCAATATACATACTGCTGACACTAATAAAGTAATAGATACTACCTATGTGTTAGATTTAATATACCAGGTTACTCCTAGAGTGATAGGAATGGTGATAGAGGATTTTCCTTTAGATAATATTTATCAAACAATAAAAAAATCACCTTTTATAGAAAAACTTTTGTGCAATATTACATTAGATGGTACACTCAAGATAGAAGCTTGGGCCCGGTGTCCATTATTGCATATCATTTCAAATAATGGCTACGAGTGCATATTAGATACATCTGGATATCTGATGCCTGTACCAACGAGATATAATTTATATATACCTGTGGCTTATGGTAATATTAAAACAAAATTAAAAATTGGCACAAAAGTTCAAAATATTCAGTCATACACTTATGAATCAAAAGGCTTCACTGAATTAGATAAGCTCTTTTATTTAGCAAAAAATATTAAAAACAACAAAATATCAAATTTATTATTTTGGGATATATATGTAGAAAATCCGAAATCATTTTATCTATATCCTCTAGTAGGAAATCAATATATTAAATTAGGAGATATAGATCAACTAAATGAAAAACTAAAAAATATCACTATATTTTACAACCATATACATCAGATAGCCAATGTAGATGAATATGAAGGTTTCGATCTGCGAGTACCCCCACAAGTAATAGCAATCAAACAATTATGAAAAATTTTTTAGGTATTAATTTAAAAATAAATAAATATGAAAAAACAAGTTGACACATTAGAAGAACGAATACATGTAGGCTTGGATATAGGCACAACAAAAATAGCTATGGTAGCTGGGAGGCTTAATGGTGATGGCAAATTAGAAATTTTAGGTCATCAAATTGTTCAAAGTAAAGGTGTACGAAGAGGTACAGTGATTAATGTTCAAAAAACTGTAGATGGTTTAAAAGAATTGAAAATGAAAATGCTAAAGGACTTTGGCATAGAGGTAGGTATAGTACATCTAGGAATAGCTGGCAAATACATTGAAAGCCTAAACATAGAGCATAGCATTATTCGTAAAAATCCTAACAACATGATTACAGGACAAGAAATAAATGATTTTTTAGAAACTGTAAAGCAAATGCTCAAGCAACCTGGTAGAGATGTTATACACATTATCCCACAAGAATACACTATCAATGATGAATCTGGGATCACAGATCCCATAGGAGCGGTAGGTTCTAGACTTAGTTGTAAAATACATGCAGCAGTAGCTAATATATCTGCTATAGAAATGCTAAAAAACTGTGTTAGTATGGCAGATATGGACATTGCAGACATTATGCTAGAACCACTTGCATCTGCTGAAGCTGTATTAGAGGAACAAGAAAAAGAAGGAGGTGTAGTTTTGGTAGACATTGGTGGTGGTACCACAGATATAGCTATCATAAAAGAAAACATCATCAGACATGTGTGTGTCATACCCTTTGGAGGTGAAGCAGTAACAGAAGATTTAAAAAACGGCCTTTCGTTATTAAAAGAAGAGGCTGAATTATGTAAAGTAAACTATGGAAATGCTATACCAGCTGACGTCAATCCAAATGAAGTAATAGCCTTTCAGGCTATGAAAAATTGCCCTCAAAGAGAATTTTCACTTAGAGCTATTAGTGAAATCATAAGTGCTAGAATGTCAGAAATCTTAGAAACCGTAAATTATGAAATTAATATTTCTAATGTTACAATGCCTCTAATAGGTGGTATAGTGCTGACTGGTGGTGGATCTTTGATTAAAAATACCTCTCAACTATCTTCTTATATTACTGGTTTGCCATCTAGAGTGGGTACTCCAAATCATTTATTATCACACGATACATCGAGTTATTTATTATCGCCACAATATTCTACTGCTATAGGCTTGCTTTTAAATGCTATTAAAAATGATTATAATCAGATTATACTAAATAATAGAGTGAATGAAAATAAAGTCGATGGAATCAAAGAAAAAAAACAAAAAAAATATAAATTTGATATTTGGGGTAATTTATCAAACTTTTTTGATTAATAATAAAAAAATATAATAATATGGATAAAAAATCTTTTGAATTTATTTTGCCAGCATCAGATCCTCCTATAATAAAAGTTATAGGTATAGGTGGAGGGGGATGCAATGCAGTCAAACATATGTTTGACAAAGGTATAAAAGGAGTTGACTTCGTAATATGTAATACAGATTTACAAGTCTTAGAAACAAATCCAATTCCAATAAAGATCAAACTTGGTGCTTCAGGTCTAGGAGCGGGTTCTAAACCTGAGGTTGGTAAAAAAGCAGCCGAAGAGAGTATTGAGGAAATACGCAACTTATTAAAAAATAATACAAAAATGCTATTTATTACAGCAGGAATGGGCGGTGGAACTGGCACTGGTGCTGCACCTGTAATTGCTAATATAGCAAAAGAATTAGATATTTTAACAGTGGCTATAGTTACAACGCCTTTCATGTTTGAAGGTAATATAAGATATCAACAAGCCATGACAGGGATTGAAGAATTACGTAATAATGTAGACGCTTTACTAGTAATACATAATGAGAAATTATTTGAATTGTACCCCGACCTAAAAATCAGTAATGCATTTTCTAAAGTAGATGATATCTTATTGACAGCTGCTAAAGGCATAGCGGAAATAATAACTGTACCTGGTATTGTAAACGTAGATTTTGAAGACGTAAAAACTGTAATAAAAGATAGTGGTATAGCTCTAATGGGAACAGGATATGCTGAAGGAGAAAATAGAGCAATCGAATCTCTCGAATCAGCCATTCACTCTCCCCTGCTTAGTGAAATTGCCATTACAGGTGCACAAAATGTTTTACTCTACATTTCATATGGATCTGATGAGTTAACTATTAAGGAGTTTAAAGAAATGACATCATATTTGCAAAATGAAACTGGTGGTGCTAATGTGATCTGGGGTAATTCACATAATCCAGAATTAAATGGAGTACAAGTAACTATAATAGCTACAGGATTTAATCCTACGCAATCTACAACTATAAAATCACAAAAATATGAAAATACATATTGTGACGATTCGAAAGTAGCCGAACAAAAAATAGGTTATGGTAGAAATTATAGAGACGATGAAGAACTTGAAAAACTTGAAAATATTCCTGCATATATTAGAAAAGGCAAAAAAATAAATATAAATGCACCAAGTCCAGGCAATATTGCAATAAATATAAATAAAGATAAAACTATAAGTGAAAATAATTATTTGTATAAACACGTCGATTAAAATATTAAAAGATTACTCAAAATATTATTTATAAAACTTAAGGTACAAGTGAAGAGTGAATCAACAAATAAGATTCTTTCTAAATGAGAGTACTTTATTATCTTATCTGCTAGATCATTTTTTTTAGATTTACCCATTTATCATAGGCATAATAGTATTAAGTTGTAAATATCCATTCATGCCTCTTATATTGATGGATACGTCATTGCCAATTACTTGAGCACAAACCATAGTAAGAGCTTCTGCTTGTGTAGGATTCACTTTGCCGGGCATCATGCTTGATCCAGGTTCATTAGCAGGTAAATTTATTTCACCAATAGAGCACCTGGGTCCACTAGCTAAAAAACGAATATTATTTGCAATGTGAAATAAACTCACTGCTGTTGATTTTAGTGCTCCGCTAGCAGATACTATAGCATCACGAGTAGAAATGCCTTCAAATTTATTTTTTGCTGGTTTGAAAGGTAGTCCTGTAAATTCTGCAATTTTTTTACAAACTATTACATCAAATGTTTTAGGAGCATTTAGTCCAGTACCAACGACTGTACCTCCGATAGGAAGCTCTGATAAATGATCTAGGGAATGTTCGAGTTTTTGTATATTATGTTCCAATTGTGAAACATAACCCGAAAATTCTTGTCCTAATGCTAAAGGAACTGCATCCATAGTATGCGTACGACCAATTTTAATAATATTTTTATATCTATATTTATAATTTATATTTAACGTCCTTTTCAATGTTTTTATCGCTCTCTACTTGTCCTTGCTAAAATACTTTTTTGTCTATCAGTAATAAACTATCGGAAAGATTCATTTTTATGGATGTTTTGTTAACTTATTTGCAACCAAAAAGAACATCCATGTCTTTCAACACCAGATAAATTAGGATGATTCCATATAGGTGAAATAATCTTTGCTAATTCTACATCTTCGCTTATAAAGTAATTTGGCAAAATTGTTTTATATTTTTCTGGATTTGCTAAAATAAAAGCAGCTAGCATATATTGTTCGTTGTAAAACCTGGCACACATGAATTGTGGATAATCATAAGGAAGATAAATGTCATGAATATGAACAATAACACCATTCTTTAAAAATGGAAGAAGCTCCAAAAAACAAATCATGGCATCTGAATTAGGAAATACTCTATGCGAATTATCAATGAATAATATATCATTTTTTTCTAATGATTTAACAATAAATTTGTTATCAGGTAAATTTTCAAATGGTTTTCTAATAACTTTATCTGCTAAATGATCAATATTGGCTCTTGGTAACGGGTCAATCGAAATAATCTCAGTATTTAGATTATTTTCTTTAATAGATTTATATGCAACCTTTGTAGAATTTCCGGAACCAATTTCGATATACTTTGCTGGTTTATATTTTGCAATGATACCGTATATCCCAACAATGTCAAGACCTGGGAGAAATCCATTATTCCAAGCAGGATTATTCTCATCTGTTTCTTGTCTTGAATCTTTAATATCATGAATTCTCTCATTATATTTCAAGAATGATTCTAAATGGTCTTTGTACAAAAGTCTGTTCTTATTTATTATAACTAATAAAAGGGTATGGGGGGGTTACCATGCCCATACCTTAGTTTAGGAATTACTTTATATTCTAGATGAATGCTCTGAAATTTTGGTGATATAAATTTATATACCGATTTGATTTTTTCCTTCATTACTGATTTATTTTGTTAATATTATTTTACGAATTTAAATTAATTTTTAATAAATAATTCAATATCCCCCCATATATTTACGAATAAACCATTCAAAACCGAGTAATAAAGTAATAATAACTAGATAAATCCAAGAGCCTATTACTGAGCTAGTTATTTTTTCTATGGTATAATATTTTTGGCTCATTGTTTGGGATTTTAATATTTTTTCTAAAGAATCCAATTCTGAAAAATATAAAAATTTACCTCCAGAAGCATTTGCAATTTCTTTTAATAAATCATGATTAGCAGTCAAATCTTGCAATTCTACGTCTATTTTTTCTACTATAAAAAAACCTTTTGCTGTAAAGGGGAAATCAGGTGATAATACTGTAGCACTATAGTTATAAACTCCAGGTGGCAACTGTCCTAATTGCAGAGAATAACCATTACCTGATCGCGAAAAAAGATATTTATTAGAATATCCTTGGTTAGAATTTATAATTATCTGTATTTCTGGTGTATTTATAAGTTCGCCACTTGGATTTATTAATTCAGCATATATATTTATTGGGTCTACACTTTGATATACAGATTCTACTATTATTTTAAACCCTTCTTTAGTAGTAGTTAATAGATAATTTATTACTTTTATCACCCAAGTATCGAAATTATTATTATTATTTCTTAATGATTCTATTCTCCATCTCCATATACCCTCACCATTGAAAACTGCAATATTTTTATTTATTGATTGATAAAAAAACATTACAGGATTTGTAGTAGTAGCAGTGCCAATTTTTTGATAGAATATGGTTGGGAATTTTATGCTAGTTCTATTACGCGGATACAACGTGATGATAGGTGGTGCTTGTTCAAAAAAGTGCAATTCTTCATTTGCAATTTGAAATAATGGAAACTGTTCATTTACTTTAACTTGGGATTCGATATAACTACTATTTATTAAATTTCCTATCCACGGGACTATAGAAGTAGCTAAAGGCAATTGTGTCTGAGTACCAATAAATAACCAAATGGGTATTGTAGATTGTTTTAATTCCTCTATTTTGCTTGTATTTATGCAAGCACTATTTAATTGATATATAATCAAAACATCCAAATCATTAGCTATAGGATCTATACCAGGTCTGATTAACTGTACCTCATTTAATAAAACACTACTGAGAGCTCTATTAATAGCACCAATATCTGGGTGAGTAGCACAAGCTAATATACCTATTTTGTATTTTTGTTTTACAACCTCTATACTTTTGCTTAGGTTATTATTTTTTATATTTTTCTCTTCACTAATTTGTTGCCAAGTAACTTTGATTTTATGTATTCCCTCTTTTTCTGCTTTTGCCTGGATAGTTAATATTTTTGAGTAATTATCATGAGTAATATTTATATTTTCACTATACCAAAGTTCATCATCTATAAAAATTTGTAATTTTGATGTTTTTCCTTTAGCTTTTTTAGCATTCAAAATTATTTCTATAGGAAAATTGCTACCAATAGGTATTTTTTCATTACATTGAATTTTACTTACTTGTAAGTCTGTCTGAGTGGTAGTGTCTCCCAAACCAATTGTATAAATAGGATTCTTGAATTTGTTAAATAAGAATCTTGGATCTTGTTTTTGTGTATTTATTCCATCAGACACAAGGATGATAGCTCTAATATTGTCATTTTCTAATGATTTATTAATAGCTAGTTGTAATGCATCATATAGGTTAGTAGCCTTGCCATCAAAAGTAAATAATAACTTATTTGTTATAACGTTAGAGAAGGAATAATTATGCCATATATAATTTTTGGAATATTTGTCAGTTAACGATTTTATTTTAGTACTTATTTCATTAAATGAATTGTCTACAGTAATAGATTGAGAATTGTCTACCAAAAGAATAATTTCAGGCGGATATACAATTTTTTTATTTTTTTGTATATAGGGAGTTAATAATAAAAAGAAAAGTAAAAAAAATACAATACTACGTGTAACTATTAAAGTATTTTTCCATGGTTTTGATAAAGCATCATAAGGATTTTTAAAATATAATAACAATGCTAAAGCAATAGATAAAATAGCAAAAAGCAATAGCCACCATGGACTATAAGGAAGTATAATTTTCATAATTTACATACGCATACCGCCACATACATTTATTACTTGGCCTGAAACATAGCTTGATAGCTCACTAGCTAAAAATAAAGCAATATTAGCTACATCATCAGGTGTGCCGCCTCTACGAAGAGGTATTTTTTGCATCCAATCTTTTCTAACTTCATCGGGGAGTTGAGCTGTCATAGGTGTCTCTATGAATCCTGGTGCTATAGCATTACAACGTATATTACGCGAACCTACTTCTTGAGCTATACTTTTAGTAAATCCAATAATACCCGCTTTAGAAGCACTGTAGTTAGCCTGACCAGCATTACCCGCTACACCTACTACACTTGCCATATTTATAATAGATCCAGAGCGATTTCTCATAAAATGTTGTAATAGTACTTTGGTCATATTAAAGACTGATTTTAAATTTACTTTTATTACCAAATCCCAATCTTGCTCACTCATACGAAGCAAAAGATTATCTCTAGTAATACCAGCATTATTTACTAATATATCTATAGTGGTGAAATCTTGTAAAAGTTTCTCTACAAAATCTTGGCAAGCATTCAAATCACTCACATCAAAAGCATAGGCTTTAGCTTTTATATTGTATTTTTTCTGAATTTCGTCAATAAATTTTTCTACCTCTTCATTGATATTTAAATCTGTAATGGCTACATTTGCTCCATTACTTGCAAATTTTTCTGCAATAGCTCTTCCTATACCGCGAGCCGCTCCAGTAATTACTGCTGTTTTGTTTTCTAATAATTTCATAATCTTTAACTTTTTAATTGCAAAGATAAAAGTAAAAAATCAATTATTTAAGCTTTGATTTTATTTAAAACAAAATTATAAATTTCGTTAACTTCTTTTTCAGTATTTTCTATTATTTGAGCTGAATCATCTAAAATAGGTTTTGCCCAAGTTTTGTCATCGAGTCCTGCAACATTTATAAGCACATTCATATATGCACCTTTGATAGCTGTTAAGCAAGCTATAGCGCCTACACCAGCATCAGATACGGAATTAGGATTACCTATTTCAGCCATTTTTTTACACAATGGTATAGCTAAAGAAGCTGTTTTCAATGTGCGGTATGGAATCTCTATGGCATATCGAGTAGCCTCTTCGATAGCTTTTTTTCTGTTAATCATCTGCTCTTCAGTATCTTTTGGTAATCCGAAAGCATCCATTACTTTATTGAAAGCATTAGCATCTTCTTCTAGGAGCTGTATTAATTCCTCTTTAATCTTTTGCCCTTCTTCAGCATAATTACTAAACTCTTCCCATCTATCGTCCCAGCCACGTTTATGAGAACTTAGATTAGCAACCATAGTAGCTAGAGCAGTGCCTAAAGCTCCTACATAAGCAGATACAGAACCACCGCCAGGAGTTGGAGATTCACTAGCAGTCTCATCAGCAAATTCACACAAAGACATATTTATCAATTTTGGTGGAGGTTCATCTTTTGCTAAAATAAATTCTATTACTTTGGATTGAGGATCAAAAGGTTTCAAATCATCTAGCCCCATAGATTTAATAGCAATCTTTATCAATTCATTTTCAGAAACACCAGTAGAACGTTGTTGCTTTCTGAGATAATATTTGCCTGCGTCTATTAAAACTGATTTAGGTATAAGGCCAACAATTTCAGCACCAGTAACTCTAATACCTCGTAAACGAGCTTTTTCACTAACCTCATCAAAAGCTATATGAACCGGGGTCACTGTAATATCTGTGATATTCATAGACACTTGGGCTATACCATATTCTTCGATGAACCATCCTATAGCTTTAGTAGCTTTCAAAGTTCCAGGAATATATACTGTATTTCCATTTTCATCTTTTACGATTTCACCAGTAATGGAGTTGCCTTTACGCATAGGTCTTCCTTTTTCTCGTACATCAAAGGCTATAGCATTAGCTCTACGTACAGAGGTAGTGTTCAAATTAAAATTAATCGCTACTAAAAAATTACGGGCCCCCACAGCTATAGCTCCAATTTTAGGCAAAAAATTAGCTGGACCATAGTCGGGATGCCAGTGAGGGTCTTTTAATTTTTTTTCCAAACCTTCATATTCACCAGCTCTCACATTTGCTAAATTACGTCTTTCTTCAGTTTTTGCAGCAAATTCATAAAGATACACAGGTATCCCTAGTTCTTCGCCTATTCTCTTACCTAATTTATTTGCATATTCTACTACTTCATCCATTGTAATATTAGCTACTGGAACTAATGGACATACATCAGTAGCTCCGAAGCGTGGATGGGCACCTTTGTGTCTAGTCATATCTATCAATTCGGTAGCTTTTTTAATAGCTCTAAATGCAGCTTCTATAACTGCATCAGGTTCACCAGCAAAAGTTACTACCGTTCTATTAGTGGTAGCTCCTGGATCAACATCTAAAAGTTTCACCCCTTCGACATTTTTTATTTCTTCAATTATTTGATTGATGATGTTTAAATCTCTACCCTCACTAAAATTTGGTACACATTCAATAATTTTTTTATTTAACAGCATAATTTCAGTTTTTTGATTTTTATTAATTCGTTTACGAAATTAATAAATTTTAATGGCTAAATAAAATTTTTGTGAATTTTCTAAATTTTTGATTTAGAAATTCTTTGATACAAAAAACATTTTAGATTATTACAAAAAAATAACTATTTTTTAATTATTTATGCTAATTTTTTTACCACAAAGGGCACCAAGTTATTACACAAAGCTCACAAAGTGCCATTTATTGTCCTTTTAATTTCATCCTTCTCTGTGTTCTTTGTGCATTCATTGAGAACTCTGTGGTTAATATTTAACTGTACAATAATAAATAAACCAATATTGACAAATTCATTTTTGTAAAATTAGTTTTTTTAATCTTTACCTATATAAAACGTTATAGAACCAAAAACATTGGTTGAATTTGTAATTTATTATTATATAAATAATTTAATGATAGGAGAATTTTTTTTTGTTATTATCTAAAACATCTATTTCGATTTTTTTATTTAGTTAAAATTAATGAAATTTGCAAAAAATCTATGGCTATAGAACTAAGTGAACAAGAAATTATTAGACGCGAAGCTTTAAAGCAATTACGTGAAATGGGTATAGAGCCATATCCTAATGAAGCATATACTGTCACACATTATGCAAAAGATATATTAGAAAACTATAAAGAAGATTCCACTCAATATGGTGACGTATCATTAGCAGGTCGCATAATGAGTAGACGTATTATGGGGGGAGCTTCATTTATAGAAATACAAGATAGTACTGGTAGAATTCAAGCATATATCAAGCAAGATGAAATTTGTCCACCAGATGATAATACTTTTTACCAAGTTGTATTCAAAAAATTAATGGATATTGGCGATATAGTAGGTATACGAGGCTTTGTTTTTAGAACTAAAATGGGAGAGATAACTATTCATGTGAAAGAACTAAAATTACTAGCTAAATGCTTGCGTCCCCTACCAATAGTAAAAGAAAAAGATGGAAAAATTTATCATGCTTTTACAGATCCTGAACAGAGATATAGAAATAGAACTCTAGATCTGATAGTCAATCCACATGTGAGAGATATCTTTCGTACTCGTACTAAAATGATACAAAGCATGAGAGATTTTTTGAATAAAAAAAATTTTATGGAAGTAGAGACACCCATTTTGCAACCTATATATGGTGGAGCTACAGCTAGACCGTTTAAAACTTATCATAATACTCTCGACACGTCATTGTTTTTGCGTATAGCTAATGAACTGTATCTGAAAAGACTGATAGCAGGGGGCTTCGATGCAGTTTATGAGTTTGCTAAAGATTTTCGTAATGAAGGAATGGACCGCTTTCATAACCCCGAATTCACTCAAATGGAGCTTTATGTTGCGTATAAAGATTATTATTGGATGATGGATCTAGTAGAAGAAATGCTTGAATACATAACTCTCGCTATACACGGCAAAACTGATATTTTAGTCGGAGAACACACGATCTCATTAGCTAGTCCTTTTAAACGTATTTGTTTTTTTGATGCCATATACAAATACACAGGTCACGATATTTCAAATTTAGATGAAAATGAATTAATTGAAGTTGCTAAAATATTGGATATTGAACTCGATGGTGTAAGTGGTAAAGCTAAAATAATAGATACCATATTTGGAGATAAAGTAGAACCACTTCTAATACAACCAACTTTTATAATGGATTATCCAATAGAGATGAGTCCTTTAGCAAAAAAACATCGTTCTAAACCCGGATTAGTAGAACGTTTTGAATTAATAATAAATGGTAAAGAATTGTGTAATGCATATACAGAGCTTAATGATCCACTGGATCAACGTCAAAGATTAGAAGAGCAATTACAACTCAGACAACTAGGAGATGAAGAGGCTATGATGCTAGATGAAGATTTTTTGAGCGCTATAGAATTTGGGTTACCACCTACTGCTGGACTTGGTATCGGTATTGATAGATTAGCTATGATAATGACAAATGTACCATCTATACAAGAGGTAATATTTTTTCCACAGATGGCTCCAGAGCGTAAAGCTATAGCTATGGATTCTGAAAGCCTAAAATCTATAGGGATACCAGATGTATGGATACCACTACTTACGGAATCTGGTATTGTAACTTTAGAAGATCTAATAGAAACTAATGTTAATAAAATTTTGAACAGTTTAGGTGGTCTTAGAAAAAAACATAAAATCAAAGATTCTCTTCCTACAAAAGAAGACATAGAAAAATGGATAAAAAATGCTGAAAAATCAATCAAAGAATCAAAATAAATGATTCGATCATTAAATATAATCTAAACCACAAATTTATAGTGAATTAATCAGATAAACTATGATAAAGTAGGCAAGATAAGAAAAGCAGAAAAGTTGTAAATTGTTTATATTTAAATAAAAGATTTAAACTCACTCATTTCAATAAATCAAGATTACAAAAATCAAGATAGGCACTTAGATATTAAGTGTAAAAAAAACTTCAAAAAAAATTTATTTTGTTAAAATCAAAAATAAGATTTGTAATATTTTTAATTTTAAAGCCTATTTTGATCTTTTTACTAAAATTAATTAATTTAGCAAAAAAATAATTAATTTAGCAAAAAAGTAATTATGAGAAAAAAAATTGTTGCAGGTAATTGGAAAATGAATCCCAATTATGACGAAGCTATCGATTTATTAAATTTTTTAAAAGATAATATACCAACAGATCATTCTGGTGTAGACATTATTATTTGTCCACCATTTATCTATTTGATAGAAGCTAAAAAAATATTAAATCGTCAAGATATATACGTAGGCGCACAAAATGTTTCTTCTTTTACCAATGGAGCTTATACTGGCGAGATCTCAGCAGCTATGCTAAAAAGTATAAACATCAATTATACTATTATTGGACATTCAGAGAGAAGGCAATATTTTGGTGAAAAAGAAGAAAATTTCTCAAAAAAAATAAAACTTTGCCTCCAAGAACACATCACACCCATTTATTGTGTAGGAGAAACTCTAGAACAAAGAAATAATGGAGAGCAATTAAAAGTAGTAGAAAAACAAATATCCGAGGCTTTGTATAATCTATCTGATGATGAAATAGCCAAAATCATCATTGCTTATGAACCCGTATGGGCAATTGGCACAGGAGTAAATGCTACACCTGATCAAGCACAACAAATGCATGTATTTATTCGTGAATTGATTGCAAAAAAATATAACCAGACTATCAGTCAAGGTATTATAATACTCTATGGTGGTAGTGTAAAAGCTAGTAATGCTAAAGAACTTTTTTCTATGCCTGATATCGATGGCGGTCTCATAGGAGGAGCTTCGTTAAAGGGTAAAGAATTTACTTCTATAATTAACATAGCTATGAATATCTAATCTATGATATGGATTTTTATCAAAGAGGCTATAGCGATGGCCTGGCATTCCCTGAAGTCTAATAAATTACGAACAATTCTTACTATTTCTGGTATTACTATAGGTATTTTTTCCATTATAGCAGTTTTAACGGTGATAGATTCTATTAAAAATCAAGTAAATACTTCGATAGCATCTCTAGGTAGCGATGCACTCTTCATACAAAAGTGGCCATGGTCGTTTGATGCAGATATGCCATGGTGGAAATATGTATCTAGACCAAATACATCCTATCGTGAATACCTTTTTTTAAAAAATTATTCTGAAACAATAGGCGACATTACATATACAGCACTATTGAATACTAAAACTTCTTCACATAATATAACTAAATCTAATCAAAGTATAATAGGTATCACTACATCTTATGCAAATTTTTTTCCTTTTATTATAAAAGAAGGAAGAATGTTTACCCTTGAAGAAGTAGAGCAAGGTAGTAGTGTTTGCATTTTGGGCTATGAAGCTGCTATTAATTATTTCGGAACTACTAAAATAATCGGCCAAACAATTAAAATTGGTTCTCAAAAATTAAATATCGTCGGTGTATTAGAAAAAGAAGGAGAGAATATCCTGGCTGGTTCGAACGATAAATTGATTTTTGTACCAGTATTATTTCTTAGAAATTTTATAAAACTTGATAGCGATGAAGCCAACCCATATATTTCTGTAAAACCAAAACCTAATTATACTCAAGAAGATTTAAAAAATGAAGTAAGGTTTCTTTTAAGACAATATCGTAGATTGCCTCCTAAAAAAGAAGATGATTTTACGATAAATACTGCTACAATGCTTACTCAAAGTGTTGAGGGGATTTTTAAAAGTATGACTTTAGGAGGATGGATAATAGGTGGATTTGCTCTATTAGTTGGTGGATTTGGTATAGCTAATATTATGTTTGTCTCTATAAAAGAGAGAACTCAACAAATAGGAATTCAAAAAGCATTGGGAGCTAAAAATAGATTTATTTTGTTACAATTTTTATTTGAATCAGTTTTTCTTAGTATTATTGGAGGTTTAATAGGTCTATTACTAGTTTTAATCTTAAGTATTGTATTAAAATTTTTAATAAATTTTGCTTTTCCACTTACTTTTGAAAATATCATTACAGGCATCATAATAGCTACCGTTACTGGCATCCTCGCTGGTATAGTTCCTGCACTTCAAGCTTCTAAATTAGATCCAGTAGAAGCTATGAGAAAAAATGTATGAGTTTTTTTTTCAAATATGTATGTAAAATCAATCTACAAAAAAAAAATTAGATTTTCAAATATTATTTTTATACGTTTGTAAATTATCTTCAGTTATTTTAGAATTTGTTCACTTATAAATTCTAAATTTATTATTATTCTAGTCTTTTAATCTTTAAAAAAAATCTGTTGTTCAGACATTTTTGATTTATTTTTTAAGTAATTTGTTTTATTATTCTTTTGTTACTTTTAGAGATTTAGTATTAATAATATTTCTATCAGCAAAAATTTTATTTGAAAAAAAAATATTTATATATTTGCAAAACAATTTTTAAAAATTACAAGGTTATGAAAAAATTAAGTGTTATTTTATTAATAGTTATCGCATCAATCACTATTAGTGGTTGTAAAGACAAAGACAAAAATAATGATTCTCAAGAAGCAACTAAGACAACACTATTATGTAAAAAATGGAAAATTGAAAAAATTTATATGAATGGTCAAGAGAGGCAAGACTTGTTAAATTTGATGTCTGGTATGGTTTGGGAATTTAAAAAAGATGGGACTTTCACCATTTATTTAGGTACTAGCATTGCATCGTCTGGTACTTGGAATTTTAATAATGATGAAACTCAAATTAATTTAACAGTAACCTATGAGCAAGGCGAAAATTTAGAAGAACCTATTAATGATATTTTTTATATTTTGAAGTTAAATGAATCTCAACTATGGGTTAGGGACGATCAAAATACCGATTCCTTTGAATATCATTTTATTCCTTTGACATAAAAAATTTATTAAAATAGATGGTTCTATAAAGTTTATTGTGGGTAAAAACATTTTAGATTATTACATAAAAATAACTATCTTTAATTTAGGTTAATTTTTTTACCACAAAGGGCACCAAGTTATTACACTTTGTTTACCCTTTTAATTTCATTCTCCTTTGTGTTCTTGGTGCCTTCTTTGAGAACTTTGTGGTTAATATTTGACTATCCTATAATTAATAAACTAATATTAACAAATTTATTTTTGTAAAATTATTCTTTTTTTATTCTTTAACCCATATAAAACATTATAGAACCTCAATTTTTTTTTAATTAGTTCAAAATTCCATTCCTAAATTAAACATCATAAAAGCAAAAACGTCGGCAACCTCATCTATTGTTTTGGCAATAGGTTTGCCGCCACCATGACCAGCATCAGTTTCTATGCGTATCAATACTGGATTATTTCCTGTTTGTTTCTCCTGTAGAGTAGCGATGAATTTAAATGAATGAGCGGGTACAACTCTATCATCATGATCTGCAGTGGTAACCAATGTAGCTGGATATTCTACACCTTCTTTAATGTTATGCAAAGGTGAGTAAGCGTATAAGTATTCAAAATCATTAGGATCATCACTACTACCATAATCAGAAATCCATGCCCATCCGATAGTAAATTTATGATAACGAAGCATATCCATTACTCCAACTGCTGGTAGAGCTACTTTAAATAAATCTGGTCTCTGTGTCATAACAGCACCTACTAATAAACCACCATTAGATCCACCATTTATTGCCAATTTAGAGGGCGATGTATAACCTCTAGAAATCAAATATTCAGCAGCTGCGATGAAATCGTCAAATACATTTTGCTTTTTTTCTTTAATACCAGCTTCGTGCCATATTTTACCATATTCTCCACCACCACGTATATTTGGTACAGCATATATACCTCCTCGTTCTAGAAATGGAATTATTTTAATACTAAAAGATGGCAAGACACTAATATTAAATCCACCATAACCGTACATAAGTGTCGGATTATTACCATCTAATTTGATATCTTTTTTATGCGTTATAAACATTGGAATTTTAGTGCCATCTTTTGATGTGTAAAAAATTTGTTCAGTTACATAATCATCAGGATTAAATTTTAATGAAGGTTTGAAATATAGACTTAACTGACGTGTATCTGCATTATAATAAAATATAGTGGGTGGGTATAAATATGATGTAAAAGTGAAATAAATATTATTATGCTCATGGTACGTACTTATACCCGCCACAGTCCCGATAGTTGGTAATTTAATTTCATCTAATATTTTTCCTGTTTTATCTGCCAGATATAATTTACTTTTCACATCCTCTTGATATTGTATAACCCAATAATCTTTGCTAGCGAATACCCCATTTAATACAAATTTAGATTCTGCTATCACTGTTTTCGGTGAAAGTGATGGTTTTTTTAGTGAGATTTTTATTAATTTGTAATTGGGGGCACCTTCATTAGTAATGAAATAAGCAAAATCATTTATTATATCTACTAAATAGTAATCGTGTTCGAAGCCTTTGAATAATAAGCTAAAACTATTATTTTTTAGTGGTAGTTTAGATACATGTAGTTGTATACCGCTAGTAGATTCATTCTCATATAAAAATGCATATTTCTCATCTTTGTCAGTATATAATAAAAAATTGCGTAGTGGATAATCATTATTTTCATAAATCAATTTATCTTTATTCTGTTGAGTACCAATTTTATGATAATAAATTTTGTGATATTCATTTTTAGCTGTTAGTGCTTTGGTAGAGTCTGTGATCTCATAACCACTATAGAAAAATCCATCTTTGTACCATGCTATACTAGTAAATTTAGCCCATTTGATATGATCTGGTAATAATTTTTTGGTTTTCAAATCCATTACGAATATTTCTACCCAATCGCTACCAGCCTTAGAAATGCCATAGGCCAAATATTGCTTATCATGTGAAAAAGCTAATGCACTGATAGCTGTAGTGCCTTTAGGATCCCATTTATTAGGGTCGAGTAATACTAGTTCTTCGTTAGTTTTTTTATTTTTTTCACAAAAAACACTTTGATTTTGTAATCCAGAATTTTTGAAATAGTAGAGCTTGTCTCCTATCTCTGATGGAGTCCCCATACGCTCATAATTCCATATCTCTTCATAATATTTTCTCAATTTATCACGAAAGGGAATCTGTGAAAGATACGAAAAAGTGAGTTCATTTTGTTCTTTTATCCACAGCTTAGTTTCGGGACTATTTTCGTCCTCTAACCATCTGTAAGGATCAGATACTAAGGTGCCATGGTAGTTTTCTACTACATCTACTTTCTTTGTTTTTGGGTAATTTAGCTCTTGAGAGATAGTACTATTCATAATTAAAAACATTGTAATAAAAAATAATAGTTTACGCATAATAATTTTTTTACAAATATAATTTAAAAAATTTTAAAATAAGCTAGTTTTTGTGCAGAATATTTTTTTTACAATTATTTTTTAGTAAAAATTGTGATTTTTTTAAAAAAACAGATATATGCTGTAATCGTGATTATCACAAAAAAATAAAGGAATCATATAAATTCAATAATTACTTCTTTTAATAATTTTTCTTCTAACTGACGTGCTATACGTCTAACCACTGTCCTTCTAATCTCTAAATCTACTGGTAAATGTGGATCTTGGTGAGCTTCATTTACCTTAGTACCAACTAAAAAATAAATTTCATCACTGTCTATTAGCAGTTGTAATAATTTACCAGCGGGACCGCGAGGGATATTAAAAGGTGGATTTTGATGAAATAAAATATCAGAAACTTTGCTAAGAGTAAGAATACCTTCTGTTATAAAATTTGCACCTTCCATATAAGATATAGGAGGTAATTCTGGGTCTTCAAATTCAAAAGTGTCTATAATTTTTTTGTTCAATTCTCTACTAATTATATCCGCAGTAGTAGCGCCACAGATGACTTTATCTCCTTTGAAATCTTGAAAAATCTGAGCCATTTTTTTATCATCTTTCTCATCAAATGGAGGCCCAGTAACTATCAACACTTTACGCGGCTGTCTGAAATATATTACTCCACAAGTCATATCATCTTGAGGATTATAATTGTCAAGTTTATATGCTATGTTTACTATTCTTTGTGCCAATTTTTGAGCAGAGATTAATGGTTCGGATTCTAATGTTTTACTGACAAAATCAACAACATTATTTCTTTCCCAACCAAAAGGATATTTGTCAGTACCCATACCAGCTTGTGTAATGCCATCTGTTAAAAGAATAAGTCTATCTTGTAGTTGAGGGTAAAAAGTAGCATGCTTTATTTCTCTTTTACTATTCTCATTTTTTAATTCATTGATTAATAAACAAGTATGAGGTATAGTAAGTTCACTATTTTTTCTAAATATTATGGTATCAGGATTATCATGTTCTAAAATTTTAACAGTACTATCAGGCAAAATATCACAAATGGTAAAAGTAGCATAGCTGATTTTTCTTTCACTACATACAGGAAGCGTATTTAAAATAATTTCAGCAATACGAAATTCTTCTTTATGTTCATAAGTGAAATTTAAAGCCATAGTAGCAGTCAGAGCAGATAGTACATTAGCTTTGACACCGTGCCCCATACCGTCAGACAAAACTACTATATATCTATTCTCTTCTTTAAATCTTTTATAAAGAAACGTATCTCCACAAATATATGAATCATAATGATTTCTATAAGAAAATCCTACTTCTACAAAAATATTATTTTTATTTATCTCACTTTTCATAAATTTTAATAACTTTATTTAAGATACGTTCTACTTCGCTTGCACCTTCGCCCAATGAAAAAGCAATTTGCTGTACCATAGCCAACTCTTTTTCTATAGCTTTTTTGATTTCTTCTACTACTTCAGCTTTATTAACCTCTGGAATACTAATATCTTTTATCAACATCACTGCAAGTGAACGATATTTAATAGGATATACGCTTACATTAAACCACTTATTATTTATTAATATATCTCTTTGAGTTTCACCTTGAGGATGTGTGAGAGCATACTCTATCATATTTACTAGTGATATATCTAGTAATTTTTCTATTTGAGAACCTCGAAGTCCAGGCACTATCTCATTTATTTCTTTTACCTCATCACCTAAAAGTTTTACAAAAAATTCATTAGAATATTCTACTTTGTTTTCTCCATTTACTACTAAGATGCCAGCGGGTACTTTATGCAATAATTCCTTGATATTTTCTATTATTAACGCATGTAGTTGCAACTCTTCTTTTAATTTTTCTCCTTTTTCCTCTTCAGCTACGATTTTTTGATTTAATTTTTCTAATTGATTATTTAATTTTTTAATCAATTTAATTTTATTAGCAATGTTATAATAAATACACATCTCCGAATTAGCAATACCCTGAGCTATGGCGGTAGCAAACTCTTCGCAAGTATCGAAACCACAATTTTTACAAGGTTTAGCACTGGGAGTTATTTGCAAATAGTTTAATATGTCTTCTATTTGTTTTTTAGACACTTTGGGCAATTTTATTTCAAGATTTTTGAATGATACTGGTAAAGTTTCATTTATATATTTATTAATATTTAATTTCCATTTTTCTTCATCTAAATCTCTTAATCTCTTTTGAGAATATTGTAAAACTTGATATTTTTTCATTATATAATTACCAGTCAAAGTAATCGCAGGTCCCATAATACAACCATTGCAGTAGTAAATATTAAAATGTTTTTTAATTATTTCGATATAATTCATAAAATCGAAAATAGCATCTTTAAAAAGATTTTCGCCACTACTAGAAATCACATTAGTACTTAAGATATCTTGCGCTTGATCTGTTGCTATTAATATACCATCTTCTATTGCAAAATAATTACCCCATTTACCTTCTACAAAATCAAAAGACGAAAATTCTTGTTCTATTTCAGTGATTCCAAATCTATCAAATAATTTTCTTAATTCTTCAAATGTTAAAACCTCATCACTATTACTAAATTCACTTATATCTTTATAAGCTATACATGGACCAATATACACAGTCTTAATCTGCTCATTTATAATTTTTTTAGTAATAAATGAAGACATTTCAGGTAAAATAGGAAGAGGTAATAGATTATTAAGAGCTTTAATAGCATATTTTTGAACATAGTTTTGGATAATAGGACAAAGTGTAAAAAGATAATATTTGCCTTTGTTTTCGTCTAAAAATTTTTTATATTGAATAGCTAGTAAATCGGCTGCAAAAGCTCCATCTATTACATAATCAAATCCACTCTGCCGAATCATAGAAATAAATTTTTTATAATCATTGACATCAATAAATTCACCAGAAATTGCTGGATCTAAAATAGCTGCTAATTTTTCTTCATCATTTATCCAAGATATAACTTTTTCGATAGAATTTCTATAAGTAATAGCCTCTTGTGGACAATGTGTATAGCAGGATCCGCAATTAATGCATCTATCTGCTATCAATTCTGCATGAGTTTCTTCTACTGAACTACGTATAGCATGTACAGGGCATACCTTTATACATGCGTAGCACATATTACATTTAGAAGTATCAATCTGTATTTGCGCTTTCATGAATACTAAAATAATTTAAAATAATTGATTTTATATTTTCTGGATTAACGCGATTATAAATCTGATCACCAATTTGAATATTCGGACCATCTGCACATCTGTCGAAACATCTTTTACCACGAAAATCTACTTTATCTTGCAGCTGATATTGCTCAATAGTATTATTGATAATTTCAACCAAAATTCTAGCTCCCTTGCTAAAACAAGAACTACCCATACAAATGTAAATAGGTATTTTGTCATTATTTTTTTCGGTCATCCAAAATATTTTTTCAAATATACAGAAAATTACTTTATATAAAATTTGGTTTAAATCATATCAATAAGGCAATCAAATTATTATAGTAATGATAAATAAAAAAAAAGAATTTATTAAAATCATATTAAATTCAGCACAAAAAAATTTTAAAATTGTAAAAATATATTATAATATTTTTAAAAAAAAAATTATTTAATAAAAATTATTCTATAGAATGAGGTAGCATTTACATATTATTCAAAGATTCGAGTATTGTTTGATATTTATCTTTATTAGCTTCTACAGAATAATACATTTCAACTGTTTTTCTAGCATTTTTGCCTATTTTTTCTCTCAACTCTTTATTTTCTAAAAGTTCTATTATTCTTTTAATCCACATATCAATATCTCCTACAGGTATTAGAAATCCATTTACACCATCATTGATTATTCTAAAATTAGCTCCAATCGCTGTAGCAATCGTAGGTATACCCAAAGCCATATATTGCAATGCTTTTAATCCACTTTTACCATATACCCAAGGCTCATCTGGTAATGGATATAACCCAATATCTATTTTTATTAAATCATTTACTTCTGTATCCAAACTCCAAGGTATAGCTGTAAAAGGGATCTCAGTATTCGAAAATCGAAAATTTTCATCTCCTATTATTAATACTTTAAATTTTATTGATCTTTTCAATAACTCTACAAATACAGGTTCTAAAATTTTTAAGTATTTAGAAGTACTATGACTCCCACTCCAACCTAAAGTGGGTAAGTTATGCAAGGTATAATCTGCAATTGGCACGTAAATGGCAGTATTTATAGTAGATGATATATCTGTGGTCATAGAGTTATATTGCTTTACAAATTTATCTAAGGTAGGTGTACATGTAATCACATGATCTGCTTTTTTCATAAGAGTTATCATCTTTTTAGTACCTTTTGCTTTTATAATAAATTTATTAGCATCACTCGAATGCCCCAAAAATATCATATCATCTATATCATATATCATTTTATTTGATAATTTAGCAAACAACCATTCAAATATAGGTAAACCTATTGGCGTTACCCATAAATGAATATATATAATTGAATATTTTTTAATACGCAATAAATCTATCAATCGTATAAAATACCCATAAATCGTATATATTATTTTTTCAAAAAAATGTCCTTTTTTATATATTACTTTCCAAAAATTTTCAGTTACAAAAGGTGAAACTGTGATTTGCCATCCATTATCATTAAAATAATTAAAATATTGCTCATATTTTAAACGCTGGCTTGGAGCTTTATCGGTAGGATATGGACAAATTATTAGTATTTTCTTATTTTTATTCATTAATAAAAATTATTAAACAAAAGTAAAAGAATTTTTTTTAATAAATCTAAATAGCATCATACACATCTATATATTTGCTACTCAGTAATGTCAGATCATATTTTTCACGTGCCATAGCTCTAATGTACTGCGAGTCAAAATCTGTGTTTTTTAGTTTTAGACAAGCACTACGGTATTCTTTTTTATTATGATTTTTCACAAAAACTCCTAATTTTTTCTCTTCTAATGTAACGATGGCCTCTGAACTAGTATTAGTAATTATAGGTTTACCCATAGCTAAAGCTTCAGCATTTTTTATAGGAGATATACCTATATTAGAGAAATTTTGATTTAAAAAAAATACAACATGCATTGCTTGGTTTATATATTTAGGCATAGATGCCCTTGGTATATTATAAATAATTTCAACCTCGTTATACCATTTGTATTTATTTAATAGTTCTAATATTTTATTGTTTTTACTATGAAGAATTAAGGTAAACTTTGATGGAATAAAAACCCGTCTATATTCATTGTAAAACTCAAACATTTCATCAAATAAATACCAATTTTCAGCAGAACCAAAATATAGTAAATTAAAAATATGATTGTCATATTTTATCTCTACTTTGTCAGGGTCGAAAAAATCAAAATCTGTAGCACATGGTATTACATAAATCTTATTAGAAGCAATAGAAAATTTGTCAATAATAAAATCTTTAGCCGCATCAGTGAGCACTACTATAGCATCCGAATTTTTTAACCATAATTTTTCTTTTCTCTTAAAATATTTATATACTATCCTATAAATAGGATTTTTCAAAGACCATATATGCCCATCTACTCGCTCATCTGCCCAGAAGCCACGCATATCAAAAATAATGGGAATATTATACCTTTTAGCTACAGGATAAGCCATCATCATAGATATATAGCTACGAGCATGGATACACAAAATTTCTGGATTATATTTTAATATTTTTTTAATTTTTTCCCTACCCCTATCGATATCATATAGAGCAGATAATATAGCTGGTTTTTTAGTATAATCATCAGGATACCACACCCAATTATATTTTTCTACTTTACTCCACAATTCATCTTCAAGTTTAGGCAACTTTTCTTTTTTTTCGAAACTGAGAATATGAAATTTTATAGCATTATTAGATAATTTTTCTAAATAAGGAAGTATTTGAGACTGAGATACCGGATCAGACAATCCATCATAAGTAACGTATAAAACATTTTTAATTTTATTATTCATAGGTTATGTTTTTCTAAATAATAATTTAAAACAAATAAATTCCATATTCTACCAGATAGATACAGAATATTTTTTTCATAAAAATTTATCAATAATTTATTTACAAATTGATAGTTTACAAAATTAAATATATTACTTTTAGGATTGCATAAAGAACTTTTAATGTATGGAGCCAAATCATTCATACACCACTCAGTTATAGGGATAGCAAAACCTTTTTTAGGTCTATCAAAAAGCTCACGAGGCAAGTAATCAGCCAAGATATCTTTTAACATAAACTTCAGCTCATGATTACAAATTTTATAATTAGTAGGGATGGACCATGCTAGATCTGCTAATTCGGCACTAAGCAATGGAGGACGTATCTCAAGTGCATTTGCCATGCCAGCTCTGTCTATTTTTACTAATAAATCATCGGGCAAACAATAATTAAAATCAAACCATGCCTGCTGCAAAATGGGATCTTTATTATCTAGAGTAGAAAAAGGCAATTGTAAATCATTAGAAATTATCAATAGTTCTTTAAGTTGCCAATTAGTAAAATAATTATTTTCTATTGAAAAAATATTTGAATTCACATAATTATCTATTTCAAAAAATTGTGACCATCTTCTAAATCTCTGTATTGGAATATTTTTGAAAGCAAATGCAATCAAAGGCTTTGTAGACTTAATAAATGGATTATTTAACCTTTTAGCCCACCTATACATACCATAACCCAGAAATAGTTCATCGCCTCCATCACCTGATAGAACAGCTTCGACTTTTTTACTAGCAAATTGAGAAATAGCATAAGTAACCAAAAAACTTGAATCTGCTAATGGTTCATCCATATTATCAAGTATTTTTTCAAAATTTTTTGTTAAAAAATCAATATCTATTTTTAATGGAGTATATTGTAGTCCAAGATAATCTGCTATTCTACTGGCATATATACTTTCATCTAAGCTTTTGTCATCTTGTGTTATAGTAAAAGCCATCAAAGGACGATTTTGATATTTAGCGGCTATACTGGCTATCAAACTACTATCTATGCCACCAGATAAAAAAATACCCATATTAGCATCACTAGACAAGGCACCTCTCACTTGTTTTTCTATGGTTATCCTCACTTGTTCTTTAGCTTCTATATAAGAAATATTAGATTTTTTTATCTCAAAATTATGATATTTTTTAAGTTTATATTTACCATCTTTTATTATCAAATAATGAGCCGCAGGTAATTTTTTAACTTGTGATAAAATAGTATGTGTGTGAGGTATAAAGCCTAAATGCAAATAATATGTTATAGCTGTAGCATCTACAGATATTTCTGGTAAAATTTGATAAAAAGCTTTTAGCTCAGAGGCAAAACAAAAATAATTATCCTGATGAGAAATGTATAATGGCTTAATGCCAATAGGATCTCTGAGAATCACAAGTTTTTTTTCTTTCTCATCCCAGATAGCCATACTAAACATGCCATTTAGTTTAGCAAAAATAGATTCACCTTCTAATGCATAGAGTTCTAGGAGCAATTCTGCAGTAGATGTAGTTTTTAAAAAAATTGATTGGTTGGGATATTTTTTAAAGAAATAATTTTTTATTTCATCAAAATTAAAAAGTATGCCATCAAAGACAATTGCATGATGACCATCTAGAGATATTAATGGCTGATCATTTATATCTAAGCTACTACCTTGATACCCTAATGCAATATTTGATTTAAAGTAATATGCAGCGGTGTCACGTCCTCTATGAGCTATATATTCATTAAAATGATAAATATTTTGTAAAAAAGAATCATTAGCTTCTATAGAATAGATACCGGCAATTCCAGACATAATTTAACCTTTTACTACTGCTAATGGATAAAGTTTATAAATCGGTTTGGTAAGGTCTTTTTGCTGTTCCATTACTTCATCAATATCCTTGTAACATTGTGGAGCTTCATCTAGATCTCTTGGTTTGTAGACAGAATGTATGATACCCTTTTCATCAAGATTTTTTTTAACCTCATCTAAATTTAATTTTTTAACAGCGGCTCGTCTACTCATAACTCTACCAGCACCGTGCGAGCTAGACATGAAACTCATAGGATTGCCCTGGCCTCTTACGATGTAACTATGACTACCCTGTGACCCTGGCACTATACCTAATTCACCATCTCTAGCAGATATAGCGCCTTTTCTATGAATCCATAATTGTTCACCAAAATGTTGTTCTAAATTAGCATAATTGTGGTGTATAGATATTATATCACCGAAATCACATTTTAGATAATCATAAAAAATCATTTTTATGGTATCCAACATATAAAGACGATTTTCTTTTGCAAATTGAAGACAATAATTCATCTCTGCGATATATTGTTGCCCCCATTCAGAGTCTATATGTAGAAAGGCCAAATTCCATGAATCTGGTACTATATTATTCCACTTTTTATTCCATTCTTTTGCTTTATTGTTATAATAATCTGCTACTTTTTTACCAATATTACGACTACCTGAGTGCAACATAATCCATAAAAAATTATCTGCATCACGTTGTATCTCAATAAAATGATTACCCCCACCCAAGGTACCCAATTGATAAGGAATTTCATTTTTTTCTGATTGAGTTATTATACCAGGAAAGGTTTTTAGATGTTGCGGCATGGGTTGAGGTTTTTTATGATGTTTGAAACCTAACGGTATAGCTTCTTTTATTTGTATTACTATTTTTTCTAGTATTTTTCTATTTATATTATCATATTTAATATTAGTTTTTATAGCGCACATGCCACATCCGATATCTACTCCTACTGCATTGGGAATTATCACCTCTTTTGTAGCTAATACCGCACCTATGGGCATACCGAAGCCTTCATGTACATCTGGTAACAAACAAATATGATGCTCAGCAAAAGGATGTTCTGCTAAATGCAAAGCTTGCTGCATAGCGCCATCTTCTACTTCAGTAGCCCAAATATAAATTGGTAATTTTTTTGTCTTTATGATCTGCATAATAATCTTAATAATGCACTAGTATTTACAAAGTTAATAAATTTTAGAAAAATTAAAGTAAAATTAGTTATATTAAAATTCAACAACATAATTTACCAGTGATGTTATATAAATTATTTTATGAGTAATTCGTAGTGATAACAAAAATTTATTTTTCACTTTCTAGATAAAAAACTTCTCTATTTAACTCACTTCTCAATAAATCTAAAGATTTTTTAATAGCAGGTACATCTTTTTTTAGATAAAGTTCAAATATTTTCACCGCAAATTCTGAATAACTACTATGAGCTTCATTAAAAGCTTGATTAATTATTTGAATTATCTCTTCTTTTGCAGAAATAACAGATAACCAAGCTTTGCGACTAACATAAATTTGTTGACTCAGATTGTACTCATATTCTTGCCTTATTGTATCTAAGATATATTGATGTAGAGTTGTTAAATTTTCTGCATCTTCTTTCGACATTTTCGCTAATAATTGCTCTGGTGCTATTCTTTCTAAAAATAATGCTAGCCTCTCATAAGCTTGAATTTTTAAAGGTAGAAAAGTATTTTTTATATCATCATTTCTCAATAAACGTATCTCCTTTAAATGCCTTTCATTCATAGAATGCAAAACATACAATGCTGTTAAAAAAACTATTAATGATGGTATTAGAATTAATAATATGATTAAAATTCCTTGATTCATTTTTTTGTACAAAAATACATAAAATTTCAATTTATAATTTTTATGAATTTTTTGTAATTAATTTGATAATATTTTTTTAATTTTGATAGCTTTATAAATTATTTTTTATAAGCTTTTGGAATAAAGTAAATCATTATGTCTGGAATTTTATATCTAATACCAAGCCCCATTGGCAGTATAAAAGAGGTAGATTATTTAACACAATCGAATACAGAAATATTACAAAATTTAAAATATTTCATCGTAGAAAGTGAAAAAACAGCAAGAGCTTTTTTGCATTATTGTGGGCATAATTTAGATGATAATCTTAATTTCATAGAATACAATGAACATAATTTTAATAAAATTAACATTGATGATTGGTTAAAAATTTTAAAATCTAATAATTCCATTGGTTTAATATCTGAAGCTGGTACACCATGCATTGCAGACCCAGGAAGTGAAATAGTACTTAGAGCTCATTTAAATGATATTGAAGTCTATCCTTTTGCAATACCATCATCTATTACAATGGCGCTAATGTCTAGCGGATTGAATGGACAAAAATTTTCATTTCATGGTTATTTAGATAAAAATGTCAATAAACTACGACAACAAATCAAAATTTTAGAAAGAGAAAGTAGACTGTCAGGTTATTCACAAATATTTATGGAAGTTCCTTATAAATCGCAAAAGATCTTTGATTTATTATTAAATACACTAAAATCGGATACTTTTTTATGCGTAGCTGCCGAGCTGAATACTTCTGAACAATTTATAAAAACTAAACAAATAAAATCATGGAAAAATTTTCAAGTAGAACTAAATAAAAAAAGATGTATTTTTATTTTTCAAAATAAAAATTATTTTTAAAAAGATAGTGTTGGTAATCAAATTTTATTTTATCACATAATAAGTAAATTGTATTAATAAAATTTATAACTTATTGCTTATCTTTTAGCGAGTTGAATTTTCTTAGTTATTACTTTGATTATACCAATAGCAAAATTTGCTCCTTTATAGAACTTTAAAATATTTTAAAAATTAATTAATCAATTTTTTTGTTTAATCATATCTCGGCTGATATCCAATAATTTATCTGGTAATAAATTTTTCATACAAGCAAAATGTTTTTTAGGACATTTATCATGGCCAAGTTTAGAGCATGGTCGACAAGATACAGAATCATCTTGAAAATATTTATGCAAAATTTTAACATTATCAGGATATAATGGATACATACCAAACTCTGGTACAGTATTTCCCCAAATAGAAATCATAGATTTATGTAGTGCTACTGCCAGATGCATCATACCTGTATCATTACTAATAACTAATATTGAATTTTTTATTATAAATGCAGATTCTATTAATGACAATTTACCACAGTAATTAAAAACTTTATTACCGACCTCATCTTTTATTTGATTTCCTTTTACCTCTTCATTTTTTCCACCTAATAAAACTACAGGGTAATCTGATTTTTTACAATATTCTATTACATATTCTGTCGGATATTGTTTGGTATAATATGTACCACTTATAGCAAATGCAATATATATTGGCGGTAATTCATAATTAAAAATAAAATTTTCTGGAAAAAAGAAATCTAAGCCATTGCCATCGTAGTAAACATCTAAATATTTAGCAGATTCAAAATATCTTAATGCTACATTAGAAATAGGTTTTCTTTTTTTAGTTATCACCATTTTAAGTTTTTTTAAATTTTTCTTGGGAAATGATGAAAATTCTACAGGTAAATTAGCTTTTAACCATAAACTACGAAAATTTTTTTGCAGATCTAATAAAAAATCAAATTTTTCGTTTAATAGATTATAAAAAATCTCTTTAGGACTATTATTGATTGTCCACAATTTGTCTATATATGGATTATATAAATATATATCTTTATAAATTGCTTTTGTTAATAAATGAATTTCTATATCATCATATCTCTGATGCAAACATCGAATCATAGGAGTTGTGAGTAAAATATCACCTATAGATGAAAAACGTACAACCAGTATCTTCATAAGTATTTTTGCAAAAATATAATATTTAAAAGAAATATGAAATTTAATTTTTTTTAAATTTCAATATAAACACAGAATAAATAAAGCGCTATGATAAATGTAAAAAAACGAGAAGTATGGCAAGTTGGTATTTGATAAGTCAATAAAGTGAAAATTTTGAATATTTAAATTAATCTTCGGTATGAGAAGAAGGTTTTACAATGTTTTCTCTCATTTCGGTATCAGCTTTTATATTTTGCATGCGATAGTAATCCATAACACCTAAATTACCCATTCTAAAAGCTTCTGCTATAGCTAATGGTATTTGAGCTTCAGCTTCTATTACTTTAGCTCTTGCTTCTTGAGCTTTAGCTTTCATTTCTTGTTCTAAGGCTACAGCCATAGCACGACGTTCTTCTGCTTTAGCTTGAGCAATATTTTTATCAGCTTGAGCTTGATCTATTTGTAGCTGAGCGCCAATATTTTTACCTACATCTATATCTGCTATATCTATTGATAATATTTCAAAGGCTGTACCTGCATCTAATCCACGAGTTAATACAGTTCTAGAAATCACATCAGGATTTTCTAAAACTGCTTTATGATTTTCAGCACTACCTATAGCAGTTACTATACCTTCACCTACTCTAGCAATAATAGTTTCTTCACCAGCACCACCTACTAATTGTTTAATGTTAGCTCTCACAGTTACTCTAGCAGTTACTATAAGCTGAATACCGTCTTTAGCTACGGCTGCTATAGCTGGTGTAGTTATTACCTTAGGATTTACACTCATCTGTACGGCTTCGAAAACATCACGTCCTGCTAGATCTATCGCCGCTGCAGATTTGAAATCTAATGGTATATTTGCTTTATCTGCTGAGATGAGAGCTTTTACAACAGAATTGACTCTCCCACCCGCTAAATAATGTGCCTCTAACTGGTCTCTGGTTAGATTTATACCAGCTTTTGTAGCAGTTATCAAGCAATTTACTATCACTTTTGGAGGCACCTTCCTCCATCGCATCAATATTAATTGCAATAAATTTATCCTGACACCACTCAAAAGAGCTGTAAACCATAATCCTATTGGCACAAAATAAAAAATCAACCATAATAATATAAATATTACTATGCCTATTATAATATTTGTGCCTGTGTTTAAAACAATTAAATTAAGTGTTAACATATTTTATTTTTTAAAGGGTTTTACAATTATTTTGTTGCCGTCTATCCTTATTATTTCAACCTCTGTATCAGGATATATCATCTCTGAGGTAGAATGCACTTCTACGATTTTATCGCCAAATTTTGCCTTGCCTGCAGGAATACATTTAGTAATAGTATGACCTCGCATACCAGGTTTTAGCGTTTCTATTTCTTCTTTATTTAACTTTTTATCTATAGTATCATTTAGAGATATTCGTTGCCATGTTTTTTCTCTAAAGAAAAAATATAAACCTACACCACATACTATTAAAGACACTACTAAAGATATAGTGCCATATAGATTGCCATAGATATCATACATTAAAATGATGCCTGCTATAGTAGCTATACCACCGATAGTACCTACTACTCCACCCGGTATCACTAATTCTAAAAGTAAAAGAATTAATCCAGCTATTATTAATAAGATTATAGTAGTTAAATTCATTTCTCGATCTAATAATAAAATTATTTGCAAAGATATAAGATTATTTGATTAAATAGAAATCAATTTTAGTATGTTATAATTAATTGAATAGTTGAATTATATTAGCAAGGTAAATTTAATTTAAGCCCTTTATTTTCTTATATTTTAATATATTAAGCTATAAGTATGTTAGCAATATTTAATTTATCAAACATAATATTTTGATTTTCTTTAATTATTTATCTAATACCAATTTATATAAATTACTATCTTATATTTTTTAATATCAAGTCTAAAAATATATCGATTATTAACAATTAAATATTTTAAAAAAATAGACAAAATATGTTGTACTAGATACAAAAATAAAAAACAAATAGATATGATAAAAAGCTATTTGAAATATTAGTTTAATAACAAGAGCATTTCTTAATAGCATAAATCATCATAATAAGTATCAAAAAAAAATCAGTATCTTTTCATTTTATTTATTAATTTTATGAATTTATAAAATAAAAATGGATTATGGATAAAATAAAATATTTATGGGAATATGATATCAAGGTGCTTTTAGCTCTAGAACAAGCTATCGCTGGAGAAAAAGAATTTTTAGATTTTTTACTTACTAATGGTTATCCTGAGTTAGGAGCTTTAGCTAATGCTATAAGAGCTGATTTAGAAGCATATCAATGGCTTATTAGATATGGTTTTTTAGAGTTAGCAATGCTTTCTGATGCTATAGATGGAGATGGGGCGGCTTATGATTGGCTAAATAATCAAGATTTGTATCTATATATGATCATTGCCTCAGCATGTCAGGGTTCTGAAAAAGCTAAAAATTATTTAGCTAAAAACAATCTTGATTATTTTATTCGTTTTGCAGATACAGTGGCTAACGAGCTAGAATGGCAAAGAAGAAATCAAACTGATTATCATAAATTTGGAAGTTAATAAGATATGAGCGGGACACTAGGAGAAAAGAGTAAAAAGTATTAATTATTATTAGTTAAAATAATCTAAAGTATTTTTTATCTTATTAAAATATTATAAAATAGGAGAAAAACTGATAGCTATGAAAGGTAATAAAAAACTTAAAATAAATACTAATGATAAAAATTTAGCAAATAATTTTTGTTGAAAGTTACGAAATGGAATTAAAAGTACCGACAAAGAAGATAATAAAGATAACCAAAGAGTAGGATATGTAATATATCTATTATTAGTTACATTATATACACGTCGCTGAGGATTAATAGAATAACTGCAAATAATACGCAATAGCCTTGTTCTATTCAAATAAATAACACCATTTTTTTCTAATAAGTATATATCATTTAACGAGAGACGTTCAGCTAAAATTTTATGATTACAAGCTTTAATTATAAAATCATCCTCATCACTTATAGGTTCTATTATATATGCATCTTGACATTTGGTCCATTGTCTAGGTAGATAATAATCAAATAAAAAAAATACAGTTAATATTAAAAAAATGATATTTAGCCATGAAGGATATAATATTTTGTTGATAGATATATTGTGTATTTCCTCTTCTTTTTTTTTAAATTCTTCATATTTCATACGAGCATAAGCTTTTGCTTGCTCTCTATAAATATCTTCATATTGTTGGGTAGTTTGATTAGAAGTAGAATTAGTAATCAAAGTATTTTTATTTAATAAAAATAAATAAGCCTCGGTAATTAAAATAAATTTTTCTGCAGAACTTTCAGGAGTATTGCTATCTGGATGATATAATTTAGCTAATTCTTTATATCGCTTTTTGATATCATTTTCATTTGCATTATTCGATAATGACAATATATTAAGTGCCTCGTCTTTTGTCATATATACTTTATATCTTAATTAGACTACAAATTTCTTTAAATGTTTAAATTTTGTAATAGTAATAAAAAAATAGTTAAAACCAATATTTTTTTTGAATTTTATCAGATATGACAAAAAATAACTAGGTAAGCATGTTTTCGATTAAATATATTCACTACCTTTTTCTATCAAAATATCTTGTACAATATTTCTAAGAGATTGTTCGTGATCTTTATTTAATATCAGAAGCATATCATCATTTTCTACGACAATAAAATTTTTCAATCCTTCGATGACTACTAGTTTTTTGTTATTAGGCATTTGTATTAGACAATCTTGAGTATCATAAGTCATTACATTTTTACCAATAATACTATTATTATTTTCATCTTTAGGTCTTTTTTCATGTAGAGATGCCCATGTGCCTAAGTCATTCCATGGAAATTCAGAAATAATGGTGTATACATTATTAGCTTTTTCCATTATAGCATAATCTACTGATATCTTTTTTATGCTTGAATATATTTTTTCAATTTGTTTTGGTTCTTTTTCAGTATAATACCAAGAGAGATCTTTCAAAAATGCATTGTAAATATCAGGTTCATGTTGTTTAAAGGCATCAATAATAGTTTTTGCTTTCCATACAAAGATACCAGCATTCCACAAAAAATCTCCACTACGAATAAATGTTCTTGCCAACTCTAACGCAGGTTTTTCAGTAAAAGTTTTCACTTTACAAATTTTTTGACCTTTTTGTGGGATAAACTGTATATAACCAAATCCCGTGTCTGGCCGAGTAGGCTTGATACCTAAAGTCATCAATACATCATGTTGCTTTACATAATCAATTGCTTGATTTAGTGTTTCAGCAAACGCATCTTCATCATCGATCAAGTGGTCTGCTGGTGCAAATACTAGTATAGCATCAGGATCCTTTTTAAAAATTTTAGCTGATGCATAAGCTATAGCAGGAGCTGTATTCCTTCGATCAGGCTCTACAATTATTTGTTCATCGCTAATCTCTTGTATTTGTTCTTTTAATAAATCCACATGATAACTTGAGAGTACAAATCTTATATTTTTTTTATCTATTACCTTACTATACCTATTATATGTAGTTTGTATTAACGTTTGACCAGTATGCAAAATATCTAAAAATTGTTTAGGTTTGCTCTCTCTGCTCATTGGCCAAAAGCGTACACCAGTACCTCCCGACATTATGACGCAGTAAACATTTTTATTCATAGTTATTTTTTTGCAAATTTAAGTATTTTTAATCTTTAATAAAAACTAACTTATAATTATTAAATTAATTTTACTTTAAACATTTTTATCTATATACTATTAAATTTGTTGCGACTTATGTAAAAAATCTAAAAATAAAAGTGAATATCACAATACAACTTTATATTACTTTAATAATAGTATTTCAATATTACATTATGATTATACTGATTTAAAGATTTTAATTTTTAGTAATAGTCAAAAAAAAAATATGGTAAAAGTTTTGCACTATTTTAATTGAACTAAAATATTACTTGGTGGAATCAAAAGGGAATCGAAAGGGGTCCAGAAGCAAATTATTGTTTTACTTGAAGTAGTTTATCTATACTTTGTATTCACCAGCCGCCAATACTCATCCCATGCCCATCTATCCGAGGATGCAAGGTTTAAAAGCCGACCAATGTCTGATTCTATCTCACTTGTTAAGTATTTATGTGTGATTACAAACCACATCAGATAGCTCTGCAGGTATTTAGTAACCACTCCTCTAAATCGTTGCAACCAAACCTTGAAATCATTTATGTGCTTATCGACTACCTGTACACTGTATACACCGCGTCTAATTATTTAATTATGCTATAAACTACTTCAAGTAAAACAAAGGATATTTTTAAGTAACTCCGCTCAATAAATCACCTTTATGAAGCGTAATTTTTACAAAGCTAAATTTCTTGGCTCTATTTATTTTAATTGGAATAGAGATTATAGAAAGGAAAATTATTGTAATTGTAAAAGAAATCGAAAAGGGTCTAGAAACAAATCATTGTTTTACTTGAAGTAGTTTATCTATACTTTGTATTCACCAGCCGCCAATACTCATCCCACGCCCACCTATCCGAGGATGCGAGGTTTAAAAGCCGACCAATGTCAGATTCTATCTCACTTGTCAAGTATTTATGTGTGATTACAAACCACATCAGATAGCTCTGCAAGTATTTGGTAGCCACACCTCTAAATCGACGCAACCAAACCTTGAAATCATCTATATGCTTATCGACTACCTGTACACTGTATACACCGCGTCTAATCTGTGTTTTGTTTACAACAACTTTTTTACTTTTGGTCCCTTTCACAGCTTTTTTGAATTCCTTCTTTTGCTTCACACATATTAAGTTGCTATCTGTCACTCTATGCGATAGCTCTTCCCTTATCTGACTATTGGTTACTTTTTTGCGTCCTACGTGTTTGAATAGTAAATTACCTTCCCTGTCTGTCATTACCAGCACAGCTACTTTGGGATGTTTCTTTTTCTTTGCTTTTTCGTATTCTTTTCGATTTCTATATTTGCGACCTTTTTCTGAATATTTCATTAGCAGCTCATCAGCTTCTACAACGCCTGAGAAGCTGATACCACCTTGTAATGATTTGATCGCTGCTAGTATCTTGTGTCGCCAATTGAAGCTCGTTCTCAGACTTATGCCTACTTCCGATGCGCAAGCTCTTAGACTTTTGCCTTCTAGCATACATTTTAGGTAATCGAGCATTTTATCAGCTTTTCTCATGCGATATACGAAGGTTCTAGCTGTTTCGCGGTATTGTCGGCCACAATCTTTGCATTTGTACACTTGTTTGCCATCACGTACTCCAGCTTTTATTACATTTTCGCTTTCGCATCTAGGACAGATGGGGGCTGTGCTTTGTATTTTTAGCTTCTGATAATCTACAGCCGTGTAGTTGTTTTCTAATAAAAATTGATATAGATTATCTAGAAATCGGCGTTTTTGTTCTTTGGGTAGAGCCTGATAATCTAGTAGATTAAAATTATCCATAATTATTTTTTTGTAAAATTAAATAAAAATTATTTGATGGTCATATAAAATACGTAAAGTAAAACAAAAATGAATTTGCAGGAAGCTTTTTTTCGAAACCTAATAAGAATCGAATTTTATGATATAATATCTTTGCTATATATTTTATTTTGAGGTGAATCAATTAGGTGGATATTTAATAGATTTGTTATGTTTTATAAAGAAGTAATTTTAATGGTAAATATATAATTTTTAATTAACTTTAAATGGATGCAATAATACCATTTTTTAATTATTTTAATAAAATAATTATCTAATAACATTTATTTAAAATATTGCTATATATTATTATGTATATTTTAAAAAAATTAAAAAAAATTTTGCTAGTTATAAAAATAGTATTAATTTTGCAATCACAATTTTTCTAAAAAATAATGGCAATGTAGCTCAGGAGGTAGAGCACATCCCTTTTAAGGATGGGGTCCCGGGTTCGAATCCCGGCATTGTCACTTAGTATAGATTATTAATTAATAAATTAGAAAATAAACTAATTTTTCGTTTATATATTTAAAGTCTTTTATTTTTATATTAATTTACTTTAATATTTACAATGAACTAAAAGAATTTTAATTCATTAATTTATTTAAGAGATTATAATTGTTGTATTTTTCTAAAAATTCTTGAGGATCTATTAAATTTATATAAGTGATTTTTTTTAATTCATTTTTATAAATTAATTCAACATAAAAATCATCTATTTGGTAAATTTTTATAAATTTATTAGGTTTATTAATGGTAAGAATTTCTTTACCTATTTCGAGTAAAACTTGCAACCTTATATCTAAATCAGTACTTGTAAAAATTTCTTGCAATATTTCACTCATTTTCTTTTATTTAATAATTAAATTTTTAACATTAATAAAATAAGGTACTATAATGGCTTGTGGATATGTTTTTCTGATATATTCATAATCATATCTTGCTTCATATTTATCGATATAAGCACCTGCCATTACTTTATAATATGGCGAGTCGAATACAATATTTACTGGTATATTAGAAATATTATTAATGACCTCATACATTAATGCTTCAGCTTTTGATTTACTATAATTTCCTGAAAAGGCACCTAATTGTATAGTATAACCAAAAAAACTATTTGGCTTAGCAGTTAATCTAGTATGTTTAGCCACCAAGTCATCTAGTATATCATTTTTATGTACGATTATTTGTCCATTTATATTAATAAAACTGAATAATATCATTATTATTATTAATAATTTATATTTCATCATTTCTTCATCATTTTTTACAAATTTAACAATTATTTTTGTAATATTATAAGTTTTTATATTTTTACAAAAAAAATGAAGACAATAATTAAGATATTTGTATGTAATCCTTTTATGGTCAATAACTATGTTTTAAGAAATGAAAAAAACGAAGCTTTATTAATAGATGCAGGTTATTCAAATAATGAAGAATGGAGTATTTTGCATAATTATATAATACAAGAAAAATTAGATATAAAAGCTTGTCTAATTACTCATCCTCACATAGATCATATATGGGGAATAAATGAATTTTATAATAAATATGCAAAAGATATTATGATGTCGCCAGAGGGCTATCAACTTTATCAAAATATTAATGACTTAGCAGATCAGCTTGGCATGGATAAAATAGATATATTAGATAAAAGTAAAATTAAATTTATTAGTGAAGGGGAAATTAAAATTGGGGATTTTTGTATTATCGTATTAGAAACACCCGGGCATTCAGATGGTTCTTTATGCTTTTATTTACCTGAGGACAATATAATTTTTAGTGGAGATTTACTTTTTTATGAGAGTGTAGGTAGGACAGATTTTATCACAGGCGATTGGAATAAATTAGTAGATAGTGTAAAAAATAAATTATATAAGCTACCTGATGATACAAAAATATACCCAGGGCACGGTGATCCTACTACTATAGGACATGAGAAAAAAAATAATCCTTTTGTATCTGAATTATAATTTTTTTATTGTAGCTAAATTTTTTACTATAAATCGCAATTACCAGAAAAATTTTAAAAAAAATTAAGTAGTTGTATGAATGAATAATTTTGAAAAATTAAGTATAAATGATTTGTAATATTAATAGAAAGCTGGTAATGTATTCATGATGAGGATGATAAAAACATTATAGTATGAATAAATAGAGAAACTAGTGAAAATGTAGTAAAATCACAAATTTTTGAAGCATTGATAGTATATTTATTTTTGCAAATAATTAATAAAACTATATCATATACTCAATAAGTTTTTTCAAATTTATTTTTTTTATAAAAAATAAATTTGTAATTTTGCAAATCAATATACGGGGCATAGCGTAGTCCGGCTATCGCGCCTGCTTTGGGAGCAGGAGGTCGCAGGTTCGAATCCTGCTGCCCCGATTTTTAAATTTTAAAAAAAATAGGTCTCGTAGCTCAGTAGGATAGAGCGGCAGCCTTCTAAGCTGCGGGTCGTGGGTTCGAATCCCGCCGAGATCACTTACAATGAAAAAATTATTTTTTTATTTATTTTATTTTTTTTTAATTAATAATCTCTTTTCTCAACAATTTATAGGTATTGCTAATCTTGGTTTTAATTTATCTCAAGTAGATGGTGATGAAATTTATGGTTTTAGAAAATTTGGTGTAAATGTGGGACCTAGTGTAATGTATTCTTTTGGACAAAAAAAACAATGGCAGCTCATACTCGAAACTACTTTTAGCCAAAAAGGTTCTTATCAGAAATATCCTAATACCTATATAGATACTATGAAGCTTCCTTATTATAATTTAAGATTAAATTACGTCGAAATTCCATTGATTTTCCTCTATAATGATAATGATATTATCAGTTTTGGTATCGGACTTAGTTATAGTAGATTGACAAAAGTTAAAGAAATAGAATATGGAAAGGTAAATAAATATAATACTATGCGCGGCCCATATGATGCAGATGATTTAGATGTGCTAGTAGAGCTTCGATTTAGATTATATCAAAAATTATACTTTAATATAAGATATTCATATAGTATAGACAAAATAAGAACTCGAGAATTTGATAATGGTATCAATACATGGACCAGAAATCAATATAATAATGTTCTAACATTTAGACTACTTTGGTATTTTAATCAAAATATAGAATCAAAAAAGAAATAAACTGCATTTCAAATAATCATAGCAAATATTACATTCAATTTTATAAAAAAAGACAATTTGTCGTCTGAGGTTATGAAATTATGACAATTACATAATTGATTTTGAATTGGTATATATTTTGTTAGATTAAAATAAAAAATATTAACTATGGGAAAAATAATAGGTATAGATTTAGGTACAACAAATTCATGTGTAGCAGTTGTTGAAGGTAATGAACCAATAGTAATAGCTAATAATGAGGGTAGGAGAACTACTCCATCGATGGTAGCTTTTACAGAAGATGGTGAAATAAAGGTAGGTGATCCTGCTAAAAGGCAAGCAATAATAAATCCAACTCGTACTGTATATAGTATTAAACGTTTTATGGGTAGAACTTATGATGAAGTACAACAAGAAATTAATAGAGTTACTTACAAAGTTGTAAAAGGACCTAATAATACTCCACGTGTTAAAATTGAAGATCGTGAATATACTCCTCAAGAAATATCAGCAATGATTTTACAAAAAATGAAAAAAACTGCTGAAGATTACTTGGGTACAGAAATTACTGATGCTGTCGTTACGGTGCCAGCTTACTTCAATGATTCTCAGAGACAGGCTACCAAAGAAGCTGGAGAAATAGCTGGTTTGAATGTAAGACGTATAATAAATGAACCTACTGCCGCTGCCTTAGCTTATGGATTAGATAAAAAGCATAAAGAGATGAAAGTGGCAGTGTATGATCTTGGTGGCGGTACTTTTGATATTAGTATATTAGAACTGGGTGAAGGAGTTTTTATGGTGAAATCTACTAACGGAAATACAAGTCTCGGTGGAGATGATTTCGATGAAAGACTTGTTAATTGGTTAGCTGATGAGTTTTTTAAAGAAGAAGGTGTAGACCTTAGAAAAGATCCTTTGGCATTACAAAGATTAAGAGAAGCCGCTGAACGTGCTAAAATGGAATTGTCTTCTAGCATGATGACCGAAATCAACCTACCATATATAACAACTGTAGATAATGTACCTAAACATCTAGTAAAGCAAATAACAAGAGCTAAATTCGAATCTCTTATAGAAGATTTAGTGAAATCAACAATAGAACCATGTAAAAAAGCATTAGAAGATGCTAATCTCAAAACTTCTGATATTGATGAGGTTATCCTTGTTGGTGGGTCTACTCGTATTCCTTTAGTGCAAAAAATAGTTGAAGAATTTTTCGGTAAAGCTCCTTCTAAGGGAGTGAATCCTGATGAAGTAGTAGCTGTAGGTGCTGCTATACAAGGTGCTGTATTAACTGGTGAGGTGAAAGATGTGTTATTGCTCGATGTTACTCCACTTTCATTAGGTATAGAAACACTTGGTGGTGTATTTACTAAGTTAATCGAAGCTAATACTACTATACCTACTAGAAAAACTGAAGTCTTTACTACCGCTGCAGACAATCAAACTTCTGTTGAAATTCACGTTTTGCAAGGAGAACGACCTCTAGCCAAAGATAATAAAACTATTGGTAGATTTCATTTAGATGGCATACCGCCTGCTCCTCGTGGTGTACCGCAAATAGAGGTTACATTCGATATAGATGCTAATGGCATTTTAAATGTTTCTGCTAAAGATAAAGCTACAGGCAAAAGTCAGTCTATTAGAATAGAAGCTAGCACGGGACTCAGTGATGAGGAAATCGAACGTATGAAAGAAGAAGCTCAACGTCATGCTGAAGAAGATAGAATAATAAAAGAAAAAATCGATAAAGTGAATCAAGCTGACAACTTGATCTATTCCACCGAAAAACAACTTAAAGAATTTGGTGACAAGATACCTCCCGCTAATAGAGCAGAAATAGAAAGTGCTCTCAATGCATTAAAAGATGCACATAAATCGCAAGATGTTATAGCTATAGATAGTGCTATGGCTCAGCTCAATGATGCTTGGCAAAAAGCTAGCTCATATATATATCAAACAACCGATGATCAAGCTGATACTTCTGATTCCACGACTTATGATGAATCTAAAGCTAGTGGAGATGATAATGTAACTGATGTTGATTATGAAGAAGTAGATTAAAAAAAAATTAAATAATAAAAAATAAGGGCAATTTTTTATAAAAAATTGCCCTTATTTTTTATTATTATAGACCTAAAATTAAATTAATTATCTTATGTAATATTTATAAATTAATCATTTTTATTATAACTAATAAAGTGCTTAAATTAGGTTGCAAAATACATACTAGAGCTCTATTCATTGAGATATTTTACTTGCTTAAGTGATTTTTGAAATTTTTAGTATATATGTAACAGTATATTAGTAATTCATGAATTACCAATTCAATACAAATCTGATTTTATTATATTTTATAAATCAGATGTCCTAATTAGTATTTTCATAATATTTTTTTTTATATTTTATTTTTTATATAAATTTGTAATAAAAAAAGATTATGAAAATGAATTTTATCAAAAAGTATGCACTTGCAAAAATGCTTAGGTATGCATCTCATCAATCTGATGAGAGCATAATAAAAATGATTAATATAGCTAATAAGTACTTTATCAAAAGTGAAAAAGTAAGATGGGAAGCTGAAAAAATAAGAAGAATTTTTGTAGAACACCATCCTGGTGCTACTCTAGCTAAAAATGCATTTAGTAGAATTTCTAAACAAAGTTTAAACAGTGTTATTCAGAATTTTTTTATTAATGCTGCTGTAATAGGTAGACAAAGACAAGAACAACTAAGAAAAGAGTTAAATATCTGGATACCGTGGTTCTTTGTTATTAGTCCAACAGCTAAATGTAATTTGACGTGCGTAGGTTGTTATGCTGGTAATTATAATAAAGAAGAAGATTTGTCCTATGAACTTGTAGATCGCATATTAAATGAAGCTAAAGATTTAGGTATATATTTTATCACTGTATCTGGTGGAGAACCTTTTATGTGGCCTCACTTATTAGATATCTTTGAGAAACATCATGATATGTTTTTTCAGATATATACTAATGGTACTATGATAACAAAAGAAATAGCTAATAGATTAGGTAAATTGGGGAATGCAGCACCAGCTATTTCTATAGAAGGTTTCGAAAAAGAAACTGATTTGCGTCGTGGTGAAGGTACTTTTAAGAAGATAATGGAAGCTATGGATAATCTATATGAAGCTGGTGTGCCTTTTGGTTTTTCTGCTACTCCTACAAAAAATAATATAGATATCTTGATGTCTGATGAATTTATTGATTTGATGATAGATAAAGGCTGCTTACTGGGTTGGTATTTTCAGTATGTACCCATAGGCAGGCGGCCCGATGTAAGTCTGATGGCTACTCCAGAGCAAAGGTTTGAATTAAGGAAAAGATCTATTGAAATACGTAATACTAAACCTATTTTTATTGGTGATTTTTGGAATGATGGACCTTATGTCGGTGGATGCATCTGTGGAGCTAGACAAGCTGGTTATTTTCATATAAACTGTCGTGGAGATGTAGAGCCATGTGTATTTTTACAATTCTCAGTAGATAATATCAAAGATAAAAAATTAATTGATGTTATTCAGTCGCCTTTTTTCAAAGCTTTTCAAGAAGCCCAGCCATATAGAGAAAATAATAACCTTTTAACACCTTGTGCATTGATAGATAATCCACATATACTGAGAGATATTGTAACTAAATATAATGCTAAACCATCATATAATAGCTGTATGGATGTAATTAATAATCCAGAAATCACATCTTTTCTCGATAATTATTCTAAAGAATATCAAAAACTAGTAGATCCTATTTGGGAAAATGAATTGAAATTAAAATACAAAACCTGGAAAGAGCGCTGGATCCATGATTAGTCTACACAGGCATTAAATCTTGCAAATATACTGTAATGAAAAGAAATAAATATTTTCAACGTATCTAATTTTTTGTAATTAATTTTTTTGATTGTAGTTTATTTTTTTAGTTAAAAATAGTGGGTTGTAGCAGATTCGAACTGCTGACCTCATGCCTGTCAAGCATGCGCTCTAAACCAGCTGAGCTAACAACCCCTCAAATAAATTAACCTCAAATTAATAATTAATATAAAAACATTAAATCTATTTTTGACAAAATTATAAATAAAAATTGAATTTTTTTTTGCAATTTTGCTAAAAAAAAAGTGTGGAATATTTTAGGACAGCTACTACACCTTAGCATTACAGATTTAATAGATATTATATTAGTAGCATGGATTATTTATGAATTTTACATGCTCATACGTGGCACTATAGCATTTACAGTGTTTTTAGGAATTATTTTAATAGTAGTGCTATATCAAGTGGTTAATATTTTTCATTTACCTATGTTTAGTGCTTTTTTGGGGCAATTTATTAGTGCGGGTATTATAATGCTAATTATAGTTTTTCAAAATGAAATCAAGCGATTTTTATCATTAATAGGTACACCATTACAAAAAACTAGGATTTTTCAACAAAATGATAGAAAACGCTTTTTGTTTTTCAAATTACCCAGTTATGATACCAGTGAAAAAACTAATGAAATTATAGAAGCTGCACTCAATCTATCACACGAAGGATTTGGTGCCTTAATAGCAATTGAAAAAAATATTACTTTGCAAGACATTATAGCTACAGGCATAATAATAAATGCAGAAGTAAATAGAAAATTGATAGAAACTATTTTTTACAAAAATACACCCCTGCACGATGGTGGAATGATCATTCGCAAAGATACTATCATAGCTGCTAGAACTATATTTCCTCTTGCCGAAGAGAGTAAATTTAATGATCTTTATCCTTCATTAGGTACACGTCACAGGGCTGCTATAGGACTTAGTGAGCAATCAGATGCTGTGATAATAGTGGTAAGCGAACAAAATGGAGCTATCTCGATCGCTCATCAAGGTAAATTATTTTATAATCTGAATCCTATAGAATTTCAAAATAAACTCACATCGCTAATATAAATTTTCATGTCAAAAAACAATAAATATATTTATCAAATACACGTAGATAAATTTGCTTCAGAAGGTAAATGCTTAATAGTGCATGAAGGTAAAGTAGGACTAGTACCTAAAGTAGCTCCTGGCGACATAATAGATGTAAGAATTATTAAAGATTATAAAAATTATTTCGAGGCTATACCTATTAAGATCCATAAATCTAGCTCATATCGAGTGCAACCTATATGCCAGCATTACAACATTTGTGGTGGATGTAAATGGCAACATATAGATTATAAACATCAATTAAAAGCAAAAAAAGCTCAAGTAGAAGATGCTTTTTTAAAGATCTTACATCTAAAAAATTGTATTCCTGAGGTTATACCTAGCAAAAAAATTTTTTACTATAGAAACAAATTAGAATATTCTTTTACAAATAAAAGATGGATTTATGAAGATGAGAAAAATATAAATATAGATATGCGAGCCTTAGGTTATCATATACCAGGTAGATTTGATAAAATTTTTCATGTAGATGAATGTCATCTGATGGATCTTTATCATAATGAAGTAAGAAATAAAATTTTTGAGTTTAGCATAGCCGATAACATACCTTTTTATAATAAAAAAACTCATGAGGGCACACTACGTTCATTGATTTTTAGAAATAATAGAGTAGGAGACTGGATGGTTATAATTGTAATATCAGAATTTACAAAAAAAGTAGAAAATCTTTTTAATAAATTAATAGATTTTTTTCCAAATATATCTTGGAATTATGCTATTAGTAATAAATTAAATGATTCTATCGATGGATTAATGGCTGTAAATTTGCATGGTAAAAGCTACCTAAGTGAAATATTAGATTCTTTTACTTTTCATATAAGCCCATTTTCATTTTTTCAAATTAATCCTGAACAATCAGAGAATATTTATAAAAAAATGATTGAAATATCTGATATGAATAGTGATGATGTAGCTTGGGACTTATATTGTGGCACAGGTACTATATCGCTATATGCTGCTAATATTGCAAAAAATGTGATCGGCATAGAATCTAATGCGGAAGCCGTACAATTAGCAAACAAAAATGCTAAAATCAATAGTATAAAAAATGTCAAATTTATCAAAGGTGACGTGAGTAAAATACTTGAAAACACCCATATCGACAAACCCAATATCATTTTTCTCGATCCACCTCGTTGTGGTTTGAGCAAAGATGTAATTAATATTATTAAAAATCTAAAGCCTAGAACAATAATTTATCTCAGTTGTAATGCTGCTACTCAAGCAAGGGATATATCTTTGTTTATAGATGATTATACAATAAATTTCATACAACCCTATGACATGTTTCCACAAACAGCACATGTAGAAAATTTAGTAAAATTGACTGTAAAAAATCAATAAAAACAAGTATTTTTAATCGAAATACGAGCATGGGCATCTTTTATCTCTTTGCTAATAGAAGCTCCTAAGGTATATAATTTACAGTCAAAAGTGATATACATATTATATTCACTGATCATACCAGGCTTACGAACTATAACTAATGTATCTATAGTAGCTATAGAATTTTGTGCCCCCAAACCAGTAAACCATTCTCTACCCTCAGCATCTCGCCACATAATATCCAAACCACCCATGATAAGAGATCCGTTAGAAGAAGCATTCGAATATATTGGAATCAATTTATGATTATACAAGTATGCTCCCAGCATAGAATCTTTATTAGTGATAGAATCATGAAATAAAAATAAATCTTTAAATGTGAAGCTAATAGCTTCTTTTGAAGATACATAATAATTTTGAGACTCCTGAGATAAAATCATAAAAGGTTCATAATAATTAAATGAATCTATGACATAGCAAGTATCATGATATTTAACTACATATCCATTAACTCCATCTGCTATAGTTCTTTTATGACCGTCTATAGTACCTCTAAAAAAAATACCTTTTGGCTCAGGTACTTCTGTCTCCTTATCTTGATCACACGAAAAACTTATAAATGCAATCAATAAGATTATTAACAATTTTACTTTTTTCATATATTTTTAATTTAAAGTTTTATATTTTTATCAAAATTATAAAATTTTTGCAAATTTGTAAAAAAAATGAATAATAAAAAATTTATTTTATTTCTTATACTTATTTTTACCTTATTAGGTTGCACAAATAAAAAATATTTATTTAATGGTGAAACCCAAGGATCTACTTATAGCATTATTTTTTATTCTGATAAAGATAAGCAATTTATAAATAATGTAAGTAAGATTATTGATTCTATCCTCTTTCATATTGACATGGTTGCCTCAGTTTTTAATGATTCCTCAGAAATAAGTATTTTTAATATTAATGACACATTGATTGATTTTAGTGATGATTTTTTATTTTTATATAATAAAAGTAAGGAAATTTATTATAACACTGATGGAATATTTAACCCAGCTATAGGTCCATTAATAAAGTATTATGGTTTTTTAAAAGATAAGGGTACTGATAAAATAGACACTCAATATGTGAAACAATTATTATGTTTTACTAATTTAGATTCTATAAAAATAAATGTTGAGCAAAGAAAAATAACTAAGCCCAAAGGTTATTACCTCGATTTTAATGCAATAGCTACGGGTTATACCGTTGATAAAATAGCACAAAATTTTGATAAATTAGGCATAGAAAATTATTTAATAGAAATAGGAGGCGAAGTATATGCTAAAGGTAGCCATAAAAATAAAAAACCATGGAAAGTAGGCATAGAGAAACCGCCTGTAAGTATGTATAGTCCACAAAATGTTTTATTAAAAGTAGCAATAAAAGATAAAGCTATTGTAACCTCTGGTATCACTAGGAAATATCATAGTGACAATAATAAAAAAATCAATCATATCATAGATCCCCAAACTGGATTTCCTATACCATCTAATATATTAAGTGTATCGGTTATAGCTCCTAATTGTACAGATGCTGATGCTTATGCTACCGCTTTTATGATAATGGGAGTAGATAACACATTAAATTTCATTAAAAATATGCCTCCATATGAAGTGTTTTTCATAATCGTTAATAAAGATAGTTTTGATATTAAATATTCTGATGGGTTCGCCAATTACATAATTTCACATTGAGGCATATAAAGATTAATAAATAAAAAATTTCATATAATTTTGATGCAAAAAAACGAATTGAATAAAGGGAATTTACTTTTTCTTTTGCTTATATTATTATCTAACTCATTACTTTCACAAGAAAAAATTATCACAGGTAAAGTATTAGATAGTATTACTCTCACCCCTTTGCCATTCGTACATATTTATTATCTTGATAGTAATATAGGTACTATCACAGATATAAATGGCAATTTTACTATTAAATTAGAGGATGATAAAAAAAATTTAGTTTTTAGCTTTGTTGGTTATAAAAAAGATACCTTGAGTGTAGATAGCATTAAGAAAACAAATATAATAAAGCTCGCACCTATACAATATTTATTAAAGGAAGTAGTAATAACACCTGGTCCAAATCCTGCGAATCGCATTATAGAATTAGCAATTGCTAATAAGGAAAAAAATAATCCATTAAATTATAATAATTTTTCTTGTACAGCATATAGGCGTTTTGTAATTACCACATCCATAGATTCTATTAAAAATAATAATAGATTAGAAGATAGTATAAAAGATGAGTATATAAATTTTTTTGAGAGATATCATTTTTTTTTAACTGAGAGTGTTTCTGAAATTATATATAAATATCCAGATGATTGGCACGAAAAAGTAATAGATACTAAAATATCGGGTATAGATGATCCTACTATTTCTGTTTTATTCAATCAATTAACACCGTTTTCTTTTTATTCAAAAACAATAAATATCGGAGATAAACATTATCTAAATCCAATAAATGCTAATAGTACTAAATATTATTATTTTTCATTAAAAGATACTATTTATGATGGACGAGATACCATATTTGTGATTCATTATCAACCTTATAAAAATAAAAATTTCGAAGCGATAGAAGGTCTATTATATATATCATCCAATCGATGGGCAATAAAAAGTGTTACAGCTACACCTTACGAAAATACACCGGGATTATTAATGAATATTACGCAAAATTATGAGTTAATCGACTCTCTGTGGTTCCCAAAGGAATTAAAAACAGAAATATGGTTTACTGGCTTTAGAATAGGTGGTTCCCCTTTATTCGCAAATGGAGAAACTTTTTTATATGATATCAACATTAATAAGCCAGATTTCAAAAAATCATTTAATTTGTTTGATACCGAAGTAGATCTTAAATCCATTAATAAAAATGATTTATTGTCATTATATAGAAATACTAAAGATTCGCAAATAGATAAAAATACTTATGATTTATTAGATAGTATTGCTAAAAATAGTAATTTTAATAAATTAATGAATATAACGACATCATTAATGAATGGATTTATACCTTTAAGTATTTTTAATTTGCCATTAAGCGACATATTACAATATAATGTTTTCGAAAATTGGAGGCTAGGATTAGGATTTGTAACTAATGATAAATTATCAGAGAGATTTATTCTTGATTGTTCTATGGGTTATGGTTTAGGTGATAAAAAATGGAAATATAGTATTGCAGGTATAGCATATCCATTAAAAAATTTCAGATGGGATATTAGACTGGGCTATAAATTTGATATTAATAGGCTTGGTCAAGTAACTTTTCAAGAACAACAATTAAATCTAACAGCTCCAGAAAATTTTTGGATTTATTATTTGAATAAAGCAGAATATCTAAAGTCAGTTTTTCTAACCTCTAATTATTTTTTAAATAAAAAACTTCTATTGTCAATAAATTTTAATAAAAATCAATTATCTTTTTATCCTGATTATTATTATGGATGGAAAGAAAATAATGTTTTTATTTTCACTGATAAATATGATTATCATGCTGTAGAATTAAAATTACAATGGTGTGGCCAAACTAAGAGGATTAAAACACCTATTTCTATTGTATCTTTCAATGATATAGAAGCTAAAAATATTTATGGTTATTATAGATTTACCATTGATAATACTAAAAAGGCAACTCATCTTTTTGCTTTAAAATTTCAATGGTTGAAAAAAATGAATTTCAGTGGTAGAATAGGTTTAGATGTCGAAATAGGAACCATATGGGGCGACCCACCTATTTCATTAACTTATAGTCCTATAAGTAAATATGAATTTTTTGCTGTAAGCTCACCGTATACATTTCAAATTTTGACACCGAATAGTTTTTTTGCTTCGAGTTTTGCTACCGCTCATCTATGTTATTATTCCAATAAATTGAGAATATCACGATATTCGAATCCATATTTCGTCCCTCATTTATCATTTCATATAGGTAATCTGAATAAAGGAATTCAAAAACATTATAATAATCCTATACCTGTAGCTGATAAAGGTTATTGGGAGTTAGGATTGAATATTTCTAATATTTTACAAACGCCATTTTATTCTATTGGAATAGGCGCAGCATATAAATTAGGTGCATACAAAGAAAAAAATTGGAAAAATAACACAACGATCCTATTAGTTTTGGATTATCCATTTTGATGCTAAAATTTTATATTTATAAGTAACGAGAGGCAAGAAGATAGATAGCACAGTAGAAGTTTGAGAAATTAGAACCGTGGAGTAATGAATTTTACTCTAATAATAATTTTTTTTAATAGATTAATAATCACCATATTATTGAACGAATTTGATTTTTTTGTAATTTTATATTGAATACCTAATTTAGAAATATTTAAATATGAGAAAATATAATATTTAAAATGAATATAATATATTTTGAGATCATATAATTTATGCAAACTAGCAAAGGATAAAAAGTAAATAAATTTATTCCAAAATATTCATTAATTTTACCTAACAAAAATTTATAAATGAAAATCCACTACCACTCCGACCATCTCGGCTCCGCCTCTTTCGTAACTAATGCAGAAGGTGCAGCAGTGCAGCATTTGCAGTATCTCCCATACGGCGAGCTCTTCGTCTCCCAGCGAAACACTGAAAAGTTTGATAGTAGGTATAAATTCACCGCCAAAGAGCTAGACAACGAAACCAGCTACACATACTTCGGAGCGAGATATTATGATAGTGACTTGTCAATATGGCTGAGCGTGGATCCGATGAGCGATGAAAGGAGATGGGTGAGTCCTTATGCATATTGCCAATGGAATCCATTAATTTTGGTGGATCCGAGCGGGATGCTAGATGATAATTATACAGTGGATGAACAAGGATATATTAAATTAGAAGAAAAAACAGATGATGATTTTGATATGCTATATACAAAAGAAA
>Ga0209537_1000219_pt1 | contig 67664 bp, 75 predicted proteins | sample BioPla4DNA1_FD_187698 | JGI IMG/M metagenome (GOLD analysis project Ga0209537, IMG submission 187698) | Biogas fermentation microbial communities from Germany - Plant 4 DNA1 (SPAdes) (version 2) | ecosystem: Engineered > Bioreactor > Anaerobic > Digestate | place: Bielefeld, North... | reverse complement strand
CCTTCCCATTCCTTAGTAAAGGGAGATGTGAGCCTATCTCAAAAAGCTAAATCTAAAAAATATTCTTTAAGGCTTGAATATAATATTGTTGCCATCGAAGAAGAAAATAGGGCTTATATAGATGTATCTAAGAACAATATAGTGTTAAAATATCCTCCAAATACCATAGGTATATGGATACATTCCTATGATTATTCTCCAGCTACCATAGGAATTGGATTAAAGGGGCAAATGGGAGAGGAGATTTTCTTACCGTTTACAGAAGGTATAGGTTGGACTGGATGGAAATATGTAGAATTGTCTCCACCTACTGACATCAGCATTTATCCTTTAAAATTAGATAAATTATACTTGGAGTTGCCTAAGGATAGGGATGATATGGGAGTAGTCTTGTTGGATAAATTAGAGTCTGTATATAGTAGAAATCTTGATGAAAAAGGAAATGATACTTCCTTATCAGCAGACTATATATTCCATGAAGTACAGCCTGGGGAAACAGTTTATAGCATCAGTAGGAAATACTATGGTACTGGAAGTTATAGCAATGAAATACTTCGTTTAAATGACATGAAGTCTGGTGATGTATTATCTGTAGGTAAGATCTTAGTTCTTAGAAAACGGTAAGAGGTGAAATCATGAAAAAGATAATAATATTTTGTCTTATCATATTTACAATAATATCCTTTTATCCTTCAACTATTTTTGCAGAAGTATCAGCTGAAGAAGTAAAAAATGAAGGATATAATAGAGGCTATGAAGCAGGACGTAATCAGGCATTGATAAATAATCTTAACAATAAATATATTCCATATGAGCAGATTCAAAAACCTACAAAAACTAAGGTTTGGGATGATTATTCTGAATATCTTAAGGATAAATATCAATATAGAAACGACTTTTATGATGGTTACATGGCTGGCTTTAAGGATGGTTACAACGACTATATAGGAATTGGAGCTCCTGGAAGTCCAGGCGGGGGAAGCCAACCAATAAACTATAGTGCAGACTATGGAGCATTTTTTGGGACAGTATTTGGAGAAATTGCAGGTATTAAAGATTTTGAAGCTGGAAAATCTCCAAACTATCTGAGAGAACTGCCTAAGGACTCCGAAATCACAACTACTTTTGATTTAAAAAAGCTTGCCTCAATTGATAGAACCTATTTTATTAGGGAATTTAAAAGCAATTTCAGAAAGGGATATGAAGATGCCTACTATAATGCCCATTATGGTCTCAAAAGAGACAGTATAGAAGCAGGAAGAAATGATGGCAGCTATTTTGGTGAAATTGTTGGCAGCATCTTTGGGGCCAAGGATTACTTTGAAGGTAGGACCCTTGACCATCAAAGAAATATGCCTTCAGATAGTATAATTAAATCTGAATACTCCCTTAATAGGGATAATGAAGAATACACTAAGGGGTTTATAGAGGGATTTAAAAATGCCTATAGGGAAGCCTATATAACTAGTTTTAGAGAGGCAAGAAACAATGTTAAAGAACTTGAAGTGAGTTTTGCCTATGAAAATGGCTATGTAGTAGGTGAAGCTAGGGGTATTGAACAAGGTAGAATAGACTATGTAAATAGAAAAACAAATGATTGGATGAGATCAAGACCATCAGCTTCTGCCATTATCTATGACTATAAACTAATGTATCAAGGCCAAAGATATATGGAAGACTTTGTCAATGGTTTTTGGGAGGGCTACAGCAAGGGATATACTGACACCTATAAGGAGCTGAGCCAAGAAGATGCCATCAATAAAGTTACTTCCCTTGTAGTGCCACTTGATGGGGGAAGATTTCAAAGTTCCGATAGTAGCTTAATTGTGGAAATTGATAGAGGAACCTATTACAGAGAGAATATACTCAATATAGATGTGGTAAGTAGTTACAATAGGTTTGACAATAAATATATTTTTGCATCTAACTCCTATAGAATTAGTGTTGTCAACCCATCAGGGGAATTTAACCCGGATAAGAAAATTTTAATATCCTTTGAATACTATGGTGATAATAGGGGTGGAATATATATACAAAGAAATGATAAATGGGAATATTTAAATTCTAAAATTGAAGACAATAGGATATCTACCAGTGTACATCCAAGCCTTTTAAGTGGAAATGGCAGTATTTTTGCAGTACTTGTAGATAAGGAAATGATAAACTTCTATGATATTAGGGGGCATTGGGCTAAAAATGAAATCGAGACCTTAGTTAGAAAAGGTATAATCAACGGATACCCAGATAAAACCTTTAGGCCAGACAATTATATAACTAGGGCAGAGTTTTTAGTTCTATTGAGTAGGGCATACCAATGGAATTTACCTGCTGATACAAATAACCTTTCCTTATTTAAGGATAGGAATACCTTTAATGCTTTCAGTGAAAAACAAATCAGTTATGCTTTAAGCCATGGATATATTAGCGGTTATCCTGATAATTATTTTAGGCCAAATAACAATATAACATATAAAGAGGTTGAGATAATCATGAGAAGAATACTGAAAAATAGTAATTTTACTTGGGATTCCATCGCTAATAAAATAATCTATGATAAAAAAGTAAGATCTAATAGTTTTGACAGTATGAACAATAATATAACTAGGGCAGAATTTTCATACCTGCTCTATGATTTAATAAAATGATTATCAGAAAACTAAAAGGTAGCAAATTAGGCTATACACTACTGGAGTTGCTAGCAGTCTTAGCCTTATTTGCTATTGTTTTTTCTATTTCTATCCCAAGTATAAGAAGTATTTTCATCAATCTGGAAAAGAGAGAGCTAATGACTTTTAGAAGAGATATAATAAATGCCAGAAATAGTGCTATTATAGAAAATACTTATTATACCCTAAATGTAAACGTTAGAAATAATAGCTATCAAATAATAAGGCATGGCACTGAGAATGAAACCATAAGAAATGTGAAGTTTGAAAATGGAATAAAGATTATTAGCAATAATTTCAGCAGCTCTTTAAGATTTTCTCCTACTGGTACACCTAATAAGGCTGGTACCATAAAACTGACTAACAAGAAGGGGCAAAATATTGAAATAACCATTACACCAGCCACTGGTAAAGTAAACATCTATTTTAATGGAAAATAGGGGGTACAATGAAAAGGGGTTTTACTTTAATTGAAGTCATAATGGGTTTATTTCTACTTGGTTTAGTTACTGTATCTGTGCTGCCTATAGCTAATGGAGCTTTTTATAACCTTTCTAAACAGAAGACAAGATACAATATGATTTATACAGGGGAAATGGTAGTGGAAAGGATCAAAGCTTTTGATTGTGAGACTTCAAAGGAATTATTTGTATATGATGTGGAAATAGGTCAATTAATTGAAGAATTTAGAGGTAATGATTATATAGAAATAAGCCTAGATAAGGAAGGCTATGACTATCCCATAAAGATAATAAAAGAAAATAAGTCTGATTCATTATGGAAGATTGCTGTTATAGTATATAATAAAGATGGGGGTAAGTCAGATAGTGTGGAACTTAAAGCTTATCTTCCAAAGAAATAAAGGCTTTACCTTAATTGAACTAGTACTGGCCCTGGGCCTATCCTCTATTTTGATATTATCCATATCTAGCCTCCTAAGGTTCTCAAAACATGTTTCTGTCTTGAGTAATGAAATAGATGAATTGATGTTAAATGGCAGATATGCCATTGAATACATAAAAGATGAGGTAAAATCAGCGGAAAAGATTATACCATCTAGTAAGATAAGTGGTTTAAATGGATATTATCGTGAAAATGTAGGTTTTGTAATCGTCAACAAAGAAGATGAAATATTTAATAGATTTACAACTTATTATAGGAAGGATGACAAGTTAATTAGGATTTCTGGCCTTGCAAAGAATAATACCTACCCAATTTATTCTCAACTTCAAGGCCATAATGAAATTAGTGAATTTATCCATAGCATTAAGGGTACAAGCTTAGATATAGAAAATAAAATGATATATTTAGACTTCCAATTATTATCTGATAGTGGACAAGAACTTAACCTAAAATCTAATTATTACGTCAGGTGTCCTATAGACAATTGATCTTATAAGGGGTAGCCATGATTAAAAGAGAAGGGTATATATCAATTTACGCTTTATTAGTCATGTCTATTCTTATGATAATAACATCATATTTAGTTTATGCTTCTAAGGTGGAATATCATATATCAATAAATACAAGAAATAATTTACAGTCCTACTACTTAGCAGAGGGAAAAATCTATATGATATTATTTGATAAATATTATGATGAAGAATTTTATCCATTTGTAGTAGAGGTTTTTAGGGGAAAAAGGACTACTACAAAGGATATAATATTAGATAATAGGGATATAGATGAATTTGAGTCCCCTTCTAAGGTAAAACTCACCCTAAGAGAGAATAATAACCGGATGGAATTTAACTTAAGTTCTGAATCGGATTACAAAGGCATAAAAACAAATATTACTGCCTCTGGCACACTGGTAAATGATTTTTTTGAGTTAGGCAGTCCTATTTTAAGTCCATCTACTTTAGAAAATTCTACAGAAGATTTTCACATGCTATTAAACAGAATATTTGAAGAAATAAATATAGATTTTAAGGATTTACCATCAAATACTTATGGAGGCCAATTTTCCAATTTTCAAAGCCTTATTTTAAATCAAATTGATGAAAACAACTCCTATCTATACGCATATCGAGAGACCATGGTGGAACCATATATAGAGCATATTGGTAACAATAACATAGTTTTAATCATAAGGAAATATGGAGAAAATGACGTAGACTTAATTTTAGGTAATGAAGAAGGCTTAGATAGCCCTATGGAACTAAATGGATTAATATTTGTAGAAGGCAATATAACCGTGTTCAACAAATTTAACTTTAATGGTATTATTATATTAAGGGATGGAGATATAATAGTAAAATCCAATGAAAAGCCAAAGATAAACGGATTGATAATAAGTTCTAAGGATTTAAATGAGGATAGTATAGATGTATCATATAATAGTGAAAACATCTATAGATATGGATTGTATATACCAGGATTTATCGAACCTAATATACTATTGTTTAAGAGTAATTGAAAAGGGGGTTTATTATGGAACTTCGTAATTTATTGAAAGATGAAGTCCTGTATTTAGTAGATAAGGTGTTAAAGGATATGGATGATATTTGTAAATGTGAAAAATGCAAATTGGACATTGCTGCCATTGCATTAAACAATTTAAAGCCTAAATACGTAGTTACTGAAAAAGGTTATGTGTTTTCAAAGGCAGATAGCCTAAAACCTCAATTTAGTACTGATATTATAACTGAAATTACTAAGGCAATTGAAGTCGTTAGAGATAATCCAAGACATAAATAGGTGATAGATTTGAAAAATATAGTTTTAATCGGCATGAGTGGTACTGGAAAGACTACTATTGGCAAGGAGCTTTCTAAAAAACTTAATAGGGAATTTATAGATACGGATATTTTAATTAAAAAAAGATTAGGTATGGACATAGAAGAAATTTTTGAGAGATATGGAGAAGAATATTTTAGAAATATTGAAACAAAAATAGTAGATGAAATTAGTAAAAAAGAAGATTTAATTATATCTACTGGTGGTGGAATAATATTAAGGGAGAAAAACCTTATCAAACTAAAGAAAAAGGGAGTATTGATTTTGTTAGAATCCTCTATTGAGAATATTGTAAAAAACTTGAAAAAATCTAAGGTTGTTAGGCCACTACTTCATAAAGGGAATGACATCTATAAAGAAGTTGAAAATATGTATGAGACTAGAAAGGAATTGTATCATTTTGCAGCAGATTATATTGTCCATGTCAATAATAGATCTATTGATAATATAATCTATGAGATTTTGCAATTATGTGACAAAATTAACTCTTGAGGTAAATAATGTATACTGATATAATAAGGTGGAAAGAAGAGGAGAAACTATGAAAATACTAGTTATTCATGGACCTAACCTTAATATTTTAGAAAAAAGAAACTCCTCCCTTTATGGTGGAAAATCTTTAGAGGAAATAAATAAGCTTATTGAAGCTAAGGCAAAAGACCTAGATATTGAAGTAGAAATCTTTCAATCAAATTTTGAAGGTTCAATAGTTGAAAAAATTCAAGCCTCTATAGATTTAGAATATGATGGCATAATCATCAATCCTGCTGCTTTTAGCCATTACAGCATAGCTATCAGGGATGCAATAGAAGTCCTTCATATTCCAGTAATAGAAGTGCACTTATCTAATATTTATGGAAGGGAAGATTTTAGGTCTAAATCCGTTATTGCACCTGTATGTAGTGGCCAGATTACAGGATTAGGTGTATATGGCTATTTAGTAGCTATGGAGGCTATTAAATTACTGAATAAGTAGAATTTAGGAGGTTAAAAGATGATTTCAGCAGGTGATTTTAGAAAAGGAATAACTTTTGAAATGGATGGAGATGTATACCAAGTAGTAGATTTTCAACACGTAAAACCTGGAAAAGGGGCTGCATTTGTGAGGGCAAAGATCAGATCTGTAATGTCTGGCGTGACCAAAGATGTTACTTTCAGCCCTACAGATAGATTTCCCAAGGCTCATATTGAGACTAAGGAAATGCAATACTTATATAATGATGGCCAGCTTTATTATTTTATGGATACTGAGACCTATGAGCAGCTACCTTTAGATAGGGAAGCTGTAGAAGAAGCCATGGTTTACCTAAAGGAAAACGACAATGCTACAGTAAGATTCTACAAAGGTAAGCCCTTTGAAGTGCTACCACCAAACTTCGTTGAATTAGAGGTTATACAGACTGAACCTGGAGTTAAGGGTGATACTGCTGCAGGAGCAACAAAGCCTGCTACTGTAGAAACAGGAGCAACCATAAATGTACCTTTATTTGTTAATGTTGGTGACATAATTAAGATAGATACAAGAACTGGTGAGTATTTATCAAGAAAATAGGTTATAATCATTAAAAATATTATTTAGGAGGGAAAATTATGGATTTTTTAATGCAAAGAGTTTCCTATTTAAAGGGCTTAGCTGATGGTCTTGGTATTGATGGAACATCAAAGGAAGGAAAGTTGCTATTAGAGATAGTGGAAGTCTTAGAAGATTTTGCTGATGTTTTAGAGGAAACCATTGAAAATCAAATGGAATTAGAAGAGTACGTAAACTTTATCGATGAAGACTTAGCTGATGTAGAAGATGAAATTTATGATTCTGATGATGACTATGATGATGACTTTGAAGACTATTATGACTATGACGATGATTTTGACTTTGATGATTTCGATGATTATTGTGATGATGAAGAATGTTGCTGTGACTGCCATGATGAATTGGTAGAGACAGAGGAAGCAGAAAAGGTAGATGAGTAACAATAGAGGGATTCTAAAGTTTAAAACTTTAGAATCCCTTTTTTTATTGCCAAAAAAAGTTTTAGCCCGAATTCTTATAATCAAAAATTTATATGAATGGCTTTTAAATGATTTTTTTATTTAAATTTATAGAAGCTTTTTTTATTTTTTGGAATATATAGGCTGCTTAATCATAGAATTATTACAAGGGAGGGACATGTTGTGATGAAGGAAGTTAAAATATACGATTCCTTAGTTGGAAATTTAAATGAAGAATTGAAAGAAGCACTTAGAAAAGTTCCCCTACATTTAAAGGGGAAGGTAGAAGAAATAAGATTGAAGAAGGATAGACCACTTATGATTTATTATGATGGAAAGGATTATTTCGTATCAAAAAAAGGTGAAGTCAGTAAGGATATATCCAAGGCCATGATAGTAGAGGGAAACCATATAGAATCAACCTTCCAATTGATTAGCAATTACTCTGCCTACGCCTATTTAGAAGAAATCAAAAATGGATATATCACAGTTACTGGAGGCCATAGGATTGGCATTGGTGGAAAAGTGGTCTATGGTCTAAGGGGCATAGAAAATATTAAAAACATTTCATCTTTAAATATTAGGATTGCTAGAGAAAAAATAGGCATATCAGACTTTTTAATGCCGTATTTGATTAAAGGCAGAAAGGGTTTCTATAATACATTAATCATTTCGCCTCCTCAGTGTGGGAAGACGACTTTACTTCGAGATATAATTAGGAATTTAAGCAATGGCTGGGCTAACTACTATGAGGGTTTTAAAGTAAGCATTGTAGACGAAAGGTCGGAACTAGCTGGCATGTATAATGGAGTACCCCAAAAGGATGTAGGAATAAGGACGGACGTACTGGATGGATGTTTAAAATCAGATGGAATAATCATGGCCATAAGGTCTTTATCACCAGATATTATTGCAGTAGATGAAATTGGGGGGAAAAGGGATGTTGAAGCAATTCATGAAGCCCTAAGAGCAGGAATTAAACTTATAGCAACTATCCACGGCAGTAGTATCCAGGAAATAAAAGAAAAGCAAAGTATGAGGGAAATCTTTGAAGAAAGAATATTTGAAAGATATATAGTCTTAGATAGGTCCAAGGGAGTAGGAACGGTTAAAGAGTTGGCAGATAGGAATGGCAATCCTATCAGTTTTGTAAGGGGGGCATGAAATGTTTTTCCTTAAACTTTTATCAATAATATCTATATTTAGCATATGTACTATTTTAGGCCATTATTATGGGCAAAAATATGCCCTAAGATTTGAAAACTTAGTTGCCTTAGAGCAATGTATTAAGATCCTAGAAACTGAAATAGTCTATGGAGCAACACCCTTGCCAGAAGCCCTGTCCAATGTATATAAGAAGGGGAAGCCTAGAGTATCCTATATATTTGAAGAAATAAAAAGGGATCTAGTAGCAAATAAAAGAAGTTTTGTATACGATAGCTTTCTTGAAATAGCAGGAGAACTATATAAAAGCCTATATTTCAAAAAAGAAGATGTGGAAATAGTACTATCCTTAGGCAGGGTCTTAGGGTCATCTGATAGGGATGATCAGAGCAAAATCTTTAAACTGGTCTTAAAGCAAATAGGAGCACAGATTGAAGAGGCAAAGGTGGAAAAAAATCAAAATGAAAAACTGTATAGAAACTTAGGAGTAATAACTGGAATAGGAATAATAATTTTACTAATATAGGAGGATTACCATGGAAATAGATTTAATTCTAAAAATTACAGGCCTTGGAATCTTAGTGGGAATTATTCATTCCTTACTAAGTAAATTTGGAAAAGAAGAATACGCTTTTATAGTCACAATAGTTGGCTTAGTTGTAGCATTTGGCATGGTAATAAGCTTGATAAGTAGGCTTTTCGATAATCTAAAAGTAATGTTTAGGTTATAGTAAGGGGAGTTTCAAATGGAAATTATTAAGATAGTTAGTCTTGGAATTGTGGCAACGGTTATTATAGTTTTACTAAAGGAAATCAGGCCAGAATTTCCCATGTTCATTAGTTTGTTGACTGGCTTTGCAATCTTTACAATGATCTTAGGAGAACTATCCTATGTTATTGAGACATTAAGTACATTGGCCAGGAGGGTAAATATAGAATTTGCCTACTTTTCTACAATATTAAAGATTATAGGCATGGCCTATATAGTGGAATTTGGGGCTCAAATTTCTAGAGATGCAGGGCAGGAAAGTATAGCTATGAAGATAGAGCTGGGAGGAAAAGTATTGATTATGGTCCTAGCCATACCTATACTATTGGCCTTAATGGAACTAATATTAAAAATACTTTCTTAAAGGTGAAACCTATGAAGAAATTTTGGATCGGATTAATCATCTACTTATTATTAATGGGACAAACAGTCTACGGAGAAGATGGAGAACTGGTTATAATAGATGAGCAATTGGATTTCTTAGATTTAGGAGACTTAGAAATGTTTTTACAGGATGCTATTACAGAAAATGAAGATTTGCCTAGACTCAACATTAAGGATTTTCTTAAAGATTTAGTAATGGGAAAAATCCCCATTAGGTTAAAAGACATAGGTAAAAATCTCGGGGCTATGTTTCTAAAAGAGTTAAAGCTATCTTTTAATCTATTGGGGAAAATACTAGTAATCACCATGATTTCTTCTATACTTACAAACCTTCAATCAACTTTTGAAAATTCATCAGTTGCAGAATTGGCAAATTATATATCTTATTGTTTAATAGGCATTTTAGTCATTACAAGTTTTAACCAAGTTATGGACTTGGCTAGGGCAGCGGTAGATAAGATGGTAGGTTTTATGCAAGCCATATTACCTGTTTTACTTACCTTGTTAACTGCAGCATCTGGACCAAATACAAGGATTCTTTTTCATCCAATGATATTAGTAATAGTTAATTTTATAGGCATATTGATAAAGAATATAATTTTACCTTTAATATTTTTCTCCTTTATAATCAGCATTATTTCAAACATATCTAATAGATTGGAATTTAGTAAATTATCGGAATTGGGCAGGCAGGCAATTGCTGTTACAATTTCTGCAGCCCTAACCTTATTCATAGGAATAATAACTATTTATGGTTTAGGAACTAAAATAGATGGTTTAACCATAAGGACTGCTAAATTTGCAGTAGACAAGTTTATCCCCATAGTAGGTGGATTTTTGTCTGATGCAGTAGAAGCAGTAGTTGGATATTCAGCCATATTAAAAAATGGTATAGGTTTTATTGGACTAATTATATTACTACTAATTTGTATGGTTCCAATTATTAAAGTCTTAGCCTTGCTTGCTGTTTACAAACTGATATCGGTAGTAATACAACCTATTGCATCCAGCAATTTAGTAGAGTTTTTTAACCAGGTTGGAAAATCCCTTTCACTTGTCTTAATTAGCCTAATTTCTGCTGGAACTATGTTCTTCATTACCATAACCATAATTGTAGAAGCAGGAAATAATCTACTAATGCTAAGGTAGGTGGTCATATGGGTGTAGTTTCTTTTATCAATTCATGGCTAAGGGATATAGTTGTACTTTTCATATTGATTTCAATTGCAGAACTAATAATGCCAAAGGGAAATCTAAAAAAATATATAAGGCTAGTAATAGGCCTACTAATTATCTTTACTATAATCAATCCCTTTGCCAAATTATTTAGGTTTGATTTTAGCTTAGACAAGGTTGTATTTAACTATGCTAAGCCAGAGACTTTTAACAGTTGGGAACTTGAAGAAATTTATCATAATCAAGAAAGGCAAATTGAGAAAATCTATCTAAAAAAAATAGTGGAAGATTTACAAAGCCTAATAGAAAATGAAACGGAATATGAATTAGTTGACGGAGATATTTCTATATTAAAAGATGAGGATAATTATGGTCAGATAGACTATCTGGTCCTATACATTAGAGAGAAGACCCGAAATAATAGTCAAGGAAGGATATCTATTGAAAAGATAGAGCCGATTGAAATAAATCGTAATTTAGAAAAGGACTTTACTGAATACAATAATGATGAAAGTATAAAGGCTTTAATTAGTGACAAGTACGGAATTGAAAAGAATAGAATAAACATAAAAATCTATAAAAAGGGGATAGGTGAAATAAATGAATGATTTATTTGATAAAATAAAGAAGCATCTAGAGAGTATAAATAATAAAAAGTTTATTAACAATTTATTCATAATATTAGGAATATCAATCATATTTTTAATTGTAGCTAATTATATTCTTGACTCAAAAAAGGAGGCCCCAAATACAGAAAATGAATTTAAATCACAAGTTTCCTATGAGGAGGAAATGGATTATAGTGCTTATTTAGAAAAGAAGTTGGCCAATATTCTTAGCAAGTTAGAAGGAGTGGGTAAAGTAAATGTAATGGTAACCTTAGAAAATAGTGTTGAAAAAATCACGGCAACAAATACTACTAAATCAACGGAAAATATAGTAGAAAATGATGGAGAAGGAGGTACAAGGCAGGTCCAAAGAGAAGATTTGACTATGCAGGTAGTTACAAGGGGAAGTGATGGCTCCCTTTTAGTAGTAAAGGAGATCAAGCCTAAGGTACTGGGTGTTATAGTAATAGCAGAAGGCGCAGATGACCCGGAGGTTAAAGAAAAGCTTTACGAAGCTGTAAAAACTGTACTGGGGATAACGGGAAATAAAGTTCAAGTATATTCAAGTAAGTAAGGGGGAATAAATATGTTTAAAATCAAAAGACCTGTGTTTATCGGTTTATTAGTTTTACTATTGGTTTTTACAGGATACCTTAATCACCATTTTACTCAACAGGCACAAATTAAATCCTCTAGAGATTATCAAAACCATGAGCTTGAGGAAATGGCAAGGAATTTAGAGTTAAGGGATACGGAAGATCAATTAGTTTTAGATCCAACAGACCATGTAGATATAATAGAAACAGCTATAGATGAAGAAAGTGAAGTCTTGGAAACCATGTATTCTGATGCCCTTAAGGATACTAAAAACTATTTTGTAGAATATAGATTATCCAGAGATAAGCTAAGGGCAACCTTAGTAGATAGGCTGCAAGAAATTATCAATAATGAAAATACCTCTGAAGCCGTTAGAGCAGATGCACAAAGAGAAATAATTAAATTAGGCAATAACTCAGAGATAGAACTTCAAATTGAAGGTTTGATAAAAAGTAAAGGATATGATGATGCAATTGTATTTTTGACTAATAAGGATATAAAGGTAGTAGTATCTGCCCCTGAGTTAAATGAGCAGGATATGGTTAAAATACTTGAGATAGTTAAATCAGAGACTGATTTCGATACAAAGGATATTAAAATAATGAAAAAACAATAGAAATGTTTGTAAATACTAATGGGCTCTGATATAATTATTTTAAATACAGAAGATGTTTGGAGGTGTTAATATTGAACGGGATGTTAAACAATGAAGGTAATGAATTCGGAAATGTTAGAATATCAGATGATGTAGTAGCAATTATAGCAGGTATTGCAGCCACTGAAGTAGAAGGAGTTGCTGGAATGAGTGGAGGTATAACTGGAGGGATAGCTGATATTCTTGGCATGAAAAACTTGTCCAAGGGTGTTAAAGTTGAAGTTGGAGATAAACAAGCTGCCATAGATTTGTACATTATCGTAGAATATGGTACAAAAATAAAAGAATTAGGAGAGAAAATCCAAGAAAATGTTAAGAAATCAGTAGAGACAATGACTGGTTTGGAAGTTGTTGAGGTAAATGTCAACATTCAAGGAGTTCATATTGCTAAGAAAACCGATACTGAAGATGAGCCTAGAGTAAAATAATATATTTACCCTCTGTAGATCAGAGGGTAATTTAGATATTCTATTATGATGTTGCAGGAGGAATTATGGGAAGAAAACAAGCAAGAGAAGGAACTATGAAATTAATCTATCAAATGGAAATAAATGATGATTATTCGGAGGAAGCTTTATCCCTTTTCTTTGAAAACTTTTCTTTTGATCAGTCTGAAAAAGAATATATTGTAGATGCTTATACAAAAATTAAGAACAATATAGAAACTATTGATAACCATATTGAAAGCACTCTTGAAGGCTGGAAGATAAACAGGTTGGCAAAAATAGACTTGGCTATTTTAAGAATAGCCCTGTATGAAATTCTATATAGGGAAGATATACCTATTGAGGTTTCAATAAATGAAGCCATAGAAACAGCCAAAAAATACAGTAATGAAGATTCCTATAAATTCATAAATGGTGTATTGGGCAGTATTGTCAGATCCCTCGATAAGGATAAATTGTGGAGGTAATTATGGAGCTTAAACCCTTAAAGGTAAGTGAGGTTAATAATTATATAAAGCGGATTCTCCTAAGTGACATGGTTTTATCCAATATATCTGTGGAAGGAGAAATTTCAAACTTCAAACACCATTATAGTGGTCACATGTACTTTAGTTTAAAGGATGATAGGGGAAAGATAAAGGCTGTAATGTTTAAAGGAGATAATGAAAGATTAAACTTTAAACTTGAAGATGGAATGAAGATAATTGCCACAGGCTATATATCAGTATATGAAAGGGAAGGGGAATATCAGCTCTATGTTAAAGATATAAAAGCAAGCGGCATTGGTGAACTATATAAGGCCTTTGAGGAATTAAAAAACAGGTTAGAGAAGGAAGGTTTATTCTCCCAGGAAAACAAAAAACAGATTCCTTCAATGCCAAGAAAAATAGGAGTAGTTACTTCTTCAACTGGTGCTGCCATAAGGGACATTATAACTATAATAAAAAGAAGATTTCCTCCATGTAATATATTGATTTATCCAACCTTAGTCCAGGGCATTAATGCTCCTGAAGAAATATGTAAAGGATTGGAATATCTAGATAGTAGAGATGATATTGATTTGATAATTACTGGAAGGGGAGGGGGCTCCATCGAGGAGCTATTTGCCTTCAATAGTGAAAAGTTAGCTAGGACTATTTATAAATTAAAGACACCAGTCATCAGTGCTGTTGGCCATGAAACTGATTTTACCATTGCAGATTTTGTTGCTGACCTAAGGGCTCCAACTCCTTCAGCTGCAGCAGAGCTTGCTGTACCTGATATTACATATCTATTAAAGGAATTACAAAACAAATACGATGAACTTAAAAATATAATGCATAAAAAAATTAGGGATTATAAGTTGGAATTAGAAAATTTTGATACAAAGCTAAACTTGTTCAGTCCATTAAATCAATTAAAGGATAAGAAGATTGAAATAGATAACATTTTTAAAGATTTAAACTATATTATGGAGAAGAAGCTTAGTGAAAAAAAGGCTGAACTCCAAGAATTAAAGGGAAAATTAGAACTTCTTAATCCAAATATGGCCATAGATAGAGGCTACGGTATTATAGTAGATAATAGGGATAATCTAGTTAAATCTATAGATAATATTAATTTAGGAGATAAAATTGGCATAATACTTAAGGATGGGAAGATCTTATCAATAGTAGACAATATTGAAAAAGGGGAGAAAATAGATGAATTTAGCTTATGAAGAAGCTATATTAGAATTGGAAAAGATCTTAATTGAACTTGAAAGTGAAAATTGTACACTTAAGGAAGCCCTTGAAAAATTTAAAAGGGGAGTTGAACTGTACAATCATTGTAAGGACTTAATTACTAAGGCTGAAGGGGAAATAAAAATCATATTAGAAGATGATGAAAGCATGAAGGAAGAAACATTTTCCATGGAGGTATAAAATGAATTTTAACGAAGAACTAGAAAGAGTAAAATCTTTAATAGACATAGAGTTAGGGAAGTTAGTCCAGAATAAGGATTGTTTTCAAAAAAGGATCTTAGAATCTATTGAATATAGTTTGTTTACTGGTGGCAAAAGATTAAGACCTATTATGGCAATAAAATCTTATGAGATGTTCAATAATCAGCTCAGTGAAATAATGCCCTTTGCAATAGGGATTGAATTAATACATACATATTCATTAATACATGATGATCTTCCAGCAATGGATAATGATGATTTTAGGAGAGGAAAGCCTACAAATCACAAGGTATTTGGCGATGCCATGGCTATTTTAGCTGGTGATGGGTTATTAAATCTATCTTTTGAGCTAATCTTAGAATTTATTGATAATAATGCTAAGGATATTAATGATTATAAAAAATATACAAGGGCCTTAAAGGAAATAAGTAAGTATTCTGGTATTTATGGTATGATAGGTGGACAAGTGGTGGATCTTTTATTAAGCCATGATACAGTGACAGAAGAAAAGATAATGTTTATGTATAAGGCAAAGACCGCTGCCTTAATACAGGCAGCCTTAGTTTCTGGTGCCATAGTTGGAGAAGCAGATGAAGAAGAAATTGAATATATAAGAGAATTTGGTTTAAACTTAGGTCTTGCTTATCAGATTAGGGATGATATCTTAGATGAGGAGCAAGATGCACATATTAAAAAGTTAACATTTTTGTCTTTTTATGATATTAATAAAGGAAAGGAAGCTGTAGAAGAATACAGTTATAATGCAATTAGTTGTTTGAAAAAATTAAAAAGTAGGGATTCAGAGTTTTTTGAAATTCTAACAAAAAAATTAATCGATAGAATAATATAAAATGGAGGATTGTAGTGAAAAAAAGAGCAGATGTTATTTTGTTTGAAAAGGGTTTAGTCGAATCTAGGGAAAAGGCTAAAAGGGTAATAATGGAAGGTTCAGTTTTTGTTGGAAACAGAAGGATAGACAAACCTGGTGAAAAATTAGATGAGGACGTAGAAATAATTATAAAAGAAAATCCCATTACCTACGTCAGTAGGGGAGGATTAAAATTAGAGAAGGCCATAGAATTGTTCAAAATTGATCTAGCTAATAAGGTGGCCATGGATATTGGGGCATCAACTGGAGGATTTACCGACTGTATGTTGCAAAATGGTGTTTCAAAGGTCTTTGCAGTAGATGTAGGCTATGGCCAATTAGACTGGAGGCTAAGAAATGATCCTCGAGTTATTGTAATGGAACGAACTAATATTAGAAATGTAACCTATGATGATATTGGAGAAAAAATTGATTTCATATCTATTGATGTTTCCTTTATTTCATTAAGATTGGTTTTACCAGTGGCAAAAAGCCTACTAAAAGAAAATGGAGAGGTAATTGCATTAATCAAACCTCAATTTGAAGCAGGTAGAGACAAGGTGGGCAAGAAAGGCATAGTAAGAGATAAAAATATTCATTATGAGGTAATTGAATCAATAGCTGAATTTTCTAAAGGCTTAGGATTTGGCATCAATGGACTATCTTATTCGCCTATTACAGGAGCTACTGGAAATATAGAATTTTTAATTTATTTGAGGAACAACTGTGAGAAAACAATTGAAAATAAGGAGATCTTAAATATTATAGACGAGGCTCATCACAATCTAAGTTAATTTTTATACTAACTTGGGGGTATTATATGTTAGTAGAATTAAGTATAAAAGATTTTGCTATTATAGATAATATAAAGATTAATTTCACTAAGGGCCTTAATGTAATTACTGGAGAAACAGGTTCTGGTAAATCTATTTTAATAGAAGCCCTAGGAATGATCCTTGGCTCTAGGACAAGCAAGGAGTTTATCCGTACTGGCTGTGACAAGGCTGTACTAGAAGGAGTTTTTTATATTGAAGACCTATCTACTTTAAAGCCAATTTTAGATGAACTAGCAATAGATATAGATCATGATAACCTATTGATAATAACTAAAGAAATACCTGCAAATGGGCCAAGCCTTTCTAAGGTAAATGGAAGAACTTTGAATCTGACAATGCTAAAATCTATAACAACAAAACTAGTAGATATATTTGGCCAACATGAACATCAATCCCTTTTGGATATAAGTAATCATCAGCTGTTGGTAGATGCCTTTGGAGATGAAGACTTTAATCGATTAAAATCAAAGATTAAGGAAATCTATGATGAAGTACAAGAGGAGAAGAAAAAGATAAAATCCTTGACTATGGATAGTAGTGAAAGAGGTAGGGAAATTGATATATTAAGATTTCAAATAGAGGAAATTGATGAAGCCAATCTAACAGAAGAAGATGAACACAGGATAGAAGCTGAATTTAGAAAGCTTTCAAATATAAGCAAAATATCCCAATCTATAGAATTAGCCTTGTCCCATTTAGATAGCGATGATTACAATTTTCAAGGAGCCATAAACTTAGTAAATAAAGCCTTAGCTTTAATCGCTAATGGGAAAGAATTTGATGAAAAATTAGAGGAATTCTACAATAGGTTATCGGATATAAATTATGAATTACAAGATATAAACAGGGAATTAAATTACTATCTTAATAATGTTGATATAGATTTGGAAAGGTTAAACTATTTACATGAAAGAATAGACCTAGTAAACAAGCTTAAGAGGAAGTATGGTAAGAGTATTGATTTAATATTTAAATTTAGGGATGAGGCTGAAGAAAGATTAAACAAGCTGTTAAATTTTGAAAAGGAATATGAGAAATCCTTAGATAGGATTAAAGAATTGGAAGAAATCCTTGAAGAAAATTGTAGAAAGCTTTCTGAAAAAAGAAAGAAAATTGCTGAAGCTTTAGAGGACAAGGTTAAGAATGAGCTATCACAACTTAATATGTCAAATGTAGATTTTAAAGTAGATTTTAATAGAAGTGCACATTTTACGCCCCAAGGCTTTGATAAAATTGAATTTTTAATATCTACTAACCCCGGTGAAGGATTAAAATCCTTATCTAAAATTGTCTCTGGTGGAGAAATGTCAAGGATTATGTTGGCCTTTAAGAGCATTTTGGCTGTTTTAGATAAAATTCCAACTCTGATCTTTGATGAGATTGATGCAGGAATATCTGGTAGAACAGCCCAAATAGTTGGAGAAAAAATATACAATATTTCAAAAAATCATCAAGTAATATGTATATCCCACCTTCCCCAAATTGCAGCTTTGGCAGATAGCCATTTTGTAATAAATAAAATAAGTAAAGATAATAGAACTATAACAAAGGTAACAAAGCTTTCAGAAGAAGAAAGAATAGAAGAAATGGCCAGACTTTTGGGAGGAGTTAATTTAACTAAGACTACATTAAAACATGCTTCAGAAATGATTGAGATGTCAAAAAAAATCAAAAAATAATGGTATATATTTAAGAGTTTTGATTATTATTCAAAACTCTTTTTTTATGGAAAATTTGAGGTTAGTTCCCATTTAAAAAAATATTTATATAGAATAATTAAAGACAAAAAAGGCTAAATTATATATGAAATTTCAAATAGGAGGTGAATAAAAGAAAGCAAATTAGGAGAGTGATAAATCTTTGGGAAAATTAAAATTTAGCAAAAAATTTATAGCATTATTCTCAATAATAGTCTTACTAAGCTTCATAATCCAATCTAATAGAATTTTATTTTATCCATCAAATATAAAAATAGTCAAAGGAGAAAATAAGTCATTAGATATAACTTTCCCCTTTTCTTTAAGCACCGATAAGGAAAAAGACGATGTAATAGAGGCAAGTGCAAATAATACAGAAAATATTAGCTTTAAAAAAACCTATTCCTTAAATGGAATTGGTACGGGAAAAGCAGAAATACAGATTAAATTTTTAGGGCTTATTCCTATTAAGAACTATAATGTAGACGTAATAGATAGACCAGAACTAATTCCTGGAGGAAATGCAATAGGAGTAAGATTAAATACCAAGGGTGTACTGGTAGTAGCAGTTACTGACCTAATCGGTGTAGATAATGAAAGATATAGTCCTGCAAGGGATGCAGGCATAAAGGTTGGAGACAGTATTTTAGAAATAGATGGAATTAAAGTCAACGATGCTGAACATGTGGTTAAAATTCTCAATGAAGTAAAGGACAAAAAAGTAAAAATTTTAGTTCAGAGGAATAAAGCTGAATTTATTACCGAAGCTACACCTGTACAATGTATACAGGATAATAGTTATAGATTGGGAGTTTGGGTTAGGGATAAGACATCTGGCATTGGTACACTAACCTATTTAGATAAGGAAAGCGGTAAATTTGGAGCCTTAGGTCACGGAATAGTAGATTCTGATACAGGGAAATTACTTTCTGTAGATAAGGGCAAAATAATGAATGCTAGGATTTCAAAAATAGAACAGGGAAAAAAAGGCTCACCCGGTGAAATCAGAGGAGTATTTTATGAGGCAAATAATATTGCAGGAGACATAACTTTAAATAATTCCTTTGGCATTTTTGGAACCTTGAGAAAAGAGTATTTAGAAACCATAAAAAACAAACCTATACCAATTGGCTTCAAAGAAGAAGTAAAGGAAGGAAAAGCTTATATTTACACTACTGTTAACGACGATAAAGTCGAAAAATTCGAAGTAGAAATATTAAAGGTTCAGCCACAAGTTAAACCAGACCAAAAAAGTATGGTAATTAAGGTAACAGATGAAAAATTACTGGAATTAACTGGTGGTATAGTCCAAGGAATGAGTGGTAGTCCTATAATTCAAGATGGAAAGTTAATTGGAGCTATCACTCATGTTTTTGTAAATGATCCTACTAAAGGATATGGAATATTCATAGAATGGATGTTAGAACATGAAAATAACCCTAGGTAATCCTAGGGTTATTTTAAAAAATATAAAAAAAATATAAAAAAAGAAGGAGTTTTTATATATTTGTCGAATAAATATAAGAAAAGAAAATTTACTAAACAGGGGGATTATCAATGAAAAAAACAAAAATAGTTATTGCAGATGATAATAGGGAATTTTGTGAGATTTTAAATCGACTTATATCATCTTATGAGGAATTCGAGGTTACGGGTATAGCTAAAGATGGGATTGAAGCATTGCAAGTACTTGAAAAAGAAAGACCAGATGTCTTAATTCTTGATATTATAATGCCACACCTTGACGGTTTAGAGGTCCTAGAAAGGCTTCATAAATTTGAGGACGGGTATTTTCCCAAGGTCATAGTCCTTTCAGCAGTTGGACAAGATAAGATAACTCAAAGAGCTATAGAACTTGGCGCTCAGTATTATGTTGTTAAACCCTTTGATTTCCAAGTCTTTATAAAAAGATTAAAGCAAATTTCAGCCACTGATTTTACATCCAATATAAAAGATAGTGAGGAAGTTTATACCGTAAATAAAGCTCAACAAACAGAAAGCAATTTAGAAGCGAAAATTACTAAGATTATCCATGAAATAGGCATTCCTGCCCATATAAAAGGTTATTTATATTTGAGGGAAGCTATTACAATGGTAGTGGAAGATATGGATTTTTTAGGTGCTATAACAAAAGAACTTTATCCAACTATTGCTAGTAAATATAATACAACTGCTTCAAGGGTAGAAAGGGCAATAAGACATGCCATAGAAGTAGCCTGGACCAGGGGTAGAATAGATACTATAAATCAGCTTTTTGGATATACTGTTAACAATGCTAAAGGAAAACCTACAAATTCCGAGTTTATTGCCTTAATTGCGGATAAGCTAAGGCTAGAACAGGAAACTGCATTATAGAAACATCCTCCAATTGAGGAGGATGTGATTCTTTTTCTTAATTGTGATATAATTAAATAAAAATTGTCAATAATATTTGTATAAGCTATGGGAGGTAACCATGTATATAAAAGGAATCGCAAAAAAGGATAAAAAAACGAAGAACCTAGTTAATAGATTAAATCCAAATGATATTGCCATTATTTCCCATAGGGACTTAGATGAAATGGCAGCCCTATCCTTAGCAGACAAAAAAGTTGCTTGTGTAATAAATACTGAAAAAACCATAAGTGGGAAATATCCAAATAGGGGCCCTGCTGTATTAATGGAAGAGAATATTCCCATTTTTGAAGTGGAGGATATTAATTTTTTTGATAAAATTGTTGAAGGAGAAATAATTGAAATTGAAGAAAATAAGATAATTTTTCAAGGGGAAAAAATTGCTGACTGCAATTTTCTCAGCCATGGCAAGATTGAAGAATTAACAAAATTAGGTTATGATAATATAGAGAAAGAGTTAGATAAGTTTATAGAAAATACATTGGAATATGCCAAAAAAGAAAAGTCTTTGGTAACAGGAAAAATTAAAATACCTGATATTGAAACGAACATTGAAGGAAAACATGTCCTAGTTGTCGTCAGAGGAAAGGACTACAAAGAAGACCTAATGGCTATTAAATCCTATATCGATGAAGTAAAACCTGTCTTAATTGGTGTAGACGGAGGTGGAGATGCACTATTAGAATTCGGATTTACACCTGATATAATCATTGGTGATATGGATAGTGTATCTGATGACTGTCTTTTACGGTCAAAGGAGATTATTGTCCATGCATATTCTGATGGAAGGGCACCAGGCTTAGATAGGGTAAAGGACTTGGGATTAAAATCGAAAATCTTCACTTCTCCAGGTACCAGTGAAGACATAGCCCTTTTATTAGCATATGAAAAAAATGCTGATTTAATTGTAGCTGTAGGAACCCATTCAAATATGATTGATTTTTTGGAGAAGGGGAGACCTGGAATGGCAAGTACCTTTTTAGTTAGATTAAAAGTAGGAGGTATCTTAGTAGACGCTAAGGGGGTAAATAAACTCTATAAATCTACTTTTAAAACTAAATATCTCTGGCTTGTTTTGGGGGCAGCCTTAATTCCAATTATTATCTTAATTATTATCAATCCTCTAACCCAATATCTATTAACCCTATTGAAAATTAAATTGAGATTACTTTTTAATCTTTAAGGAGGATTTGCATGCTACCTAGTTTTAGGTTTTACATAATATCTATTGTGGCTATCTTCGCTGCCTTAGGTATAGGAATCTTCATTGGCTTTACTATGAATACTCAAAGATTTGTTATTGAACAAAAAGATAATATATCAGAAATGATCGAGACCCAGCTGGAATTATTACTTCAAGAAAATCAAAAATTAAAAAATAATGAAAGGCTTTTAGAAGATGAAATTGAAATTAAAGACAGATATATTGAACTAACCTATGAACATATTATTAGAAATAAGTTAAATGGTTTAAATATAGCAATAATAGAAACTAATAATGATTATGTTACATCAGGTATTGGCAGGGATTTAGAATTGGCAGGAGCTAGGGTAATTAATGTTACAACTATTAATAAGGATATAGTCAATAAGGAAAATATAAATGAATTTCTTAATAAATTTGAGATTCAAAACCCTAGAAATCCTGTGGAAGAACTTGTATCAATAATAACTGAATCCATTATCTTAGGGAGCAATAATTTTATTTTAGGAGACTTGGAGAGGGAAGGTTTTATTGAGTTAATGGGAAATTATAATGAAAATATAGATTACATAATTTTATGTGGTGGAAGTAAGGAAGAACCAACAAAAAGGATTAATCAAGTAGATAAGCTTATAGTAGAAGTTGCAGAAGCTTATAATATACCAGTTTTAGGTGTTGAGAAGGTAAATGTAGATTATTCATATATACCTAAGTATCAAACCCTTGGAATTTCTACTGTAGATAATGTAGATACCATAATGGGCAAGGTAGCCATGATCTTGGTCATGGAAGGTGCAAATGGGAATTATGGAGTTAAAAGTACTTCCATGGGTATAGTACCCCATTATAATTTAGAAGACAAACAATAATGGAGGTTTTATCTTGAAAAAAGGTAAACTTGTTGCTGTAGTTCCTGTTTATAACGAAGGTGACTTAATTAAGGATACTATAGAAGGACTAAAAAAAATAGAGTCTATAGATGAAATTGTTGTTGTAAATGATGGTTCAACTGATAATACTTCAGATATCTGTAAATCCTTAGGTGTTACAGTAATAGATATAGAAAACAATCAGGGTAAAGGACATGCTATTAAAAGTGCCATAGAATCAATTTCTTTTGATTATTTGGCCTTAGTAGATGGAGACTTGGGAAACACCAGTTGGGAAGTAGAAAAACTTATAGACCCAGTAATAAATGGAAAAGGAGATGTATCTATTGCCAAGTTTCCAAAGGCGGAAGTTAAAGGTGGTTTTGGATTGGTAAAGGGTTTTGCAAAAAAATCTGTTTACTATTTTACTGGAGTAGAACTAGATACCACCTTGTCTGGCCAAAGGGTATATAGAAAGGAAGTCTTAAATAAGATTGATTATATACCTAATAGGTACGGTATAGAACTTGCCATGACAGTTCAAACTATAAATAATGGCTTTTCTATTATAGAAGTACCTGTTACAATGAAACACAGGTATTCTGGAAGAAATTTAAAGGGTTTTATCCATAGGGGAAAGCAATTTTTAGATATCTTAAAGACATCAATAATGTTATATATTAGAGGATATAAAAGGTGAAATTATGTATATAAGTATGTTAGTAAGTTTCGCTTTATCATTGTTCCTATCTTATATTCTGATACCTAGATTTATCAATATGCTATTAAAGGCTAAAATAGTTTGTGAGAATTATAAGCTTGAAATGATACCTACATCTGTAGGCATAGTTTTCGTTTTTGTACAAGTTATTACCTTAGGACTTATGGAAATAGTATTGGGTTTTAATGATAATTTTTTTCTAGTCTACCTTTTAGGCTTTATTTTTATAGGATTTTTGGGTCTTTTAGATGACTTAATAGGCAGCAAGTATATCAAGGGATTGAGAGGCCATATAAAGGCATTATTTCATGGAGAAATTACAACTGGAGCATTAAAAGCTATTTTTGGATTTTTTATCTCTTTAGTAACTAGTTCAATCCTTTCCACTAGTTTTGTAGATTTTGTAATTAATACATTTGTTATCGGCCTCTTTACGAATTTTATCAATCTCTTTGATTTAAGACCTGGAAGGGCTGCAAAGATGTTTATCTTTCTTGCCATAATACTATTGATAGCTAATATAAACAATAAATATGCCTATATAATATGGTCATTTTTTGGCATACTTATTCCCTATATAAATCTAGATTTGAAAGCAAGGGCAATGATGGGAGATGTTGGCTCTAATACTCTTGGCTATACCTTAGGCGTATTTGCAGTTACTTCATTCCATATAACTGGAAAGCTTATTATACTAATATTGCTAGTTATTTTTCATATACTATCAGAAAAGGTATCTTTTTCTAAGGTAATTGAAAACAATAGGTTTCTAAAATTTTTAGATATGATTGGAAGGTATGAAAATGATAAGTTATAAGAATGGGATTGTAACAAGTATTATTAGAGGAGATGAACATGTAGATATAATTTCTGTAAATATTGATGGCGAAATTTACAAGGCTGTAAATTATAAAGACATCACTGGTAAAGTGAATATAAATGATGAAGTAGTGTTAAATACAACTGCAGTAGAATTAAATTTAGGTACTGGTGGATATCATTTTGTCATGTATAATTATAATAATGAGAGCATGGATTTAGAAGGCTTAGGCCATATTATGAAATTAAGATATACTCCATTTCAAGTAAGGTGTTTTGCTGCTGAAGAGGAGGACAGTCCTTATCATGAAAAATTTCTAGACTTTAAAAGTCTAGATAATCACATATTTGTTGTAGGGACTTTGCATAGTATGATTGCTCCCATAATAGCTATGATAAAGTACTTGAATCAAGATATAGAAATAGATTATATTATGACTGATGGTGGAGCCTTACCCATATATTTTAGCAATACTGTTAAAGAATTAAAACATAAAGGCTTGTTAAGAAACACCATAACCATAGGCCATTCCTTCGGTGGAGATTTAGAATGTATAAATATTTACACTGGCCTAATTGCTGCAAAGGAGATATTAAAGGGACATGTTACTATAATTTCTATGGGGCCAGGAATTGTAGGCAGCGGTACTAAATACGGATTTACAGGAATTGAACAAGGTTATATAATAGATGCTGTAAACAATCTTGGTGGCCTTTCAATAGCAGTACCCAGAATTAGTTTCCAAGATAGGCGTTTAAGACATAGGGGTCTTAGCCACCACACCTTAACCGTTCTATCTGAAATTACCAATACAAAGTCAAATCTAGTTTTGCCCTATTTAGACAAAGAAAAGGAGGATTTTTTAATAGAGCAAATAAGAAATCATAATTTAGACAAAAGGCATAATATAATATTTAGCAATGGAGAATTAATTCATGATGCAATGAAAAAATTCGATATAAGAACTACCTCTATGGGTAGAACTATAAAGGAGGATCCAGAATATTTTGCAGCTCTAGGTGCCGTAGGCAAATATGTAGTTAAATTAATTGAGGAAAGGAAAGGTCAAGATGTTTGAAGAAAAAACAATGAAATCCGATAAACTATATGAAGGGAAAATATTAAATTTAAGGGTTGACACCGTTGAACTTCCAGATAAAAAGTATTCTAAAAGGGAAATTGTAGAACATCCAGGAAGTGTTGCAGTAATCCCCATTGCTGATGATGGTTCTATTATTTTGGTAAAACAATATAGGAAAGCAGTAGAAAAATTTTTGTTAGAAATTCCTGCGGGAAAACTAGAGATAAACGAAGAGCCTAGGGTTACAGCAATTAGGGAACTAAAGGAAGAAACAGGCTATTCTACTGAAAAAATGGAATATTTAATGGAGTTTTATACATCTCCAGGTTTTACTAATGAAAAAATATATCTGTTTTTGGCTACTGATTTAGTTAAAGGAGAAGCAACTCAAGATACAGATGAATACATTAAAGTAGAAAAATATAATATTGATCTTTTAATTAAGATGATAGAAAGGGGAGAGATAACAGATAGCAAAACTATTATTGGTATTATTTTAGCAAAAAAATATTTAGATAATAAACAATAGGTGATATTATTTTCCACCTTTGCATACTATGTTTTAGGGCTTGTATACAAAGGGGGAGAATATATGCCAAAGAAAATTTTAAACTTATGTAAAAGACATTTACAAAATAATTTTATTTTGTATTTTATATTGGCCTTAGCCCTAGTTCTAGGTATAATTATAGGCTCTATTATAGCCAATAGATTAGATAGGAATAAGTGTATTGAATTGGCCAATTATATGAATGTTTTTTTGAAACATATTAACAATGGAAATTTTTATTTTAAGGATATCTTTATATCCTCCCTTTTTTTAAATTATAGAAAAATCTTTATTATCTGGCTCCTAGGCTTAATAGGTATAGGCCTAATTGGAATACCACTTATTATTTGTTGGAGCGGTATTAATATAGGTTTTTTAGTAGGTTTTTTAGTTAAAAGCTTTGGATTTAAAGGATTTCTCTTTGCTTTAATAGGATTGTTGCCCCAATATTTAATCGTTTTGCCTAGCTTATTAGCCATTACTGCAATTGCTTTATCTAATTCCATTAATAGAAAGAAATTCAGAAGGGCCAAGGATTTTAATAGGAATTTAGCTGATTATTCCTTCTTAATATTTATTTTTTCTATTGTATTAGTATTAGGATGTATAATAGAGGGATTTTATACTCACTATTTTATTAAATTCATGGACGTATAGCTAAGATTTTAGTTTAATTGCAAAGGAGAAGTATAATGTCTGATAAAATTGTTGGAGATTATCTCGATTATATGAAAAATGAAAAGAAATTAAGAGAAAATACACTAGAAGCTTATATTAGAGATATACTACAGTTTAAAGAATATTTGCAGGAAAATAAGATATCCAGTTTTAAAGATACTACTAAAACCACTATTATTACATATTTGATGAATTTACAGAAAAAAGGCAAATCTACATCAACTATATCTAGAAATTTAGCCTCTATTAGATGTTTTTTTCAATATTTATTGAATAGGAATATTTTAGATGAAGATCCTACTTTGAACTTAAAATCGCCTAAAGCAGAAAAAAGGATTCCTTCCATATTAACTATGGAGGAGGTTAATCTCTTATTATCTCAACCTAACCCTAAGGATTTTAAAGGAGCTAGAGACAAGGCCATGTTAGAGCTTTTATATGCAACAGGTCTTAGGGTATCAGAAATCATCTCCTTAAATATGGACGACATTAACTTAGATGCAAGCTTACTTATTGTAAGAGATGACAATAACCAAAGGGTGATACCTATAGGGAGAAAAGCTTTAAAGGCATTAGCCTACTATATCTCCAATTATAGGTCAAATATTGAAGAAGGAAAGGAAGAACCATTATTTTTAAATTATAGTGGAAAAAGGCTGACTAGGCAGGGGTTTTGGAAAATAATTAAACAGTATACGAAAAAAGCTAATATTAATAAAGATATTACTCCCCAAACCCTTAGACATTCTTTCGCCGTACATTTAATCGAGAATGGAGCAGATATTAAAACAGTGCAAGAAATTTTAGGTCATTCTGATATATCAACTACTCAAATTTATTCCTTTGCGACTAATAATAAGGAATTGAGAGAGGTATATAACAACTCACATCCAAGAGCATAGGAGGAGATAAAATGGACTATTTAAATAAAATCAATGAATCTAAGGACTATATATTATCTAAAATAGAAAAAACGCCTAAAATAGGCTTAATTTTAGGCTCAGGTTTAGGATCCTTGGGAGATAAAATTGAAAATCCAATAAAATTAAAATATGAAGAAATTCCTAATTTTCCAAGGTCTACTGTGGAAGGCCATGCTGGCCAATTGGTCATAGGAGAATTAGGTGGAAAAACTGTTGTTGCAATGCAGGGAAGATTCCATTTTTACGAAGGATATTCTATGAAAGAAGTTACTTTTCCAATAAGAGTATTAATTAGACTTGGGATTGAAAGCCTAGTAGTAACAAATGCTGCAGGGGGAGTGAATATGGATTTCACTCCAGGTGATTTAATGATAATTAAAGACCATATCAATTTTACAGGGCAAAACCCCTTAATTGGAAAAAATTTAGACCAATTAGGGCCAAGATTTTTAGATATGTCTAAGGCCTATGATAATAGTTATATAGATATAGCTAAAAAAGTTGGTGAAAAGTTAGGAATTGACTTAAAAGAAGGAGTTTATATGTGGTTTACAGGACCTACCTATGAAACTCCTGCTGAAGTTAAATTAGCTAGGATCTTAGGAGCAGATGCAGTAGGCATGTCTACAGTTCCAGAAGTTATAGTAGCAAATCATGAAGGAGTTAGAGTTTTAGGAATATCCTGTATTACAAATATGGCAGCAGGCATCTTAGACAAACCATTAAAACATGAAGAAGTAGTAGAAACATCTTTAAAAGTTAAGGATAAATTTGAAAAATTGATTGTAGAAATACTTAATAGTATCTAATGGAGGATAAATTATGAGAATGTATGACATTATTATGAAAAAACGAGATGGACAAGCACTAAGTACTGAAGAAATCAGCTATTTTGTAGAGAATTATACTAAGGGGCTTATACCGGATTATCAAGCTTCAGCCCTACTAATGGCTATTTTTTTAAACAAGATGGATAAAAGAGAAACTCTGGATTTAACAAAGGCAATAATCAACTCAGGAGATACCTTTGATTTGTCCAGGATTAATGGGATTAAGGTAGATAAGCACTCAACAGGTGGTGTAGGTGATACTACTACCTTAGTCTTAGGACCTATGGTGGCAGCTTGCGGAGTACCTTTTGTTAAGATGTCAGGTAGAGGCCTAGGGCATACAGGGGGAACCTTAGATAAATTAGAATCTATAAAAGGCTTTAGGGTTGAATTAAATAATAAAGAATTTGAAGATATTGCCAATAAAATAAATATTGCAATTTGTAGCCAGACTGGCAATATAACCCCTGCTGATAAAAAATTATATGCCTTAAGAGATGTAACTGCAACAGTAGATAATATTTCTCTTATAACTGCCAGTATAATGAGTAAAAAGTTAGCTGTTGAATCCGATGGAATTATTTTAGATGTTAAGGTAGGCTCTGGTGCCTTTATGAAAAATATAGATGATGCAATAAAACTAGCTAAGGAAATGGTAGATATTGGTAACCTATATGGTAGAAAGACCACTGCCTTAGTTACAAATATGGATGAACCCTTAGGCAAAGCCATAGGCAATGCCCTAGAGGTAAAAGAAGCCATTGAAACTTTAAAAGGAAATGGTCCTGAAGATTTATATGAACTAAGCCTAGTTTTAGGTGCAAAGCTTTTGGTTCTTGCAGAGAAGGTAGACAATGAAATAGATGGAAGAAATATGTTAATTGAGGCAGTAGGCTCTGGCAAGGCCCTTGAAAAGCTTAAGGAATTGGTAAGATATCAAGGTGGAGATGTATCCTATATAGAGAATCCTGAATTGTTACCTAAGGCAAAATATATTATGGAAGTTAAATCAAATGATGAGGGATATGTTAAGTCAATAAATGCCGAGGAAGTAGGTAAATGTGCCTTAGCCTTAGGGGCAGGTAGGGAAACTAAGGAATCAATAATAGATTTGGCTGCAGGTATTGTATTGAATAAGAAGGTAGACGATAAAGTGGAAATAGGAGAGACCTTAGCCTATGTCCATGGAAACGACTTAAGCAAAGTAGAGGAAGTGAAAAATCGACTACTTAATATCTTCATCATAGGGGATAAGAATAAAGAAGTTAAAAGGCTGATTTATAATGAAATCCAATAAATTAATAATAACCAAATAATGTCATTTATTTTAAATCTGCATAAGTAGGAAATTTGTGGAGAATATAAAAGTAAATATATGGAATGGAGGTATTAAGTTGAAAAGAAAACTTGCACCTATCATATTAATACTTTTGATCTTCACAAATTCCCTTGGCGTATATGCCAATGCAGATTTAAAGGTCGATGCAAAGGCTGCTATACTTATGGAAGTTAATACTGGCGAGATTATATATAAATTAAATGAGCATGAAAGGTTAGCACCTGCCAGTATTACTAAGATAATGACAATGTTATTAGGAGTAGAAGCATTAAATTCAGGAAGAATATCCTTAAATGATAAGGTTATTATCAGTAATCATGCTTCTAGGATGGGAGGCTCCCAAGTCTATTTGGAAGCTGGTGAAACCCAAACTGTAGAGGACCTATTTAGGGCCATAGCCATAAGATCAGCAAATGATGCATCTGTGGCCTTAGCTGAGCATATTGCAGGTTCTGAAGAAATCTTTGTAAAAATGATGAACGAGAAAGCAAAGGAATTAGGCATGGAAAATACACATTTTGCCAATGCCAGTGGCTTACCTAATGAAAATCACTATGTTTCAGCTTACGATGTAGCTATTATGTCTAAAGAATTATTGAAATATCCAATAGTTAATGAGTGGTTAACCACCTACATGTATGACTTAAAAGTAGGCAGGAATAAAAATAGTATTCAAACTATGGTCAATACCAACAGATTAGTGAAGGAATATGAAGGTACCACTGGAATTAAAACTGGATCTACCAATGAGGCAGGATTCTGTATATCTGCTTCGGCCAAAAGGGGAGATCTAGAACTAATTGCCGTTGTTTTAGGTTCAAAAACTTCCCAGATTAGGTTTGATGAAGCCAAGCGGATGTTAGATTATGGCTTTGCAAATTTTGAATCCATAAATATAGGTAAAAAAGGTGATATTGTAGCCACATTACCCGTAGAAAAGGGAAAACTATATGAAGTAGATATTATGCTTGAAAGGGATAGTTTCGTTCTTTTACCTAAGGGTGAATCAGGAAATATTGAAAAGGATGTAGTTTTACCAGATATAATAAAGAGTCCCATGTCAGCGGGAGATGTAGTAGGAGAACTAATAATCAGATTAAATGGTAAGGAGATTGATAGAGTAAATTTGGTTATAAAATCTGAAGTTGAAAAGGCAAATTTATTAAATATCTTAAATAGGACTATTAAATCATATTTAAAAGGCAGATAATTGTAAGAAGGATATTAAACCTCGACTTTAATATGTCGAGGTTGTATAATGTTTATATGAATAAAAAAGAAGGGTGTAAAATATGAATTTTGTTTATAATTTACCAGGATTGTTTATTGCAATTATTTTTCATGAACTGGCCCATGGATATATGGCATATATTTTGGGAGATAATACTGCAAAAAATGCTGGAAGGTTGAGTTTAAATCCTATTAAACATATAGATCCAGTAGGTTTTGTTTGCATGCTAGTTTTTAGGTTTGGGTGGGCCAAGCCTGTTCCAATTAATCCTCTAAATTTTAGAAATAGAAAGAGAGATACTATCTTAGTTTCTTTAGCAGGTCCTCTTACAAATTTTATCATTGCTATTTTAGTAAGCTTTGTAATACTATTTGCTAGAATTACTAGTCCCATATTGCAAAAAATCTTTGTAATCACTTTATGGTATAATATAATGTTGGGAGTATTTAATTTACTGCCTTTTCCACCCTTAGACGGGTCAAAAATCCTAGCCAGTTTACTGCCTAGGAAGCAAGAATATTATTTTTATAGATATGAAAAATACTTGTATATTATCCTTGTAATACTTATAGGGACTAATACCATAGATAAAATATTGGGTCCTATTATATCATATGCCTTAGATCTTTTAGATTTAATATTAGGGTATTTGTGGAGTGTAGTGTATGGAATATAAAATTAGGATAGATGTCTTCGAAGGTCCTATGGATTTGCTATTGCATTTAATTGATAGGGCGGAAATTGACATTTATGACATACCAATAAGTTTGATAACTGAACAGTTTATAGAATATATTGAGAAAATGGAAGAATTAAACCTAGAAATAACTAGTGATTTTTTAGTAATGGCAGCAACTTTATTAGAAATAAAATCTAAAATGCTATTACCCCAAAGGGAAAAATCAGATGATAGCCAATTAGAAGCTGAAGAAGACCCTAGGGCTGAATTAGTAAGAAGACTAGTAGAATATAAGAAATTTAAAAGTGTAGCAGAAAAACTGAGAGAAATGGAAAGTATACAGTCGAAAGTCTTTTATAAGCCTAAGGAAGATATAATAGATAATTTTAACGATAATTTAGAAATTGGCGATGTAAATATAGATGATTTATTAAAGGCTTTAAATAATATTATTAAAAGAAGAAAGAACAAAGATAAGATTTTAGATGTTAGGGAAATACAAAGAGAAGAATATACTTTGGAAAAATGTGTTTCAGATATTAAAGAAAGATTAAAAAGAGAAGATACTATCTATTTCAGCAGTTTGCTTAAGGAAGATAGTACAAGAAATGAAATAATAACATATTTTTTATCAGTATTAGAATTAATTAACCTGAAATATATAAATGTTATTCAAGAAAAGGACTTTTCTGACTTAATTATTATCAAGAAACAGAAAGAGGCATAGTTTATGGAGAATAGGGAATTAAAGTCAATTATAGAGGCTTTGTTATTTACATGGGGAGATCCCTTGGAACTAAAGGATATAGCATCTATAATAGAAAAAGAAGAAAGCCAAGTGGAAAAACTTTTAGAAGAAATGATTAGTGAATTCGATTATAATAGACGGGGAATAAGGATAATGAAAATTAATAATTCTTATCAACTATCTACCAGACCAGAACATTTTGAATGGATTAAGAAACTTTCAAGTCCAAAGTTTACAAAGAGTTTATCAAATGCAGCCTTAGAGACATTATCCATAATAGCCTATAGGCAACCTATCATCAAATCTGATATAGAGGCCATAAGAGGGGTCAGATGTGATAAGGCCATTGAGACCTTAATAGAAAGAGGCTTAGTAGTTGAATTGGGAAGGCTTGAAAAGGTGGGAAGACCCATACTATATGGGACTACTGATCTTTTTTTAAAGACATTTGGCCTAGAGAGCTTAGACCAGCTTCCCCCCTTAGAAGATTTTAATAATAGTTTAGATAATCTAGACTCGGAAAAATAATACTAGACTTAGTATTATTTTTCTTTTTTTTGGAAAAATAAAGGTATAGGAGAAAAAGGAAGTGTTTATATGATTATATTAGTCATTATCCTTTTTATTATCTTAGTCCTACTAATTTTGCCATTGAAAATTAAATTTTATTATGAATTTACTGACTCATCAAAATATAAGATCACTATTACATATTTGTTTGGCTTAATAAAGAAGGAAATAGATTCTACTGAAGAGGAAAAGAAGGAGAATAGGAGGGGGTTAACAAATTTTAGAAAAATAGATGCCTATGAGCTATTAAGATATTTTGTGGATAAAGGGAAAATCGAAAGATTATTTTTAAATGTCAAGATAGGTCTTAAAGATCCATTTTTGCTAGGAATTTTAGGAGGCCTTATTTGGAGTATTACAAGCTTTATTTTTGGTCTAATCTTAAGAGATAAGACTTTAGAAGAGGTAAAGGAGAAAGAAATCATGGTAACTCCTCTATTTAATCAGGATATATTCCAATTATTTTTTTTGTGTATAATAAAAGCAAAATTTGTTTATATTATTATTGTATATTTTAGGTTTGTGAAGAAAAGAAAAGGTGGTGAGATTTTTGCCAGAACATCCCATAGAAGGTTTAATGAAAACTACAATGGCTAATCTTAAAGAAATGGTAGATGTAAATACTATTGTAGGAGATGCAGTTCATACAGCTGATGGCACTGTAATAATACCAGTTTCTAAAATATCCTTTGGGTTCGCCTCAGGTGGTAGCGAATTTAATAAAGGACGAGATAAGAGAGAAGTTATATCAGAAGAGAAATTCCCCTTTGGGGGAGGTAGCGGAGCAGGTGTTTGCTTATCACCGGTAGGTTTTATTGTGGTAGGTAATGACCAGATAAAACTACTCACAGTAGATGAAGGCAATAGTGCTCTAACTAACCTATTTGGTTTTATAGAAAAAATGACGGATAATATTCAAAAAAGCTTATCTAACAATAAGAACAACACCAACAACACAAATGTAGACCCAACTCAAATGATATAGAGAAATTTTGAGAAGCAGGATAGATATCTTGCTTCTTTTAATTAAGTCAGGAGGTTTTACAGTGAAAAAGATTAAATATATTGTTGTTTTATTGATAATATTGTTAAGTTCTAGTATAGTAAATGGTGAGAACATATATTTAAGCGGAAGTTCATGTATATTAATAGATGCTAATACAGGGAGAATATTATTTGAAAAAAATCCTCATGTAAAAATGCCGATGGCTAGTACTACTAAAATAATGACTGCATTAGTTGCCCTAGAGTACGGGAATTTAGAAGATGAAGTTATAATCACTAAGGAAGCTGTTGGTATTGAAGGCTCTAGCATATACTTAAGGGAAGGAGAAATTATGAGCTTAGAGGACTTGCTATATGGTTTAATGTTAAGGTCAGGAAATGATGCTGCAGTGGCAATTGCTATCCATGTTGGCGGCAATTTAGAAAACTTTATTGATTTGATGAACAAAAAGGCCAAGGAAATAGGAGCAGTAAATACTAATTTTACCAATCCCCATGGCTTGCATGATGATCTCCATTATACAACTGCTTATGATTTGGCCTTGATTACAAGGGAAGCATTTAAATATGAAGAATTTGCGAAAATTGCTGGGACCAAATCCTATATATCCAATAGGGTGGAGAATAACTATTACTATAATAAGAATAAAACCCTTTGGGAATATAAGGGTGGGGACGGTGTAAAAACTGGCTATACAATGAGGGCTGGAAGATGTTTAGTTTCTTCTGCCACTAGAAATGGCCATCGATTAATTGCTGTTTCCCTAAATGCTAGGGATTGGTTTAATGATAATTACAAACTCTTGGATTTTGGTTTTGAAAACTTCAAGCCATACTTAATTTACGATAAGGGCCAATTTATAAAAAAAATTGAAGTGGAAAAGGGGAAAAAGAAGTATCTAGACCTTGTAACCGATTCAAGCTTTACCTACTTATTAAAAGATGACGAAAAAAGTAAGATAAAGCTTACTGTTGAAGTTCCTGACAGGGTTGAAGCCCCAATTAATGAAGGCACTAAAATTGGATACTTATATACATTTTTTGATGGTAAATTAATAAATAAAATCGATTTAATTGCCAAATCATCTGTAGGAAAAAGCAATATCTTAGAAAGATTAATTGAAAGGATCAAGGGTAAATAAAATATACCTTTAAAGAGAAAGGTGATTAGCTATGAGATTACAAAAATATATAGCCCTATGCGGAGTAACTTCTAGAAGAAAAGCGGAAAAACTAATACTTGAGGGAAAAGTAAAAGTTAATGATAAAGTAGTTAGAGAACTGGGAACTGTAATAGATGTGGACAAGGATAAGGTTAAGGTAAATGACAGGCTAATTAAGCCAGAAAGGAATAAGGTTTATATCATGTTAAATAAGCCAATTGGATATGTAACCACCTTAAAGGATGAAAAAAATAGAAGGGTTGTTACGGATTTAATAGAAGGGGTAAAGGAAAGGATATATCCAGTGGGCAGGCTTGATGCAGATACTACTGGATTATTATTGTTAACTAATGATGGAGACATAACCTATAAGCTAACCCATCCTTCTAATGAAATACCAAAAAGATATATTGCTATAGTAGAAGGGGTACCTAACAAATTAGAACTTGAAAGTTTTAGAAAGGGCCTTAAAATAGATGGAAGATATACTTCTAGGGCAAAGATTAAGATAGTCAGAAAGTATGAAAATGAATCTATCCTCGATATAACTATACATGAGGGTAGAAATAGGCAGATAAAGAAGATGTGTGAAGCAATTAATCACCCTGTGAAAAAATTAAAGCGAATAGCCATAGGAGACTTGGAATTAGGTGAATTAGGCCTAGGTCAATGGAGATATTTAGAGGATGAAGAGATAGAATATCTAAAAAAATTATTATGAAGTGGTGGACTATGATTTGTTTTAGAAAAATAAAAGAGGAAGATTTTGACAAGGTTAAAGAAATTTTATTAGAAGAGAATATTTCCAATCTGCAAGTAGAAGGCATAATCTATGTAGTCATAGAAAATGATGAAATTTTAGGTGTAGGGAAAGTAAAGGAAGAAAACAAAAAATGGTTTTTAGAATATTTAATTACAAGAAAAAATAAGAGAGGAAATAGGTTAGGTGATGGACTCTTAAGGGTTCTAGCCAATAATCTATTTAGAAATGGCATAGATAAGCTTTATTGTCAAGAGAAAAATGAATTCTTGTTAAAAAAAGGATTTAGAAAAAATGATGAAAACCTCTATGAATTGAATATAGAGGAATTATTTGACCATAATTGTAATAATTGTGGAGGTTAATATGAGTTTTGAAAAGATAGTCAATACAATTAAGATTTCAAGGGAATTCATACTTAATTTTGTTAAAGAAGGACAAGTAGTACTAGATTGCACAGTAGGCAATGGAAACGATACTTTAACATTGGCTAAATGTGTTGGCCCTACTGGAAAGGTCTATGGTTTTGATATTCAAAAAGAGGCCATTGAGAGAACAAAGGAAAAATTGACTTGTGAAAATCTAGACAAACATGTTATATTAATATTAGATGGCCATGAAAATATTGATTTGTATATTGAGGAAGAATTAGATTTTATTATTTATAATTTAGGTTATTTACCAGGAGGAGATAAAAGAATTATTACAAAAAAAGAAACAACCTTAATTAGTTTGGAAAAAGCCTTAGGCTTGTTGAAAGAAAATGGACTTTTATTAGTTACATGTTACATAGGCCATGAAGGGGGCTTAGAAGAAAAAAATGCAGTGGAAAATTTTCTTATGGCCTTAGACCAGAAGAAATACAACGTATTAAAATATGAATTTATCAATCAAAGAAACAATCCCCCTGTATTATTTTCCATTGAAAAAGCAAGAATTAGGAGGTAATAAATGACAGGTATAAAGATTACTGACACTACTTTAAGAGATGCCCATCAATCTCTAATAGCAACTAGAATGAAATTAGAAGATATGCTTCCCATAGCTGAAAAATTGGACAATGTTGGCTTTCACGCCTTAGAAGTATGGGGAGGAGCAACATTTGATGCCTGTTTAAGGTTCTTAGATGAAGATCCGTGGCACAGGCTCAGAGAATTAAGGAAAGTCTTTAAAAAGACTAAACTACAGATGTTGTTAAGGGGCCAAAACCTATTGGGATATAAACATTATCCAGACGATGTGGTAGAAGAATTTGTAAAAAAATCTATTGAAAATGGAATAGATATTATAAGGGTCTTTGACGCATTAAACGATATTAGAAATATTAAAACATCAATTGATGCTACAAAGAAATATGGTGGTCATGCCCAGGCTGCTATATGTTATACTACTAGCCCAGTTCATGATGTAAAGTATTATGTAGATTTGGCTGTAGAAATGGAAAGAATGGGAGTAGACTCCATATGTATAAAGGACATGTCTGGTATTTTATTACCATATACTGCTGAAGAACTTGTTAGGGAATTGAAAAAGAAGGTAAAAGTGCCTATCGAGATCCACTCTCATTTTACCAGTGGAATTGCTAATCAGACCTATATGAAGGCCATAGAAGCAGGTGTAGATATAATAGATACAGCCATATCTCCTATGGGTAATGGGACATCACAACCAGCTACAGAACCTATGATAGCTGCATTGAAAGGTACACCATATTATCCTAAGGATATAAATATGGAGTTGTTAATGGGAGTTTCAGATTACTTTAAGGAATTGAAAGATAAGTATTTTAAGGAAGGATTATTAAATCTCAAATTATTGTCTGTAGATGTAAAGACCTTAATATACCAAGTTCCAGGTGGAATGCTATCTAATTTAGTTTCCCAATTAAAGAAGCAGGGCAAAGAATATTTACTTGAAGAAGTATTAAAAGAAGTTCCTAGAGTAAGAGAAGACTTAGGATATCCTCCCTTAGTAACTCCAATGAGTCAAATGGTTGGAACCCAGGCAGTATTTAATGTTGTATTAGGTGAAAGATATAAGATGATTCCAATAGAAGCTAAGAATTACGTTAAAGGCTTGTATGGAAAGCCTACTTTACCGATTTCAGAAGAAATTAAAAGGAAGATAATTGGTGATGAAGAAGTTTATACAGGTAGGCCAGCAGATTTATTGGAACCACAATTGGATCAGTTAAAGGAGGAGATAAAGGCATATATAGAACAAGATGAAGATGTGCTAACCTATGCCCTTTTTCCGCAGGTAGCCTTAGAGTTTTTCAAAAAAAGGCTGGCAAAAAAATATAAAATAGACCATGAGTTATTAAATGAAGAATATAATGTTTATCCAGTATAACAAGCCTAAGGGCTTGTTTTTTTATAGTCATAAAGAGAGAGATGAAACTAAACTTGCAAAAATCTATAAATTTTAATAATTAATGAAATAAATCTTGCACTAAACATTATCCTTTGTTATGATTAAATTGAGGAATATAAAAAGGGGGAATTAAATTGTCAACGAAGACTGAAGTTTCTCTTATCGTTGAAAAGAACTGGTGTAAAGGATGTGGAATATGCGTTGCATTTTGCCCTAAAAATGTACTTGAGATAAAAAATGGAAAAGTTAATATAAGAGATCTAGAAGCCTGCATCCAATGTGGTCAATGCGAACTTAGGTGTCCAGATTTTGCCATTTATTTGGGAGGTAAGTAAGTATGGTAGATAAAAATATTAAATTAATGCAGGGAAATGAAGCATGTGTGGAAGCTGCCATAGTAGCTGGTATGAAGTTTTATGCTGGATACCCAATAACACCATCTACTGAAATTGCTGAGTTGTCTGCAGAAAAGCTACCAAGAGTAGGTGGAAGGTTTATACAAATGGAAGATGAGATTGCTAGCATTTCAGCAGTTATAGGTGCATCAATAGCAGGGGTTAAATCTATGACTGCTACTAGTGGGCCAGGATTTTCATTGAAACAGGAAGGAATCGGATATGCTGTAATTACAGAAACTCCCTGTGTAATAGTAAATGTTCAAAGAGGTGGACCTAGTACAGGGATGCCAACTGCGCCTGGACAGGGAGATATTATGCAAGCTAGATGGGGGACCCATGGAGACCATTCAATAATTGCCTTATATCCTTGGTCAGTAAAAGAGATCTACCATACAACTATTAAAGCCTTTAATCTTTCAGAAAAATACAGGACTCCAGTATTACTCCTTTTAGATGAAGTAATCGGCCATATGAGGGAAAGTATAGAACTGCCAAAGGAAGATGAAATTGAAATTTACAATAGAAAAAAACCAACTTGTCCTCCTGAAGAGTATAAGCCTTATAAAGTTAAAGAAGGGGATATAGTACCAGAAATGGCAGGCTTTGGTGAAGGATATAGGTTTCATGTAACTGGTTTAACCCATGATGAAACAGGCTTTCCTTCTAATAATGGGAATATAGCTGAAAACTTAATTAAAAGATTAGTATCTAAAATAGAAGACAATAAAGACGACATCGTTGAAATTGACGAGTATTTACTTGATGATGCAGAAATTGCAATAGTTGCCTTTGGCTCAACGGCCAGATCTGCTAAATCAGCTGTTGATATATTAAGGGAAGAAGGAATAAAGGTTGGATTGTTTAGGCCAATAACCATTTGGCCTTTTGCAGATAAACAGCTTATTGAACTATCAAAAAAGGTAAGTAGATTAGTTGTCGTAGAGATGAATTTAGGCCAATACTATTTGGCTGTAGATAGGGTAGCAAGTAAACATACTAAGGTGGAAAAATTTGGTAGGGTAAGTGGAGAGTTAATAACGCCTCAAGAGATTGTTGATTACATTAAGGAGGTTTAATATGCCTAGTCAATTGGTAAAGGAATATTTTAGAACGGAGAATTTACCCCATATCTGGTGTCCTGGCTGCGGCAATGGTATAGTAACAAGGGCAATTGTTAAGGCTATTGATAATTTGGGACTTAATAAGGATGAAGTATGTGTTGTATCTGGCATAGGATGTTCTTCTAGAGCTTCAGGATATTTAGATTTTAATACCATTCATACTACCCATGGAAGGGCCTTAGCTTTTGCAACGGGCATAAAGCTGGCAAAGCCAAATTTAAAAGTAATAGTTATTACAGGAGATGGTGATGCTTCAGCCATTGGGGGAAATCACTTGATTCATGCAGCAAGGAGAAATATAGATATAACAACAATAGTATTTAATAATAATACCTATGGGATGACTGGAGGCCAATATTCACCAACTACTCCAACTGGCGATAAGGGAACCACAGCACCTTTTGGGAATATAGATATGAATTTTGATCTTTGTGAGTTAGCTAAGGCAGCAGGTGCCACATATGTTAGCAGAAGTACCATATTTACTGCTAATATGTTAATTAAACAGGTGGAAAATGGAATAAAGAATAATGGGTTTTCCTTCATTGAAGCTTTAACTATATGCCCCACTTATTATGGAAGGAAAAATCGAAAAGGAGAAGCTGTAGATATGATGGTATACCTGAAGGAAAATGCAATAAATATTGCTGCCTATGACAAACTACCTAAAGAACAGAGGGAAGGAAAGTTTGTTATAGGAGAAATATATAAAAGCAAGAGGCCAGAATATACGGAAGAATATCAAAAGATTATAGATTCTTTCTCTGAGGGGGTATAACATGGTACATCAAGAACTGAGGTTAACTGGCTCTGGTGGTCAAGGACTTATTTTAGCTGGTATTATATTGGCTGAAGCAGCATTATATGATGGTTTAAACGTAGTACAATCCCAGTCTTATGGTCCTGAAGCTAGAGGAGGTGCCAGTAAGGCAGAGGTAATCATAAGCAGTAAGGAGATAAATTATCCTAAGGTAATCAAATGTGACTTAATGCTTGCCTTAACACAGACTGCATGTGACAAGTATGTGGATTCAATTAAACCTAAGGGAATTTTAGTCGTTGATAAGTCAATTTCCAATATACCTATTAGAGAGGATATTACGATTTACGTTGTACCTATAATAGAAACTGCAAGGAACTCCTTAGGCTATCCCATGGTTTCCAATGTGATAGCCTTAGGAACCATATATGAATTAACAAAGATAGTGTCAAAAACTTCAATGGAAAAGGCCATTTGCAATAGGATTCCTAGAGGAACAGAAGAATTAAACCTTAAGGCCTTAGAAGAAGGATATAATCTAATAAGAAATCATAAGGAAGAGTGTATCGGTTATGGATGTAGATTTAATTAAGAAAATTCAAAAGGAATTTAATAAGTTAACCAAGGGGCAGAAGCTAATAGCAGAATTCATAATCAATGAATATGATAAAGCTGCTTTTATGACTGCCCTGACCCTGGGTGAAACAGTTGGCGTTAGTGAATCAACAGTTGTCAGATTTGCTCATTCCTTGGGATATGATGGTTATAAGGATTTACAAAAACAATTGCAAGAGCTTGTTAAAAACAAGCTTACAACTGTACAAAGGTTGTCCATGGTAAGTAAGTATTCTGATAAAGAAGGCGTTTTAAAAAAGGTTATGGAAAAGGATATGGAAAATATCCAGAGAACCATTAATGAAACAGGCCAGGAAGCCTTTGAGCAATCTATAGATTTAATACTTAATGCTAAGAATATTTATATATTGGGTTTAAGGTCATCATCTTTTCTGGCAGGATACTTGGGGTTTTACTTAAGCTTTTTATTTAAGGATATTAAAGTAGTTACCTCAGGGGCAAATGATTTATTTGAACAATTGTTTAGAGCTGATTCAGAAGATGTAATAATTGGAATTAGCTATCCTAGATATTCTAAACGAACCCTTGAAGCCTTAGATTTCTGTAAGGAAAAGGGATGCAAGATTATTAGTATAACCGATAGCTTAATTTCACCTGCTGCAAAATACTCAGATATAACCCTAATTGCAACTAGTGACATGCTTTCCTTTGTTGACTCCTTAGTGGCCCCTATGAGTTTAATAAATGCCCTAATCGTTGCAATAGGTTTGAAAAAGAAAGAAGATACTACAGTTTATTTCGAAGAGTTAGAGAGAATTTGGAAAAAATATAATGTTTATGATTCTAGCATCGACAATAAATAAAGCGAGCTCTCGCTTTATTTATTGTCGATTTTTATCATAGTAAATATTATCATAAATGATATCTTGTAATTAAGTTATTTTTACTATAATATTAATACATAATAATATGAGGAGGGATATTATTGACTAAAATATACCTAATAAGGCATGGACAATCGGAATGGAACTTGTTATCTAAGGTACAGGGTCAAAAAGATGCAAATCTTACTGATCTAGGTAGGGAACAAGCAAGGAAATTAGGGGAAAGATTGATTGATGAAGATATAGATATTATATATAGTAGTGATTTATCTAGGGCATTGGAAACAGCTAAAATTATATCTAGTATAATTAATAAGCCAATTGTTGAAAGTAAGGAAATTAGAGAAATAAACTTTGGGATTTGGGAAGGTTTGACCTTAGAGGAAATTCTAAAAAAACATAAAGAGCAATATTTAATTTGGATGAAAAACCCAGTTCAATTTAAACTAGAAGGTGCAGAGACATTAGAAGCCTTAAAGGATAGGGTTATGAATTATGTAGAAAAAATAATTTTGGAAAACAAAGATAAAAATATAGCCATTGTTTCCCATAATGCAACTTTAAAAATCATTATTTTGAACCTACTGGGTATGGGAAATGCCTTTTATAAAAATATCTCCTTACATAACGTTTCCCTTAGTATTGTAGAATGCAGGCAATACAATAATGTATTAACATTACTAAATGACACATCACATTTAAAGGGGTTATAACTATGGTAGAAAAAGTGGGCATAATTGGTGCTGGACCTTCAGGGATAATTGCTGCAGGAATTGCTGGCTCTAGAGGAAAAGATGTAACTTTAATTGAAAAAAATGATAGGATAGGTAAAAAGCTTTTTATTACAGGGAAGGGCAGATGCAACATAACTAATAATGCGCCAATAGAGGATTTTTTTGATAATGTTATGACAAACAAGAATTTTCTTTATAGCTCTTTCTACACTTTTACCAACAAGGATATTATTAGCTTATTAGAGGGTTACAGTGTAAAAACTAAGGTTGAAAGGGGAAATAGGGTTTTTCCAGCCAGCGATAAATCTTCTGATGTGATAAAGGCTTTTGAGAAGTTCTTAATGGATAATAATGTAAAATTATTGTTAAATTCAAAGGTAGATAATGTTTATATAAAAAACAACAAGTTTGTTGTAGTCATTGGTAAAGAAGAATTAATGTTTGATAAATTGCTAATTTCTACAGGAGGCATGTCTTATCCAAGGACCGGTTCCACAGGTGATGGATATAGGTTTGCAAAAAGTTTTGGACATACCGTTACCAAATTGATGCCTTCCTTGGTTCCAGTAGAATTGGAGGAAGAATGGATTAAGGAATTACAAGGCTTATCCCTTAAAAATGTGAATTTAAGTGCATATGCAAAGGAAAAGAAAATACATGAAGAATTTGGGGAGATGCTCTTTACCCATTATGGGATATCAGGTCCTATTGTACTTTCCATGAGCAATTATTTACATAAGTATTTAAATGAAGGAATTAAGTTTTATATTGACCTTAAGCCAGCCTTAAATGAGAAAAAACTTGATAATAGAATATTAAGGGATTTTAAGAAAAATAATAATAAGCAGGTAAAAAATGGTTTAGATGACTTGTTACCTAAAAAAATAATACCAATAATTATAAGGCTAGCTTCAATTTCACCTGATAAACCAATAAACCAAATTACTAAGGAAGAAAGAGGGAGATTAGTAAATTGTATCAAAAATTTCCCACTAACATTTAAATCCCTAAGGCCAATAGAAGAAGCAATTGTTACCTCAGGTGGCGTCAATGTTAAGGAAATAAATCCTTCTACTATGGAGTCTAAAATTATCCCAGGCTTATTTTTTTCTGGAGAAATAATAGATGTGGATGCTTTAACAGGAGGCTTTAATCTACAAATAGCTTATTCTACCGGTTATTTGGCAGGGAGTAATATTTAATTTAATATTAAAACTCTTGTTTACAGATAAAATTTAATATATAATTAATAGGGAGTGATTTGATGGGTACGGTGGCTATTAGAGGTGCCATCACTGTAGACAATAATTCTGTAGAAAGTATCTTGGAAGCTACAAGTGAATTGTTGATAGAAATAGAGAAAAAGAACCATCTTGTTAGAGATAGGGTTATTAGCATAATTTTTTCCTGCACTTCTGATTTAGATAAGGCATATCCAGCAAAGGCAGCTAGACAGTTAGGTTATTTGAATGCTGCATTAATGTGTTTCAACGAAATGTACGTAGAAGGAAGTATTGATAAGTGTATCAGGGTTATGATTTTATATAATTCTGATATGGAGCAGAAGGATGTCAAACATATATATTTAAGAGATGCAAAAGCATTGAGACCTGATCTGTCGTTTAAAGCATAGCCACCCAGGGGTGGTTATTATTTTGTATCCTTGATATAAGGAGGAAGCTAATGTTAGATAGAAACATTACAATTGCTATAGACGGACCAGCAGGTGCTGGCAAAAGTACAATTGCAAAAAAGGTTGCAGAAATATTATCAATAGAATATATAGATACTGGTGCCATGTATAGGGCCATAACATTGAAAGTTTTAAATGAGGGGCTAGATCCTAAATCAGTTGAAGATGTTAAGTCTGTCTTGGGAAGAACTTCTATTGATTTCAGAAACAATCATATATATTTAGATAATAAGAATGTAGACAAAGAGATTCGAGAAAATAGGATCAGCAAAAATGTTTCTTATGTTGCAAAAATTAAGGAAGTAAGAGAAGCTATGGTGAAAATCCAACAAGAACTGGCAAAGACTAAATCAGTAATTATGGATGGCAGGGATATTGGTACTGTTGTCTTACCTAATGCGGATTATAAGTTTTTTATTGTTGCCAGTGTTGAAGAAAGAGCAAGAAGGAGATATAAGGAATTACTTGAAAAAGGTGAGGAAGGAATTTCATATGAAGATGTAAAAAAGGAAATTGAAAATAGGGATAGAATAGATTCAACTAGAGAGATTTCCCCACTGGTAAAAAGCCAAGATGCTTATCTTCTAGATACGACTGGAAAAACAGTCGATGAATGTGTAGAAGAAATTATATCTATAATTAAGGGTGATAACTGATGTCCTTTTATAATTTTCTTAAGAAAATTGCAAATGTTGTATTTAAAATAATTTATAGAATCAATGTATATGGGGAAGAAAATTTACAAGAAAAGGGAAGTCTTATAATATGCTCTAATCATATTCACAATTTTGACCCGATTATCATATCCCTCGTATATCCTAGACAAATCTTTTGGATGGCAAAAAAGCAATTGTTTCGATATAAAATACCAGCCTATTTCTTAGAAAAACTAGGTGCTTTTCCAGTTGACAGAGAAGAAGCGGACTTATCCACTTTCAAAAAATCTTTAAAGGTCTTGAAAAACGATGGTGTTTTAGGTATTTTTCCAGAAGGGACAAGGGTAAAAGAAATTGATTTGGAAAATGCAAAGCCTGGAGTTGGACTTATAGCTCTTAAATCTAAGACTACCGTACTACCAGTTTTTATTGAAGGAAATTATAAGCCCTTTAGTAGGATAAATGTTTATTTTGGAGAAAAGATAGACCTTTCTGATTATCATAATAAGAGGCCTTCTAAGGATGATTACCTATTAGTTAGTAAAAATATATTAAAATCCATATATTCAATTAAGCAAAGGGGATGAAAAAAAAGTGGAAATTATTTTAGCTGATAAAGCTGGCTTTTGCTATGGTGTAAAAAGGGCTGTAGAAATGACAGAGAAGGAGCTTTCCAATACCAAAGAGAAAGTGTATTCTCTAGGTCCCTTAATTCACAACCCTCAGGCTGTTAAGGAATTTGAGGAAAAAGGATTGATGGTAATTGATGAAATTAGTGAAATAAGAGATAGTAAGGTAATTATTAGATCCCATGGTGTTAGTAAAGAAATAGTGGACAAGATGAAAGAACAGAATATAGACATTGTAGACAGTACTTGTCCCTATGTTAAATCAGTTCATAATAAGGTTGAAGAATATCATAAACAAGGATATAATATAGTAATAGTTGGCGATAAAAATCATCCCGAAATAATTGGAATAAATGGCTGGTGTAACAATAAAGCCTTTATTATAAATTCGGAAGAGGAAGCATTAAATCTTCCCAAGATGGATAAAGTATGTGTAGTTTCTCAAACTACCAATACCCAAGAAAAATTTGCAAGACTATCAGAAATTGTTAAGGAAAAGGGTAATGAAGTTAAGATATTCAATACTATTTGCAATGCCACTAACCATCGCCAAGAGGCCTGTAGAGAAGTAGCAAAGAAAGTAGACGCCATGATAGTAATAGGTGGATATCATAGTTCAAACACTAAAAAATTAGCTGATATTAGTAAAAAATATTGCAAGCATGTATATCATATTGAAACAAAGGATGAATTACCCTTAGATGAGATACAAAAATTTAATAAAATTGGTATAACAGCAGGTGCATCAACACCTGATTGGATAATTAAGGAGGTCATTGAAACAATGGAGAATTTAAGCAATAATGATAATTTAAGCAATTCTGAAATGATGGAGGTAATTGAAAGTTCTTTTACTAAAATACATAGGGGAGATGTGGTAAAAGGAAAGGTAATTTTCGTTACTGATGACGAAGTTATGGTTAATATTAATTATAAGGCTGATGGAATAATTACTAGGGATGAATTATCAAATGACCCTGATATCAAGCCAAGGGACCTATTTAATCAGGGAGATGAAATAGATGTATATGTGGTAAAATTAGACGATGGTGAGGGCAATGTAGTATTATCTACTAAAAGGATAGAAGAAATAAAGAATTGGGATATTGTTGAAAACTTCTATAAGGAAAAAGAAAGAGTAGAATGTAAAGTATTAAATGTTGTAAAAGGTGGCTTATCTGTTTTAGTTCATGGAATTAATGGTTTTATGCCAGCTTCCCAAATATCACTTAAATATGTTTCAGATTTAAATCCATATAAAGGAAAGACCTTAATTGCTAAAATCATAGATTTCGATAGAAGCAGGAGAAGGGTTATCCTATCAAGGAAAGAAGTGGAAAGAGAAGAGCTTAACAACAGAAGAAAAGAGCTTTGGGCAAGTTTAGAAGTAGATCAGATAAGAGAAGGTGTAGTTCAAAGATTAACCGATTTTGGTGCCTTTGTTGATTTAGGCGGTGTAGATGGTTTAATTCATATATCAGATTTGTCCTGGAACAGAATAAAACATCCTTCTGAAGTGGTAACAGAAGGGCAAAAGGTAAATGTTAAGGTTTTAGCCTTTGATAGAGAAAAGAATAGAATATCCCTTGGATTAAAACAAACAATGGAAGAACCCTGGATAGCTTTTTCTAAAAATGTAAACATTGGAGATATAGTAGAGGGTACTGTAGTTAATCTCTTAGATTTTGGCGCCTTTGTAAGGTTAAAAGAAGGTGTAGATGGTTTACTTCATGTTTCTCAAATTTCTAAGGACCATGTTAACAAGCCTTCCGATGTACTAAGTATTGGAGATAAGATAAAAGTAAAAGTCATAGACATAAATGGTGACGAAAAGAAAATAAGCCTGAGCTTAAAGGAAGCCAAGGAAGCAGAAGAGAAAGAAAATGAAGCAAGTCAACTTAATAATTTAAAGGAAGAAGTTGAATTTACAATTGAGGATATGGTAGAAAAAAATTAAATAGAACTTAATTTAGAAAGGGTTTTAATGTATAATAGCATTAAAGCCCTATATTCATTTGGACAGGTTTTATAAAGGAGGTATTTAATGGATAAATATGAGGTGTTTAAGGCTAATATTAATAAATTAATCAATATTGACTTAAATTATTATAAGGAAAAGCAAATGAAAAGGCGAATTCAATCCCTTTTAACCAGAAATAATTTTAAAGATTTTGACGATTACTTTATAGGGTTAAAAAGTGATAAAGCTCTTCTTGAACAATTCATAAACTATTTGACAATTAATGTATCTGAATTCTATAGAAATCCTAACCAATGGAATGTTTTAGAAAAGGATATAATTCCTTTTCTATTGACTAAGAAGAAAGAGTTGAATCTATGGAGCTCTGCTTGTTCAACTGGAGAAGAGCCCTACTCCTTAGCAATGTTGATGACTAAGTTCTTACCCTTAAATAAGATTAAAGTTTTGGCAACTGATATTGATGAGGATGCCATGAATAAGGCAAAAATTGGCTTATATAATGAAAAGGCTCTAGAAAATTTGCCATTGGATTTTAAGAATAGATTTTTTACCAAAGTTCAAAACTCATTTAAAATCTCAGATGATATAAAAAGATGTGTTGAATTTAGGAAAATGGATTTGTTAAAAGATAGATTTCCTACCGATGTAGATCTAATTCTTTGTAGAAATGTGATGATATATTTCACAGAAGAGGCAAAAGAATTATTATATTCTAAATTTTACAATTCCCTCAGTGATGACGGAATATTATTTGTTGGAAGTACTGAGCAGATTATTATGCCAGAAAAATACAAACTAAAACCTGTTAGAACTTTTTTTTACAAAAAAATAATATAAAAGGAGGGTAAAATTTGGAGACTAAAGTTTTTTTAGAGTTATTATCTAATAGTAAAGGAGTATCTGGCTATGAATATCCATTACAGGACACAATTATATCAGCTTTTAGCAAATATTTAGATAATGTATCAGTTGATAAATTAGGCAATGTAATTGGTTTTAAAAAAGGTACATATAAGGACAATAATGTTAAAATAATGATTGCTGCCCATATGGATGAAATTGGGTTAATGGTTAAGGATATTGAAGACAATGGTTTTATTAGGTTTACTAATATTGGAGGTATTGACCCAAGGACTATTTTAGGCCAAGAAGTCATAGTCCATGGAGTTGAAGATTTATTTGGAGTAATTGGTTCAAAGCCTCCCCACCTTCAAGAACCCTCAGAACATAATAAGGCCATAAAAATGGAAGATATGATAATAGATACAGGCTATCCTAAGGAAAAGGTTGAAGAACTAGTAAATATTGGGGATCCTATTACCATTAGGAGAAATGTAAAGAATTTATTGGGAAATAGAATTGCAGGTAAGGCCTTAGATGATAGGGCGGGGGTAGCTGCTTTATACGAATGTATGAAAGAATTAAATAAAATACAACATGAAGCAGATATATATTTTGTTACTACGGTTCAAGAGGAAGTCAGTATGGCTGGAGCTTTAGTAAGTAGTTATAAAATAAATCCAGATATTGGCATTGCTGTGGATGTTGGATTTGGAGCAACACCAGAATTGCCTATATCTACCACAATCGAACTGGGCAAAGGCCCAGCTATTACCTTAGGCGGGAATATTCATCCAAATTTAAGGAAAAAGCTTGTAGATATAGCAAAGGAGTACAATATTCCAAGTCAAGTAGAGGTAACTCCAGGTCCTACTGGAACTGATGCTAGGGCAATGCAGATTACAAGAGATGGAATTCCTTCTCTACTTTTATCTATTCCACTGAGATATATGCATACCTCAGTAGAGTTACTGGATGTGGAGGATGTAAGGAATACTGGAAAGCTTTTAGCTTTTTTCGTAGCTTCTATTTCTAATGATAATTTGGAGGGATTGCTATGTTATTAAAGGAACTTACTGAAGCTTCGGGTGTATCTGGCAATGAAAAGGAAGTAAGGGATCTTATAATTTCAGAAATTAAAGATTATGTCGACAGCTATAAAATAGATAGGCTTGGAAATATTATTGCCTATAAAAAGGGTAAAGATATCGGTAAAAAGCTCATGATTACAGCCCATATGGATGAAGTAGGATTAATGATAAAGGATATTGATAAAGATGGTTTCCTAAAATTTATGACCGTAGGCGGTATAGACAAGAGGATTTTAGTATCTAAACCTGTCTTAGTAGGTAAAGATAAATTGCCTGGAGTTATAGGGGCTAAGCCAATTCATTTACAAAAGCCTGATGAAAGGACAAGGGCATTAAATATAGACGAATTATATATAGATATTGGTGCCAGGTCTAAGGAAGAAGCTGAAAGATATGTTAGTATTGGCGATTATGTAATATTTGATTCTGAATATGTAGAATTTGGGGAAGGGCTTGTTAAAGCAAAAGCCTTAGACAACAGGGTTGGATGTTCCTTATTGATTAAATTAATTAAAGAAATTAAAGATCTTAGCTTTTATGCCGTATTCACCGTTATGGAAGAAGTAGGGCTAGTTGGAGCAGGTCCAGCAGCTTATGAAGTTGATCCAGACTATGCAATAATATTAGAAGGGACCCTATGTTATGATATGCCTAAACTTGATACACACTTGATTCCCACATATTTAAATAAAGGCCCAGCCATTTCCTTAATAGACAGGACTACTATATATAATAAGGATTTTAGAAATAAAATAGTAGAAATAGCCAAAAAAAATAATATCCCATATCAATTTAGAAAGACTTCCATGGGTGGGAACGATTCAGGTAAAATTCATACTACTAGAGAGGGTTCCATAACAGCTACTATCTCTGTACCATGTAGATATATACACTCTCCTGCATCTGTTATGAGCAAAAAAGATTATGACAGTACATTTGCTTTACTAAAAGAAATTTTATATCAATTTGAAAGGGAGGAAATATAATGAATATTAACTTTAGTTTATTAAAGGAATTAGTAGGTATCTATGGACCAGCTAGTAATGAAAAAACCATTAGGGAATATATAACAAAAGAAATAAAAGATTATGTAGATGAAATTGAAATAGATAGTTTAGGTAACTTAATAGCAAGAAAAAAGGGAAATGGAAAAAAGATAATGATTTCTGCCCATATGGACCAAATTGGGTTAATGGTAATAGATATAGATGAGAAGGGTTTTTTAAGATTTACTAATGTAGGTGGGATATCTCCATTCATTTCCATTAGCCAAAAAGTGGTTTTTGAAAATGGTACTGTAGGTATAATCTATCATGAGCCAGTAGATGATATTTCTAAGCTTAAATTATCAAACATGTACATAGATATTGGCGCTTTTAGCAAAGAAGAGGCAGAAAAAAAGGTTAGTATTGGAGATATATGCATATATAAAACTGAATTTGAAGAAAATGAAAATGTGGTATTTACTAGTTATTTAGATGATAGAGTTGGATGTTTTATTGCAATCGAAGCCATAAAGAAAATTAATAATCCAATTAATGACCTATATTTTGTATTTTCAACTCAGGAGGAAGTTGGCCTAAGGGGAGCCAAAACTGCTGCATATAAAATAGATCCAGACATTGGAATAGCCTTAGACGTTACTGCCCACGGTGATACTCCTAAGGCCAAGAGATTTGCTGTTGGTTTAAATAAGGGGGCTGCCATTAAAGTTAAAGACAATTCGATTATCTGCCATCCAAAAATTAGGGAGTTATTAGTAAACATCGCTAAGGAAAACGAAATTCCTTATCAGATGGAGGTCTTAGAGTTTGGAGGCACAGATTCTGGAGCAATTCACGTCACCAAAGAGGGAGTTCCTTCTGGAGTAATATCTATACCTACTAGATACGTTCATTCAACTGTTGAAATGGCTTCTAAAAACGATATTATAAATTGTTTAAAATTATTGATTAAGTTCTTAGAAAGTGAAATAAATATTTAAATATTTGTTTAATGCCTGGTATAAGGATTGGGTTTATATTGAATCCAATCCTTTTTGAATTGATATTTGGCGTATTTTAGTTAAAAATGTATATTCTTATACTAATTTGTATGAAAAAATATTACAAAAATAAAAGGATTTATAGGATTTGTAAAGAATAATATAATATTAAAATTATTTTAGGGGTAGGGGGGTTGATTATGTTAGATGTAAATAAGGAATACACCATATCTGAAGTAGCAGAGATTACAGGCTATGCCCCACATGTATTAAGGTATTATGAGAAGGAATTTGATATTGATATTCCTAGAAATAACTCAAATCATAGGTATTATACCTATAAAGAAATTGAGTTAATACTATATATTAAAAGTCTTCAGGAGAAGGGGTTTAGCAATAAGCAAATAAAATTAATACTTGCTTCTCCAGAAATTATGATGAATAACCAAGAAGCAATGGCTGGAGAGCTGGTATCACTCAATAATAAGCCATATCTTGATACTTATCAACTGGCAAGGGAAATTAGTACAAGCTTAGGGGAAGAATTTTTTCAAAAATTACAATCTTGTTTAGACAACAATAGAGAAACAAATACGAAGATAATTGAGGAGTTAAAAGAAGAAATTATTATGCTAAGAAATGAGTTAAATTCAAAGGAAAGAGATGTTTTAATCTGTGAAAATGCAAAACTGAAGATGAAGATAAAGGAAAAGACTTTCGAAAACATTGAACTCAGAGAAAAGCTAAAAAAAGCTGAAGAAAAAAATGGAGGATTTTTAAAAAGGATTTTTAGTTAAAAAATTAGGATGGTTTCCCATCCTAATTTTTATCTTATCTTTGGGCTTCATATTGTCTTAATAGTTTAACAAATAGGTCTGGTACTTTCATCATATTTTCGGGAGTTTCGACGAAGGAAATTCTAAACTGAGTTCTTCCTGGGTTTTCATCGTCATTTTCAATATCATAAAAGCCTTTCATTGGTGCTACAAGCAATGTAGTTTCTACATCCTCAAATTCCACAGAACCATTTTCAGCACAGTATAGAACGAAATCTATTGAATCAAACCCTGGTTTTACAACATTTCTTACATCTATAACTGAGTAGATAGAAGCATCTGGACTTGAAACTATTAGGTTTGGATCTAATTCTTTAAATCTATTGTAGACCTTGACTATTATATCTTTATAATAATCTCTTTGTTGTTTACACCATGCTAGAATGTCCTCTTTACTTTCATGGGCTAAGGCTCCAAAAATATATTGGCCTATTGCATTAGCACAAAGATTTGCTGTATATTCAGCTACTGAGCGAGTATGGAACTCAGCATTATCTGTGATTACAGCTCCTATTCTTAAACCACAAGCATTCCAAACCTTAGATGCAGTTTCGATGGATATTCTTCTTCCTTCTATTCCAGGAACGTCTTCATCTGATAGCCCCCAAATACTTACTAGTTTTTCCCCTTCTACATAGAATAACTCACGATAAGCTTCATCGCTTATCATCCACATATTGTATTTCACACAAAGTTCTGCTAGCTCTTTCAATAAATCATAAGTATAGAATTGACCAGTAGGATTATCATAAGGTATAACTAAAAGTCCGCCAGGATTGTATTTTTTAATTAATTCTTCAATTTCATTCATATCAGGTAAGGTAAAATTACCATCTTCGTCTAATTGTCTTTTAATTGTAATAGTTTTACGACCAACTCTTTCAGCAAAAGAAATGTAGTTAGTATAAGCAGGGTCAATCATCAATAGTGGCTTTTCATCAGTTCCAGCTGGACCACAAACACCAAGTATAACTAATTCCATCCCAGCTGAACCGCCATCAACTACTTGCACATGAAGATTATCTACCTTAAAACCTTCACTTTTTAAAATATTTTTAAAGGCATCTTGGCATTCAGGAGTACCTGCTGTGCCTGTATAACGGATAACTCCATTAGCAAAGGGGCTTTCGGGTCCATTTAGTTCAAACATTCTCTTTTTCATAGCAGGATTGGTGGGTAGAGAGACATTTCCAATGGCAACATTTATTACTGCCTCAGGTTTTTTTTCACGTTTGTCATACCTAATTTGAGCTAAACGGACATCTGATGGGGTCCTGGATTCAAAATGGGCTGATAAGATTGGCTTACTCATAAAAATTCTCCTCCCTTTATTTTATAAAAAGACACTAAACTTATAACTTAGTGTGCCTACTTATATTATACACTATTTACATTTTATTTCATCATTTTGTAATAATTATGTTAATTATTTTACCATTTTTGTCCTATAAGCAAAAATAGTTTTAACGATGATTAAAATTTCGAATTTTCGATTATAGTTTTGAGTTACCATAATGGTTAGACTTATGCTATAATGTATTTATTAATAAAATTAAAGAGGTGTAGAAATGGACAGAAACAAAGGACAAAAGAAGTATTTCATTAGAACTTATGGATGCCAAATGAATGAACACGACTCTGAAAAAATTTCTTGGATACTAACTAATATGGATTATAGTGAAACTGAAAGTATGGAAGAGGCAGATCTTATTATTTATAATACATGTTTAGTAAGGGAAAATGCTGAAATAAAAGTATATGGAAACTTGGGAGCTTTAAAAAAATTAAAAAGAGAGAAACCCGATTTAATCATTGCTATTTGTGGTTGTATGATGCAAAGAGAAGAAATTAGAAATGTTATTACTTCAAAATACAAGCATGTAGATATTATCTTTGGAACTCATAATATACACAAGCTTCCCCAATTAATAAACAATCATTTAAAGACTGGAAAAACAATTGTAGATGTCCTAGAGGATAGCAGGGAAATAGTTGAAGATTTAGATGCCAATAGAAAATATTTCTTTAAAGCATTTGTCAATATCATGTTTGGATGTAATAACTTCTGCTCCTATTGTATTGTTCCTTATACTAGGGGAAGGGAAGTTAGTAGGGAACCTGAAAATATTCTAAGCGAAATAAAAGAATTAGCTAAAAGTGGATGCAAGGAAGTTACATTGCTTGGCCAAAATGTTAATTCCTATGGTAAAACTTTAAGTAGAGAATATGATTTTGTAGATTTATTAAGGGCGATTAATGAAATAGATGGAATAGAAAGAATTAGGTTTATGACTTCGCATCCAAAGGATTTATCAGATAAATTAATAGAAGCTTATAAATCCTTAGATAAACTTTGTGAACACTTACATCTACCTGTACAGTCTGGTAGCAATAGAATATTAAAGGAGATGAATAGAAAATATACTAGGGAAGATTATTTACTAATTATTAAAAAACTTAAAGAAGCAGTGCCTAATATTGCTATTACTACTGATATTATTGTAGGTTTTCCTGGTGAAACTGAAGAGGATTTCAATGATACATTGGAATTAGTAAAGGAAGTAGAATATGATTCTGCCTTCACTTTCCTTTATTCCATAAGGGAAGGAACCAGGGCTGCAAGGATGAAAAACCAAGTAGATGATAAGATTAAGCATGCTAGGTTCCAAAAATTGTCTCAGGTACTAAATGAAATATCTTTAAGGAAGAATGAAAAATTATTAGGTGAGACCTTTGAAGTCTTAGTAGAGGAAGTAAGCAAAAATAACCCTGAAGTACTAACTGGAAGGACAAGAAGTAATAAACTAGTTCATTTTAAAGGTGATAAAAACCTTATTGGAACTATGGTTAATGTTAAGATAGAAGAAGCAAAAACCTTTTTCCTAGAAGGCACTATAGTTTAATCTTTTCCTACTTAAAGGAGGGAAGTCTTTGGAGAAATTAACACCAATGATGAGGCAGTATATGGAGATAAAAAAAGACTATAAGGACTCCATATTGTTTTTTAGGTTAGGTGATTTTTATGAAATGTTCTTTGATGATGCAATATTAGCCTCAAAAGAGCTTGAAATAACCTTAACCCAAAGAGATTGTGGTATGGATAAAAAAGCTCCCATGTGTGGAATACCATACCACGTGGCAGATGGTTATGTGGCAAAGTTAGTTGAAAAAGGTTATAAGGTTGCCATATGTGAGCAGGTTGAAGACCCAGCAACTGCTAAGGGAATTGTAAAAAGAGAAGTAATAAAAGTGGTTACACCTGGTACAATTACGGATACGGCTATTCTGGACGATAAAACTAATAATTTCCTTGCATCAATTTATTTAGATGATTTAGGTGTAGGAATAGCCTATGTAGATAATTCAACAGGAGAAATGTACACAACTGAATTTTTGGGAGATAAAGAAAGTTCCTATGATTTCCTCTTAGATGAATTGGGAAAAATATTTCCTTCAGAAATAATCTATAATGAGGCATTAATCTCTAATACAAAATTTATTAATGTCTTAAGAAATTCTATCGATCCATATATGAGTACCTACAGTACAGATGATTTAAACAGTGACTTTGAAGAAACAATTTTAAAACAGTTTAAAAAGGGTTCCATGAAGGAATTAGGATTAGATAGGAAGATCTTTGCTACCATTGCAACAAAAAAATTAATTGATTACTTATATTTAACTCAAAAATCTTCCTTAGATCACATTAATAATTTATACTATTATGAACCTAATAAATATATGGTTTTAGATATTAATACTAGAACTAATTTGGAAATCCATGAAACCATTATAAAGAGGGACAAAAAGGGAGCTTTAATAGGGATTCTAGATAAAACTTCTACATCTATGGGGGGGAGGCTTTTAAAAAAATGGCTAGACCAACCCCTTATTGATATAAGGGAGATAGAAAAAAGACAAAATATTGTTGAGTATTTTGTTAATAATATTGAATTTATGGATGATATTAAATTTCTATTAAATCAAATCTATGACATAGAAAGGCTAAGTAGTAAAATATCTTATGGAAATTGTAATGCCAGGGACCTCTTATCCTTAAAAAATTCAATATCTGTTTTACCTGATTTTAAGCACTTATTAACAAGTTCGAAAAATCCGGAATTAATAGCCTATGGAGATGGTTTAGATACCCTAGAAGATATATTTACTTTAATAGATAGGAGTATAGAAGAAAATCCTCCTATTACAATTAAAGAAGGAGGCATAATTAAAAGAGGATTTAATAAGGATTTAGATGAAATTAAGGAGATCTGCGAAAAGGGTAAAGACTGGCTTAGCTCTTTAGAACTAAGGGAAAAGGAAAAAACAGGTATTAAGAATTTAAAAATAGGATTTAATAAAGTTTTTGGCTATTATTTTGAAGTGACTAAGTCATATCTAAATTTAGTTCCAGACTACTTTATTAGAAAACAAACCTTAGCTAATGCAGAAAGATATTATACTGAAGAGCTAAAGAATATGGAAAGCAAGATCTTAGGAGCAGAAGAGAAATCCTTAGATTTAGAGTACCAGATTTTTATTGATGTAAGGAATCAGGTAAAGGAAAATATAGAAAGAATCCAAAATACGGCTAAAACTATTTCTGTTATAGATGTATTAAATGCTTTTGGTCAAGTAGCCTATAAGTATAACTATGTAAGGCCAAAGCTAAACAACAATGGAGTAATTCATATAAAGGATGGTAGACATCCTGTTGTGGAAAATAATTTAGAGGGGAATTTATTTGTTCCCAATGATACTTATATAGATAATGAGGAGAATATGGTTCAAATAATTACTGGGCCAAATATGGCAGGTAAGTCTACCTATATGCGTCAAGTGGCAATAATTACATTACTTGCCCATGTAGGGTCCTTTGTACCAGCAAGTTATGCAGATATCTCCATAGTAGATAGGATATTTACTAGAATTGGTGCTGCAGATAACTTAGCTCAAGGGGAAAGTACCTTCATGGTTGAAATGAAGGAAGTATCAAACATTTTAAAATCTGCAACTAGAAAATCTTTAATCATTTTAGATGAAGTTGGCAGGGGCACAAGTACCTATGACGGCTTAAGTATAGCCTGGGCAGTTGTAGAATATATAATAAAAAATATAAAGGCAAAAACCATGTTTGCAACCCATTACCATGAACTTACCCAATTAAAAGAAAAAAATCCCTATATTAAGAATTTAACGATTGCAGCAGAAAAAAAAGACCATGGGATAGTTTTTTTGAGAAAAATTATTGAAGGAAGCACAAATAAATCTTATGGAATAGAGGTAGCAAAAATTGCTGGTATAGATATGGAGATTATAAATAGGGCCAATGAAATACTTTCATTAATTGAAGGCAATCATGAAATAGACTTAAATGAAAAGGTAGTAGAAGAAGTTAAGCAAATCAATATGATAGATTATAGGAAGGATTATTATATTGATAGGATTGCAAACTTAGATATTGACAATATGACTCCTAGGGAAGCTTTAAATATCCTATATGATTTAAAAAAGGATGCCAAATCTTTAAAGGGTGATAAAATTGGGTAAAATAAAGGTACTGGATGATATAACAATTGAAAAAATTGCTGCAGGAGAAGTTATTGAGAGACCTTCCTCTATTGTAAAAGAACTGGTTGAGAACTCTATAGATGCCAATAGTGATGAAATAATAATAGAGATTCAAAATGGAGGTAAATCTTATATTAGGGTTACAGATAATGGTGATGGTATAGCTGAAGATGATATAGAGTTGGCTTTTAAAAGACATTCAACGTCTAAATTATCATCCATAGAGGATTTATATAAAATAAAATCCCTGGGTTTTAGGGGTGAAGCCCTTGCAAGTATTTGCCATGTGGCAAAGGTTGAGGTAATGACTAAAACAGAAGATGTAGTCGCTGGCATCCACGGTATCTTTGAAGAAGGGGACTTAGTTTCTAAGGAAATAATAGGATGTCCAAAGGGTACTACCATGATAGTTAGGGATCTTTTTTATAATTTGCCTGTTAGACGAAAATTTTTGAAATCGGATTTGGCTGAAGCTAATAATATTTCTAATATTGTATATAGAATGGCCCTAGGCAATCCATCAATTTCCTTTAAATTTATAAAGGATAATAAAACCATTTTAAAAACTTCAAAAAACAATAACTTAAAATCTCATATATACAGCATTTTAGGTAAGGAGTTCTCTAATAATCTTATTGAAGTAAATATTGAGGAAAATGGGATAAAAATCTTTGGATATATATCAAATAATAAGCTATATAGGGGAAATAGAAGCCATCAATATTTATATATTAATGGTAGGCATGTAAATAATTTAAGTATTGCAAATACAATAGAAAAATACTATAAATCCATAATCCCCCTAAATAGATTTCCTTGTTTCATTATCTTTATAGAAATTAATCCCGTAAAAATCGATGTAAATATTCATCCTACTAAGGAACAAGTAAAATTTTCAAATCCAGCAGAAGTATTATCACTTTTAGAGAAGGAAGTTGAAAGTTCCCTATATGATTCACTATCCATACCTAAAATGAATATAGGGGAAAAAAAGGACAGTCCCAAGGAAGAAAATTTACCATTGTTGTTTCAAATCTATGAAGAGGACATAAAGGATGAAAATAAGGAGAGAGATATTGTCATTAAAGACTTTACCCTTGACTCGAAGTTCAATGTAGAAGATAATATTTCAGATTATAATTCAAATTTACTTTGTGAAGAAGAGGTAGGTATTGAAAGGGATATTAGTTCTGAAGCAATCTATGAAGAAAGTTCCTCAGCTATAGATAAAAACATTTTTTTGAAAGCTAAACCTATAGGAGTAATATTTGGGACATATATAGTAGTGGAAATAGAAGGGGAAGACAAAATCCTTTTCATAGATCAACATGCTGCCCACGAAAGAATATTGTATGAAAAATATCTAGAGGAATATAAAAATGAGAATATTGTTCAACAACAGCTCATTGCTCCAGAGATTATTGAATTAACCAATATGGAAATGAATAACTTTCAAGAAAATAAATCGATTTTCAATAAATTAGGTTTCAATGTTGAAGAATTTGGCAATAATGCTGTTGCAATTAGAGCTGTTCCCTTAGTTTTTGGTAAACCTAATCTTAGGGAATTATTTTTCGATATACTTGATAACACTAACAAAATCAAGACTAATTACGATGTAAAATTAGATAAAATCATGAAAATTGCATGTACCAAGGCAATTAAAAGTGGAGATAATATAGGAAAAATAGAAATCCTTAGTTTATTAAAACAATTAAGGAAGGCTAATAATCCCTATAGTTGTCCCCATGGAAGGCCAACTATATTAGAGATGACTAAGAAAGATATTGAGAAGGCTTTTTTAAGAATTACTTAAAAGGATGATTAGATGAGTAATAAGGATAATCTATTTATTTTAATTGGACCTACAGCAATAGGCAAAACAGCCGTATCTATAGAATTGGCAAAGAGCCTAAATGGAGAAATAATTTCAGCTGATTCTATGCAAATTTATAAATATATGGATATAGGTACTGCTAAAATTACACCTGAGGAAATGGAAGGCATACCTCATCATTTAATCGACATAGTCTATCCTGACGAGGAATTTACAGTTGCTGATTATAAAAGTCAGGCAGAGAAGATTATTGCTGATATAAATAGCAGAAATAAACTACCAATTGTCGTTGGAGGAACCGGATTATATGTAAATTCATTGGTATACGATTTGAATTTCACACAGGTGCCTCCAAATGAAGAGATTAGAGAGAGACTTGAATATTTAGCAGATAAATATGGAAATGAATACATTCATAAAATGCTGGAGAAAATTGATAAAATGAGTTTTGACAGAATACATGTAATGGATAGAAAAAGAATAATAAGAGCTATAGAAATCTATGAAGTTACTGGTAAACCTATGTCTGAACAAGGGAAAAACTTTAGAAAACAAACTGATAAATATAATCTTGTAATGGTTGGACTCAATATGGACAGGGAAAAACTATATGAAAAGATCAATCTAAGAGTAGACAAAATGATAGAAGAAGGCCTTATTGAAGAGGTATCTAAGCTATTGAAGCTAGGATATAATAAAGACCTTGTATCAATGCAAGGAATAGGATACAAGGAAATAATATGGTATCTGGAGGGAGATATTTCTTTAGAGGAATCAATAGAATTAATTAAAAAAGCTTCAAGAAATTATGCTAAAAGGCAATTGACCTGGTTTAGAAGGGATAATAGGATAAAATGGTTTTATGTTGATGAGTATTCAAATATGGCCCACTTAGTAAAGCACATAATTGATTACTCGGAAAAAATATTAAGGAGGGGACTAAATTGAAACAAAATGTTAATTTACAAGATGTTTTCTTAAATAAAGTAAGGAAGGAAAACATCGGCATTACAATTTTTTTAATAAATGGCTATCAAATTAAGGGATATGTGAAGGGCTTTGATAATTATACGATAATATTGGAAAGTGAAGGCAAACAACAATTGATATATAAACATGCAATATCAACTATAATTCCTATTAAGCCAATAGAATTGGATAATTAATATTTATGAATATAAGTCTCTGATAATACAGAGACTTATATATTTGAGATTAAAGAAAGGTGATTAAAGATGAATGAGTTAACTATAAATATATTATGTAAACAATTCGGCATAGATAAAGATGTGATTGATTTTGTTAATGAAAAGGAAAAATACATATTAGATAAATTTGAGGAAATTGATAAAATAAAGGAGTATAATCAATTTAAAGTCATAAATGCAATGCAGGAATGTAAATTATCTTCTACCGATTTTAACTGGACAACGGGATATGGATATGGAGACCTGGGAAGGGATAAGGTAGAGGAGATTTATGCCAGGGTATTTAATACTGAGGATGCCCTAGTAAGGCCTACAATAGCCTCAGGTACCCATGCCCTTACATTAACCTTATCTGGCATATTAAGACCTTCAGATGAGCTTATAGCCATAACAGGAGCCCCATATGATACTCTTCAAAAGGTAATAGGAATAAAAGGAAATATCCCAGGCAATTTAATGGAATTTGGCATTAAATATAAGGAAATACCCTTAGTTAATAATACAATAGATGTTAATAATGTCTTAAATAATATTGGCAACAGGACTAAGATATTGTTGATTCAAAGATCTACAGGTTATAGTGATAGGAGAGCTTTAACTGTTGAGGAAATAGAAACTGCAGTAAAGGCAATAAGGAAAGAGAATGATGAAGTAATTATAATGGTAGATAATTGTTATGGAGAATTTTTGGAGTATAAGGAACCAACTGATGTAGGAGTAGATATAATGGCTGGTTCCCTAATAAAGAATCCAGGTGGTGGTATAGCCCTTGCTGGAGGGTATATAGTAGGAAAAAGAAACTTGGTCCAGTTAATTGCCAATAGACTAACTGCACCAGGACTTGGTAAGGAATGTGGTCTTAGCTTTGGAACAACTAGAAGCACTTTACAAGGACTATTCTTGGCGCCTCATATTGTATCTGAAGCAGTTAAAGGTGCACTATTAGTGGCCATAGTATATAAGGAGTTGGGCTTCAATGTGGTTCCAGATGTAGATGATAAAAGATCTGATATTATACAGGGCATTCAATTAAATAGTCCTGAAAGGGTTGTTGAATTTTGCAGGGGAATCCAGGCAGCTTCTGCAGTTGATTCATTTGTAGTTCCAGAAGCTTGGGAAATGCCAGGCTATGAAGATAAGGTAGTGATGGCAGCAGGAGGGTTTATAGAAGGCTCCTCCATAGAACTTAGCGCTGATGGGCCAATTAGAGACCCTTATTTCGTATACTACCAAGGTGGGTTAACCTATGAGCATTGTAAGCTTGGGGTTTTGAAATCCTTAAATAACCTCATTGAAAAAAAATTAATAGATATTACTAAAACAAAAAATTTAAAGCAGGATTAAATCCTGCTTTTATAATTTTCTAAACAATCCTATAACCTTACCTAATATTGTGACATCATTGGTATAAATAGGTTCCATAAATTGATTTTCAGGTTGTAGTTTAATTCGATCCTTTTCTTTGTAGAATCTTTTTACTGTAGCTTCTTCGTTTAGAAGGGCAACAACGATATCTCCATTGTTAGCGGTTTTTTGCTCCTTCACCAACACTAAATCACCGTCTAATATACCTGCATCTATCATACTTTCTCCTTGGATTTTAAGCATGAAAACATTGTTATCCTTTACTAGTTCAACTGGAATAGGGAAGGTATCTTCGATATTTTCTATTGCCAGTATAGGTGCGCCTGCAGTGACTTTCCCCAATATAGGTACATCTACTGTTTTTTTAGGAGTCAGTAGGAAATCATCATTTCTATCTAAAATTTCTATTGCTCTAGGCTTGGTTGCATCTCTTCTTATATAGCCCTTAGCTTCTAGTTTTTCTAAATGACTGTGAACTGTTGAAGTTGACTTTAGGTTCACACCTTTACAAATATCCCTAACTGAGGGAGGATAACCTTGTCTTTGTACTTCAGATTTTATATAAAGTAATATTTCTATCTGTTTTTGAGTTAAATCTTCGTACATAATAACACCCCTTAATTAATGATAGATATTAGTTTTTTATAATTATACCATAGAAAAGAAATAAAATCAAACAATAGTTCGAATTTTTTTAAAAAAACTATTGACAATGAACTAGTGTTTGAGTAGAATATAGTTAGAACTACTGTTCAGAACAAATGTGTGAGGTGTGAAGGATGAAAAAGTATAGAGTTGTAAACAAATGGAGATTTTATACCTTTATCACTTTGTTTTTCGTTTTCCTCATAGGTTTTATTTCACTAATATTTTCAAAAGAAAAAGCCTATAGTTCAGTTCAGGAAATCCGATATTTTGAAGTAGAAGTAGTGGAAGGGGATACCCTGTGGACTATAGTTTCTAGATATATTACTGAAAGGGATAATATGCAAAAAATAATTTATGATATAAAAAAATTCAATGGTATGGATGATAGCCTTATCTATCCAGGGGACATTATAAAGATACCGATTTCATACAAATAGAAAAAGCTAAACAATATTAGCTTTTTCTATTTAGTCTATTTGATAAAGGATTGCTTTTAATTGCGTCTCTAAGCCTTTCATTATCAATATGGGTGTATATTTGAGTGGTAGATACTGATTCATGGCCTAAAATGGCTTGTAAGGCCCTAATGTCTACATTGCCGTATTTATACATTAGGGTAGCAGCAGTGTGTCTTAATTTATGGGTTGAATAAACAGAAGGGTCTAAGCCTGCCTTTTCAAGATACCTATCAATCATATGCTGAATGGCCCTATTACTCATTCTTCTTCGTCTTTTACTTAAGAAAAGAGCTTTTTCATCTATAGCATCCTTTGGCCTAACCCTTAAATAATCCTTAATTGCAGCAACACATGCATCGTTTAAAAATATTGTTCTTTCCTTGTTTCCTTTACCAATAATAGATATGGCATCATCATTTCTAATTTTGTCAATATCTATACTAGACAATTCTGAAAGCCTCAGGCCACAATTCAAAAATAACATTATAATAGCATAATCCCTTTTTCTAAAAAATTCATTCTTATTTTCTAAGACTGTATTTAATAATCGTTCTGATTGTTCCAATGTAAGGTAAACAGGATGCCTGTTTTCTCGCTTTGGAAATTCTAAGGATTCAGCAGGATTCTTATCTATTAAATTGACCTTAGAGTATAAGTAATCGAAAAAGGACCTGAGGGAGGCAACCTTTCTAGACCTAGCGTAATTTCCGTTATCTCTTTTTTTATCAGCATAGGAGATATAACTATGTAGGTCTTGAATGGTTATTTTTTTTATATGGTCTAGGCTCAAATCTGAAATATCGATTTCATTAAAATCAATATGGGGATCAACTAGTTTATATCTGACCTTTAAGTATCTAAAAAAGGTACGCAAATCATAAAAGTATTCCTTTACAGTATTTGGAGAAGCTCCTTTAATAGTTTCCATATAATTTAAGTAATCGTCAAGTATTATAGGTACATTATACACCTTGTCCACCTTCTTTATATATGATTAGTCACAAAATAACTATTTTGTGACTAAAAATTTATGTAAATTTTACCATAAAAACCGTTAACAATCAAGGATTGCTATTAATTTTTAAAAATATAGCCATTATGGCCTAAAAAAGCTGTCCATGCATTTTCATAAAGCAACAAAAGGATATTAAGGCTTTATATGGGCTTTAAAGGCCTTTTTCTTTAATGGACGATAAAATATACTAATAAATAATTTTAAAGGCCTTAAAAGCCAAAATAAAAGGCAGATTTTCTTAACATTATTAATTTAATGTCCCTAAAATAATAAAAGAAAATTTTGACTCCATTTGATAATAACAAGTCCTTATTCTTTATTCTTTAGGAAAATATTTTGGATAATTTTTTGAATAATTTTTGATGGATTATCATTGTTGGCTAATAATGCTTTTGTCTGCTTATGTCAATTGAATTGTGGCTCACTTGAATATCTTGTTTTAACGAAACTATTTAGTTACAGTGTGTTTAAATACATTTCTATTCTCTTTTTGTTGTTTATAACGTTAGTATTTTTTGGAAAAGGGATTTTGTACCCTTCAATTTCAGTTATTGCCCTTCATTGACGTTTACAAATTGTTCTATGTCGATATTTTTTAGGTTGTCTTTATATCTGTCAACTAAAAATCTTATAAAAGATGGCTGAACTTCGGGATGTTTGTAATCTGGTCCTAGGTTTACCATATACTCATCTTCAACGCTTAGAATAAATTTATCTATACTCATTACTCCGTCGTTGATTTTATATATGAAAGTTGTGTGGTGCTTGTAATAGTTTCCGTCTCCTGCTAAGTCTCCTAGGATTTCTTTAAGGTTTCCTCCTGGTTCCTCTGGCCATCTATTGACTAGTACCCCTTGTATCATAAAAGTGTTTTCACTGTGTTGAGTAAACAATTCAGGGATAGTATAAAACCTTACTTCTCCGAAGCCTCTTTGAAGAATTAGATGCAGATGGATATAGGTCCAGGTCTCAACATAACGGCTTAAAAGTTCTTTTTCTCTTCCTTCTTCTAGATAATCAAAATAGTTTCTGTATAAAAGGTGCTTTCTATCCTTTAGTGGAGTCTTAGACATTTTTTCTCCTAAACCATCTTTAGGGTGCTTAAAGTACTCAATGTCTTCTACGGTAAGTTCACAATATATTTCTCCAGTATATGGGTCGGGCATAGAGAAATCTAGCCCATATTCATCTGACATAATAATTGCTTTTAAACCTTCTTTCTGAAGTTGTGGGTCACTTAATGAATCAATTACCCTGCTGTCGTATAGGTTGTGCTGGTACAAAACATATCCAAGTTGGCCTACGCTACCTGGTTCCCTTAATTCATCTGCCATATCCAATACTTCTTGCTTGGTCATATTATCTATAGAGTCAAATAGTTCTTCGTATTTTTTTAGGTAATATCTTTCTCCTCTTTCTTTGTCCTTGTTTTCTGAAGCCTCTTCGGCATCTTCTTCCATTTCCTCTTCTGCTTCTAGTTGTTTTTCTACTTGATTAGTTTCCTGATTTATCTCTTTATCCCCCTGAATTTTGCTGCAACCCGTTATAAGGATTATAATAATTAAAAAGGTAATTAATAGTATCTTGATTTTTTTTGTTTTCATAAAATCACTCCTTCTGTGGACGTATCACAATCTTCTTAATAAATGAGAAATCTCACTAAATTATGAAGAGCCACTGCTGTAAAAATGAGTGACCCAAATAGCATTACTTTACATACTCTTTTAATGATTTTTCTTTACTCTTAGAAATAAATAATATATTACTATTAATGTACCATTAATTTTACAAGAATAAAAGTGTTAGTTTGAATGGCTAGGTGCTTTTGTCAATTGAATTGTGGTTACCTTGCATATTTGGTGAATAAAAAAATTTTTATATTTTATCAAATGTATAGGCTTGAGGGATGTATTTGTCAACCGAAAACTGGGCCAGTTGAAATAAAAAAATTAATTGCTCTTTGCTAACCACTCTCTGGTTTCTCTTATTCTGTAAGATTCACCATTCATATTTAACACATAGGATTTATGGGTCATCCTATCTATTAGTGCAGCTGTTAGAACTGCATCATTATATGTAGTTTTTTATCACTCCTGGTTTCCTTAAGCTCGTTTATTAAGGATGCGGCTGTGGTGAAAAACACCTTATACCCCTTATTACAGGCTTAAGTATTTTTTGTATGGAAAACGGGCATTTCTAATCCTGTTTTTCCTACCATTTTCCTTTCTTATATCATAGGCTTCCATGAAAATGTCCCTTAAAAGCTCTTAATTATCACCAAATAGCAAGAGAGCCATATTTAGTTTAGCATTTGCAAAAAAATATACATAATATATTTACGGTATACTTATATTATGTATATAAAATGTTTATGAAACTATAACTTTTCAACTAAAAAAGCTTGGCTTACATAAATATATTATGTAAACCAAGCAAACTTTTAACCTTCTACTAGTTCCTTAATTCTTTTTAAGCCTTCTTTTATATTTTCCATAGATGTTGCGTAAGATAGCCTTATATAGCTGTCATCACCAAAGGCAATTCCAGGAACTACGGCAACTTTTCCTTCTTCTAATAGAAAATTAGCAAAGTCTATAGAAGAATTTATGGTGTAACTTCCAATGGTTTTGCCTAATAATTGGGAGAAATTAACCATTATGTAGAAAGCCCCTTCTGGTTTCCTACAAGTCAAACCCTTAATGGAATTTATAGTTTCATACATGTAGTTTCTTCTCTCTTCAAAATGCCTTTTCATCTCTTCAACATAAGACTGATCTCCTAAAAGACCTTCTACGCTGGCATATTGAGCTATAGATGAAGGATTTGAAGTTGCATGACTTTGAATATTGGACATTACTTTGGCAATATCTTCATGGCAAGCAGAGTATCCGATTCTCCAGCCTGTCATAGCATATGCCTTTG
>Ga0209537_1000218_pt1 | contig 67715 bp, 55 predicted proteins | sample BioPla4DNA1_FD_187698 | JGI IMG/M metagenome (GOLD analysis project Ga0209537, IMG submission 187698) | Biogas fermentation microbial communities from Germany - Plant 4 DNA1 (SPAdes) (version 2) | ecosystem: Engineered > Bioreactor > Anaerobic > Digestate | place: Bielefeld, North... | reverse complement strand
GTCCTGCATGCAGAAGATCGAAGCTGCGGTAAAATCGGTGCAGGGTGTGGATGCCAACACTGTACAGGTGCTGTTCAACTCCAGCAAGGTGAAGCTGAACTTCAACGACGAACAGGTTGCCATTGAGTACATCGAAAACGCCATCACAAGGGTCGGTTACGAGGTTAAGAAGTCTAAAGTCAAATAGGTGGAATTAAAGAAGAGCCTGGTTGCAGGCTCTTTTTTTGATCAATACTGGCAGGCAAGGATTTGAGAGTAAACCGTTGAATACAAGAAACAAAGCGATCTACAGGTCACGGTACTGGATTGGAGAGGGACTGCAAGGACCAAGCCGAAGCAGGAGGGGAAGATATGCGCTTGTTAGCGGAAATCGACCGTCACAAAGGAGTTAACCGTGCAGGCAGGGCGGTGAAGCGGGAAGCAGTCCGCGCTGTGATCCTCCGTGAAGGCGAAATCCTCCTGCTGTATTCCAAAACCACTGGGGGCTACAAGTTTCCCGGCGGCGGTGTGGGCAATGGGGAAAGCCATGTGGAGGCGCTCTCCAGGGAACTCATGGAAGAGTGCGGCGCTGAGCTCCTCGCGGTTCACCGGCCCTTCGGGAGAGTGGTGGAGTATGCCATTCCCAGGGAACCAGATTTCGACGTCTTCTGCATGACTTCCTATTACTACTGCTGTGCCATACGGCCGGAGCTGGGCCAGCAGAGTTTGGAAAAATACGAGCTGGATCTTGGTCTGGAGCCCCACTGGGTGACCATACCCGCGGCCATTGCAGCCAACGAGGAGGCCTTGGCCAATGGGCAGGCTCCCAACTGGACCAGGCGGGAGACCACAGTGCTCGAACTTCTAAGGGAAGCGCTCCAGAGCAATGACTCCCTAGATGGGGAGGCGGGAGGCGGTGCTGGAGTACAAGAGGGTGCAGCGAGGGGAGTTAGGAGCTGATGAGCTGGGAGGCAGCGCAGAAGCTGATGGTCTCCAAAGCTGCTGAGGACAGACTCTGGGCCTATCTAGAGCTGCAGCAGGATCTGGTGTTCTCTCGGCTGAGCAGCGGGGAGAGGTTGCGCTATGTGGATGGTGCCCTGGAACTCGGTTCTCAGTGGGCTTCCCAATTCAAGACCCCCGATCTGCTGGAAGCGGTGCAGAGGAGGGGCATTGCCATACGCGCCGAGGATCTGGGGAAAAACGTCCGGGCCTCCTATTCTTTGGGGGTCATAACCCTAAATACGTCCGCTCTGGAAAAGATTCTGCACTTACTCCCCCCTTCTTTCCTCACCCTTGCACAACTGGAACGGGCTACCATAGCCCACGAGTTTTTCCACTATCTTGAAGAGGACATGGGTTCTGTTGATCTGTGTTTTCCCACCGTAACCGTCTTGAGGCTGGGCCCATGGCGGGTCAGAAAGGCTAGGGTGCGTGCTGTGCGGGAGATCGCCGCGCACCGCTTTGCAAAAGAGCTAGCCGCTCTGCCCTGTCTGCCCAGCTTTTTTGATTGGCTGTGGCTGGCCTGGAAGTCACCAGAGTTTCGGGAGACTTTCCCGGGCTTAGCTGCGGAAGTTGGGGATTTGTTAAAAAAGCATACGATTTGAGAAGGAATATTTTGCCTGGCGGCGAATAAACTGTAGGGAATTAGTTTAGCTACTAAATTTAGTTTATAAAATAACTGGAAAGGGTACTGTCGAAGCGATGTATCGAGACTTATCCCATTATGAACAGGTAAAGGTGACGAATCAAAGCAGGCTGCTCCGGGTGCTGTGCCAAAAGCCGGCCACCCGCAGTGAGCTGGCCAAGCTCACGGGCTTAAGCCCGGCCACGGTAACCAATCTCACCAAGGAGCTCATCGCCCAGGGTTTGGTTGATGAGTCCAGGACGCTGGAGTCTGTGGGGGGCAGGCCGCCTGTGCTACTGGAGTTCAACTCCAATGCGGGGAAAGTGATTGGCGTGCGCATCTCCCGCACACGGGTGCAGGCCGCCCTGGTCAACTTGGGAGCGGATGCTTTGGCCTGGGAAGAGCAGCGCCTCCCTGAACACAGCCCGGAAGCTGTGCTGCAAGTTGTTGTGGATGTGGTGAGGAAGCTTTGCGTCGAAAACAGAGTGCATCTGGAGGAACTTGTGGGTATCGGGGTGGCGGTACCGGGTATCGTTCAGGAAGATACCGGTGTCGTGCGCTTAAGTACCTTCCTCCAGTGGCGTGAAGTTTCCGTGGGCAGCCAGCTGGAGGCGGCGTTAGGCGTGCCAGTTTTGGTACAGCGCAACGGCAACGCTTCTGCCTTGGCGGAATGCCATCTCAACGGTGAGCAGACCGCAACTGACCTGCTCTATGTACACTTGGGTGACGGAATTGGCGCAGGTCTAGTGCTGGATGGGCGCATTTACTCTGGGCGCACGGGGAGAGCCGGAGAGATCGGCCACAACATTGTGGATCCCCATGGGCCGCAGTGCCTGTGCGGCAACCGCGGCTGCTTGGAGGTACTGGTTTCGGGCAACGCCTTGGCCAGGCAGGGCCAGGAGCTGGCTGCCAGCGGCAGAAGCTCCTGCCTGCAGGAAGCCGCCAAGGAAGCCGAGATCACCGCTGCTGTGGTTATTGCGGCAGCCGTTCAGGGGGATGCAGCTGCCAGAGAACTTGTGGCTACTGCTGGGCGGTATATAGGAAAGGCCATGGCCGGAATAGTGAATTTACTGGATATGGACGAAGTGGTGCTGGGTGGGGATCTCTTGGAGGCAGGGGACGTACTGCTTGATTCCTTAAGCCTCAGCTTTTATGGTGCTCTGCTGCCTTTCAGGGTCCCTGAAGTCAGGCTCCGGGTTACGACTATTGGGCCGAAAGCTGGCGTACTAGGCGCAGCTACAGTGGTGATTCAGCAATTCCTGTCCAAAGGGGGTAGATACTAGAGCGCTGCAGGAAGTCCCATTCTGAAACTGAGTAAAAACGGAAAGGAGAGTTTTGATGTTTTAAGCAGTGCTGATGATCGTTTTCTTCTTGGTTATCGCGGTTCTCATGATTACCCGCAAACTGCCGAGCCTGATCGCGCTGCCGCTCCTGGCCATTGGTATCGCCCTCATTGCCGGAGTGCCCATCAAGGGAGTGGATGAAACCGGCCAGGACATTGGGTTAATCACCAACGTGATCGAAGCCGGCTCCATCCGCCTGGCCTCGGCCTTTACTGCGGTCATGTTCGGTGCCTGGTTGGGTGTGGTCATGGAACAGACGGGCATTGCCCAGCGCATCATCAAGATCGCCGCTGAGCTCGGAGGGGATCGTCCGTTCTGGATTGCCTTCGCCATTCTCGTGGCTTTGACTATCTTGTTCACATCCATGGGCGGCTTGGGCGCGGTGATTATGCTGGGTTCCATCGTAATGCCCATTCTGATTTCCGTGGGCATAGCTCCCCTCGCGGCTGCCTGTATCTTCCTGTTCGGTATGGCTGGCGGTTTGGCGCTGAACGCTTCCAACTGGGCCTTCTTCCAGGCCACGACCGGCGTACCTCTGGAGACCATCAGGAACTTCGCCCTGATCATCATGGCGTTGACCTTCATCACCGCGGTGCTCTTCCTCGCCATTGAGCTCCGCCGGGGCAAAGCCAAGGCGTTCTGGGCAGTCAAGACAGTGCCTGTTCCCGGCCCGGAAGTGGGTGTTGTGGCGCTGATCACACCGCTGCTTCCCCTGCTGCTGATCACCATTTTCAAGTGGCCCATTATTCCCTCTCTGCTGGTGGGCATCCTCTACGGCCTTGCTGTGACCCAGAAGAGTTGGAGCAGCTTCATCAACCTGCTCACCAAATCTGCGTTTGAGGGCATAGCCCAGGGAGCTCCGGCCGTCATTCTCATGGTGGGAATCGGTATGGTGCTCAATGCGGTGTTCCATCCCCAAGTGGCGGCAACCGTTGGTCCCTTACTGGAAAAAGTCGTGCCAAGCGGGCCCGTTTCCTTCTTCCTCTTCTTCACCATCCTGGCTCCGCTGGCTCTGTACCGCGGCCCCCTTAATCTCTTTGGCTTGGGCAGCGGTGTGGCTGGCCTGATGATCGGACTTGGGCTGCTCCCCGCCACTGCAGTCATGAGTGCCCTGCTGGCGGTGGAAAGAATGCAGGCCATTGCCGATCCGACCAATACGCATAACGTCTGGCTGGCCGGCTATGCCGACGTGGACGTGAACCAGATCACAGGCAAGATTCTGCCCTATGTTTGGCTGCTGGTTGCCGCCGGCGTGCTGGTAGCAACGATCATGTTTGTTTAGCTTTTCCTGAGGGGGAGTGCCCCCTCAGTGGACTTATACACATTCATGGGGTGTTAATTGTGAGAGTTAGGATTGGTATTGATGTTGGCGGCACGTTCACTGATGCGGTGATTCTAGACAGCGAAACCTATGAGCTTGTGGGACAGGTCAAGGTGCCCACCACCCATTCGGCTCCGGAGGGAGTGGCCAAAGGGATTGTGGAGGCACTGCACCGCGTGCTCGAGGAACACCAGATCGACTCCCAAGAAGTGGAGTTTATTGCCCACGGGACTACCCAAGCCACCAACGCTCTCTTGGAGGGTGATGTGGTGAAGGTGGGAGTATTGAGTATCGGCCGGGGTATGGAAGGGCGCAAGGTGCGCCTGGATACGCAGATCGACCCCATTGAGCTGGCCCCGGGGCGCTTCCTCCTATCTGTACAGCGCTATGTGGAAGATCCACAAGCGGTTCCCCAAGCCCTTGGGGAATTGAGGCAGGAGGGTGCAGAAGTGATTGTGGCGGCCACGTCCTTTTCCGTAGATGATCCCGGGCAGGAAGAGGCCATAATGGAGCAGGCGGTGCAGGCTGGTCTGCCTGCCGTGGGCACCCATGAGATTTCCAAACTGTATGGCTTGAAGACTAGGACCAAGACTGCGGTGATCAACGCCAGTATCCTGCCGAAAATGGTGGAAGCTGCTTCCATGACTGAGCAATCCGTGAAGGATTCGGGGATCGCCGTTCCGCTGATGGTCATGCGCTGCGACGGCGGAGTCATGAACATCCAGGAAGTGATGAGAAGACCTATTCTGACCATGCTCTCCGGCCCCGCAGCGGGTGTTGCCGGGGCTCTGATGTACGAGAAGATTTCCTACGGCCTGTTTCTGGAGGTGGGCGGCACGTCCACCGATATTTCAGCCGTGGTGAACGGCAGGGTGATGGTGGATTACGCAGAAGTGGGCGGACACAAAACCTATGTGAACTCGTTGGATGTGCGCACGGTGGCCATCGCTGGAGGGAGCATGGTGCGTATCGGTGACGGCAAGATCAAAGATGTGGGTCCGCGCAGCGCACATATTGCCGGCTTTCCCTACGCTGTTTTCTCACATTCAAGCAAGTTGACAGACCTAAGATTGATTACTGTACGGCCTCGCCTCGAGGACGCGGCAGATTATGTGGCGGTGGAAAACGAGCGCGGAGAAAGATTTGCCATCACCGTGGCCTGTGCCGCCAATCTCTTGGGTTACGTCCCCGAGGGGGACTACGCGAGGGGTAATCAAGATTCGGCTCGGCTCGCGCTGGAGGCCTTGGGGAAAGCCTTGGGCTGCAGCGCTGAACAGGCGGCGGAAAAGATTCTGGAGCTCGCTTCTGCCAAGTGCGTGCCCTTTGTCCAACAGCTGCTGAAAGACTATGCCATGGACAAGGGCCAGACTGTATTAGTAGGTGGCGGAGGCGGCGCGGCCACCGTGGTTCCCCACTTGGCCAAGGCTCTGGGGATGAAGTGCCGGATAGCCAAGAACGCGCAGGTCATCTCGCCCATCGGCGTGGCGTTGGCTCTGGTGCGCGATGTGGTGGAGCGAACCGTGCCCAATCCCACCCAGGAAGACATTCTCAGGATCCGGGAAGAAGCGGAGCGTCTTGTTGTCAAAGCAGGTGCCAATCCGGAAACGGTTGACGTCCATGTGGAGATTGATGCCCAGCGCAACCTGGTCCGGGCCATTGCCACTGGGGCCACAGAGCTGAGGACCAAGGAGCGGGGAATGCAGCTGCCCCGAGAGGAACTCATGCGCAGAGCAGCAGAGGCCATGGGGGTACCCAAGGAGACGCTGACCTGGAAGGGCGGTACGGAGCTCTTGGAAGTGTTCGCCGGTGAGCAGGAAGTGAGGAGGCTTTTCGGCTTGGCCCGCCGGAGACGGAAGCCCATCGCTGTTTTAGACAGGGAAGGAGTAATCCGTTTACAGCTGCCCCACGGGCTGGTCCGGGAGACCACGGCAGCTCAGGTGCGGCAAGACCTGCAGACAGTCCTGGAGCGGCATTCTCAGTATGGGGATGGGGGGATTGAAATGCCCAAGCCCTTCCTGTTGACTGCCGGCCGGGTCATTGATCTCACGGGATTGGTTTCGCCAGAGCAGGTTGCTTCCCTGGCAGAAGCTGAACTGCAGCGCTTACCCGGCGCCGAACGGGTGCTCATTCTGCTGGGTAGTCGCTAGATCGGGAGGGAGGATTCTATGCACAAGTTCGACGTGATTGTGGTAGGCGGCGGCCCCTCGGGCGCCTGTGCGGCCATAGCGGCGGCGAGGAACGGGGCCCGTACGCTTTTAGTTGAACGTTACGGCTTTCTGGGAGGCATGGGCACAGCGGCCTTGGTTGGGCCCTGGATGACCTTCCACGACGAAGCAGGCAACCAGGTCATTCAAGGTATTGGGGAAGAGATTGTGCAGCGTCTCAAGGACCTTGGCGGGAGCCCGGGGCATGTGCGTGATACCACCGGCTATGTCCATACAGTGACGCCCTTTGACCCGGAGCTGGCGAAAATGGTGTACCTGGACCTCTGCTTGGAGAGCGGCGTCGAACTTCTGCTGCACACCTGGGTCACCGCAGCCCTCATGGAGGGTGGGGCCATCCAGGGCGTGCAGGTATGGAACAAAGGAGGACAGCAATCACTTTACGCCCATGTGGTCATCGATGCCACAGGGGATGGTGATGTGGCCGCTTTCGCTGGGGCGGAGTTCGAGGTGGGGCGAGCCGCCGATGGGCTGACCCAGCCCATGTCGCTCATGTTTGTACTGGGCAATGTGGATCTGGAAAAGGTCAAGGCGTATATGCGGGAGCACCGCGAGGAGTTTTATGAAAAAACCCAGTTTGAACTGCTGGATGCAGGACATTTATCCGTGAATGGGTTTTACAGCAAGCTGCTGCAGGCCAAGGAACGGGGGGAACTGCATATCGACCGGGATATGGTGCTCTTTTTCCAAACGGCGCGGCCCGATCAGATCACGGTGAACATGACGCGGGCCACTAAGGTTGATGCTGCCAATGCCTGGCAGTTGACCAACGCTGAAATCGCGCTGCGCAGACAGATGATGGAACTACTGGCGTTTTTCCGTCGGCATATACCTGGCTTTGAGCAGACCTATATCGTCACTTCCGGGCTTCAGGCGGGTGTGCGGGAGAGCCGGCGGATCGTGGGCGATTACGTGCTGCAGGCCCAGGATATCATTGAGGGGGTGGAGTTCCCCGATGTGATCAGCCGCAACGCCTATCCCATTGACATCCACTCCCCGGATGGCCAAGGAGTGCAGACCATCAACCTTAAAGCCCAGGCCTACTGTCTTCCTTACCGGGTGTTGCTGCCCAAGGGGATTGAGGGACTCTTAGTGGTGGGCAGATGCATTTCCTGCACCCACGAGACTCTGGCCGCAGTGCGCACGCAGCCATCGGTTATGGCCCTGGGCCAGGCGGGCGGCACAGCCGCCGCTCTAGCTGTGAAGGCGGGCTGCAGCCCCCGGAAAATAGATATAGAGGAGCTGCAGACCACGCTGCGCAGCCAAAAAGTGAATATCTGAGAGGTGGCCTAGCATGAACCTATTTCCTAAGAGTCTGAACTTGTGGGTGAGTCTGCCCCACAACGAGCCGGAGCTTGCCCAGGCGGCCCTGGAGGCGGGAGCCGATGTGCTGAAGGTGCATATTGCCGCCGATCACTTCGCTTCCGGAACCCGCTTTGGTACCTTGGAGGAAGAAGGAGAGAGGATTGCGCAGATCATTGCCGCAGCCAAGGATAAACCCGTGGGCATAGTACCCGGCGATGCCCTGGAGGTAATGCCCAGGGATCTCTCTGTGCTGAGGGATTTGGGCCTGTCCTTTGTCTCCGTGTACGCGCATCATCTACCGGTGCGCTGGCTGAAACCCCGTCCCCTGCTGCCTATTGCCGCAGCACCCAGCTTCCAATTTCCCCGGGAACTCATCCCCGCGCTTTCCCGCACAGGGGTGTCCATGATCGAAGCTTCCGTCATGCCTCGAGACAGATACGGCCAGCCGGTGACTGCCCAGGATTTGGCAGTTTACCAGGACCTGCGGCAGCAGACTGGCCTGCCCATCATCGTCCCCACCCAGCTCAAGTGGGAGCCTGAGGATATTCCCGCTCTGGCCGCCACCGGTGTCAATGCGCTCATGATCGGCGCCGTGGTTACTGGCCATACCAGCGAAAGCCTGTATAGAGCCACAAGGAACTTCCGAGAAGCCATTGATGGCCGCTAAGCGGAGTACGCTGACTCAAACGCCACTTCCAGCTCGGGAGTCCCTCGCTTTTTAACTAATGGTGTGGAAGAGGATGCATTTGCGAAAAATTTAGCATTGAAATTGCTAATCTCATAATGTATAATGGGGCAAACAATGGAAACCACGGCTCTTCAAGGTGCCGTCATTGCCGCATTATCTAGGCAAATCCATCATTCCACATCACCAGACTATGATAGAACAAGTGCAAACCGCTGCCGAAAACGGATGCCTCTGAAGGCCTGGCTTTCCAGGGCTTTCTAGGAGGGATCCTTTCTTGAGAAGGCGCGGCAAAATCGCACTTGTTTTTTTGTTGTCGCTGGCAGTAACCTGCTTGCTGTGGAGTGGAGTTGTCCTCGCTCAGCCGAGTTTATCTTTGCGTGAGGATGCCAGGCTGGAGATCGTGGGAGCTGGACTCGATCTGGTCCTGGACCAGCAGTCATTGCTGTCCCGACCCCTGGAGACCTTCAAGTGCCGCCACATCAGCTCCTCCGGAGAAGTGTATGAGGCAGAAGTCACAGGGTTCTCCCTAGGCAGCCTGCTCGCTGAAAACGGGCTGGACCTGGCTCAAATCGCCTCCCTGAGTTTCGCTGCCTCCGACGGCTATGTCATGGCCGTTCCAGCGGAGATTTGGGCAGACCAGGCGGTTTACATCATGCTGGCCAGGGACGGGGAAGGACTGGAGTATCCCAGGAGCTGCATCCCGGAGCAGCGTTCCATGTATTGGGTAAAGAACCTCACCAAAATTGAGCTGGTTCCCACAGAGGAGTTGGCCTTGCAGCTCCAGGTTTCGGTAAAGCGCATCAGCTTTTTCCGGGAAGCAGTGCAAGAAATGGAGCCGGTGGAGCTTAATAACCGCGGTGAGCTGGTCAGTGCCTACGGGCTGCAGGATTACTTCCAAAAATTCGCCCTGGCCCTGCCCGAAGCGCCTGTAACTATGGCTGCCCTGGATGGGCTGGAAAAGACGGAGAAGCCCGAGATCTTCCTGAGCAGCTATGTCACTTTGGATTCTGAAGCGGCTCCTCTTTACTTCTCGGAAGAGATGAACCTGGGCATGCGGGTAAAGCAGCTCGATGTGGTCATTGCTGGCGAAGATGCCATCTACTTCGGCAGCCAAGCCTCTTTGGAGGAACTGTTTGCCCGGGTGGGCATGCGCGAGGCCGCAAACTACCTGTTCACAGCCAGTGATGGCTTCCAGGTCCGGATACCCGCAGAAGCCATACCCTACGGAGAGGTTTACCCCGATGAAAAGGGAGGATACCTCAGGGTCAGGTTTGAAGGATTTGACCTAAGCGGGGTTCAAGGCGGCGGCAAGGTGAAATATGTGATCGCTGTGGAAGCGGAGGAGTAGGGCCGCGGACGTCTTTGTCAGCGGCCCATCAAAGGGGGCTTATTGTGAAGAAAGTATCGATCGTACCCATCGGAATATTGCTTGTACTCTGTGCAGCCTCCGCGGGATTGGCCTCAGAGGGGGAAATCCTGCTGACTTTTGAGGGAGCAGCCGTGGAAACAATGACTGTGGACGAGTTCCTGGCCCTGCCGCAGATCACTGTGGAGCTCACTCGCACCAACTCCCGGGGCAAGACCACCACGGGCGTCTATTCCGGCGTGCACTGGAATGTCTTGGCGGAGGCCATTGGCGCCCAGCACGCCCGCGCCGTTCAGGTGATTGCCTCCGACGGCTTTGAACAGGTCTATCCCCTGGAGGTTTTGGAAGCCGCAGACTCACTCTTTGCCCTGTACAAGGATGGAGAGCCCATCACCCAGGACGAGGGCGCCGGCAAGGTCTGGTTTTGCGCCAGCGAGTCCTACACGGCTAATTTTTGGGCCAAGTACATCGTGAAGATCGTGGTACGATGAAAAGCCGCCATTTTACCCTCGTGGACCACATGGTCATGGCCATGCTCGCGGCCAGCGGCATCGCCATTAAGGTTGTGGTTGTGCCTCTGGCCCAGATGGTTACCGGCCCCCTACTCATTCCCGGGGGGGTTGTGGCGGGCGGTTTCTACATGCTCTTTTTGGTTTTGGCCAGCGCTATCACGGGTAAAAGGGGCGCAGCCTTGATGGTGTCTTTGCTGCAGGCAGTCTTGGTCACCATCACCGGCACACTGGGTTCCCACGGAGCAGCGAGCCTGTTTACGTATTCTATGTCCGGCTTAGCAGTGGAGATCTGGCTGTTGATCAGCGGCCATCGAGGCTGCTGCGCCCTTTGCTGCTTTGGGGCGGGGTTGGTTGCCAACGTGGCTGGCAGCGTCGCGGTCAATCTGGCCATTTTCCGGCTGCCAGCAGTTCCCCTGCTCCTTTCCCTTTCCGCTGCCGCGCTCTCCGGGGGCTTGGGCGGGTTGGTGGCACATCTCGCTGCCCGGGGCCTCCATAAATCCGGTATTCTCAGGCCATGGGGAGGTTTCTAGATGAAACTCAATCTCAGATGGGGTTTGCTGGCGTTGGTGCTCTGCTGCCTAACACTTAATGATATTTGCGCAGCTCAGAATGGCCTGGTTGTAACCGGTGACGTGGCCAGGGAACTGGTCCTTAGCGGCTACGAGGGCTTGGAGACTGTGTCCATAGAGTACCGGGGCGCAGCCCAAGAGGTTATCCCCCTGCTGTCCGTTCTGGAGCAGGCGGGAGTACTGGGGGAGGGCGGGCATATTCTGCTCACCGCCTATGACGGCGTGGCAGCCCTGCTTTCTCTGGAGGAAATCACGGAAAACTGCTACTTGAGGTTGAGTCCGGAATACGGCTGGCAGTTCCTTTCGGAAAGCCATCCTCCCCAGGCCCGGCTCAAGTTCCTGGAGTACCTAGTGGTCATGGGATTAGGGCCGGATGTACCCGCCCTGCGCTTCATCCACGGGCTGCAGGAAAGTGTGATCACCTATGGCGGCTTGTTTACTGTGGATGCTGTTCAGCGTCTGGTCATGGAAGGGGAGGCCAGGAAAGGAGACTTTTCTGTTACAGCCTTCACCAGGCGCAGCCTGATTCCCCTTGAGCAGCTGGTTGAAGCAGGCGACATCACTGCGGGGCTTGCCTACTTCGCCGACGGAGGTCAAATGGAAGTCTCCCTCCAGGGCTATCTGGAGTGGCGGGGTACCTCCGCAGATTACCTGGGCGAGGATGGGCGCAGCCGCAAGCCAGATATCAGGGGCATCTGGGTGGATCCTCCGAAGCTTTCCATAACTGAGCTCCTGCCCCAGGCCCTGGCCGCGCTGGAGGAAGGCTCAGTGCTGATCATCCTCCTGGATGGGCTGGGGTACTTAGAGCTGCAGCGGGTGCAGCCGCCGTTTCTTTCCTGCAAAGGGGCGGAGCAGGCGCGCAGCGTCTTCCCTTCCATTACGCCGGTGGCTTTGGGCTCCATCCTCACCGGCGAGCTTCCCTCTAAGCACGGGGTTACTGCCCGGGGGATGCGGGATCTGAAGGTGCCCGATCTGTTTGACCATGCCGCGCAGTTGGGCAGGGAGTCGGCCATGGTGGAGGGCACGACAAAGGTACTGAACACCAGCATTAGGCAGATCCTCAATCCTGATCTAGATGGTGATGGCAGTACGGATAACGAAGTCTTTGCGGCTGCCCGAGAGCAGCTGGAAAAAGGGGTGGATCTGGTGTTTGTCCACTTCCACGGCTACGACGATGTTGCCCACGCCTTCGGACCCTTCTCTCCAGAGGCCGCGGAAAAGCTCTTGGAGCTGGACCGTTATGTGCAGCAGCTCTGCCAGGACTTTTCCGGCACAGTCTTCGTCCTGGCCGATCACGGGCAGCACCCCGCCACTGGAGATAAACTAGGCGACCACGGCCAGTTTTCCCTGTTGGATCTGACCATACCTTGGCTGAAGTGGGTACAGCCATGAAAAGCGCCACAAAACGCGGAAATCAAATAGTGGTGGGAAGCATAACCCTGCTCGTGGCTTTAACCGCGGTGCTGGCTTACCTCAATGCCGGGGATCTGGCCCTGAAGAAGGAGCTGGAGATGAACGCCGAGTTTCTGTTCACCGCAGGTGAAACCAGCGAGAGGGTTAGCATGTCCCAGATCTTGGAGCTCCAGCCCGTGGAGTTTGAGGCGGTTATGGACACCAGCATCACCGATCCCACGCCCGTGACCTTTACAGGGGTGGAACTGAGCAGGATCTGCCAGCACTTCGGCATCGAGCTTTTACCCGATTCTCTCGTGCAAGTATCGGCCCTTGACGGCTATGCTTCCGTGGTCACCGGGGCCGAAGCGCTAGAACCAGGCAATGTTTATATCTGTATAGCCATGAACGGGGAGGCCTTGAAGCCGAAATCACAAGGGGGTTTTGGGCCCTTTATGATGGTGATCAAAAACGTGGTGTTCTCCCAGCGTTGGTGCAAGTTCGTCGAGGAGATAGTGGTACGATGAACGCCCTCCAGGCTCAAAAGATCAGCTTTCGCTACCCCGAGGGCCCCCTTGTCCTAGAGAGGGTTGATCTCCACGTACAGGTGGGTGAGTGCGTGGCGCTGGCCGGCCCTTCTGGCAGCGGCAAATCAACACTCTGCCATGTTCTCTCTGGAATCATTCCCCGCTCCATTCCCGGCCAGGTGAGGGGAACCATCCGCCTTTTTGGAGAGGAACTTTCCACCCTATCCCTGGCGGAAACGGTACGCCGGGTAGGCGTGGTGTTTCAAGATCCCGATGCCCAGCTTTTCTTCCCCACCGTCGAAGCTGAGCTGGCCTTCGGGTTGGAGAATCTGTGTTTCCCAGAAGAAGAAATGGACAGACGTATCTCAGCTGCCCTGGAGACTGTGGGCCTGAGCAGCCGCCGGCACCAGGCCACTAAGGACCTCTCCCAAGGGCAGAAACAGCTGGTTGCCCTGGCGGCGGTGCTGGCGTTGGAACCGGGACTGCTGATCCTCGATGAGGTGTTTGCCCCCCTGGATGAGCGGAGTGAAGCGGTGGTGCAGGGGGTAATCCGAGATTACACAGCCCGCGGCGGCGCCGTGCTCCTTGTGGAGCACGACCCCGAACTCTTGGCGGTGGCAGATCGGATCTACCGCCTGGCCCAGGGAAGGCTGGAGGTGGCCAGTTGACTGCCATAGCCCTCTTTGATGTGCTTTATTGTTACGAACGGAGCGGATTTGTGCTCTCCTGCCCCCGGCTTGAGCTGCGCCTTGGGGAGCTTACCCTGATCACCGGGCCCAACGGCAGCGGTAAGACCACCTTGTCTAAGTTGATGTGCGGCATCCTCCGGCCTAAACAGGGGCGCATCAGTATCTTCGGCCGCCGAGCAGACGAACTATCCCTGGGGGAGATTGGGAGTAAAGTGGGCTACCTTTTCCAGAATCCATCCCGACAGCTCTTTGCCCCCACCGTGTGGCAGGAAATGCTGTTTGTCCAGGAGATTCTGGGGCAGGATCCCCAGCCAGCCAGGGCCCGGGCCGAACAACTGCTGGCCAGGTTCCGCTTGGCTGATCTCAAGGAACGGCGCGTGTACACCCTCAGCCGCGGGGAGCAGCAGCGCCTGGCCATCTGCACCATGCTCATGGGAGGAGCCGAGTTTTTTATCCTGGATGAACCCACTGCTGGGCTGGATCGGTCCCACCGCACCGAGCTTTACAAGCTCATGGACGAGCTGCTGCTTGAGGGGAAGGGGCTGGCGGTGATCTCCCACAGCAGGGAGCTGGCGTCCCGCTGGAAATGCCGCCAAGTGAGGCTGAGGGAAGGGCAGGTGTTGGCGTGAAGAGCGCGGATCCCAGGGTGAAGCTGCTGTGGGCAGTAGTGTGCACCAGCGGAGCAGTGTTTTTCTCTAAACCTTGGTGGATGCTGGGGCTGACCGGTTTCTCCCTTTTCGGTGCGCTGCTCTTTGGGGCGGATCTAGTGGGCCTTACCAGGCGCCTGAAGAGGTTTCTGCCCGTTTTGCTCATGGTCGCCGCCGTGCAGGTTCTTTTCGTGCGTACGGGTGCACCCCTCGTGGTTGTGGGGGGGCGGGTTCTGCTCACCGCAGATGGTGTCTGGAGAGGTTTATCAGCCGCCATGCGCATGGTTATCATCTTCTGCTCCGGGGCCGTGATGGCACGGGAGGACAGCCGGAGGGTAATCAATTCTCTTATCCAGATGAAAGTGCCCTATGTTTTCTGCTTCAGCCTGTTTGCCGCCCTCAGGTTCATTCCCCTCTTTGGCGAGGCCTTTGCCCAAGCCCTCACCGCGCTGCAGCTGCGGGGAGTCGATCTGCGCCGGGTTCCCTGGCGCCAGAAACTGCGCCTGTACAGCGCACTGCTGGTGCCGGTGCTGGCGGAAACGCTGGCTAGAGCGGAAAACTTAGCCGCGGTCATGGAAGCCAGGGGTTTTGGTGCTCTGCCCCAGCGAACCATTTATGTAAGGAACACAATGAACGGGCGGGACTGGGCGGCCGTGGCTGTGCTGCTGCTTGTGGGCGTCTTTGCTGTGCGGTTTTATTATGCATCCTAAAGGAGTTATGGGCATGAAGGCGGTGGCGGTGAACGGACTGAGTAAGTCAGGCAAAACCACGGTGTGCGAGACCCTCATCAGCGGGCTGCGCCGCCGAGGGTACCGGGTGGGTTCGGTAAAAGAGATCCACTTTGAAGGGTTTGCCATTGACCCCGATCCTACAACCAATACCAGGCGGCACCGGGCCGCGGGTGCGGATCCCGTGACAGCCAGGGGTCTATACGAGACCGATGTTCTATATGGAAGCAAGCTTCCCATGGAGGAAATCCTCCGGCACTATGATCATGATTTTGTCATCCTGGAAGGCGTCTCCGACTGCAATGTGCTCTCCATCATCACGGCCCACACTGTGGAGGAAGTGGAGCAGCACCTAAGTGAACGGGCTGCGGCGATTTCTGGGGTAGTGGCCAATCTCCAGTTAAAGGAGGCTTACGGCCTGCCTGTCTTTAATGTTCTCCACGATCCAGAAAGTCTGGTTGACTTCGTGGAGGAGCGGGCGTTTGAGCCCCTGCCCTCTTTTGATCCAGAGTGCTGCTCAGCCTGCGGCCACACCTGCCCGGAGCTGGCGGGGCTCATAGTTAGGGGGAAAGCCAGCAGGAAAGACTGTGTGCTCTGGGCTCAGGAAGTGGAGCTGTATGTGGACGGGGCTGCCGTGCCCATGGTGCCTTTTGTGCAGAAGATCCTAAAGAACGCTGTCTTGGGCGTGGCCCGGGAGCTTAGGGGCTTTAGGGCAGGAAAGAGAATCGAGGTCAGGCTGCGATCATGAGGTTCTTCTCCAGGAGGAATGCGGTGACATTGGAACAGGGTGTGGTGGTGAAGCGCAGCCAAAACGAAGTGGCCCTGCAGAGGGAAGCCGCGGCCCTGGAAGTCCTGCATAGGTCCGGCCTACCTGTCCCCCGGCTTGTGGACAAGGAAAAGAACGCGCTTTATCTGGAGTACATCCAAGGCATTGTCTATGCCGATCTGGTAGATGGCATCAGCAGGCCCCAGGCCTTGGCCTTGGGCCGCTGGCTGCAAGCGCATCATCGCCTAACGGGAGGGCTTAAGGGCGATGTGAACCTGCGCAACTTTTTGTGGACGGGAACCAGATGTGTGGGGCTGGACTTTGAGGATCCACCCTTCAGCGGAGAACTGGAGATTGATTTCGGCCGGGCGGCAGCCTTTGCAGTAACTTACCGCCCTGCCTTTACTAAACGGAAAGCACGTTGTCTGGTGATGCTGCTCAGCGTTTTTCTGGATTTGGGCGGCAGGGCAGATAGAATCCGCACAGGTTACCTAACTGAGCTTGAGGCCATGAATAGGCGCAGAAGCAAGTCCATAGCCCCTGCACAGGCCGCGAGGTTTTTTGATCACTGCTTGGAACGGGTTCGCCGTTAGAAAATGAAGGGAGGTGTTGTTGATGGAAAAGGCCGTACATGAAGGACTGAGGCCCCGGATTACTGAAGATGTCCTCAAACGAGTTGCCGAAATCGCGGGCCGCTGGAGGGGCAGGCCTGACATGCTCATCCCTGTCCTCCACGAAGTGCAGGAGGTCGCGGGTAACGGCATCCCTAAAGAGGTTGCCAAGGCGGTGTCGGAGGCCATGGGCGTTCCTCTGGCCCAGATCTACAGCGTCCAGACTTTCTATTCCTTTTTCTCCAAGGAGCCCAGGGGCAAGATCTTGATCCGCCTCTGCAAGACCGCTCCCTGCCACATTAAGGGCACCAAACGGATCCTGGAGGCGTTTGAGCAGGCCCTGGGCATTGAGGCGGGGGAGACCACCGCAGACGGGCTGTTTACCCTGGAAACCTGCGAGTGCATTGGTGCCTGCGATGTTTCTCCGGCTGCGCTCATTGATGATACTGTCTACGGGCATTTGACGGAGGAAAAGGTGGTAGAGTTGGTTCAGACGCTGCGGCAGCGTGAACAGTTGAATGGAGGCGCGTAAAAAATGTGGTATCAAATTCTCATCTTGGTGCCGGTGGTGGCGGCCGCTTTGGATATTTTCGGGCTGCTCTCCACGGCCCTCGGCCGTATCTTGGTTCTGGCGGTGCTGGTCGTGGGAGTGCTCATGGCCTTGCAGCGGCCTACTTTCAAGCCCAGTACTAAGCTGATCCGCTCAGCGCTCATCAGCTGCCTGGCCGCGCTGGTCACTTTCCTGCTCAGCACAAGGCTGGGCCTGGGCGCGGTGGTGGCCTCCGCCCTGGTGGGATTGGTGGGCGCCCAGGTGCTTAAGGGTCGGGATCAGCTGATCATGTACATGGGATCCTTCGTGGGCATGAGTTCAGCACTGCGCTTTCCCACCATGGCGCCCCTTCTGGCGGCGGGACTGTTGGGCGGCATCCTCTTTGAGCTTACCGACGAATGCTGGGTTGGTGTGGGAGGCCGCCTGGGCACTATTGCGGCCGCCGCGGTGGTCGTGGTTCTCTCAGTGATTGGAGGTATCTGATGGGCACTGTAGCGTTGAACTTCCTGATTGCATTGGTGTGGGGAGCAGCGGGTTTTTGGCTCAGGCAGAACACGAAGCTCAGCGTGGTGGAAGTCTCTGCCCTGCTGGCCTTGACCGCGGGTTTGGTGCTTCCTCCCCTTTTCACAGAAGGAGCTTTGTTTGCCCTCACCTGCACAGCCGTGTCCTATGCCGCCATGTGCAGCGGTGAGCGCTGCTGCAGCTACAAGGACATGCTCACCATCAGCGGAGTCTGCTCCCTGGTGATCTATTTCGGACAGAGCGTTTTAACGGGCATAGGGGGCAGGTTAGGCACTTCTGCCGCGATTTCGGTGCTGCTTTGCCTGCTGGTAAGAAACGTACTCAACCTGGATAAGGCCCAAAAGGCGGCCAAGAGCTAGCCCGCGGGCTGAGAGGAGTGAGAAAGTGGAAGAAACGAGGGTGGTGCTGCATAAAGCGGGGGAAATCCAGCCCACCAGCTCCCGGGAATATGAGGCGGCGGGGGGCTATGCCGGCCTGAGGAAGGCCTTGGCCGATCCAGATCAGATCGTGGATATGATCAAAGCTTCCGGCCTGCGGGGCCGGGGCGGAGCCGGGTTCCCCACTGGCCTGAAAATGTCCTTTACCAAGGGCGCTTCCGCTGATAAGAAATATGTGGTCTGCAACGCGGATGAGGGCGAACCCGGAACCAACAAGGACCGGGTGATCATGGAAGAGGTTCCCCACCGGCTCATCGAAGGCATGGTCATCGCTGCCTTGGGCGTGGGGGCTGATCAGGGTTACATCTACCTGAGGGCCGAGTACCCTTACGTGCGGACAATACTGGAAAAGGCTTTGGCCGATGCCCGGGCCAACGGCTTTTTGGGCAGGGACATCCTGGGCAGCGGGTTTGCCTTCGACATCCAGCTCTTTATCGGCGCCGGCGCCTATGTCTGCGGCGAAGAAACGGCCCTCTTGGACTCCCTGGAAGGAAAACGGGGAGAGCCTCGGGTTAAGCCCCCTTACCCCGGTGTTGCGGGGTTGTGGGGTAAGCCCACGCTGGTCAATAACGTGGAGACTCTATCTAACCTTCCCGCCATCATGGAGCACGGGCCGGAGTGGTTCAAATCCATGGGAACGGAAAAGTTCCCCGGCACCAAGCTGTTTACGCTTTCGGGCAATGTGGTCAATCGGGGCGTTTACGAGTTTCCCGTGGGAATTACCATCCGGGAGCTCTTCGAAGTGGTGGGAGGGGGCTGTCCCAACGGCAAGCGGCTGTACGCCATTCAGACGGGCGGTGCTTCTGGGAACATCATCCCCGCATCACTGCTGGACACCCCCATGGATCCGGAGAGCTGCGCGGCAGCGGGGGCCACTTTCGGCGCGGGGGACCTCATGTTCATGGATGAAAACTGCTGTCTGCTGGACGTTTTAGAGAACCTCACTGAGTTTTTCGTGAAAGAATCCTGCGGCAAATGCTGTGCGTGCAGGGAGGGTAATCCCCAGCTTTTGCACTTGGTACAGAAGTTCAGGCACGGCACGGCGCAGAGGGGCGATCTCGATCTCCTTGTGGAGCTAGGCAGCGCCATGACCATCGGCTGCCTATGCGGTTTGGGGCAGGCGGCTCCCAATCCCATTCTCTCTGTGGTGCGCTTCTTCCCGCAGGTCTTCACTACCAGCGATGCGTATGCGAAGGAGGTTAGCTGATGCTGAAAGTGACCATCGACGGACGCCCAATCGAAGTGAGCGAAGGAACAACCATTCTGGAAGCATGCCAGTTCTTGGGCATCGATGTTCCCACCCTCTGCCATCTCTCGCAGCTGAGCCCGGAGGGTTCCTGCCGCATGTGTGTGGTGGAAGTGGAGGGGGTTAGGAACCTGCAGATCTCCTGCGCCACACCGTGCTGGGACGGCATGCAGGTGTGGACCAAAAGCGAGCGCGTCGTTTCCTTCCGCCGTTTGATCATCGAGCTGCTTTTGGCCAACCACGATACGGACTGCTTTAACTGTCCAGCTACGGGCAGCTGCAAGCTGTATCAATACGCCATGGAATACGAAGTGGAAGGAACTCGCTTCGTTAGGTTCAAGACCCATCATCCCAAGGACGAATCCAGCGAGTTTTTCAACTACGACCCATCCAAGTGCATCCTCTGCCGGAGATGCGTGCGGGTATGCAATAATCTGCAGGTTAATCACACCTTAAGTCTAAAAAACCGCGGGCCGGACACCTGGGTGGGCTTGCCCTTCGACAAGCAGTTCAAGGACAGCAACTGCGTCTCCTGCGGCAACTGCGTTTCCGTCTGCCCCACGGGGGCTTTGACTGCCAAGGCCAGCAAGACCTTTAGGTCCTGGGAGGTTACCAAAACCCGCACCACCTGTCCTTACTGCGGCGTGGGCTGTCAGATGGATCTCCTGGTCAAAGACGGCCGCGTGGTGGGCGTGGAACCAGCCCAGGGCGGGGCCAACCCCGGTATTCTCTGCGTCAAGGGCAAATGGGCTTACCATTTCATCCACCATCCTGATCGCCTGACCACGCCCTTGATCCGCAAGGACGGGGAGCTGCAGCCCGTGAGTTGGGATGAGGCCCTGGACTATGTGGCGGAGGGTATCCAAAGGATTAAGGAGGAAAGCGGACCCGACGCCATTGCCGGATTTGCCTCTGCCCGGGCCACCAGTGAAGAGAACTACCTGTTTATGAAGATGATGAGGGCGGTGGTGGGCACCAACAATGTAGACCACTGCGCCCGGCTTTGACACTCCTCTACTGTGGCTGGTCTAGCCACAACGTTAGGCAGTGGAGCAATGACCAACTCCATTGCAGAGGTAGTGGATGCCGATGCGGTCTTTGTGATTGGCTCCAACACCACCGAGGCCCATCCTGTCATTGGGGCTCAGATCCGCCAGGCGGTGCAGCGCGGTGCCAAGCTGATCGTGGCGGAACCGCGGGAAATACCCCTGGCTGAAGATGCCCACGTCTTCCTCAAGATCAAACCGGGAACGAACATCGCCCTGCTCAACGGGATGATGAACGTGATCATCAGCGAGGGCTTGTACGACCGGGAGTACGTGGAAAACCGCACGGAGGGCTTCGAACAGCTGCAGGAGGTTGTCCAGGACTATCCGCCGGAAAGAGTGGCGGAAATCTGCGGCATCGATCCTGAGGATCTGCGGGCCGCGGCCAGGCTGTATGCCACCGCCGACAAGGCACCCATCTTCTACGCCATGGGCGTTACCCAGCATTCCTCGGGGACAGCAGGGGTGATGTCCGTGGCCAACCTGGCGCTCCTCTGCGGCAAAGTGGGGAAATACGGCTGTGGAGTGAATCCCCTGCGGGGACAGAACAACGTGCAGGGCGCCTGTGACATGGGCTGCCTGCCCGGCGATTACACCGGCTATCAGAAGGTGGCCAACGCCGAAGCTCGGGCCAAATTTGAGCAGGCTTGGGGCGTCAAGCTGCCTGAAAAGCCTGGCTTAACTGTGACTGAAGCGGTGAAGGCCATTGAAGAGGGCAAAGTGCGCTGTCTGTATATCATGGGCGAGAACCCTCTGCTCAGCGACCCCAACTTGAACCACACGGAGGAAATGTTCAAAAAACTGGACCTCCTCATCGTGCAGGACATCTTCCTGACGGAAACGGCAGCCCTGGCTGATGTGGTTTTGCCCGCGGCTTGCTTTGCAGAAAAGGATGGTACCTTCACCAACACTGAACGTAGGGTGCAGCGCATCAGGCGCGCTGTAGATCCTCCCGGTGAGGCCCGTGCCGACTGGGAGATCATCGACGAGCTCATGCGCCGCCTGGGTTATGAGAACAACCTCGGCTCCCCGCGGGAGATTCTGGCGGAGATCGCATCCCTTACTCCATCTTACGGCGGGTTCAGCTTTGAACGCCTGGACAGGGAGCAGCCCCAGTGGCCCTGCCCCAACCCCGATCATCCGGGAACTCCCATTCTGCATGTGGGCAAGTTCTCCCGGGGCGCACGGGCCCTGTTTAAGCCGGCCCATTACCTGCCTCCAGCGGAAGAGCCGGATGCTGAGTATCCCCTGATTCTCACCACGGGCAGGATCCTCTATCAGTATCACACCCGTACCATGACAGGTAAGAATGACGAACTGACCCGTATGGCGGGGAGGTCTTTTGTGGAGATCAACCCGGCAGATGCGGCCAGGCTGGGGATTGAGCCGGGAGCAAGGGTGCGGGTTGAGTCCCGCCGGGGAGAAGTTGAGGTTGATGCCCTGATCACCGACAGGGTGGCTGAAGGGGTGGTGTTCATACCCTTCCACTTTGCAGACGGTGCCGCCAACCGCTTAACCAACGATGCTTTGGATCCCACGGCTAAGATCCCTGAGTACAAGGTGTGCGCAGCCAGGGTCCAGAGGTGTTGAGGCGTGGAAAAGTTCAAAAGTGCAGTAATCCTTGCGGGTGGCAAGTCCACCCGCATGGGTTTTGATAAGCAGCTGCTGGAACTTGAGGGCCGGAAGATCACGGAGGAGCTCATTGCCAAACTGAAAGGCCGCTTTTCGGATGTGATGGTGTCCAGCCCCACCCCCCAGCTCTATGATCCGGGCCAGGTCAGGGTGATCCAGGACATCTACCAGGAAAGCGGGCCGCTGGCAGGCATTCACGCGGCTTTGCTGCAGGCCCAAAGCCAGTGGGTGTTCGTGACCGCCTGTGACATGCCTTACCTGGAGCTTGCCTATTTGGACTTCATGATGGAGCGCCTGCAGGAGGGCAGCTACGCTGTCTGCGTCACGGAAAGGGAGGGCGGCCTGGAACCCTTTCACGCCTTCTACAGCCGTTCGGCCCTGCCAGCCCTGGAGGATTGTCTGGCCCGGGGGCGCCGTTCGGTGAACAGCTTCATCAGGGAGATTAACGCCCTGATTATCCCTGAAGCGGAAGCAGCGCCTTTACTGCCCGGCTGGAGGGCTTTCCTCAATCTAAACACGCCGGAGGAGTACCAGAAGTACAGGAGGGAAGGCCGTGGGAGCAGTTGAACGGTTCGAGATCATCAGGGTGGAGGGCGGGGTATCCCGCACTGTCCAGGATACACTGGTTGTCGATCATGAACTGGTGCTTTTCCTGAATGGACAGCCATCTGCCACCTTTTCCTGTACCCCCGCGGACTTGGAGGAGCTGGTGTGCGGGCACCTCTTTGCCCAAGGCCTCATTTCCAGCAAGGGGGACCTCCACAAGCTTGCCATCAGCGGCAGCCGGGCAGACGTGGTGCTCCGGTCAGGTGGGGGTGCTGTGCCTCGGGACAAGGGTTGGCCGCTGCCGGGTCAGAAGATCAGCTTCCGGGCTCAAGAGCTCTTTCAGGCCATGGAATGGTTTGGGGGCCAGTCTGCGCTGTTTGCAGCCACCGGAGGTGTGCACAGCTCCGCGCTGTGGCATTTGAACGGTCAGCGCATTTTCCTGGAGGACATCGGCCGTCACAATGCGGTGGACAAAGTGCTGGGCAGGGCCCTGTTGGCAGAGTGGGATCTGAGTCAGTGCGCTCTGCTCACCAGCGGACGCGTGCCCGGGGAGTTGATTGAGAAGGCACTGAACACGGGGGTGCAGGTTATCGTCTCCCGTTCTGCACCCATGACCCGGGCGGTGGAACGGGCCCGCAAGCACGGCCTTACCCTGTGCGGGTTTGTCCGGGGTGAGCGCATGAACATTTACAGTGGGGCGGAGCGGGTTTTGGTCTAGGAGTGGAGTGACCCGTAGGGAGGAAAAACCTTTGGGGCGAAGAGGTGTTCGCGCCGCTGTGGAGAAAAAGAGGTGTTGTTGATATTTCTAACGTGAGTGGAGGCCGTTTTATGTACAGATTCACCAACGACTACAGCGAAGGTGCACACCCCAGAATTCTTCAGGCTCTTTTGGACACAAACATGGAGCAGACCGACGGCTACGGTGAGGATCCCTTCAGCCAGGAAGCGGTGGAGCTGATCCGGGCAAAACTAGGTAGAAGCGACGTGGACATCCACTTCATCCCAGGGGGCACGCAGACCAACATGATCGCCATCTCCGCATTCCTGCGCCCCCACGAAGCGGCCATATCTCCACAGACGGGCCATATCGAGGTGCACGAGGCAGGAGCCATAGAAGCCACAGGCCACAAGGTGATCACCGCACCAGGCGTTGACGGCAAGCTCAGGCCAGAGGATCTGCAGGAGGTTTTGGATTTCCACCAGGATGAGCACATGGTCAAACCCAGGCTCGTCTATATCTCCAATGCCACTGAACTGGGTTCCATCTACACCAAGGGGGAACTTTCGGCGCTGAGCAGGTTCTGCCGGGAGCACCAGCTGCTCCTCTATATGGACGGGGCGCGCTTGGGTTCTGCCCTTACCGCGGACGGAAACGATCTCACTCTGCCCGATGTGGCTGACCTTGTGGACGCCTTCTATATCGGGGGTACTAAAAACGGCGCCCTCATCGGCGAGGCTTTAGTCATCTGCAATGAACAGCTGAAGGAAGACTTTCGTTTCCATATTAAGCAGAAAGGGGCGCTGCTGGCCAAAGGACGCCTCATGGGCATCCAGTTCCGGGAGCTTTTCCGGGACAACCTCTTCTTCGAACTGGCGGATCATGCCAACCAGCTGGCGGGTAAGATCCGGCGGGCGCTGCAGGATTTGGGCTGCCAGTTCCTGCTTGCTTCACCTGCCAACCTGATCTTCCCCATCCTGCCCAATCGGGTCATTGCCGAACTGCAGAAAGACTATGCCTTCCTTATCTGGCAGAAGGTGGACCAAGAAAACTCCGTTGTCCGGCTGGTCACCTCCTGGGCCACCCCGGAGGCGGTGGTGGACCAGTTTATCGCCCGCTTGAGGGAGCTTTTCTAGAAGAAATGAAAAACCCCGGCTAGGCCGGGTTTTTCTATGGGCTCACCTTTTTGCCGCCCACATAGACGGCGGAGGCTTTCAGATCCAGCAGCTCCCAGGGATCGATTTCCAAGGGGTTTTGAGGCAGCACCACGAAATCCGCCAGCTTGCCGGGGCTGAGCGTGCCTTTGCAGTGTTCCTCGTGGGCGGCATAGGCAGGGCCTGTGGTAAAGAGGCTGAGGGCTTCCTGGGCATTCAGACGCTCCTGGGGATGCCAGCCGCCTGGGGGATAGCCTGTGCGATCCTGCCTGGTTATGGCGGCGTGCATCCCCCAGAAGGGGTTGCAGGGCTCCACCGGGCAGTCTGAGCCTCCGGCTGTGTGAATCCCCAAGCTGTGCATGGTTTTCCAGGCGTAGGCATACTCTGCCCTGGCTGCTCCGACGCGGCGCTCCGCGAAATGCAGATCTGTGGGCACGAAAATGGGCTGGATATCGGCTACCACGCCCAGACGGGCCATGCGCACCAGCTGATCATACCTGGTGATCTGGGCATGGATTATCCTGGGCCTCTGATTCCAGGCCGGGAAGAGGCTTTGGGCCCGTTCAAAGCTGCTGAGCACTTGATCCACAGCCCCATCGCCAATGGCATGCACCGCCGCCTGCAGGTTATGCTGGGCTGCGGTAAGTACGAGTTCATCAAGCTCTCCTTGTTCGTAGATGGGCACGCCCTTAGTGTGCGGGGCATCGGCATAGGGGCGGCTGAGGGCAGCCGTCCTGCCGCCCAGGGATCCATCGGCGAAGAGCTTTAGGGGTCCCAGGGCCAGCTTGGAGCTGGGGGCATGGGCTTGATAGACTTCTAGGTAGGCCTGGAGGTCCCCCGCGCTGGGCATGGAGGCCTGGAGAATAATGCGGATGGGGAGCTCTTCCGCTTGATCCAGCTCCTGATAGGCCTGGAGCCGTTTGGCCAATGATCTGGCCCCGTGCAGGTCATTACTTTGCACCGTGGTGAGCCCCAGTGCCGCAGCCTGGGCGCTGGCCCGACGGAGGATCCTCCTATAGTCTTCCACTGTAGGTGAGGGGATCAGCTTCGTAACCAGGTCCATGGCGTTTTCCCGCAGTACGCCTGTGGGCTTTCCCGTGTGTTCATCTCGATCAATGCGGCCCCCAGGCGGATCTGCTGTGTTAGCATCAATCCCTGCCAGCTCCAGGGCCTTGGAGTTGGCCGTACAGATATGACCGCATACCCTGGTGAAGATCACGGGATGCACCGTTGAGACCTGATCCAGGTCTTCTCTGGTGGGCAGCCGCGGCGGGCTGAAGAGTTCATGGTTAAATCCCCTGCCCAGGATCCACTCCCGGCCGGGGTTGCTGTGCACGTAGGCTTGACCGAGTGCAATCAGCTCCTGGATGGAGCCTGCCCCGGCCAGTTCCACGCCGTCCATGGCCAAGCCCCAGTTAAGCAGGTGCATATGGCTGTCGCCCAGGCCCGGGATCACCACCTGGCCTTCCAGATCTTCCCGGGCGGCGCTCCCGGGAGCCAGGGCCAGGATGTCTTCCTTGGCACCCACGGCCAGGATTCTTTCCCCCTGCACCGCCATGGCTTCCCCATGGGGCTTCAGGGGATCTAGGGTGAGGATCTTAGCGTTGAGGAAAACCGTGATTGTTTGCTCGGTGTGGGGCATTACCCTGCCTCCATTGCTCAAGGTATTTACAGCTGATTCACCGTGATGAACTGATAGTCCAGGCTGCGCAGGATGCTGATGATTTCAGGCAGAGCCTGGATGGTTGTGGGCCCGTTGCAGTGCATGAGCACCACGGCGTTGTTATGGTGCCCGGTTTTGATCCGCTCGACAATCTCTTCGGAGGAGTTGCGGGTGCTGTCCCAGTCGAAGGTATCCAGAGACCAGCGCACAATCTGCCAGCCCTGTTCCCTCAAGAAGGCCACCGAATCCTGGCGCAGCGAGCCGTAGGGAGGCCGCATGATCATGGGGTAGTACCCCGTGAGTTTTTCCACCGCTTCTGACGTGGGCTCCAGCTCTAAGGCTAGGATCTCTTCGTTAGAGAGCTGGGCGAAATCCGGGTGGGTGCGTGAATGGTTGGCGATCAAATGGCCTTCATGGAAGATGCGCCGGGTCATGTCCGGATAGCGTTCCACTTTGGCACCTAAGACAAAGAAGGTAGCCGGTACCTGTTCGTCCCGGAGGATGTCTAAGATCCGCGGGGTATTGATCAAATCTGGGCCGTCATCGAAGGTGAGCGCGATTCTTCTCTTGGGGGTGGGTGGTGGATCGGGGGCAGGATCAATTGGTTGCTTCTGCTCTTCCGGTTCTTTCAGTTCCAGTTTAACTGTGCGCACGATCGTACCTTCTTTCCATACGTGGAGATTGGGATAGCTTTGAAAAAGCTCGTACAGGTACAGCTGGGCAGCCTGCGTTGGGTTAACGGCTGAGAGATATATGATCAATATCAGGGCTAAGAGAAGCCCTGTTCCCCTTTTTCGTTCCATGAAATGGCCTCCGCGATGTTAGTTCAACAATAGTACGTTAAACGTACATTTCTTCACCAGGCAATGTTTTCCTCCCGTTTGCTAAGGATTATTAATAGCATTTGGGATGCAGGGTGGCTTGCCGCGCAGCCCATATAATTTCACAAAAGCTTTGCACTGGATGGAAAGGGGAAAGGATTACATAACGGGATGGCGAATAGAAGAATTATCTAGATCGCTAGGGGGGCAGACAGTGAAATCATTCAGGGCCAAAATGGTTTTGGCGTTTTCCATTCCAGTAGCCATTTTGCTGATGATCTTTGCATTTGTTTTCACGAACCAGATTCAAAACACCATTCTGCCAATGACCGAGGAAATGATCGGCGAAGTTGTCGCCAGCCGAGCAATTCAGCTGGACACCCGCCTCCAAGAATATATACGCGAGGCGGAAGCCATCGCCAGTCAACTGTTGGGTGGATTTATGGTGGACATGAGCGCCGTGGATGCCAATCAGCGCTCCACCTTCCAGGCCATGGCCCGCAGCGATATAGCCAGCCGGCAGCGCACTCTGAAGGCTGGCATTTATGACGTCTATTTTGTCGATACCCTAGGGACTCTCTATGAAAGTGATGGCATCACCACGCGGGATGTTGTAAACAGCGATGTTTTTCAGGCCATCGTACGGGAGGACCAGCCAGTGGTAATCACCTCTCCCGTTGTGAACCCGTCTGGAGAGCTCGTGTTTGAAGTGGTACGCCAGGCAATCAACATGAACGGAGAAAAGATAGGGTATGTGGGCTTAGTCATTCCCTTTGAGTCCATTAGGGAGCTGGCCCTCAACTGCTCAGTGGCCGGTCAGGGCTATGGTTGGCTCATTGATAAAGCAGGGTTGGTCATTGCCCATCCCCAGAGCGATCTCGAGCTGGCTATGAACGTGAATCAGGACTCGGCGGGCTATACCGGGCTGTCTTCCCTGTGGGAGCTTATTGCCCAAGGCCTGGGGGGATCGGCCAGGATTACCGGGCCAGATGGGGCCGCGAACCTCGCGTTTTTCCAGCCTGTTCCCGGGTCTTCTTCCTGGACCCTGGCCATCAGCTTGCCCTTAGGGGTGATCATGGACAGGGCCAATTCTTTGAGGAATTTCTCCATCTTGGCGTTTAGCCTCTTCTTGGTCGCGGTGTTCGTGGTGGCTACTTACATGGCCGGCAGCGTTTCTAAACCCGTGCGGCTCATGGCTGAGCAGCTTCGGGCAGTGTCCCAGGGGAAACTGGGTGATCCCGTTAACCTGCCCCGCAAGGATGAGTTGGGGCAGATGGCCGGGTGTTACAACGCCATGCTGGCCACTTTGAAAGAGATGGTTACGGGAGTCACCTCCGCCATCAATGCGATCTCCCGGGATGTGCAGGTCTTGACCGATGTTACCGAAGACAACTCGTCGGCTCTGGCTGAAGTGGCAGCCACCGCCGTCCAATTTGCTTCCACCGCGGACCGTTCTGGTGACCATGCCACCAAGATGAGCGCCCAGGCTAAGGAGTCTTTAGTCCTTAAAGACCAGGGCATGGAACAGATCGAACTCACGGAAACAGTTATGGACAGCGTCAATGCCACGGCCAAAGAAACGGTGCAGGCCATTGAAGCCCTCAAACGGGAAACGAACAAGATCGGTGAGATGCTCGACTCCATCTCGGAAATTGCCGAGCAGACCAACCTGCTGGCTCTGAACGCGGCCATCGAGGCGGCCAGGGCAGGGGAGCAGGGCCGAGGCTTTTCCGTGGTGGCGCAGGAGGTACGCCAGCTGGCGGAGGAAACCCAGGCGCTGGTTACTGGGGTGCGGGAAACCATGAGCCTCGTAGCAAAACAGGCTGAGAATGCTGTGCAGACCAGTGCAGCCAATGACCGGGAAGTTGGCCGGGGCATTAAGGCGCTGGCGGAAACGCGCAGGGTTTTCGACTCCATTGCAGCCACCATTCAGGAGACGGTGAGCAGTTTTGAGGAAGTGGCCCTGGCCACTCAAGAGCTGGCCCGGGGCAGCGGTGATATCTCCGCAGCCACGGAGAAGCAGATGAGCTCCATAGCAGAAGTGGTGGATGTGTCTGCCTCTGTGGAGAAGATGGTTGAGGAGCTCAGGGCGTTGGTGGCCCGCTTCGAACTGGAGTCTTCTGAACAAGCCTAAACAAGCACAAAAGAAGCCGCAGGCTAAGCTTGAGGCCTGCGGCTTTTAACGTTTTTGGGGGACTAGAGGGAGCGCACAAACTGGCGTCCAAAATCGCGGCAGGCCTCAAGGGCCTCTTCGTCGGGCACCCATAGGGCCTTGTGCCCTTCGTTTACGATGACAAAGCCCGCAGTGGTCAGGTCCTCCGTGAGCAGTTTCACGGACTCGCCGCTCCAGCCGTAGCTGCCAAAGGCCGCGGCTTTTTTGTTTTTGAAGCGCAGGCCCTTGACCATTTCCAAAAGGCCGCCCATGGCAGAAAGGTATCTGTTGTTAACAGTGGAGGAACCTGCGAGAATAGCTTTGGACTTGAAGATCTCCGTGACGATATCGTTCTTGTCATATTTGGCGGCGTTGAGCAGTTTCACCGTAACCTCTGGATCTTCGTCCCGAATGCCTGCAGCTATGGCTTCCGCCATGAGCCTGGTGGAGTTCCACATGGTGTCGTAGACGATGGTGATCTGGTTTTCCTGGTAGCCATCGGCCCACTCCAGGTACTTGTGGATAATCTGGGCGGGGTTGTCTTTCCAGATCACGCCGTGGCTGGTGCAGATAAGGTCAACGGGCAGTTCTAGAGCCAAAACTTCGTTGATCTTCTTTTTCACCAGGGCATTGAAGGGTGTGAGGATGTTGGCGTAGTACTTCATGGCCTCGGCAAACAGCTCACACTGGTCCACCACATCGTTGTACAGCGATTCGGTGGCATAGTGCTGACCAAAGGCATCGTTGCTGAAGAGGATGTTCTCTCCGGTCATATAGGTGAACATGGTGTCCGGCCAGTGCAGCATGGGGGCCTCCACGAAGATCAGCTTCGATTCCCCGATATCCAGAGTATCCCCGGTCTTCACCGTGACGATATTCCAATCCTGGTGGAAGTGACCTCTGATAATCTTTTCGCCGTTTTTGGTGCAGTAGATGGGCGTGTCGGGGATTTCCTTCATCAGCTCCAGCAGGGCGCCGCTGTGATCGATTTCTGCGTGCTGGATCACTATGTAGTCGATGTCCTTCAGGTCAATCTCGGCGCGGAGATGCTCTACAAACTCCCGGTCATAGGGCAGCCAGACGGTATCGATGAGCACAACCTTTTCATCGCGGATCAGGTAGGAGTTGTAGGAGGAACCCCTTTCCGTGGAATACTCATGGCCGTGGAAGGTCTGCAATTCCCAGTCCACTTTGCCCACCCAGGTGACCTTTTTGGTGAGTTGCTTCGCAGTGTTCACAGAAACACCCCTTTGTCCTTTTAGAGAGATAATATCAAATCGGCAAATCAATGTAAACAAGGAGGACATGTTCAGCTGGACAGGGGAATGGTTGCCTGTTCTTCCCATCTCCTCTGAGCAGTGAAGGCGAAGAGGCTGATGGTCTCGCACCGGAAGGCGTAGTTGGGGGAGAATCCCTCCACTTCCCTTTGGCAGCGGGCAAACTGCCCGGGAGTCAGCCTGGTGGCCAGGGTAATATGGGGATGGTAGGGCCGCCTGTCCACGGACACGCCCGCTTGCCCAAGGCTCTCGGCCAGGGCTTTATGCAGCTCCTGCAGGGAATCGCTTAAGTCCACATTTACAAAGAGCACTCGCGTGCCAAAGGAGCCCAGGCCGGAGCCGCGGATGTGAAAGGCAGGGATGTGCGCCACTGCACTTTGCAGGAGCTGGTGCAGCTCCTCGGCGCTTTGCTCCCAAGCAAAGGGCGGGATGACCGTGATGTGGGCCACCGTGCGCGGAGCTTTGAAGGTGCGCCTGTAGTTTTCACACACCTCTTCCAGTTCTTTGGGCAGGCGGATGCCAATGAAGAAGTCGTACATAAGATCACCTCCTGTCCATTGTTTCTCTCCCCTCCAGGCTGATCCTTTTTTTGCCAGGAGTGGCATTTTGTGCTAGGAAGGGTTATAATAGTAGCAAGCGTTCGAACGGTCGTCCGATTTAACCGGGGGGTGAGACCGAGTTGGAAAAGTCGCAGGAGGAGAAAATCCTGGACGCCGCTTACAATGTCATAGCCCGGGAGGGTTATGCCCAGACTTCACTGCGCCAGATCGCCGAGGAGGCGCAAGTGGCCCTGAGCCAAATCAGTTACCATTACCAGAACAAAGAAGGCCTGCTGCTGGCAGTGGTCAGACGGGTGGCCAATCGGTACTCCGAGTTTGTACAGGGCTTAAGTCCGGAGATGTCTCCTTGGGAGAAGGGTGCCTACTTCATCCAATTGTATCAGCATGTTCTCACCAAGGAACCGGAACTTTTCCGGGTTCTTTACGATTTGGTGGGCTTGGCTCTGTGGTCAGAGCCCCTCCGCGAGCAGGTTGCTGAGATCTTTCAGGTCATCATCGATCAGTTTGCCACGGAGGTTTTCACCGGGGAGGTGCTTCAGGAGCTGGGCTCCGCCTACTCGCCAGAAGTGTTGTCGGGCCTCTTTTTGGGGGGCATCTTCGGGATCGCCGTACAGTTCCTGCTCGAACCTAAAGAAACAGCTTACTCAAGTTTGGATGCTCTAAACTTGATCTTTCAGCTCAGAAAGAGGTGAACTCATTGCAGCGCTGGTTCAAACTAGTTATGGATCACCCCTGGGTGGTGATGGGAGTCGTGGTATTGATTACCATAGGTGCCGCAACCTTCCTGCCACGCATCACCTTTGATGCCAGTATCGATGCCATGATTCCCGAGGACGATCCGGTCCTGGTGGAACTGATGGAAATTGTGGAGGATTTCGGCACCCAAGATCTTTTCCTCGTGGCTGTGCAGGGCGACGACGTGTTCAGTCCGGCCACTTTGAGGAAAATCCATGATCTCGCCAGTGAGCTGGAAGCCCTGCCGGGCGTAGTGGAGGTTCAGAGCCCGCTGAATGCCCAGAAGGTGGAGAGCGGCTTTTTTGGCATTGAGATCGCACCCATGACCCTGGATCTTCCTCAGACTCCGGAGGAAATTGAAGAGTTTAGAAACGACATCCTGAGCAGTCCCTACGCGGGGCGCCTGATCACGCCGGATGGGCGGGGTGCGGCCCTGTTCCTGGAGTTGGACGGCCCAGCTTTGCTCACTGAACGCAACGATCTCATGGGCCAGATTGAAGCCGTTGTGCAGCGCTATACAGGCCCGGAAAAAATCCACGTGGTGGGGGATGCCTACATCCTCTATTTCACAGAACAGATCATGAAGCAGGACTTGGTCAAACTTGTGCCCTTTGTGGCAGTGATCATTGGAGTAGTCCTCTACTGGACTCTGCGCTCCTTCTTGGGCATCGTCATTCCCCTGCTCACGGTGGGTATAAGTGTGACCTGGACAGTGGGGCTCATGATCTGGCGGGGGATCCCCGTTTCCATTATCTCCATGGTTATGCCGGTCATTCTTGTAACCATCGGCATCGCTTCCAGCATTCATATTTTGAACAAGTACCAGGAGGGGCTGGCCAGGGGCCTGGCCAAACGGGAAGCATTGGAGGAGACCTTCGCCGCCATCACTGCGCCCGTGGTCATGGCTGCCCTGACCACAGCAGCTGGTTTTGCCTCCTTGATCACCGCCTTCGTGCATCCCATTCGGGAATTCGGGGTGCTCACGGCAGTGGGAGTTATGCTGGCCATGGGGCTATCCTTAAGCCTGGTCCCTGCCCTCTTGGTGTTGGTTAAAGAACCGGAGGTGCGGCAGGGCAAAGAAAAGGCCCAAAAAGACGGCCCGCTCACCCGCATTCTGCACACCTTTGTGCATTGGGCGGTGCATCGCCCCAGGCTGCTCGTGCTGATAGTTACCGCCATCTTTGTGGTGTTTGCTCTGGGTGCTACTCTGATCACTTTGGAGAGCAACATCGTCAACTACTTCGGCAATTCCAGCCCCGTGAAACAGGCCACCATGGTTATTGAGGAAGTGTTCGGGGGCAGCATGCAGATCTCGGTGGTCTTAGATACGGGGGAAGCAGATGGGATCAAGGATCCCGCCGTCCTGGAAGAGCTGGTGGTGATTCAAGATCACCTGAATTCCTTTGACACCATCAACCACGCCACCTCTATTGCGGATGTGATCCGCGAGCTCAACCAGGCGCTGTGGGACGGCGATCCTGAGTTTTACGCGATTCCGGACAGCAATGAAGCCGTGGCCCAGCTGCTGCTCTTGTTTTCCCTGCAGGGCGGCTCAGGCATCGATTCCCTGGTCACCTACGATTACAGCCGCGCCCTGGTCACCGCGCAGATGAAAACCCTGGACGCGGAGCAGATGGCCCAGGTCATCAGCCAGGTGGAACAGTTCCTGGCCCAGCGCTATAATTCCGGTTCTGCCCTCAAATCTTACCTTTCGGGGACGCCCAAGGTTATGCAGCGCCTCATGAACCGCTATGTGCAGACTCAGATTTCCAGCCTGATCAGTTCTTCAGTGATGGTGGGAATTATCGTGAGTGCTTTGATGAAATCAGTTAGCCTGGGACTGCTCAGCATGGTTCCCCTGATTTTCACTGTTGTGGTCAACTTCGGCATCATGGGCTTTGCCGGCTTGCCCCTGGATGCGGTCACCAGCATGATTTCCAGCGTGTCCATCGGTATAGGTATCGACTATGCCATCCACTACATCAGCCGTTACCGCTGGGAGGCCGCCAACGGGCATGATCCCGCCACTGCGCTGCGCCAGACCAGCACTTCTGCGGGCCGGGCCATCATTTATAACGCCCTGGCGCTGGTGGTGGGCTTCCTAGTGCTGGTGTTCTCCCATTTCAGGGCCATCGCAGTCTTCGGTCTGCTCATCTCCGCCGCCATGATCGTGAGTTCCCTCGCGGCGCTTCTAGTGGTACCGCTTTTGCTGAATCATTATGCCAAACGGCAATTGAGAAAGGGGTAGGAAGATGAAAAGGGTGTTGTTGCTGGTACTGGCAGTGGTGCTGGCTGTGGGCAGCGCAGCAGGGGCAGAAAGCCCCACGGGCCAGGAAATCCTGGGCGATCTGAGCTTTCGCACCATCTTAAGCGGCTCGGGCAGTGCTGAACTGACCATGATCACCGAAAACGCAAAGGGGGCTCAGCGCAGCTTCTCCCTTAAGGTCTATGTGCAGATGGATGAGGAAGGAGATGCGCAGTTCCTGGAATACCTAGCTCCAGCTGACGTGCGGGGCACCAAGTTCTTGTCCGTGAAACCCAAGGACGGGGAGAGCCAGATGTGGCTGTACCTGCCTGCTCTGGGCAGGGAGCGCAGGATTGCCGCGCACATGACCGGCGACTCTTTCATGGGTACCGATTTCACCTATGAGGAAATCGGCGGAGACTTTGATTACGAAGAGGACTACACAGTGCAGCGCCTCCCGGACCAGGCAGAACAGGGGGTGGACTGCTACCTCTTGGAGCTCACCGCCAAAGGATCCGAGGCTTTGTACAGCAAGGTGCGCATGTGGGTCTGGAAGGAGCAGATGGTCCCGGTGAAGATCGAGTTCTACGGATCCGGGGATGCCTTAAGCAAAACCCTCACCTTGAGCAATTTCCTTCCCGTTTCTGGAGAGCTCATTCCCCACCATGTGGTCATGGCTAACAATGCCCAAGGCACCAGGACCATTTTGGAGCTCACCGAGGTGAGCCAAGAGACCGTGGACCCGGACATTTTCACCGTGCGCAATTTGCGCCGCTAGCCGCAGGGAGATCACTGGAGGAGGGTAAAGAGAGATGAAAAAGCGCGTGCAGATTTTGACAGTCATCCTTGTTCTGGCCTGTGCAGTGCCGGCGTGGGCCCTTGAGCCCTCAGGGGAGATCTACGGCAGCATCGGCTACGAATGGGATCGGGAGAACAAAGAGGGAGAGTTTGCTTCTATACGCACCGGTTTTCGCCTGGCCTTAGAGGATGAGCTGGAAGAACTGGGCAAGCTGCACTTTTCCACCAAGGGCTGGCTGGACTTAAAGCAGAGCGACGGCAGCATTGCCCTGGATCAGCTCTGGCTGAAGGGCTACTCCGGCGATTTTGATTACCAGGTGGGCCGTCAGCTGATCAGCTGGGGTACGGCGGATGGTTTCAATCCCACCAACTATTTTGCCCGTCTGAACAGCAGCGCCCTGCTCAGCGGTGATCTCCAGGGCGAGGCAGTTTGGGCGGGAAGGGCCGAATACTATGCACCGTCCTGGTCGGCCACGGGAGTGCTCATCCCCATTTTTGCGCCGCAGAAGATCGATGATCTGATGCGCAAGATGATCTCAGAATCCCATCCCCAGGGAGCCCTCCTGCTCGAGGCCATAGAGAAGGCCAAGAAGCCAGGTTTGGGTCATCCAGAGGCAGCGCTGCGGGTTGAGACTCAGCTGGCAGGGTTTGACGTGCAGGCCAGCTACTTCTGGGGTTTTGAGCCCCTGCCGGGCATGGAGATGGTGATGGGGCCAACTGGGCCAGCCTTGGAAGGGACCTACCGCCGCCAGCACTTCTTTGGCCTGGCCGTGGCGGGCACCGTTGGGTCTGCCGGAGTCTGGGCGGAGGCCGCTTACGGGGGGCCTGAGAAGTTCGCGGAGCCCGACAATCCCTTCGAAATGCGTATCCCCATGTCCATCAACGAGAAATACCTGCAGGCCGTGGTGGGCGGGGATTACACAGTGGATCTAGGAAGCGGGCTCTTGGTACAGGCCCAGTACATCTACCGCGGGCAGGGTTCGCTGTTGGCACCCTATGTGATGCCCAAAGAGACCTTGGAGCCAGGAGATATTGAAGCAGCCCATTATCTTTACGGGCGCCTGGCCTATGACTTCACCCAGGACAGCAGCGCTGATCTCATGGTGCTCTACGGAACCAAAGAGAAGGCGGGGATCATTCGCCCGTCCTACACTCACCGCTTGGTCAATGGGCTTCAGTTTGAGCTGAGCCTGCTGCAGCCGTTTGGGGAGGAAGGTGACTTCCAGTCCATTCCCACCCAGGTGGGCCTGGCTGTGAAGTACCAATTCTAGAAAAAAAGAAACCGGGAGCGTGCAGCTCCCGGCTAGAACCTGGGCCCCGTGATGCCGAACCTGACTTCGGCGTCATTGGGGCCTTTTAGCTCAATACCCAAGGAAACGTCGGTGGGGTATAATCCGAAGAAGTTCACTTCCGAGCCGATACCCAGACGCAGGCTGGGACGCAGCGCCAGGCTGGGGAGGGGCGACTCCACCGTGAGTCTGCCTATGAAGTAGGGCCGGAACAAGGCCACGGTTACGGGAATGAACTCTTCACCCCAGGGATAGATCTTTATCTGGGGAGCGATGCCCACTAAGAGCTTGTCCTGGTTAGGGGCATCCTCCAGCGGTCTGATCCCGCCTATCTTCAATGACAGGCCAGCCGCCAGCTTGGAGTTGGTCCAGAGCTCGTCGCTGGAGGCGGAGATCTGCCATGACTTTTCACCTTGCGAGACATAGTCCGCTTCCAGCTGCAGCCCGCCTATTTGCGGCCCCGTGGCGGATATACCAAAGGTTGGGGATTCCCTTTCCGGGCTCTTGCGCAGGAAGAAATCCACTGAACCCCACTCCTGCTCACCCCAGTCCACGAAAACCTCGTGGCCTCCATTGAGGGGGTCAAAGCCGTAGCGGTAACCAATTCCAAAGGACGAAAGGGGCCCGTGGGTGAACTTGAAGCCCAGCTTAAGGAAGCTGTAGAACGGATCGAACTGAAGCTCCGGTCTGAAGGTAAAACGTTTGGGCACGCTGTCGGCGCGCTCTTCAGCCCTGCGTACGAGCTCCTGCAGCTCAGTGCTGCTGTAACCTGGCTGCTGATACGGTTGGAACTCAAAATCCGGGTCTTTAGCCAGGATGGCTGCCTTGATCTGATCCATGTGTTCCATCCCTGCTTTATAACCCTCTTGGATGAAATAGCCCACCCTCTGGAATTCCCAGGATGAATCGGTCCCGAGTTTAGGGACAATGAGTACATCTGCTAAGGCGGTGTGGATTTCCGCGTAACCTCCCATCATGGCGCTGAGGGAGAGCCGCAGGTTGTCAGTGAGCCTCCGGTAGTCGGCGTTTTGGTACTCCTTGGCCAGCCAAACAGCGATAATTACGTCGGCGCCCATGTCCGCCGCCACATTCGCCGGTACATTGTTCCTCAGGCCGCCATCCACGTAGTACTGGCCATCGATCTCCACAGCTGGGAAGACGCCGGGGATGGACATGCTGGCTTGGATCCCTTTACTTGCCCTGCCCTCGCCCAGGGCCACGTCTTGACCTGTAGCCAAATTCACGGCCACAGCCCTAAAGGGGATGGGCAGCTCAGCGAAGGTCCTTCCGCCCAGGAGTTCGTCTAGAAACTCGTAGATACCCCTGCTGTCCACCACTCCGCCCGTGGGGGGGAAGGGGATGTCAAACAGCTTGGAGGTGTCGAAGTGGGTGGCCACTTTCTCGATGTTGTCCGCCGAAAATCCACCTGCATAGAGGCCGGCAACGATGCTGCCCATGCTGGTGCCCACCACAATGTCGATGGGAATCCCATTTTCCTCCAAAGCCTTAATCAGGCCCACGTGGCTGAAGCCCCGGGCTGACCCGCCGCCAAGGACTAGTGCCACCGTGGGCCGATCCTGTTCAGCCCAGACTGTACTGGAGCTCATTATCAGAACCAGGGCTGTTAAGAGCAGGCGGCTCCAAAATCTCGTTCTCAGCCTCATTTATCTCAACTCCCGCCTTAGTATTCCTATGACCAGAGTAAGGTGTCCGATAGCGGTTTGTCAAGTTCGCCAGCACCCAGGGCTCCGCCGTGCTTCCGCTGCGGATAAAAACGGGTGCCTCCGGTCATGCTAGAGTCGAGCTTATTAAGGAAGGAGATAGCATGGGAAAGAAGAAGGGGCCCAAGCCCGATGACCGCAGTGATAATGTGGAACGGCTCAGGGAGCAGGTGGTCAACACCATTGAGAATCTGGAAGAAGCCCACGAAACTCTGCAGATGAACCTTCCCGAGGAGCAAAAGGAGGCCATACGGGCCAAGAACCGCCGCCGTGAACAGGCCATTGCCGCTAAGCGGGAAGAGATTCGCGACGAATACGCCTTCCAGCAGGAGCAGAAGGAATAACAGTCACTAGGCCGCCCAGCCGCAGGGCGGCCTTTTGGCTGGCAGGAAACAACTTACACAAGGGGAATATTCTTCACCGAAAGGGGCGTAAATCCTAGCACCCCCATTTTCTGGTGAAGAGAGGTATACAGCGGTGAGCAGAGAGGATCTGGGTTTGAGGGCAGCCCGCATTTTTTCAGACGGGATGGTTCTGCAGAGGGATGTCCCCCTGCGCATCTGGGGGCAAGCCAGTCCCCATGAACGTTTGGAGGCTCAATTCAGGGGAGCAACCTATTCATGCCAGAGCGGATCTGAGGGCTCCTGGGTACTGGAACTGCCTCCCCAAGGGGCCGGCGGCCCCTTCGAGCTGCTGATCAAAGGACTCAGTGGTGAGCTGGTGATCCGGGACATCTTAATTGGCGATGTGTGGCTTTTGGGCGGCCAGTCCAACATGGAGCTCCCCGTAGCCAGGACCCTGGATCTGTATGAGGAGGAAGTGCAAGGGGCGGAAAACCCGTGGATCCGCCAGTTCCGCGTGCCCATTTTGGGCAGTTTCCAGGGTCCGCAGCCGGATCTGCCTGGGGGCGTATGGCAGCGGGTTAACCCCCAGACTGTGCTGGAATTCAGCGCCCTGGGCTACTTCTTTGCCCAAGCCCACTATGCCAGGTACCAAGTGCCCGTGGGTTTGGTGCTCACCGCAGTGGGCGGAAGCCACATCGAAACCTGGCTCAGTGAGGAGGCTGTGCAGGCTGTAGGCGGCTATGACGACGAGCTGGCGCGGTGCAGGGAGCCAGGGTACATAGAAAACCTCACCCGGGAGGAACTGGGGAAAACCGCGGAATGGTTCCGGAAGGCGCAGGCTGCGGATCTGGGCGCGCAGCCGGGCCAGACCCCCTGGAGCAGTATTGATCTGGATGATGCCCAGTGGGATTCCCTCACCCTCCCCAAGTTGTGGAAAGGAACGGAACTGGAAGATTTCCACGGCGTAGTGTGGCTGCGCAAACAGGTGGAGCTGGGCGAGGAGGCGGCTGGCCGCGGGGCCCTGCTGCGCCTAGGGGCCATTGTTGACGCCGATGAAACCTATATCAACGGGGTACGGGTGGGTAAGACAGAGTACAAGTATCCGCCCCGCAAATACCAGGTGCCGCCCGGTGTGCTCAAGCCCGACCTAAACACCATCGCGGTGCGCGTTATGGTGGTTCGGGCCAGTGGGGGCTTTGTTGAAGGCAAGAGCTATGCCCTGGAAATGGGCCCTCAGCGCATCGACCTCGCGGGGGAGTGGAAGTACAGAATCGGCTGCCGCACAGGCACGCTGCCCCATTTCACCCGTGTCCACCACAAACCCAGCGCCATGTACAACGCCATGATCAGTCCCCTCCGAGGCTGCGCTTTCCGGGGTGTCCTTTGGTACCAGGGTGAATCCAACGCCCATGCTCCCGAGAAGTACCAGGGGCTATTCGCAGCGCTGATTGAGGATTGGCGCAGGACTTTTGGCCACCCCAATCTGCCCTTCCTCTATGTGCAGCTGCCCAACTTCGATACTTCCTTGGAGGAGCTGGAGCCCGGTAGATGGGCCCTGCTGCGGGAAGCACAGCTGCAGACGCTTGGCGTTCCCCAGACGGCCATGGCGGTCACCATTGACGTGGGCGAAGCCAACGACCTCCATCCCCAGAATAAAAAGGACATCGCCCTGCGGCTGTCCCTGGCAGCCCGCCGCATGATCTTTGGAGAACCCATCGTGGCCCAGGGCCCGCTTTTGGAGCGCCTGGAACGGGATGGAGCTGCGCTGAGGGTGCATTTTACCAGTGTCGGGGGAGGCCTAACAGCCAGGGGCGGACGGCTAAGGTGGTTTGAGATCTGCGGCGCCGATGGAGTCTTCCACCCGGCCCAGGCGGATATTGCAGGGGATACGGTCAGGGTGTGGAGTGAGGCGGTGCCCGAACCCCGGGGCCTGCGTTACGCTTGGCACGATAACCCCGAGGGGGCTAACTTGTACAACACTGAGGGCCTGCCGGCATCGCCATTTCGGGCCAGTCTATAGTTAGCTTTGGGACATGAAAAAGGGGCTGCGCCAGCAGCCCCTTAAGTCTTGGCGTTTAGTTTCCGTACATGGCGTCGTACTTCTGGGCACGTTCGTCAATGATGGCCTGGCCGCCGGAGCGGAGGTAGTCATTGAAGCCGCGATCCCAGACTGCGTCGAACTCTTCCACCTTGGCCACGATGGCCTGGGCCAGGAGGTTGTTCCGCTTCTCAGCCAGGGCGGTGTCCATACCCTCTTGGGCCTTGATTTCGCCTACCTGGGCGTTGATGCCGTAGCGAGCTTCGTTGCTGGTGATCTCGTACGCCCGCTCGATGAACCTGGCGTCTACGCCGGGATAGTTGAGGGCGACGGATCTGGCGGTGAGGACAGGATCACCCAGGTCAAGACCGTTGATGGTGATGGTGTAGTCGATGTTGGATGGGGAGTTCATGATCTTCTCGCCGACTACAGGCAGCATTTCGATGGCCCCGTCTTCGTGGACGATGTGATGTACGCCCTCTTCACCGATCTGCAGGAAGCGGCGGACTTCCAGACTGGAGATGAAGTCAAGGTAAAGCAGGGAAGCCAGCGGTTCCTTGTTGGTGGCCGGGAAGAAGACCTTCCTGTCCACGGGAGCGCTGAGGTACTTGCGGTAGATGCCTGCATCGTTGGGGAAGCACTCTACTGCGATGAAGACTGCGTCTTCGCCAACCATGTTCTGCAGCTGGACGTGGATGCCTTCTTGGCCATCACGATAGGGATAGTCCCAGTTGTGCATGAAAGAGCCCACATAACCGGCTTTGATCAGGTTGTCTTCTGTCCGATCGCCCGCACCGTACAGCGGGAAGTCTTTCCAGATCAGGCCTTCGTTGTACCACTGGTTGAGCTTGCGTACGCCTTCCTTGTAGTTGGGCCACAAGAGATGGCGATCATCAAACCCGTAGACCCACATATCCCGGTCGGACATGTCGTTGGGCACGAAGGACTGGATCAGATGGTCGTTCCTCCAGCCCACGTCGAAGCTGGTGGAATAGGGGATCATCTTGTCGGCGTCGGCGCCCAGGAGCAGCTCCGCGTTGTCCCGGAAAGCCCGGAGCATGTCTTCAAACTCTTCCAAAGTCCTGGGTTCATCGAGGCCCAGCTTCTTCAGCCAGTCTTCCCTTACAAATGTGTTGATCTTCTTGTTCTGGAAGAGCAGAGCTTCAACGGCCCAGATGGTGCCGGTGTGGGGATCTTGGTTCCAGTAGATGTTGGTATCCCCCAGCAAGTCAAACAGGTTGGGCAGCAGGTCTTTGTACTCTTCCAGGTAGGGGGCCAGATCCAGTACGCCGCCCATGTTGGCATAGGTCTGGATGGTGGGATAGCTGTAGGTGACGCAGACATCCGGTGCATCGCCCGCGGCCAGCAGGTTGTTGATAACCTCAACCTCTGTCCAGCGGGGTACCGGGACGTACTCCACCTCTACGTTGTACTTCTCCAGCATGCCCTTCTTGATGAAGTCTGTAAAGAAGTTGTCTTCCGGGGGCGAGCCGCCGGGATTGCTGCGGTCATAGATCTCCACGGTGATCTTGCGGGTAGTGGTGAAGCGCCCGTCCACAAATCCCGGATCAGCCGCAAGGCTAGCGACCGAGCTGCCTGCGACCAACAACAGCGACAGGAACAGCACGACAAACAGTCTCTTCCGCATGGCAAGTCCTTCCTTCCTTTTGTTTTATGTTTGTATAAAGCACTTACGTGCATTACAACCAAGGCAGGGGTCTAATCCTTGAGCGCCCCTAAGGTGGCCCCGCTGATGAAATACTTTTGGAGCCAAGGGTAGACCAGCAAGATGGGGACGGTGGCAAACATGACCGTAGCTGCCTGAATCGTATCGGAAAGCCCCGGTGCGCTGGCAAACCCTTCCTGCGTCTGGATTTCAATGCTCGTCACCGCGTTGAGGATGTTGTAGAGCAGAAGCTGGATGGGATGGTAATGGCGGTTGTTCATGTACATTAGAGCGTCGGAAAACCCGTTCCAGCGGCCCACTGCATAAAAGAGGGAGAGGGTGGCCAAGACCGGCTTGGACAGCGGCAGGTAAATGGAAAACAAGATCCGCACAGGGCCGGCCCCGTCGATTTCCGCCGATTCCCGCAGGCTGTCGGGGATGGAGTAGAAGAAGGTACGCATGATGATCATGTAAAAGACGGAAAGGCTGTTAGGGATGATCAAGACCAGGGGATGGTTCAAAAGCCCTAAGTCTTTGTAGAGCAGGTAGTGGGGAATAGTTCCCGCGCTGAAGTACATGGTAAAAAGAATCATGGTGTTGAAGAAACGCCTGCCCTTAAGATCCCGGTAAATGAGGGGATAAGCGCAGAGAATGGTCATGGTCATGGAAACGAAGACGCAGATTACGGTCAAAATCGCGGTCCAAGCTAGTGACCAGGTGTATTTGCTGTCCGTTAAGACGAAACGGTAGGCCTCAATGTTCAAGCCTTTCGGCCAGAGCAGAACTTCATTGCGGATAATGGCTTCGGTGGAACTTAGGGATCTAGCCAGAACATTGAGCATGGGCAGCAAGCACACCATGATCAGCAAAATGCAGACCAAGACAATAACCAGATCTCCTGCTTTAGTACGTTTTGACTTGACCACGGCTCATCCTCACTTTCTATTACCAAATGCCCCGTTCGCCAAACCTCTTGGCCAGCGCATTGGCTGCCACCAAGAAGATCACGCAGACCACCGACTGGAACAAGCCCACGGCTGTGGTCAGGGAGAACTGCAGGCCCCGGATACCGTAGCGGTAGACGAAGATGGAGATCACGTTGGATACGCTGTTTACTAAGGGATTGGTTAAGGCATAGGGCCGATCAAATTCACTGCTTAAGATGTGCCCCAGGCTCAGGATGAGCAGAGTAAAGATGGTGGGACGCAGTCCGGGTAGGGTGATGTACCAGATGTTCTGCCAGCGGTTAGCTCCGTCAATGGCTGATGCCTCATAGAGCTCCGGATTGATATTGGTGAGGGCGGCTAAGTAGATGATAGTGTTCCAGCCAACGTTGCGCCAGATACCCAGGAAAACGTAGGTGAACACCCAATGGGTGGGATCATTTAGAAACGGTATGGACTCGAAGCCCAGCCGGTTCAAGGCAATGTTGACCAAGCCGCTGGTTGGAGCAAACAGCTGCTTGGCTAGGCCGGCAATGATAATCCAAGAAAGGAAGTGGGGGAGGTAAGCCACGGATTGAGTAAAGCGCTTGAAGCGGGGGAAGGTCAGCTCGTTGAGGAGTAGGGCTAAAATGATGGGTGCAGGGAAGCCGATGACCAGATCGAGCACGTTCAGGAGCAGAGTGTTGCGCAGAGCGTAGAGGAAATCCAGGTTGCGGAAGGCTTTGATAAAGTACTCAAAACCATTGTTATCCGCCCAGGGCATTTCCCAGGGGCTCTGGACAATACTGTAGCGCTTAAAGGCAATCTGAATATAAGTCATGGGAACATATCTAAAAATGATGAAGTAAGCAATGGGGATGGACAGCATCAGATAAAGAGACCAGTATTTGCGCAGGTAAGTGGTTATCCGTTTGCGGTTGACCGCTAAGGTACTTTTCATCTCTTGCCCTCCGCCCACTTTTATACTACCATGGTAGTATACTTGAATAATATCTTACACTTTGATAAAAGTCAACCCGATTTTTGCGGCCGATTTGGCGGATTTAACCCCTTGGAAACAAAGGGGGAGTGGGAATAGAGCTGGTAGATGCGTCAAGGGAGGGCTGGGTGTGGGAGAAACCATTCTGCTCAACGATGGCTGGCAGTTTGCTCAAGGGCCGCTGGATCAGGCTGACCCGGCAGGGCTGGAGTTTACCCGTGTGGATCTGCCCCACGATTGGCTGATCTACGACTCTAAGAACCTCTACGCAGATGGGATCGGCTGGTACAGACGGTATTTGCATTATAAAGGGCAGAAGCGTGTATTCCTCTATTTCGAAGGCGTTTATATGGACTGTTCCCTCTATGTCAATGGAACTTGGATCGGGGATTGGAAGAACGGGTATACCTCCTTCGAATATGAAATCACCCAGGCTTTGCAGCCTGGTCAGAACGAGATCCTACTTAGGGTGGTACATCAAGCTCCCAACAGCCGCTGGTATTCTGGAGCGGGCATTTACCGCAGCGTCTGGCTGAAAACCCGCGGTGATAATTACCTAGCCACAGATGGGATCTATGTTTGCAGCAGGCGTCTGAAAGACTCCGCTGACTGGCTGGTCAGCGTGGACTGCGAGCTGGAAGCGGCCCCTGGGGCGCAGCTCACCCTTCTCCACACCATTTTCCAGGGCGAAACGCCGAAGGCCCACTCCCGCGCCGTGTTGGTCCCAGACAGGGGCACCGTCCTGAACAGGCAGGAGCTGGTGGTGGAGGAAGCGGAGCTGTGGAGCCCGCAGCAGCCGCGGTTGTACAGGCTGGTGACCACTCTTGCGGATACCAGGACAGGCCAGGTACTAGACACTGTGGAGCAGAGGATCGGTTTTAAGGAAGTGAGCCTCAGCCCTACGCAGGGACTGCTGCTCAACGGCAGCCGGTTCAAGCTGAACGGAGTGTGCGAGCACCATGATCTGGGCGCCCTGGGGGCTGCTTTCAACAAGGGAGCACTGCGCCGACGCCTGGAGCTGTTGAAGCAGATGGGGGTCAACGCCATCCGCACAGGACACAGCGTGCCCGCGAAGGGCTTTATGGAGCTCGCGGACGAGCTGGGCTTTTTGGTGATCAGCGAGGCCTTCGATGTTTGGGAGCTGTCCAAGACACCCTTTGACTACGCCCGCTTCTTTCCCCAGTGGGTGGAGGGGGATGTGGCCAGCTGGGTGCGGCGGGACCGCAACCATCCCAGCCTGCTCATGTGGAGTATTGGCAATGAGATCTTAGATACCCACCTGGGGGAGCGGGGTTTCGAGTTGACCAAACTCCTCATGGACCTGGTGCGCCGGCATGATCCCCGCGGCAATGGGCTGATCACCTTTGCTTCCAACTACCTGCAGTGGGAAAACACCCAGGTCTGCGCTGAGCTTTTGGACGCTGTGGGGTACAATTACGGAGCCAATTTGTACAGGGCGCATCGGGAGCAGTATCCGCACTGGGCAATCTACGGTAGTGAAACCAGCGCCGTGGTGCAGAGCCGGGGCATCTACCACTTTCCCCTGGAAGCCTCCATCTTGGGTGAGGATGACGGTCAGTGCTCTGCTTTGGGTAACAGTCCCGTGAGCTGGGGTGCGAAGAGCACCCAGGCCTGCCTGGACGCGGAGCGGGAAGCTCCCTTTTCTTTGGGCCAGTTCATCTGGACCGGCTTTGACTACATTGGTGAGCCCACTCCCTACCACAGTAAAAACTCCTTCTTCGGCCAGCTGGACACCGCTGGCTTTCCCAAAGATTCCTATTATATATATCAAGCGGCCTGGACTGATTACGGAGAAAACCCCATGGTGCACCTGTACCCCCATTGGGATTGGAGCCCCGGCCAGATTGTAGACGTGCGGGTCTGTTCCAACGCGCCCGTGGTTGTGCTGGAGCTGAACGGCCAGGAGCTCGGGCGCAGGGATATGCGCGAGCCTGAGCACCTCTATGTCACCAGCTGGAAGGTTCCCTATCTGCCCGGTGAACTCAAGGCCAAAGCCCTGGATGAACAGGGCACGGTGCTGGCCTGCGCCGTGCGGCGCTCCTTTGACGATCCGGCTAGAATCAGGCTCAAGGCAGACAAAAAGGAAATTCAGGCCAATGGCACAGACCTAATCTTCGTGGAGATTTCCATGGAGGATGCAGCAGGGAATCCCGTGGAGAATGCCGTGAACCGGGTGGAAGTGCGGGTGAGCGGGGCAGGGCGCCTGGTCGGTCTGGATAACGGCGACAGCACCGATTACGACTCCTACAAAGGTACGAGCAGGAGGCTGTTCAGTGGGAGACTCTTGGCCATCATCGCTGCCCGCCTGGAGCCGGGAGAAGTGGTGCTTGATGTCTCCTCCCCCGGACTGCCTAAAGCAACTGCAGTGTTTCACAGCCTTCCCGCGGCAGGAGGCCCTCCAAGGGGAGTGGCTGCACAGGAAGTCAACCAAGGGCGGCCTGTGCACACGGGAAGGCCGGGAGAAGTGCCCCTGCGCAAGATTGAGCTTGTAGCCGAGGGGGAGAGGGTGCTCACTTCCCGGCGCAGAGAAATCACGGTGCAGGCCAGGCTTTTCCCCGTCGATACCTCCTATCCCGATCTGACCTGGAGGGTGGTGGGTCCTGGAGGTGTTGATTCACACCTGGCGAGGATCGTGGAACAGGGGGAGCAGGCAGTTCGCCTCCTGGCCCTGGGCGACGGCCAGTTCCGCCTGCGCTGTTTGAGCAGGAATGGCACTGCCGCCGTGCGGCTTTTTGCAGAACTGGAATTTGCAGTGGTGGGCCTTGGCAAGCTCTGCAAGGATCCGTATCAGTTTGTCTCGGGCAGCCTCTTTGATGCGGTGGTGGGCGAGGCAGGCCCGGGCAACGAGCGGGGAGTGGCCACCGCCAGGGGAGTAGAAACTCAGATCGGTTTTACCGACCTGGACTTCGGGCCAGGCGGCTCCGACACCGTTACCATACCCATTTTTGCCTTAACCAGCGGCCCCTACCCCCTGCAGCTTTGGGAAGGTAAGCCCGGGGAAGAGGGCAGTGTGCTTCTCCTGGAGGCGGTTTACCAAAAGCCCTCCCGCTGGAATGTCTATCAGAGTGAGACTTTCAGGCTGCACAAGCGCTTAAGGGGCGTCACTTCTTTGTGGATAGTCACCCAGGATAAGCTGCACATCAAAGGCTTTTCCTTTGAGCGGCAGAGGCGGGCTTTCGCTAGAATTCCTGCAGCGGAATGCGACAGGGTTTACGGGGACCAGTTCGTGATCAGAGGCGAGAGAATCGAACAGATCGGCAATAATGTCACTTTGGACTTCGGTGAGCTTGATTTCGACCCTGAGGGGGCGGCCGGGCTGATCCTCTGCGGGCGCACCCCCTTAGCCAAGGCGGCGGTTCAGCTCAGCGTGGTGCGCGGTGGCAATGAAGAGCGGCAGCAGGTGGAGTTCGTCAGAGCTGAAGACTACGAAGAACAGGTTTTTGCCCTTGAGCCCCTTAGGGGCAGGGCCCAGGTGCGGCTGATCTTTCTTCCCGGTTCCCAGTTCGACCTGGCCTGGCTGCAGTTTTTACCGATAGGATAAACTTGGGTTGACTTTTATAAAAGTGTTACGTATTATTAAAGTATACTACCATGGTAGCTTGCATCGTAGGAGGCGATTCCGATCCAAGACTTGACTACAAGGCGACGGATCAGGGGAAGCAGGGCATCTGCGCGGGAGTTTGTCTACAACACCCTGCGCCATAATATTCTTCACCTCAATTTGAAGCCGGGCACTAAGATGTCGGAGCAAGAGATCTCTGAGGAGTTTAAAGTGAGCCGGACCCCTGTGCGCGAAGTTTTTGTCCATCTGCAGCAAGATGGTTTGGTGGATGTTTACCCCCAGCGCGGGACCTATGTCTCCTTGATCAACCTGAAAACCATGGAAGAAGGCCGCTGGGTGCGGGAGATCATGGAAAAGGCGGTTATTGAGGAAGCAGCCGGGCACTTGACGGAGGAAGACATTCACAAACTGGAGTCCAATCTGGCTGCCCAAGAGGTGTCCTGCCGGAACAAGAATTACCTGGAAATGCTGGCTTTGGATGATGAGTTCCATGCCACCATTTTCCGCGCCTGCGGTAAAGAGCGCACGTATGAAATGGTCAAGCAGTTGAACATAGATTTTTATAGAGTAAGGGTGCTCCGTTTGTCCCACGACTCTCGCTGGGAGCAGATTCTTTTGCAGCACAAGGAAATCTTACAGGCCTTGACGGACGGGAGAGAAGCCGCGGCAAAGAAGATCATGAGCGACCATCTGCGCATGATCATAGTGGAAAAGGACGTACTGATGGCTGAGTATCCAGAGTATTTCGTGGATATGTGAAGAGGCGCGGTGAAAGGATGGTCTAGATGAAGATTGTAGATATTCGGCCCACCACGGTTACTGTCCCCCTGGAGGCTCCTCTCCGCCACAGCAATGGCGAGCACTGGGGGCGCTTTGTCCGCACAGTTATTGAAGTCGAGACCGATGACGGCCTCATTGGATTGGGAGAAATGGGAGGCGGCGGTGAAAGCGCGGAGCTGCAGTTTCTCGGCCTGAAGCCTTACCTTGTGGGCCATGATCCCTTTGCCCTGGAGGAACTGCGCTTTAAGATCTGCAATCCTACGGCAAGCCTATACAACAACCGCACGCAGCTCATGGCCGCCATTGAGTTTGCTTGCTTGGATATTGTGGGCCAAGCCTTGGGCCTGCCAGTTTATAAACTCTTAGGTGGCAAGCTGCGCGATGAGGTTCCTTTATCTAGTTATCTCTTTTTCCGCTACCGCAGCGACGACGGCCGTTATGATGAAGTGCGCACCATCGAGCAGCTCCTGGCGCACACCAGGGAGCTGAAGGAGACTTATGGGTTCCGCACCCACAAACTAAAAGCGGGCGTTTTTGACCCTGGCTACGAACTTGAAGCCTATCAAGCCTTGGCCGGAGAATTCCCCGAAGATTCCTTCCGGATCGATCCCAACGCCTGCTGGAGTGTGGAAGAGAGCATCTGGTTTGCCAGCCAGATTGAACATATCCGCAATGATTATCTGGAAGATCCCACCTGGGGCCTAAACGGAATGCGGCGCGTGCGGGAGAAGACCCGCATTCCCCTGGCCACGAACACGGTGGTAGTAAACTTCGAGCAACTCGCTCAAAACATTCTCCATCCCGCAGCCGATGTTATCCTCCTCGACACCACCTTCTGGGGTGGGATCCGCGCCTGTATGAAAGCAGCCCACGTCTGCGAGACGTTCCAACTGGGAGTGAGTGTGCACTCCTCGGGCGAACTGGGCATTCAGCTAGCCACCATGCTGCATCTGGGAGCGGTCTTGCCCAATCTTTCCTTTGACATTGACGCCCATTACCACCATCTGCGCGACGACATTGTGCAGGGCGGTAAGTTTAGAATCATAGACGGTAAGATCCAAGTGCCGGAAGAACCGGGCTTGGGAGTTAAGCTGGATCGTGAGAGGCTTCAGCACTACGCCGAACTTTACAAAAAGCTGGGGGGTTACCCGTACGACCGGGACTCCCGGCGACCTGGCTGGTATCCGCTGCTGCCCAACGAGCGTTGGGCAGATCCGACTATCGCTGAATGAAGGGGGGGTCGCTTCCTAGCGAATACTTTGCGTTGGACGACGGGGTGTATAAGCAAAACAAGCAAAGGAGGAAGTGAATAGTGAAAAGGATTGGATTGCTTGCTGCCGTGCTGGTCATTGTGCTGTCGAGTGCGGTGTTTGCTTACGAGTCTGATCGCTACAACTTTGGGGACATTGACTTTCAAGGTGCAACCGTAACTGTCGTGGCACACTTCGACAACCTCGAGGCTTTCTACGAGGGTGGAGCCCGGGCTGGGCGCCTGGAAGAAGCTAAGGCACTCTTCAACATCGGCGACATCCAGATCGTAACCGCCGGTTGGGATGAGGTGGGCGAGCTGGCCCTCAACCGCTATCTCTCTGGAGATTCGCAGTACGACCTCTGGCGCCTGCCGCACATAGCCTACTTCAGCTTGGCTACCCGCGGCGCATTCTATCCAGTTAATGAAATCCTGCCTCCCGAGTATTTCGAGACTCTCTCGCCCATTACCCGCGAGAAGAACGAGCGCCTGATCTTTGACGGGAACATGTTCCACTTCTCCGTTGGCACTCCCGATGACTACGGGCACGCTCCCTTTGCGGTAGTGAACCTGGATATGTTTGAGCGGGAAGGCCTGCCTGATCCCTACGAGCTCTATGAAAATGGCGAATGGAACTGGAAGATAGTGGAGGAAATCGGCCGGCAGGTCACCCGCGACACCGATGGCGACGGCGTGGTGGATCAGTGGGCCCTGGCTTTCATCGATCCCATGTTCATGATCTTCTCCAACGGTGGAGCCATCACCAGACTGGGCGATGACGGCAGGGTCTACTACGCCTTGGACGAACCCCAGGCTATCAATGCCCTGCGCAAACTGGGTGAATGGGAGAACGTACTAGGCATCTCCTACGGTGACTGGCAGATGCGGGAGTTCATCACTGGCCGCACGGCCATCGGCATCATGCCCATGTGGCAGATTGATGCAACACAGTATGAGTTTAAGCACGGCATCCTGCCCCTGCCCATGGGCGACGATGTGGATGACTATGTCTTCTCGCCTGGAGTGGCCGATGCCATCTTCCTGCCCAGGAACGCTGCCTATCCGCTGGGCCTGATTGCCCTGGACAACTTCCTCTTCCCGCTGGAAGACTACTATGAAACAATGGAGGACTATATCCGCGCCCGCGCCTTTGACCGCACCTCCTACGAGGTTCTCAATCGCGGCGTGTCTGAGGTGGACGGCGACGCTGCTTACTACCACAACTTCCTCGGCGCCTGGTGGGAGGGTGAGACCCCCTACGGCGGCGTGATCATGGGGATCAAGGGCGGCGGCGTAGCTTCGACCATCGTCAACGAGTTCAAACCTCAAGGTCAAGCAATGATTGACGAGTACCTCAAGCAGTAAACTCTGAACGGTTTTGGTCTGTGAGCCTGCGGGCTCACAGACCTTCCAGACATTAGAGGAGAGAACAGGGAGGTGGGCGATGATGTGGCGGAAGGTGTTGGCAGCGGCGGTGATCCTTTTGGCGGCCAGCTGTCTTGTTCACGCCCAGGGCACCTCGATCACCAACTTCACCGTCCCGTATACAAGCTATCTGTATGATTTCTGGGAGAAGGCGGTACCCAGTCCTCAGGCGTATCTTCCTTCCCGAGTCGTACGCGGTGAAGACTTGCAGGTAGGCGCGCTCAACAATCCTAATGATTTGTTTGTTTCGGAACAGGGTGAGATCTACATAGTGGATACGGGCAACAACCGCGTCGTTGTGGCCGATCGGGACTTTAAGCTGCTCCGGGAGATCTCCAAATTTGGAGACGGGGACAGCTTTAATTCTCCTATGGGCGTTTTTGTCACTCCAGAGGGCCACATCTACGTCGCGGATACGGGCAACGGGCGCATTGTGCACCTCAAACCCGATGGAAGCCTGAACCGCATCTTGCCCGCACCCCAAGCAGAGCTGGAAGGGGTTTTACCGGCTAACTTCAACTACCGGCCGCTCAAGGTGGGTGTGGATGAGCACGGCAGGATTTACGTGATCGCCCAGGACTTATACGAAGGGTTCATAAGCTTCAGCGCCGACGGCCAGTTCCGAGGGTTCTTGGGTGCTCCCCGCGTTACTCCCAGCTTGGCCGATTACCTCTGGAGCCGCTTTGCCACCAAGGAGCAGCGCCAGAGGATCAGGGCATTTCTGCCCACGGAGTACACGAACTTCGATTTGGATCCGGAAGGCTTTATCTACGCCACGAGCCACGCCGAGGACAAGGAAGAAGATGAAGGCGGTATCGCCATCAAGATCCGCAGGATCAATGCCAAGGGCGAAGACCTCCTCAGGCGGCTGGGCTTCTCCATACCCATGGGGGATGTGGAGTTCCCTAACCGCTGGTCGACGGCCACCCGCCGCACCTCCTCCATGCTGGTGGACATCACTGTTCAGCCTTACGGGGTGTACAGCGTCTTGGACGGAAACAGGGGGAGGGTCTTTACCTACGATAACAACGGCAACCTCCTCTACGACTTCGGCTACTACGGCACGGGCCACGGCCAAGTTTCCAGTCCCGTGGCCATTGACGCACTGGATAAGACCATGCTTGTCCTGGACTCCAAAAGGGGAGGCATAGTGGTCTTTGAACCCACCGATTATGCGCTGCTGATCTGGGCTGCCCTTGATGCCTATGATCGCGGTGATTACTATCTGGCCGAAAAGATCTGGGGGCAGCTTTTGGTGCTCAACTCCAACTTCGATGTGGCCTATACGGGTATAGGCCGTGCGCTTCTCAGGCGGGATGAGTACGCCGAGGCCATGAAAAGCTTCAAGTTGGGCAACAACCGTACGGAGTATTCCGATGCCTTCGAGCTGTACAGAAAAGAACTGGTTTACGAGTATTTCCCCCAAGCCTTTGCCGTTTTCGTGGTGGTGCTGGCAGCGATCTTCACAGGCCGCAGGCTGTGGGCGGCACGGAGAGCACGGTCTGCCGTGCGGGAAGCGGCTGCAGCCGGAGCCAAGCGCCGCAGGTTTGCTCAGAAAACCTTGGAGAGCCTGCGCTTTGGCTTGTATGCGATCATCCACCCCTTCGACGGTTTTGAGAGGCTGAAGAAGGAGCGGAAGGGGACACCCCTGGCGGCCACCATTATTCTGGCGTTGGTTGTGCTCACCTTTGTGTTCGCCAGGCAGTATACGGGATTCATCTTTAACAGAGCCGATTTGAGCAAGATCAACCTTTTAGTGGAAATCGGCAGTGTTGTGCTGCCCTTCCTGCTCTGGACCTTTGTCAACTGGGCGCTCACCACCTTGATGGAGGGCAAAGGAACCCTGAAGGATGTGTACATTGCCAGCGCCTTTGCCTTGATCCCAGTAATCCTGACAGTAGTGCCCTTAACCATTGTCAGCAACTTCTTGATTCAGGAAGAAGGCGCCTTTTACTACATGCTCATGTCCGCGGGGCTGGGCTGGGCGGTGGTGCTGCTCATTGTGGGTGCCACCATGGTCACCCACGAGTACGATTTCCGCAAGACCATTTTCACCTGCATTTCAACTCTTATGGGCATGGCCTTCGCACTCTTTTTGGGGCTGTTGTTCATCGCCCTCACTGAACAGGTGATCATGTTTATCCGGCAGTTGCTGACGGAAGCGATCCACCGCACCTAGTCTTGAAGCAATATGAGAGGGGCTGAGAGCTGTTATGCGCTCTAGAATTTTCACTCATTTTGCGGCGCTCATAGTGTTCCTGGCTGCCTTGGCATCCTTCGCTTACGCTGCCGACCAATTGGCCGGCTTTGAGCTGTGCGCGGAAAACGAATTCTTGGAGCTGTATTACAAAGCCGATACCGCGGAGATAGCAGTAGTGCACAAGGAGACGGGGGCGGTGTGGTTCTCCAATCCTCCGGGCCGTGACAAACAGGAAACCTTGGCCAGGGGCGCGTCGAAATCCCGCCTAAGCTCACAGCTGGTTTTGACCTATTACTACGCCAACCAGCAGCAGCAGATGGACAGCTTCAACGACAGCGTGGCCTATGGGCAGTATGAGATCACGCCCCTGGAGAACGGCTTGAGGGTGAAATACAAGTTCGGGAAGGTCTGGCAGGACAGGGATTACCTGCCTACCATCATTTCCGAAGAGAGGTTCAACGAGCTGATCTTGGCCAACATACCCCGGGAGAAGGATCGGGAGTTTCTTCGGGACATGTACGGCCTCTTCAGCCTGGAAGAGGGCTATGATAGCGGTGAAGATCTGAGCATCATGGGCGTGGACTTCGATCGCCTGTTACAGGGCTGGGGCATCAAAGTAGACGAGCCGCGCTTTCGAACCAATGATAAGCGGCGGCTGTTCCAGGAGTACCTGGTCTTGATTCGGGATCACATGAAGTACGACTCTTTAGGGGAAGTCAAGCCCGAAGAGATCGTGGGTCTGCGCAATACGCCAACCCTGCTGCTCAAGTGGAACGTGATGCAGTGGGATGTTGATGATGCTGTTCAACTGGTCAAGGCGGCCGGTTATACGCCGGAAGATGTGGCTTACGACCACGAGTATTACAGCGTTGCGCCCCCGTATCCCGACCTGCGCCAGTTTGAGATTACCGTGGAATACCTGCTGGACGGCGACGAGCTGGTGGTGCGCGTCCCCACGCAGGAGATCCGCTTCCCCGATAAGGTGTGGGATCCCAAGAATGAGCAGGAGGTTTCCTATCCCCTCACCGCCATCAGCGTGCTTCCCTATTTTGGCGCGGGAAGCGTGGAGGATCAGGGCTACATGTTTGTTCCCGACGGCGCTGGTGCCCTGATCTATTTCAACCGGACTTCGCCCCTGGCGGAACCGTACAGCCGCAGGGTGTACGGCCAGGATCACGCGGCCATCCCCCTAAGGGAGTATTCCTCCATGCTCAAAGGGCAGATTTATCTCCCGGTATTCGGGGTTGTGAAAAACGAACAGGCATTTCTGGCCATCATTGAAGAGGGGGACGCTGCCGCCAGAATCGAAGCTATGCTGCCCGGCATGCGCGATTCCTACAACAAGGTGTGGGCGTCCTTTGAAGTGCGCTCTGCAGCTCGGGTGAACATGCAGGCAGAGGGTGACCTGATCCATCTGCGGCAGCTGTCCATCCTCATGTATCAAGCTAGGCTGAACCAGAGCGACACCGCCATCCGCTATGTCTTTTTGCCTAGGGAAGAGAGCAGCTACGCCGGCATGGCCCGGGCTTACCAGGACTACCTGGTGGAAAAGCACGGTTTGAGCAAACTTGACCCCGGCGGCAAACTGCCCCTGATTGTGGATGTCATTGGCTCCTTCGACCATGTACAGCCGGTGCTCGGTATACCCACCAATGTGGTGGAACCCTTTACCACCCATGAACAGACCAAGCTTCTGGTGGAAGATCTGCTTGCCGAAGGCGTGGACAGTCTCAGGTTGCGCTACCTGGGATGGCTGCGGGGCGGTATTCGCCATGTCTACCCCAGGGGGGCTCCCCTGGAGAGAGCGGTGGGCAACAGCCGCAGCTGGCAGCAGCTCAACCGGTACCTGGAGGAGCTGGGCGTAGATTTCTATCCCAGCGTGGATTTCCTGCAGGTTCACCGCAACAGCCCGGTCGACCTGTATTTTGAGTTCCTCCATGCTCCCAGGGGCCTGGACAGAAGCGGAGCAACCCTGAATACATTCCACATCGCTACCTACCAGCCCATAGATGACCGGAAGGTTGCGCTCTTGTCCCCTGCCCGCCTCGCCGGCGTAGTGGACTCCTTTCTGAAGGGGTATGAACGCCATGGAACTTCCGGGTTGGCGCTGGGGGATTTGGGGCTCTTGCTCTATGCCGACTACCGGCTGAACCCGAGCAAGCTTGTGGACCGGGTCATGGCGGCGGAGATCATTGCCGAGCAGGTGAGCAGGCTGGCTAAGGATAGACGGCTGATGATCGCCGGCAGCAACGCCTATCTGCTGCCCTACGCTGAAGTGCTGGTTGAGGCGCCACTGTACGCCCGTGGTGAGGCAATTCTGCACCAGACAGTGCCCTTTTACGCCATGGTGGTCAGCGGTTACATGGAGTTCGCGGGTGAGCCCTTCAACCTAGCGGATCACAGGGGCGATTTCTATCTCCTGAAACTTCTGGAGACGGGGGCTGCTCCTTACTTTGCCCTAACCTGGGAACCCTCGTCTTTGACGAAGAACACCGATTTCGACTACCTGTTTTCCACGTACTACCCAGATATCAAAGGCGATGTCTTGGCTGTCTACAACACAGTCCGGGAAGTTCTGGGCGATGCCTGGCCCGCGGCCATAGTAGATCACAAAGTGCTGGCCCACAACGTGTGTGAAACCACTTACCATAACGGGCTCCGTGTGGTGGTAAATTACACCTCGCAGCCCCACCGCCTGCCAGAAGGTTTGGTTGTGCCGGCAGTGGGCTACGTGGTTCTGCAAGGGGGGAACTGAGATGAAGAGGAAACGACGGCCCATGAGTTTTTCCAGGAGGCAGAAGCTGGCCGGGTTTTTGTTCACGGTCCCCTTTCTAGTCGGCTTCATTTTCCTGTTTGCCGTCCCCTTTTACCAAGCGGTGGTGATCAGCTTCCACGAGCTGGTGCTCACGCCGCAGACCTTTGAACTGCAGCCCAAGGGGTGGGAGAACTACGGCTATGCCCTGCAGGTGCACCCGGAGTTTTCCAAGACCTTCACTGAGGTTTTGGTGAAGCTGGCCACTGAGCTTCCCATGATCATTGGTTTCAGCTTCTTCGCTGCCACCATTTTGAACAGCGATTTCCGGGGTCGTACCTTTGTCCGTACCCTGTTCTTCCTGCCTGTCATTCTCGGTGCTGGGGTGGTCATGAAAATGGAGGTTCAGGACTATGCCCAGATCATGGTTAAGCACCTGGCGGAAGGGGCACCGTTCTTTGGGGGTGCGGCAGTGCGCAGCTTCTTTGCTGCCGCCCGCTTTCCTGCGGGGATGGTGGACTACGTGATCGACGCTATCCAAGCGCTGCCCACGGTGATTCGCGCCTCCGGGGTGCAGATCCTGATCTTCTTGGCGGGCCTGCAGTCCATCCCCAGAGAAGTGTACGAGGCCGCAAGCGTGGAGGGGGCCACGGGCTGGGAGCGTTTCTGGCTGATTACTTTCCCCATGATGAGCCCCTTGATCTTGGTGAATCTAATCTACACCGTGATTGACTCCTTCACGGCCATGAATAACGAGCTGGTTGTGCTGATCAGGGAAACCATGCTCCGGGGCGCGGGTTATGGAGTGAGCATGGCCATGGCCATGATTTACTTCGTAGCCATAGGTTTGATCCTGCTCGCGGTGTTCGGTCTGTTGTCGCGGCGTGTCTTTTACCACGTTTAGCCGGGAGGTGCAAACATGAGCCTTGCAGCAAAAGAAAAGTGGAGAAAACGTGTCGTAGCTCTTCTGCGCACGGTGCTGTTGATCGGCATCGCCTACGTGATCTTGCAGCCCCTCATCTACCGCTTCTCCACGGCTTTGATGAGCATGGAGGATCTGTATGATCAATCGGTGCGCTGGATTCCCAGGAAGCCCACCCTGCGCAACTTCAGGCTGATGTGGGAGCATATGGACTACGTAAATGCCTTTGGCCGGTCCTTCTTTTTGGCGGCCCTAACCAGCGTGCTGCAGCTGTTTACCTGTTCCATGGTGGGTTACGGCCTGGCCCGCTTCAAATTCCCCGGGAGCCAGATCATCTTTGGTTTGGCCATTTTCACCCTCATGATCCCGCCTCAGCTGATCATGACCCCCAGCTATCTCAACTTTAGGTTCTTCGACTTTTTTGGCCTGCTCAAAGGCCAGCCGCTCAATCTGACCGGAACCTATTGGCCGTTTATCCTCATGAGCCTAACCGGTACTGGATTTCGCTGCGGTTTGTACATTTTCATCATGCGGCAGTTTTTCAGGGGTATGCCCAAGGAACTGGAGGAGGCCGCCTATATCGACGGCGCCGGCCCCTTCACCACTTTCTGGCGGGTAATGATCCCCGGTGCCGTACCCGGCCTGGTCACCACTTTCCTGTTCTCCTTCGTCTGGCAGTGGAACGATTACCTGTATGTGACCACCTTCATGGCCGGCCGCAACTTCCTGCCGCAGGCGCTGGAGGGTGCCGCCACCAAAGTGGCCAATGCCGTCAAAGACGCGGATGCCCTGGCCTCCAGCAGCGGCTTTTTGGACGACCATTTCTACTCTCTGATCAACAACGCGGGGATGCTCATGATCATCCTGCCGCTCTTAATTCTTTACATCTTCCTGCAGCGCTACTTCGTGGAGAGCGTGGAACGGACAGGAATTGTGGGATAACACACGGGAGGTGAAAGGGTGCTAAGCAGGAGTCTTTTTGGAAAGAGTTTGCTGTTGATGGTAGTGATCGGTCTGATAATACCCTTTGCGGGGGAAGCAGGAGGGGTACCCATGCTGAAGGACTTCTATGCTGAGGATTTCTTAATTGGTTTTGCCGCCCGGTCTAATTATTGGATGGATGAACCGCTTTTGGATCACTTCAATGCGGTCACGGCAGAGAACATGATGAAGTGGGAAGCGCTGCAGCCGCGGCCCGGCGACTTCCGCCTCAACCAAGCTGATAACCTGGTTCAGTATGCCCAGGAACACGGCATGGAGGTAATCGGGCATACCCTGGTCTGGCACAACCAAACACCGGATTGGGTCTTCAAGGATGAAAACGGGAAAGAAGTGAGCCGGGAAGTCCTGCTGGCCAGGATGGAGGAACATATCAAGACCGTGGTGGGCCATTTCAAAGGCAGGATCAAGGGCTGGGATGTGGTGAACGAAGCGGTGGAATACAATCCCGCCACCGGGAAGTGGGAGCTGAGGGACACGCCCTGGCTGCGCATCATTGGCGAGGACTATATTGAACATGCTTTCCGCTTCGCCCACGAGGCCGATCCAGATGCGGAGCTTTATTATAACGACTACAACGCCGCGGATGGCCCCAAGCGCGACGCCATTTACCAGCTGGTCAAGGGCCTGTTGGACAAGGGCATCAGAGTGGACGGTATCGGCATGCAGGGGCACTGGGATCTGCAGCACCCCAGCGTCCAGGCGATCCGCGAGGCCATTGAGCTGTACTCATCCTTAGGGGTGAAGGTGCATATTACCGAGCTGGATATCAGCGTTTATACCTGGGACGACAGGGCCAACCGCTATCCCGGGGGCCTTCCCGAGGCTGTCCAGGATCAACAGGCCAACCGTTATGCCGCCATCTTCCGCCTGTTTAAGGAATACTCAGATGTCATTGAACGGGTTACGTGGTGGGGAGTGAAAGACAGCCACAGCTGGAAGAACAACTTCCCCGTGCCTAACCGCCCCGATTATCCCCTGCTGTTTGACGGCCGGGGCAACCCCAAACCCAGTTTTTGGGCGGTTGTAGATCCTTCCCGTCCTTGGAGGGAGAACCAGGAGAAATACGGCACTGCTCAGGAAGACTAAGGAGGAAACCATCATGCTCACGAGGCGCCTGCGAACAGGTTTCATACTTGTGCTCGGCTGCCTTCTACTCCTGCCAGCGTTCGTTTACTACTGCGAGCCGGCACAGGCTGCTTTGAGCAGGTTTGGGGAGATCCCAACCTACCGGGAATATCTGGCCAGCTTCGCGGAGCCGGCCTATCCTCAGCGCGAGGTGCGCATCAACGGATCCGGGTTTGCCCGGGCCACTGCCCGAACTAAGCTGCTGCTTGATCATGAAGGCTACCCCGGCTGGTCAGTCTGGGTTGATGAACAAGGCATGATCGAGTGGGAATTCTGGGTGGAGGAAGCTGGCCTGTACAATATTGAGCTGGCTTACTACCCCGCGGCTGGACGCAGTTCGTCCATGGAGCGCAGCATTGAGATCAACGGCGAACTGCCCTTCAACAGCGCAGAATACCTGGTCTTCCGGCGGATTTTCGGCGATGCAGGCCCATCCCAGTTTGATACCGCTGGCAATGAGATCAGGCCCAGGCAGGTGGAAAAGCCCATGTGGCAGACGGTGCTGCTCACCGACGCCCAGGGCTACGAAGAGCAGCCCCTGCTCTTCCATTTCCAGCAGGGCTGGAACACCATCCGCCTGATCTCTCGGGCAGAGCCTATGATCATCGGGCATCTGCGCCTCTGTCAAGCACCAGTTCCCAAGCCCTACGCGGAGGTAAGGGCTGAACAGCCTCGGGTGGAGCCGCTGCAGGGCATCTTCATCCAGATTGAAGGAGAGTCGTCGAGCTACCGCTCCAGTCCGTCCCTGTTTGCCGTGGCTGATCCCGGCGATCCAACGGTGGTGCCCTATCACCACGCCGAGACCAGGCTGAACTCCATCGGCGGGCATCGCTGGACAGAAGTGGGGGACTGGATTGCCTGGCAGGTTGACATTCCCCAAGATGGGTACTACAAAATCGCCATTAAGGGCAAGCAGAACATCAACCGGGGGGACTTGAGCAACCGCAGGCTGCTCATTGATGGCCAGGTGCCCTTCGCGGAAGTGGCCGCCATTCCCTTCCGTTTCTCCTCCCGCTATGAGATTACCCAGTTGGGAGAAGAGGAGCTGGGCGAGCCCTTCTTGTTCTACCTAACCAAGGGGCAGCATGAAATCCGTTTAGAAGCAGTTCTGGGGGATCTGGGGCCCCTCATTGAGTTTGCCGAGGATCTCCTCTACGAGCTCAATGGCGTTTACCGCAGCATTATCATGATCACTTCGCCCACGCCCGATCCCATCCGCAGCTACCAGCTGGAGCAGCGGGTACCGCAGCTCTTGGAGAGGATCAAGGCGGGGGCAGAGGATCTGCGCTACCTTGCAGCGGAGTTGGAGCGCATCACCGGGCAGCTGAGCCACGCCGCTGCCCTGCTGGACTTCGCGCGCATGCTGGAGCGCATGTATGACAAGCCCGATGCCATTCCCAATCTGCTGCAGGAGTACCGGGATGCCATCGGACAGCTGGGAACCTGGATCATGACCTCCAGGCGTCAGCCCCTGCAGATTGACTTCTTAGTGGTGGCATCTCCCGAGCAGAAAATGCCCAGGGCCAAACCTACCTTCTGGGAGGTTGCGGTGCATGAAGCCCGGGCCTTTTGGTCTTCGTTTGTCCGGGATTACACCACCATCCACGACATTGGCGGGGAGTCGGGCGAAGCCGCATCTCCCCAGAAGATTAGGGTGTGGATCGGTTTGGGCCGTGACCAGGCCCAGATCCTCAAGCAGATGATCGAAGACAGCTTCACGCCGGAAACCGGCATCTACGTGGATTTGGAACTGATCACCTTCATGGACCAGCTGCTGGTTCCCGCGACCATTGCTGGCAACCAGCCGGATGTGGCCATCGGCGCGGCCAATATGGATATGGCCTTCCGCGGTGCCGTGGCTGACTTGACCCAGTTCCCCGATTTCCCCGAGGTGGCTCAGCGGTTTAAGAAGTCGGCCCTGCTCACCTTCCGCTGGCGTGATCAGGTGTTTGCCCTGCCGGAAGTGCAGAGTTTCCCCATGCTCTTTTACCGCAAGGATATCCTGGATGAACTGGGGCTCGAGGTTCCCCAAACCTGGGATGACGTCATGTGGATCCTGCCTGAGCTGCAGAACCACCATCTGGAGTTCGGCATCTGGCCCAGCATGTACACCTTCGTGCAGTTCTTGTACCAGAACGGCATCAGCTTGTACAAAGAGGATGTGATCCAGACTAACCTCACGGCCCATGCGGCCATAGACATTTTTGCCCAGATGACCAACCTCTTTACCCAATCGGGACTGCCCCTGCAGTACAACTTTATCAACCGCTTCCGCATGGGTGAGATGCCCCTGGCCATTGCCAACTACGCGGAGTTTAACACCCTATCGGTGTTCGCCACGGAACTGAGGGGGCAGTGGGGCATGGCTCCCATCCCCGGAACTCCTCAGCCGGACGGGACCATCAACCGGGCTGTGCCCGTGGCCCAGGATGCCCTGCAGATCCGCACGGACCAGCTGGGAGCGGTGATCATGCCCAGCGGCACCACCGGATCCATCATTTTGGAGAAGTCCGAGAAGAAGCAGGAGGCCTGGGAGTTTCTGAAGTGGTGGACGAGCAAAGAGACGCAGGTGCGCTTCGGCAGGGAGCTGGAAGCCTTGATCGGAGCCAGCGCGCGCTACGCCACGGCCAATGTGGAGGCCATGCAGGAGCTGCCGTGGCGAGTGGAGGAGCGTGAGCAGCTCAACGCCCAGTGGGATTGGGTGGAAGGCGTGCCGCCCGTATTGGGCGGGTACTACGTGACCAGGCAGTTCGACTGGCTCTTCAGGGCCGTGGTACTGCAGAACGCCCCAGTGAGGGAGTCGGTGCTGGACTATGCCCGGGAGATCGATAAGGAAATTGCCCGCAAGCGCATGGAGTTCGGCTATGAAACGGAACTGGAAGAGCTGGATGAACGCTGGAAGGAGCTGTTTTGGGATCACTACAGCCATGTATGGCGTCTGGATTGGGAAGCACCGCAGCTGGGCGAGGAGTACCGGGAGATCCTAGAACGCTACAGGCTGCTGGAAGGGGGAGACGGTGAATGAAGGCATTCTGGCTGGAGCTGAAGGAAAAGAGGGTTTCGTACCTGTTTGTGGCGCCGTTTCTGCTGGTATTCGCCCTCTTCGTGGTTGTTCCCATCGCCATCGCCATCGGGCTCAGTTTCACCTACTTCAACATGATCGAGCCACCTCGCTGGGTGGGCTGGTCCAACTACCTGGCCCTGTTTTTGGAGGACGATGTCTTCCTGATTGCCGTGAAAAATACTCTGCTCTTTGCGGCCATCACGGGCCCGTTAAGCTACGCCCTGTGCTTTGTGTTCGCTTGGCTGATCAACGAACTTAAGCCGAGGATCAGGGCCGTATTGACGCTGCTCTTTTACGCCCCCAGCATCTCGGCCAATGCCTTCATGATCTGGACCGTGCTGTTCAGCGGTGACGCTTACGGGTACATCAACGGCATCCTGCTCTACTGGGGCATCATCGACAAGCCTGTGCAGTGGCTGGTGGACCCCAGGTGGATGATGCCCATTGTGATCGTAGTTGTGCTCTGGATGAGCTTGGGCGTGAGCTTCCTGACCTTCATCGCCGGCCTGCAGGGCATTGACCCCATCTACTACGAAGCAGGGGCCATCGACGGGGTCCGCAACCGCTGGCAGGAGCTGTGGTACATTACCCTGCCCATGATGAAGCACCATCTCATGTTCGGGGCGATTATCAGCATTACCAATTCCTTTGCCGCCGCGGACCAGCTCCAGGCCCTCACCGGTACTGCCCCTACCGATTGGGCCACCTGGACAATTGTGCAGCACATCAACGACTACGGTTATGTGCGCTACGAAATGGGTTATGCATCTGCCATGGCGGTGCTGCTGTTTATCACCATGGTGCTGGTGCAGCGTTTGGTGCAGAGGCTTCTGCGCCGCATAGGTTAGGAGGGAGGGATCAGCAATGCGTCTTAGAATCAGCAACCGGCGTATAGCACGCTCCACTGCAGGCGATGTGGCCATCTTGATCTTCTTGGGGCTGGGTGCCGTGTACATGGCGCTGCCCATGTTCTACGCCATCTGCCAGGCTTTCAAGCCCCTCAACGAGCTGTTCATCTTCCCGCCGCAGTTTCTGCCGCGCCATCCAACCTTGAGCAATTTCAGCGACCTCTTTCTGCTCATGGCCCAATCCTGGGTTCCCGTGTCGCGGTATCTCTTCAACTCTCTGTTCATCGTGGCCGCGGGCAGCGCGGGCAATGTGATCTTGGGGTCCCTCTGCGCCTATGCCCTGGCTAAGCACGACTTTAAGGGGCGGAACTTGATCAACAACTTGATTCTGTTCTCCCTGATGTTTGCCGGTTCCGTACTGGTTATCCCCAGGTATTTGATCATCTCTTTCCTGGGCTGGATCAACACCTATGCAGCCCTGGTTGTTCCCGCTTGGGGGACCACCCTGGGCGTATTCCTCATGCGCAATTTCATCACCCACATGGTGCATGATTCGCTCCTGGAGGCGGCCCGCATCGACGGGGCTTCTGAGTGGTACATCCACTGGCGGATTGTCATGCCCATCGTCAAGCCGGCTTGGCTCACCTTGATCATCTTGAACTTCCAGCAGCTCTGGGGCGACCAGGGAGGGATGTTCATCTATTCTGAAGAGCTGAAGCCGCTCCCATATGCCCTGGGCCAGATCATCGGAGGTGGTGTGGGCAGGGCTGGTGTGGCCGCCGCGGTATCGGTGATCCTCATGGCGGTGCCCATCACCGTATTCGTGATCAACCAGACCAAGATCGTGCAGACCATGGGCACATCAGGGATTACTGGGGAATAGCAGAAGAAGGCGCCAGAACCTCAGCGGTCTGGCGCCTGTGCTAAAGGCCCTTTACCGGGGCAGCTCCACGGTGCTGCCTTCGAGTTTAACGCGGATGGAGAGGGGTTTCTCCCCGGTGAGCTCCTGGCTCCGGGGATCCGGCTGGCTCCCTCCCACGAAGATCTCCACGACGCCCGGTTCCACCAGGCAGCGCCCGTCTTCGTCAAACACCGCCAGCTGGCGGGGGGAGAGGCGGAAGGTGACGGTCCGCTTTTCACCTGGCTCCAAGGGGATGCGGGCAAAGCCTTGGAGCGAGTGGCGGGGAGTGGGAACAGAGGCAGACAGGTGTTTGATATAAAGCTGGACCACCTCATCACCGGTTCTCTGACCTGTGTTTTCCACATCCACCTGCACCACAAGATCCTGGCCGATGGCCAGTTCAGGCGGGGCCTGCAGGTTGCTGTAGGCAAAGGTGGTATAGCTCAGGCCGTAACCGAAGGGATAGAGGGGTTTCTCTTCCGAGAAGCGGTAAGTTCTCCCGGCCATGGCATAGTCGGTAAACGGAGGCAGCTGGTCCACGGATTTTACAAAGGTTATGGGCAGGCGGCCGGCGGGGTTGTAGTCGCCGAAGATAATGTCTGCCAAGGCGTTTCCGCCTTCTTCTCCGGGATACCAGGCCTGGATGATGGCGGGTACATGCTCGTGGGCCCAGTTCACAGTCAAGGGGCTGCCGCTGAAGAGCACCAAGACGAGTGGTTTGCCCAGGGCAGCCACTTCTTTGATCAGCTCTTCCTGCATTCCGGGCAGATCCAGGCCGATCCTGTCCCCGCCGCCATCGGAGTTGGCAGCTGCGCCTTCCTCACCCTCCAGATCAGGGGAGATGCCCATGCACATGATTACGGCATCGGCCCTCTCAGCCACGGCCAGGGCTTCTGCGAAGCCCGACTTGGGGCTGTCACCCCAATATCCGGGTTTGGTGGTGGTCAGATCGCAGCCCTCGGCGAAGAGCACCTTGCAGTCTGGCTCCAGCTTGCGGCGGATGCCATCCAGGGCGGTAACCAGCTGCGTGGAGGTGCCGAAGTAGTTGCCCAGCAGCACCTTGCGGGCATCGGCGTTGGGTCCGATGACAGCCACGGTTTTCAAGTCCGTGCCCAGGGGCAGCAGGTTGTTTTCGTTTTTCAAGAGCACCATGGACTGCCGGGCCATCTCCCGGGCCAGGCTGCGGTGCTCGGGACAGGCCACAACTTCATAGGGGACGTTGGCAAAGGGTACTTCCTCCTCCGGATCAAACAACCCCAGCTTGAACTTGGTGCGGAGCAAACGGGCCAGGGCCTGGTCGATCTCTTCTTCTGAGATCAGTCCCTGGGCCACGGCCTCCCTGAGGGCTGGGTATACCCGGCCGCAGTTGAGATCGCAGCCGTTCTTGACTGCCAGCGCAGCGGATTCTTCGGGAGAATTGGTCACCTTGTGGTGGGCGTGGATATCGTAAATGGCTCCGCAGTCGGAGACCACATGGCCCTCAAAACCCCAGTCCTCCCTGAGGATCTTCTGCAGCAGCGTGGGGCTGGCGCAGCAGGGTTCCCCGTTGGTGCGGTTGTAAGCACCCATTACGGATTCCACGTCGGCGTCCACCACCAGGGCGCGGAAGGCCGGCAGATAGGTTTCGTAGAGATCCTTCTGGCTGCAGCGGGCATCGAAACTGTGGCGCAGGCTTTCCGGGCCGCTGTGTACGGCGTAGTGCTTGGCGCAGGCGGCTGTCTTTAAGTACTTGGGATCATCGCCCTGCAGGCCCCGGACAAAAGCGATACCCAGTTCGGCGGTGAGATGGGGATCTTCCCCATAGGTCTCCTGCCCCCGGCCCCAGCGGGGATCGCGGAAGATGTTCACGTTGGGGGTCCAGAAGGTGAGGCCTTTGTAGATGCCCCGATCGCCGCGGCGGGCTGCTTCGTGGTGCTTGGCCCTGGCTTCGGTGGCGGTGACTTCTGCCACTTTCTGCAGCAGGGGGGCGTTAAAGCTGGCGGCCATGCCGATGGCTTGAGGGAAGACGGTGGCAACACCCGCCCGGGCCACCCCGTGCAGGCATTCGTTCCACCAGTTGTACTCTTCAATACCCAAGTGGGGGATGGCGGCGGAGTCGTAGATCATCTGTGATACCTTTTCTTCAAGGGTCATGCGGGAAATGAGGTCGGCAATGCGTTCTTCCAGCGGCAGATCCGTTCGTCTGAACAGCATAGTATACACCATCTTTCCATTTTGTTGTCCTTGTACGTAATTATATCATGGAATCGTAAAATGCTGAAGAATGGAGAGGTATAGTATGGCAACAAATTACAGAAATCTGCGGGATTACGGCTGCTGGCTGCAGTACGATTTGCTGCCGCCGGAGCTTCTAGCCAGGTATGGTCAGCAGTTTGAGGCCATAGCCGTTAAAGGGGGTAAAACCCTGACCGAAGCCATAACTGAAGAGCTCAGGCTCGGCTTGGCAGGTCTACTGGGCACGTCTGTCAGCTTTGTGGAAGCGGAAGAGGAGGCTTCGCTGGTGGTCCGCCTGGAGGGGGAACCAGCCGAGCCCGGTGCGGAGGAGGCTTTCCGGCTGCAGGTACAGGGGGATGAAGGTTCCCTGCGGGCATTGGTCTCCAGTACAGGGGAGCGGGGGCTGCTCTACGGCACGTTTGCTTTCCTGCGCGCCCTGCAGCTGGGGGAAATCTCCCCTGGGTTTAAGCTGGAAGACGGCCCCAGCACTCCCCTGCGCCTGATCAATCATTGGGACAACCTGGACGGCAGCGTGGAGCGGGGTTACGCCGGGAAGTCCATCTTCTTCAGGGAAAACCGCCTGGTGGAGGATTTGGAGCGGGTGCGGGATTATGCCCGGCTGCTGGCTTCCATCGGAATTAACGGCGTGGCGGTAAACAACGTGAACGTGCACCAAGAGGAAACCCAGTTGATCGCTTCCAAGCTGGCCATGGTCAAGACCCTGAGCTCCATTTTCCGTGGGTACGGCATCCGCCTCTTTCTGAGCATCAACTTCGCCAGCCCCTGGGAGTTTGGGCTCGACACTGCCGATCCCCTGGAGCCCCAGGTGCAGCAGTGGTGGAAGGAGCGGGTTGCTGCCATCTACTCTCAAATTCCCGATTTGGGAGGGTTCTTGGTCAAGGCAGACTCGGAACACCGGCCGGGGCCCTTCACCTACGGACGGACCCACGCGGAGGGAGCCAACATGCTAGGTGAGGCTCTCAAGCCTTACGGAGGCGTTGTGATTTGGCGCTGCTTCGTGTACAACTGCCAGCAGGATTGGCGGGATACGCAGACGGATCGGGCCAGGGCGGCTTACGACCATTTCCAGCCCCTGGACGGCCAGTTCATGGATAATGTCATCCTGCAGATCAAAAATGGCCCCATGGATTTCCAGGTGCGGGAACCAGTATCTCCACTCTTCGGCGGCTTAGAGCGCACCAACCAGATCTTGGAGCTCCAGATTACCCAGGAGTACACCGGCCAGCAGAGGCATCTTTGCTACCTAGTTCCCATGTGGAAAGAGGTCTTGGACTTCGATACCTATGCCCGGGGGGAAGGTTCCACAGTTGCCCGCATTGCGGCCGGCGCCGTGTTCCCCATGGCCTTCAGCGGGATCGCCGGGGTGTCCAACGTGGGCAGCGACCCCAACTGGACTGGCCACACCTTGGCCCAGGCTAACCTGTACGGCTACGGGAGGCTGGCCTGGAATCCAGGTTTGTCCACGGAGCGCATCACGCGGGAGTGGGCGGTGCTCACCTTTGGCCACGATCCCGAGGTTGTACAGACCGTGAGCAGCCTGCTCCTAGGTTCCTGGGAAGCTTTCGAAAACTACACCGTACCCCTGGGTATAGGCTGGATGTGCAATCCAGGTCATCACTACGGCCCCAGCCCTGAGGGCTACGAGTTTTCCCGCTGGGGCACTTACCACCGGGCGGATCGTACTGCCATAGGAGTGGACCGGACTGTCCAGGGCGGTACGGGCTTCGCCGGGCAGTACCGTGCGGAAAACGCCCGGCTCTACGAGTCGCTGGAATCCTGCCCGGAGGAGCTGCTGCTCTTTTTCCACAGAATTCCTTACACCCATGTGCTGAGGTCCGGCAAAACTCTCATCCAGCACATCTACGACACCCATTTCCGCGGCGTTGAACAGGTGGAGGAGATGATCTCCCGGTGGGAGCAGCTGGCGGGCAAGGTTCACCCAGAGACGTTTTCCCACGTGCGGGAGCGCTTGGAGATCCAACTAGTGGATGCCAAGGAGTGGAGGGACGTGATCAACACCTATTTCTACCGGCTTACCCACATCCCCGATGCCCGCGGGAGGAAGATCTATACTTAAGGGCACCAGAAATGGAAACGTGCAAAAAAAGCGCCTGGAGCGATCCAGGCGCTTCAGACTGTCGAAAAAGGGTGCTCTCCTGCTGCAGGAAAGCACTCTTTTGGTGAATCTTAGGCGGCAAATGTGGTGTAGATTTGATGAAAAAAAGGGCCTCTGAAGGCCCATAGCGCAAGTCTTTTC